>ODAK010002605.1_pt1 | contig 19003 bp, 20 predicted proteins | sample 1539591 | NCBI WGS metagenome assembly ODAK01 (sample SAMEA3539303, study PRJEB22396) | soil metagenome | biome: tundra; feature: field; material: soil | place: USA | collected 2010-05 | depth 0.15 m | reverse complement strand
GATCATTCCGGTCTCTGAAGCAAGAACACGTGTCTATCTGCGTCTGGCCCCGCCACCGATCGTCGTGGAGCAGCAGACGCGGGCGCCGCGGTCCGGCTACGTCTGGCAGCAGGGCTATCACCGCTGGAATGGCCAGAGCTACGCCTGGACCTCCGGAACGTGGGCTCGTGCCCCGCATCGCAACGCGCAGTGGGTTCCGGGACGTTGGGTGCAGGAGCGCCGCGGCTACTACTGGGTGGATGGCCATTGGACCCGGTAACAGTCGACTGAACGCCGGCTCGATGCCGGCGCCGGTCGCATCGCTTCATCCGAAAAACGGGCGGCCCGAGGCCGCCCGTTCTGCGTTGGCTAAGTCAAAGGGGGCGCGATCTGCTCATCGCGGGCCGGTGTCAATCCCGCCACGAGCTCCTCGATGCTGATGCTGAGCGCGTTCGCGAGGGCGACGACGAGCTGGAGGTTCGGCGCCTTCATTCCGCGCTCCATCTCGCCGATGAAGGTGTGGCTCGTATTCGTCAACGTGCCGAGTTGCTTCTGCGTCAGGCCCTGCTGCCTCCGCACCCTCCGGAGTGTCGAGCCGAAGACCTCTGCCACCGATAGCATCGGTTGCAGGCTATCACGTGCTGAAGCGTGTATGAGTAACACTTTAGCGTTCATGAGTAACACTTTAGGAGGAGGAGGATAAATCCTTTCATGTTAACACTATCGTGTTAACACTATCGTGTTAACGAAGAACGCTATCGTGTTAATGAAGAACACTATCGTGTTAATGATGAACGGTATCATGTTAACGATGAACGCTATCGTGTTCATGACGAACACTATCGTGTTAGCGAAGAACACTATTGTGCTGATGAAAGGCAAATGTCAGATGGATGTGAATCCTACCGTCGGATTGCGCCGATCAGTTTCCGGCGAGCCGATCGTTTAGCGTCGTACGATGAGACTTATGCCGGCCTGCTACCAACGGACGAAGGGACTTCCCGTCGCGCTTTCTCTCGCTCTCGCCGTCGCGGCCGCTCATGGAGCGTTCGCCGCCACGACTCTCGATTGCTTCTACGCAGCCCGTCCAACTGCGAAGAATCGCGATCCGGAGATGAGCCTCCATCGGAATTGCGCGGTCGTCAGCGGCGATGGTTCCGTTCGCGTCCTGGCGCGGCATCTCCGTGCTCTCGACTTCAACGCGGATGGCCTGGCGACGCTCAACGTCAAGGAACGCGGTTGGTTCTATGTCCGGCGCAATGGACGTGCTCTCGAAGTGCTGTTGGAAGACAACGGCGCCGACTACTTCGTCGAAGGTCTTGTGCGCGGGCGCCGTCATGGCAAAGTGGCCTTCTTCGATCGCTCGTTTCGGATGGTGGTGCCGCCCACCTACGATTTCGCCTGGCCGTTCGAGAACGGTCTGGCCATGGTCTGTTCCGGTTGCAGAGAAGAACCTGCTGCGTCCGATCCCGATCATCACGGGCTAGTGGATGGCGGTCTTTGGGGCTACATCGATCATCACGGCAGAGCGATCATTCCCGTGAAGTACTCCCGCGACGAAGCGCTTCGGCAGAGAGACCTGCTGCCAAAGCGCTGAGAGAGAAGATGTCCCTCAGAATCGGTTCCAGGCCGCGGGCGCACTCCATGTCCGCGCGCCGGTTTTGACGTACAACGGCGCCCACCAACTCGTGTGCTGACTCTGGTCAGTGGAGCCGTATCCGGATTCGTTCCAGACGTAAAAGCTGTTGAACGAGTCGGCGGAGTCATACAGCACCGCGACGAACGACGCACCAGCCTCGGAGACCGGCCGTACTGTGAATCGCCATTCCCACATCGTCCGGGCGTGGTCCACCTGCACCAGGGGATGATCGGAGATCAGGCGGTAGCGGCCCGGCTGAAACCGGACTCGCGCGCCGCGTTCGATTCGGTACTCATACTCGACACCGATCCTCCATGGGTAGGGACCGATGTGCTGCCCAACCGCGGGATTCTGGATCTTGTCGAGATCGGCGACATCATGCATCTGGTCGTAGTCGTCGTTGCCACCGCCTCGATCCACCAGTCCGCCCCAGTTGACCTGACGCTTCCGCGCGCCGGGGGCGCCATCGACATCCTGGAGACCTCCGTGGGCCCAGGTTCCGTTGTTGAAGTCGACCTGGAGGGCGAAGAAGTTGAGGCCAGCGGGCGACACTCGATCGACCACGACCCGCACGCTCGCGGACACCATCGTTCGCGGCGTCTCGAACGAGATGTGCGTCTGTCGTTCCTGCTCGCCTCCGCCGATGCCGAACAGTGGTTGACGCGCTACCCGGCTGGATGCGAGACGGTTGCGAACGAGTGCGCTGGTCCCTGCATCACGATCCGCAATCGCATTGGCGCCGGTCGCCGCGGTTACACAGAATCCCAATGCTGCAACCGTCAAGTGATGCAGTTTCATATCCGCCCTCTCCTACCGTGCCGGGAGTAGCGTGAATCGTTGCACGTGGCGCGGTTTGACGCGGCCGAAATGACGATGATCAAGCGTAATGATCGTGTCCGTCTCGAGCTTTTCCGCGAGGCTGATTACCGATGCGTCGGTGCCTCCGAGCGGAAAGTCGCCATAGCGGCGGACGAGCTCTGCGATGCGAGGCCACTCCGACGCAGCTGGCGCGCGGACATCGAACCCTTCCAGACTTTGCAGAAAACGCGCTTCAAGTTCAGCACTCTGCCGCCGGCCGAGGAAGTAACTGACCTCCGCAACGCACATTGCAGGAATCACCAGGCGGTATTTCGCCTCCCGCAGGACGGCCAGGCAGTCTGCGTGGTCGGGATCTGATCGATTTGCTGCCGCGAGCAGCGGTCCGCTATCTACGATCGCGATCGATGTCATCAACCCAACCTTCGAGTGCCTCTTCGAGGTGCGCTGCGCGAGTCATTTTCGGATCGTCGCAGATGCCGGCAAACGGAATCTTTCGCGCTCGCCCCAGATAGGTTTTGGCAATTGCGTCGCGAATGACTTCGGATACCGATATCGCGGACCGTTGAGCCTCATGTTCGACGAGAGTCGCAAGCTCATCTGGTAGGGTAATACTGGTGCGCTTCATACGTGCATACTAGCATATTCACCACGATGTCCAGCCCTCCACGACGTCTTGAAATCTGCTCCGCTCTTGCGATCTGCCTGGTCGGAGGAAAGACGGTTCACGCGGAGACGCGGAGAACGCGGCGCGCTCTCCGCCGTGCTCTCCGCGTCTCCGCGTGAAACCAGGGAATGGTCAATCCACCAAGATCGCCGTGCGGATCGCATCCCGGAAGCACGCGCGATCTCCGCTAAACGTAATCCGAAGTGATGCCTCACAATGCGCGCAATGTTTCGTCGCTGGGCCACCATCCTCTTTCTTTTCATCGCAACGCTTGCAGCGCAGCAGGTTCTTGCCAATGACATCCGCTGGCAGCCGCAGAAAACGTGGGTCTTCGTCGTCGGGACGTTGGAGTGGAAGGATTCCGAGGCGTTTGCGTCGTTTCCGAAGGCGAATCGGCGGGATGCGCAGCTTGTGCGGTTCTTTCGTCAGAAGGGGGTGAGCGCGGGCCACATCGTCTATCTCGCGGATAAGCAGGCCACCACCTCGCGCGCGCAGGCTGCGCTCGACAGGATGCTCGCACAGACGGCGCCGGGCGATCTGCTCTTCTTCTATTTTACGGGACACGGATATCAATCCGAGGATGGGAAGAAGACGTTCTTTGCTACGTATGACGCGAGCGATGACCGGGCTGGGTGGAATGTCGATGCGATCGTCGGGACGATCGCGAGAAGGTTTCGCGGCGACCGCGTCATTCTGGCTGCGGACTGCTGCTACTCCGGCGCGCTCGTCGATCGGGTGCGACGGCTCCGCGGCCGGCAGTCGTTCGCGTGCTTCGCGTCGTCGACGAGCAAAGACAGCTCGACGGCGAACTGGACCTTCACCGAGATGCTGCTGGCCGGCCTGCAAGGGCGCTCATTCGCCGACTTGAACGGCGACCGTCGCGTCACCCTCGGCGAGATCGCGCGCAGCGTACACGACGACATGCGCTTCGCCGAAGATCAGACTTCCGCTTCGATCTTCACCGGCACCTTCAACGCCGAGACGTTAGTCGCGACGGCGCACGTGAGGAGCGATGCCGCTATCGGCCGCAGGGTCGAAGTGAAGTCCGACGGCGACTGGTACAAGGCGCGGATCATCGACGCAAAGAATCGCCAGTATCGCGTTCACTACTTCGGCTACGAGGTTGCGGACGACGAATGGGTCGGGGCGGAGGCGTTGCGGCGGACTGGGCAGCAGGCGAGAGCGGCAAGAAGCCGGTAACGGTCTTCAATGATCTCGCCGTCTACGGATGGTGGGGCGATCTTCCGTTTCCGACGTGCTTTTGGGTGTCTTTTCCTCATGGCGTAGATTTTCTAGCTCAGTGGTGATGGGCCGAGGGATCGTTGTCACGCGGAGACGCGGGGGACGCGGAGAGAGAAGAGAAGACGCCTCCGTGTGCTCCGCGTCTCCGCGTGACACCTTGGAGAGTTCGTGCACGAACTGGACGATGTTACGGGCGCGATCATCGACTCGGCGATCAAGATTCATCGGGAGCTGGGGCCAGGACTATTGGAGTCGGTGTATGAACTTGCGTTGACAGGTCTGCTTGCAAGAGCCGACTTTCAGGTCGAGCGGCAAAGCCAATTCGCTTTGAATATGACGGAATCGTTTTCGACGAAGGGTTCCGTCTCGATCTGCTCGTTGACGGAGCGGTCATCGTCGAGATCAAGTCTGTTGAGACACTCGCTCCAGTTCACAGCAAGCAGCTTCTTACGTATCTCCGGCTGACCGATCGGCGCGTAGGGCTCCTCATCAACTTTGGTTGCGCCACTTTGAAAGAAGGCCTCCACCGAATCGTCAACGGCCTCACTCCCTCCGCATCTCCGCGTCTCCGCGTGAACCGCCTTTAAAACCTTGCCACGCGGAGACGCGGGGGGCGCGGAGAGAATCAAAACCCTAATCGTGACCGAGGTCGTTCAGTCGCATTCGCGGGGCAGCCACGCGTAGCGCGTTGAGCACGGCGAGCACGTCGATCACTTCCTGCGCGATTGCTCCCGGCACCGGCGCGAGCCAGCCCGCGGCGGCGGCGAGCATGCCGATCATGCTCAGGGTCATGCCGCCGGCGGCGCTTTGCAGGGCGATGTGGCGCATGCGGCGGCCGATGTGAATCAGCTCGTCGACGGCGGCGAGCGACGGCTCGAGCACGACGGCGTCGGCGGCTTCGGCGGTAATGTCGCTGTTGTGGCCGAAGGCGACGCTGACGGTGGCTGCCTCCATCGCCGGCGCGTCGTTGATGCCGTCGCCGAGGAAGAGGGTCGGACCTTTGGCGACCTCGTCGCGAACGATGGCCAGCTTTTCTTCGGGGCTGGTGCCTGAGTGAACGTTCTCGATGCCGACCAGCGTGGCGAGATGCTGCACCTCCGCGTCGCGGTCGCCGGAGACGAGCATTACGCGCGTGACCTGATGATGCGGGACGAGGTGATCGACGAACGAGCGGCTCTCCTGGCGCGGGACGTCCTGAAAGCGCAGCGTGGCCGCGTATTCGCCGTTGCAAAGGACGACGCACTCCATCCCGGCGGCATGGGGCGGCAACTGCGCGACGATACGGCTCGATGTGATCTTTGCGCGGCCGCTGATCTCGACTACCTCGCCGTCGATGCGGCCTCGCAGTCCTTCGCCGGGCCGTTCGCTGATCTCGGAGACGTTGACCGCAGCGATGCCCTCGGCCCGCGCCGCCTCGAGGATGCTGATGGCGAGAGGATGCCGCGAGTACTGCTCCAGGCTCGTTGCCAATCGCAGTACCTGCTCGCGCGTCACGCCGGGCGCGCAGATTACATCGGTCAGCGACGGCTTCCCGTAGGTCAGCGTTCCTGTCTTGTCGAAGATGATCGTCCGGCAGCGATCGATGCGCTCCAGCATCGACGGATTCTTGATGATGATGCCGCGCGATGCGGCCAGCGAGATCGCGCCGATGATCGCGACAGGGATCGCCAGGAGCAGCGGGCACGGCGTGGCGATGACGAGCACGGCCAGGAAGCGGCGCGGATCGTGGCCGATGATCCATCCGGCGAAGGCGATCACCAGCGCGAACAGCGTGTACCAGCCGCCTAGCCGGTCCGCGATTCTTCGCAACCGCGGCCGCTGCGCTTCCGCCTGCTCCATCACCTGCACGATCTTCGCGTAGCGTGAGTCGATCGGCAGAGTCGTGACGCGGATCGTCATCGCGTCTGCGCCGTTGATGGCGCCGGAGAGGACTTCCGATCCGGGCGCTTTCGCGATCTGAAACGGCTCGCCCGTGAGGTACGACTCATCCATCGAGCCATGCCCTTCGGCGACGACTCCGTCTGCCGGACAGATCTCGTGTGGCAGCACGACGAGTCGGTCATTGATCTGTACATCGGCCATGCTGACCTCGACGATGCCCGATTCGGCCAGCCGGTGTGCGCTGCTCGGAACGCGTTTCGCGAGCGCCGAGAGAACCGTCGATGCCCGCCGCGTCGCGTAAAGCTCGAGCGCGGTGCCGCCGGAGAGCATCAGAACGATGATGGCGCCGGCAAGGTATTCGCCGAGGATTGCGGCGGTGAGGATGGAGATGCCGGCGAGAGCATCGGATCCGACTTCGAAAGCGGCGAGCTTCTTCAGCAGATCGAAAAGGAGCGGCAGCCCGGCGAGGAGTACTGCGATGAGCACCCAGTCACTCGTGCGCGCCGGCGTGCGGACGACGAAACGCAAGACGAGGGAAGTGGCGATGCCGAGGAGCGAGGCGAAGGCGATCCATGTCTCTTTGGAGAGCCGGCGAAGCGGCGTCGCATTCACTTCCGCGGAAGTGCCCTCATGCGACAGCATCATGTCTCCGGCTCGCGATGGTTCCGACCACTCATCGTTTCACGGCAAAGATCGGCTCGACCACGACGTCGCACGCGACTGACTTCGCGACGAGGCATGTGGCGTGCGCGCGTTCGAGCGTCTCGTGCGCGGCGACGATCGAGTGTTCGTCAAACAACGTGATCGCAGGCCGCACGACCACGCGCGTGAACCGGTACGACTGCTGATCCCATTCGAGCAGCCCTTCGGCCTTGCTCTCGTAGTTCGCAAACTTGAGGCCGTGCTTTTCCGCGAGGCCGACGAACGTCAGCATCAGGCACACTTCGATGGCGGCGACGAAGAAATCCTCGGGGGTCCAGACGTTCGCCACGCCTTTGAATTCCGGCGGACTGGCCACGCGCAATGACGGCTTGCCATCCGACCTTAGCGAGCCCGAGCGCCCTTCGACCTCGGCGACCGCGGTCTTGTACGTAAATGACTTCGGCTTAATCCTCGGCGGCTGCAGCACGCTGGGCAATACGCTGGTCATGGGGTTCACCTCACGCTCACACTGTACCGCGCAGCGAGAGCATGCAGCGGCAAATAGCACACTAGGGTGTGGCGCGCGTCACAGGGTGGGTTTGTAGCTCAGCCGTTGCGGCGCCACAACCCCGAGGCTTTCGATCCGAGGAGACCGGCGGTGCGAAGCTGCTCGCTCACTTTGCTGATACCTGAGATGCTGCGGCGAGGAAGAACCCACGCCTTCGGAGCGAGGTCGATGGCGCGATCGATGTAGAGAAGCTCCTTCTCGCTGAACCGCCAGCCGCGGGACTCGAACCGCTCCAGTTCGACGGGGACGGTGAAGTTACGCATCGTTCGCTTCCCGTACACGTTGAAGAAGCCTTCGAAATAGCTGAGGCCGAGGGCGAGATAGGGGTAGATAGCCTCGCGGGAACGGAGAGTCGTGAAGTTCGACTTGCCAATCGCACCCCACAGTCCGCCGTTCTCATAAAGCGCGAGACAGTGGCCGTCGTCGCTGGCCGCATCCATGTACATCAGACGTGGAGGATGACCGAGCTCGCGTAGTGCGGCGCAGGCGAAGAGGACCCCGCTGAAACACTGCGCTTTTTCTTGCCGCATGACGACGCGCGGCGAGTCAGCGCCACCTTCGTCGTCATAGTCGAGCTCATCGAGATAATGTTGTATGTGTGCGGGAGTCCGCAATCCGTTGAGAATGCGCCGCTCTTTTGCGTTCCAGTCCATATTAAGAAAGACTGAGCATCGACGAGACGATGACAATGCGAATGAGTCCCAGCCCGATCATGAATCGCCGGCCCGCGACGGTAATGAAGCGACATGTTGCGCAAACACTTCATTGAACAGCGCGCCCGGCCGTCGCGCGCGAAGCTGTTCGACGATCGCCGGCCCTTCCATCCCGAGCTGATGCAGGATCCGCGCGGCGATCAGCGCGGAGCGGTTGAATCCCATCCCGCAATGGGAGAGGACGCGATGGCCGCTGTTCACAAGGTGCGCTCCCATGATGGCCACGGCCTCGAGGCGTGCCAGCTCGGGAAGCTCTTCGTCGAAGATCGGGAAGTAGACGTAAAGGGAAGTGTTCGGCGTCGTCGGAATACCCTCGTCGATACCGCCCTCCATGTCGATCACCACGTCTATGCCGTGGGCTTCGATGGAGGCCCAGTCATCGATGACGGGTGAGATGAAGAGAAGACCTGCATCGTCGACCTGAATGATGCTCATGATCTTGCGGCATGGTAACGCAGACAACCTACGATCCGGATTGGCTTGCGTTGTGGATCAACAGCAGTCTTCTGGTCCAGCGCGAAGGCCGGTCGCCGCCGAGGCGGCAGAGGTTCGACACGACGAACTACTTCACCTGGAAAGACGGCCATCCCGTGCTCCTCGGCAGTGAGCGCCCGCGTACTAAACTGGTACCCTTTCCACCCGCCCTACGTCAAACGATCGGTCATGAACATCGTCGAACACTTCTTCATCGGCTGGTGCGTGGCCAGCCTCTCGCTCGAGATATCCAATCGGGAACGGGTCATGATCACGGCTGCGGCGGTGATTCCTGATATCGACGGGCTGGGCCTCGTGATTGAAATCGCAACTCGCAATACCGCCCATCCGATCTTGTGGTGGACGGAGTATCGCCACGTCCTCGCCCACAATGTAGGATTCGGGGCTCTCGTCACGATCGCAGCATTTGCGCTGGCGACGCATCGCTGGCGAACCGGCCTTCTTACGCTCCTGAGCTTTCACACGCACATCCTCGGCGACGTCATCGGTGCGCGCGGCCCTGATGGTTATCAGTGGCCGATCCCGTATTTTCTGCCGTTCTCGCCCACACCGGTCTTTTCGTGGGACGGCCAGTGGGCACTCAATGGCTGGCAGAACTTTGTGATCACGGCTGTGGCCCTCGCCGTGACGTTCGTTCTGGCCTGGCACCGCGGATACTCACCAGTCGGAATCTTCTCGCGGCGAGCTGACGAGCTTTTCGTGCAAGCGCTGAGATCACGAGTTAAACCGCCTTCGTCGTAACGAGGAGGATTACCGTAACGAGAAGACTCTTCCGCGACTGGCTATCGGAGGATGGCGCCGGCCTGGAGCTGAACGGAGGGGTTCCAATTAGGAGGGGGTTGTTGGTCGCGGCTAACCCGCATTTCTCACCGAGGATACAAAAAGCCGCCGCACCGTGCTATTAAGTTGAGTGTCAACAACAACTTGATAGGCAAGGAGGCGGCGGCGTGGAACAGACAGAGTGTAGCGTTGAACAACTGAGTTTCCAAGGGGTTGGAAAGCGTCAGATTGTGGCCCGGTTTGACGGTGGGCAGCTGAGCTCCGACGGTGGTGGGCTGCTGTTGCGCGAAGTGGAACGGGGCACCGGTTTGTTGAGACAGTTCGCGACCTGCTTTCGCGACCATCGGAACCCCAAGCTGGTGGAACACTCGTTGAAGAGTCTGATCAGCCAACGGGTGATGGGGCTGGCCCTAGGCTACGAGGACCTCAACGACCATGACCAACTGCGTCACGATCCGCTGATCGCGACGTTGCTGGAGAAGGCTGATCCGACGCGGGCGCTGGCAGGCAAGAGCACATTGAACCGGCTGGAGTTGACGCCGCCGGGCAACGGAGAGGATCGGTACAAGCGGATCGTTTATGACACGGCAGCGATCGACCGATTCTTCGTCGACGTTTTCCTGCAGGCGTACGCGACGGCACCGGAGCGGATCGTTCTGGATCTGGACACGACCGACGACCAGATCCTTGGCGGCCAGGAAGGGCGCTTCTTCCACGGCTACTACGGGTCGTACTGCTACCTGCCGTTGTACATCTTCTCGGGTGAGCACCTGTTGTGTGCCCGGCTACGACAGTCGAACGTCGGTCCGGCCGAGGGAACGGTCGAAGAGCTGGATCGGATCGTGACGCAGATTCGAAAGCAGTGGCCGGATGTGAAGCTGGCGATCCGAGCAGATTCGGCATTCAGCCGCGACGACGTCATGAGCTGGTGCGAACAGAACGGAGTCGACTTCGTACTGGGTCTGGCCCGGAATGCCCGGCTGGAGCGGATGATTGCGAGCGAGATGGAGCAGGCACGTGCCGAGTCCGAGCGCAGCGGTGTTCCGTTCCGCAGCTACAAGGACTTCGAGTATCAGACCCTCGACAGCTGGAGCCGCGAGCGGCGCGTGGTGGGCAAGGCCGAGCATCTGGTCGACAAGCCAAATGCCCGATTCGTCGTCACCTCGCTTGCCATCGAGGAAGTTGCCGCTCAACTGCTCTACGAGAACGAGTACTGCGGCCGCGGCGATATGGAGAACCGCATCAAAGAGCAGAAGACCTTTCTGTTCTCGGATCGCACGTCGGCCGCCACGATGCGCGCCAATCAGCTGCGGCTCTGGTTCTCGTCGGTTGCTTATCTGATGATGAGCGCTCTGCGGAGGCTTGGGCTGAAGGAGAAAGATCTGGCCAAGGCACAATGCGACACGATCCGGCTCAAGCTGTTCAAGATCGGAGCACGCATCACCGTCACCGCGCGCAAGATCTGGATCTCACTCTCGAGCAGCTATCCGTTGGCCGATCTGTTCGCGCGCGTGTGCCGGAATCTCGCTCACGCATCGCCCTGACCAAGGTCCCCACTCCCGCGATCACCGTTCCTCCGGTTGCGTGGTGGATCGGTGTCTTCGAAGATGCCCGTTTCGCCGTTTTCCACAACCAATAACCGGCGACGCACACATCAAGTGCACACGAACATGTGCACTCTTCACTCGTGGCCGCCGACGACACTACCCAATCCCTCCACGAATCCCGTTTTCCACAGGTTTCGAGCCATCATCAGAGACATGGTGAGAAATGCGGGCTAAACCAGCGCGCGCCGGACGAAACCCATCGCGACCTCAATTCGGCGATTGTGAAATCGAAGTCGTCCAATCCAAATTCGGTTCCGCAGCATGGGCAGATATGATGATTAACCGGCGGATGCAGCAGTCCGTCGTAGAAACATACCGGACATTGGTTTCTGCCCATGGATACTCCAGTCGATGCCTGTCCAGATGGTTCAGACGCTCCCCGAGTCGAAATCCGTTCGTCCGAAGAGCCACTGGTTATTCAGAATAGCATATGGAATGCGGGCTGAATTCCGCGCGCATAAGTATCCTGACGTCAATCATTTGGCGTTACGTAGCCAGTTCGCGAAGGAATTGGCGGGGCACGACGGTTGTCGCGCAACCGCATGCCGTCGTTCACGTTACTGCGCTACGATTCGGCGGAAATGCACACCACGATGAAGGTCGTGTCCGTGAATGTGGGACTGCCGCGCGAGGTCATCTGGCGCGGTGAGGCCGTTCCGACGTCGATCTTCAAGGACCCTGTCGCGGGCCGGGTTCGCGTTGAATCGCTGAACCTCGTGGGCGACCGTCAGTCAGATCTCACCGTGCATGGCGGCGCGGAGAAAGCGGTCTACGTTTATCCGTCCGAGCACTATGCGTTCTGGCGCGGCGAGTTGCCCGGCGTCGATCTGCCGTGGGGCTCGTTTGGCGAGAACCTGACAGTCGAAGGTCTGGCCGAGGATCGCGTGAGGATCGGGGATGAGATCAGGATCGGCTCGGCCGCGTTCGTCGTGACGCAGCCGCGGATGCCGTGCTTCAAGCTCGGCATCCGGTTCGGCCGGATGGACATGGTGAAGCGTCTTCTCAAGAGCGGCCTGACCGGTTTCTATCTGTCGGTCTCGCAGGAAGGCGAGCTTGGCGCCGGCGATGCGATTACGCTTCGTCCATCGCCGACCTCGGCCATCACCGTCGCGGATATCGTGAGCCTCTACGCGGCCGATGCAACCAATCAGGATCTCCTTCGCCGCGCCAGTCAGCTCACGGAGCTTCCTGAAAGTTGGAGGGAGTATTTTCGCAAAAGGCGATGGGAGCCGGACGCGTGATCGACCGAGCTTCCCGCGAACAACTGGCCGCCCTCCTCGGCGAGCTGACCGCCGGCAATGTCAGCAACGACGAGTTTCACGCGCAGTTGCCGCGATCGAACGATCTTGCCGTCCGCGAGATCATCGAGCAGGCCTGGCTGCTCTGCCGCGACCTTCCCGAGCCGAAAGCCGAGGGACGAAAGAAACTGCTTCGCGACGCGCGCGCCGAAGTGTCGCGCTGGACTCTCTTTCTGGAGAGCGAGAGGGAGTACGAATGGCCGGCCCTTCCGAAATGGGCTCGCATCCTCGGATTCGTTCCGAGTGTGCTCACCTTCGGCCTGTTCTGGGCGCCGTATCGATGGTGGTTCAAGCGCAGCGGTGACTCGCAGGTGTGGCCGTTCATCGATGAAAAGCAGTTGCAGGAGGCGAGGGGAAAGGGCGGACGGCGCTAGCCTTGTTTTGTATCCACGACCCGCTTCAAGCCAATGGAGCCATCAGGCGGGATCCAACCATCGAGGCGGGACGCCTCGATGGCCGGGTGCGAGACGCACGCACTCCTCAGCATGCGCGTCGTAAGGAGTGCGGTCGTCTCGCCCGAGTGCTGTCAGGGCGGAGGTCGAAAATTCGTCATGACTTGATTGGAGAGTTAACGCGAGGGTGGGATTGATCCAGCGTTCGGGATCGCGTGACACCCTATACTTTCCGGACCACGCCAAACAGGAGCTTCCCCATGTGCAGAAACATCAAGACCCTATTCAACTTCGAGCCTCCGGCGACGGAGGAGGAGATTCGCGACGCCTCTCTGCAGTTCGTGCGTAAGCTGTGCGGCTTCACGAAGCCGTCGAAGGCGAATCAGGCCGCGTTTGACCTCGCGGTTGAGGAGACAGCGTTGGTTGCGCAGAAGTTGTTTGCTTCCCTCGTGACGACGGCGGAGCCTCATGACCGTGAGACGGAAGCCGCCAAGGCGCGCGCAAGGACGGCGGCAAGATTCGGGCGAGCCGCGGAGGCGTAGCGAAAACTTCAGAGAGCCGCCGTCGATGCGCTACCATTTCCTTTGTGGTGTTGACCGCGCGGCGGCGCGCCTTGGCCTGCCTCTTTGCCCGTCTTGTACTCGGCCTGATCTTCTTCATGGCCGGCGTCTACAAAGTGTTTACGCTGACACCCGTGGGCCATGTTCAGAAATGGTTTCTGCCTTTTCGCGACACGTTTCTTCCCACCTGGTCGCTGTGGGCAGTCGGACTGGCCATCCCTTTCATTGAGCTCATTGGGGGAGCGTTGCTCCTGATCGGCTGGCGCATTTACGAGGCGCTGCTGGCGCTGGGCATCGTGCTTTTGGTCGTCACGTTCGGCCATTTGCTGCACGAGCCGCTCTATCCTTTTCACGAGCACGTCATTCCGCGCCTCGCTCTGCTTCTGTTCCTGCTTGTGATGCCGCGCGATAGCGACCGGTTTTCGCTCGATTATGTGATCACAACACGCCGCCTACGACGGTCTTGAGGAACGAATCATGGCCCTGATGAAACAGACTGCGGCGCTGCGCAAGAAGGATGGCGCGTGGAAAGTGGTCTCCTTCGAGAATTCGTTCGGTGGCATGGAGGCAATGTCGTCGCGATGATGAACGGCGGCGCGGCACCCTCACTCGCCGGTCACGAGGTGCTCTTCGTCCCGGCGCAGTTCCCGACGATTCAGGACGCCGTCGACGCCGTCAGCGGGCCCGCCACCCTGATCGTTGATCCCGGCATCTACCCGGAAAGTGTTCGTATCCGTTCGAAACCCTATCTCGTGATCCAGAGCGGTCGCCTGGGAAGGCGAGGAGTCACGATCGCCGGTCAGAACAGGGAGAGCGTGATCGACATCGAGCAGTCGGTCGTGCATTTCAGCGGAATCGACGTGCGCTCGGACGGCCGGTCGCGCGGACTCCTCATTCTCGATTCGTCAGTGACGTTTCAGGAGTGCGTGGTGTCGGGAAATCGGGTTAGTGATCAGGTTGGAGAGCCATTTGGCGCGGGCATGCTCTGCCGCCGATCGTCTGTCCGCATCCAGAAATCGATGATCGCAGGGAACACGATTGATGCTGCGGCCTCCGCCGGCGGAGGGCTCTATTTCGCGGATTGCAAAGTCGAGATCGCCGGCAGCTCGATGCAGACCAACGCTATTTACGCGCCGGACCGCGCCGGCGGTGGCGGCATCTGGTGTGAGCGCAGCAGCATGCGTATGTGGCGAAGCCGTGTGACGGACAACGTGCTCTACGCGGAGTCGTGCGAAGGCGCTGGCATCTACTTCAACGATTCAGACGCGCGGCTCGGCGGAAGCGTCGTCAGTGGCAACGGCAGCGTCAATGGACGTGGTGGCGGCATCTTCATCGACGGCAACGCAGCGCGCATTGCAGTCCATCGCAATACCGTCGTGCGCCAGAATCATCCTGACGATATATTTCCGCGGCGTTAGCTGTTCGTTGCGAGCGTCCATGCGAAGACAACTCGTCCTTCTGCTCAGCATCCTTTCGATCGCGACCTTGCCCCTCCCGATCGGCGTGCGTATCGCTGAAGGAGCGCAGCAGCAAGTGGGCGTGACGCTGACGTACGACCCTGCCTACGTTTCGCTCCGGTATCCGGGCGGCGATGTTCCAGTCAGCCGCGGAGTCTGCGCGGATGTGGTGGTGCGGGCGTTTCGCGTTGCCGGGATCGACCTGCAGCGCGCGGTGCACGAAGACATGCTGGGAGCGTTCACGCGTTATCCGGCGCTATGGGGTCTGTCGCATCCCGACGCGAACATCGATCACCGCCGCGTGCGGAATCTCATGAAGTTCTTCGAGCGGCGCGGAAAGAGTGCCAGCGACGCCTTCATGCCGGGGGACGTGGTCGCCTGGCGTCTGCCGGGTGGCTTGTTGCACATCGGCGTCGTCAGCGCCGACGTCGCGTCGCCGGCAAATCACCCACTGATGATTCACAACATCGGCAACGGCGCGCAGAAGGAAGACGTTCTCTTCGCCTACACGATCATCGGACACTACCGCTGGTAGAAATTCGCCTCCCCTGCACTCCGCGTGACCGTTCTTTTTCAATTGCCTGGAACGCTCGTTGTATTCTTTCCCGCCGTAACGGACCGGCCGGTCGTCGGTTCTATGTGATGGGACTCGAGTTGAGGGAATCAGTCGTATGGCGAAACGGATGATCGTGATGCTGGTCGTGGTGATTGCCTTCGTGGCGGTCATCGGCGGCTACAAATTTCTCCAGATCAAGAAGGCGATGTCGCAGTCGTATACGCCGCCACCTGAGGCGGTGACGACGACCGTGGCGAAGCAGGAAACGTGGGACACCACGATCTCGGCCATCGGGACCGTGGTGGCAGTCAACGGCGTCACCCTCAGCGCCGATCTTCCCGGCGTCGTCGACCAGATCTCGTTCGATTCGGGGCGGACGGTGGGTAAGGGCGACGTGCTGCTCCGGCAGGATACGAAGCAGGAACGTGCACAGCTTGCGTCAGCCGAGGCGCAACTGGGGTTGACGCGGGTGCAGCTTGCGCGCAATCGGAGTCTGCAGGCCGCCGGAATCGTGCCGAAAGAGACGCTCGATCAAGCCGCGGCCGGGTTCACGCAAGCCGAGGCGGCCATCAACGAAATTCACGCAACGATCGAGCGCAAGACCATCCGAGCACCCTTCGCCGGAGTACTCGGCATCCGCCAGGTCAACGACGGGCAGTCGCTCGCCAGCGGCGCACCGATCGTTTCGCTGCAGGCGTTGCAGCCGGTCTATGTCAACTTCAGCGTTCCGCAGCGCGAGATCGGATTGCGGCACACCGGCGGCGCGATCAGCGTCACGTCCGACTCGTTTCCGGGCACGGAGACGGGCAGGATCAACGCGTTCGATTCTGTCGTGAACGAAGACACGCGCAACATCCAAGTGCAGGCCGTCTTCGGAAACGCGTCGCGCAATCTGCGGCCGGGTGTGTATGTCGAGGCGCAACTCGCGCAAGGTGCGCGCACGCCGGTCATCGCGCTCCCGGTCTCGGCGATCAGTTACGCGCCCTTCGGCGACTCGGTGTTCATCGTCGAGGATGTGAAGGGTCCTGACGGAAAGACCTTCCGCGGCGTGCGCCAGCAGTTCGTGAAGCTCGGCCCCGCGCGCGGCGATCTCGTGGCCGTACTCACCGGCGTCAAACCCGGCGAGGAAGTCGCCACATCGGGAGTATTCAAACTGCGGCCCGGAGCGGCCGTGACGGTCAACAACAAAGTGCAACCGGGAGCAAGCGAGAATCCGAAGCCGGGAAACGGTTAGGAAGGATGAAGGCAGAAGGATGAAGGATGAAGGCGGAAGGATAAAGGATGAACGCTTCGCCTCAACTTGATTCATCTCACGACATTGATGGCCGGCATCGGTCGATGATTGCGCTTCAATTCATCCTTCATCCTTCTGACTTCATCATTCATCCTTTAATCACATGAAACTCACCGATCTCTTCATCAAGCGCCCCGTCCTTGCGATCGTCGTCAACCTGGTGATCCTGATCGCCGGGTTGCAGGCGATCCGATCGCTTTCGGTGCGGCAGTTTCCGCGCAGCGACATGGCCAACGTCGTCGTCACGACGGCGTATGTCGGAGCGAACGCTGACCTCGTGCGCGGATTCATCACCGGGCCGCTCGAGCGCTCTATCGCCGGCGCCGACGGCATCGACTATCTCGAATCGTCGAGCGCGCAGGGCGTCAGCACGATCACCGTTCACCTCAAGCTCAACTTCGACACCAACGCGGCGCTGACGCAGATTCAATCGAAGGTCGCGCAGGTGCGCAATCAGTTGCCACCCGAGGCTGAGGCGCCGGTCATTGATCTGCAGACGGTCGACTCGCAGTTTGCCGCCGCCTACCTCGGCTTCTCATCGCCCGACCTCGATCAGAATCAGATTACCGACTACCTCGTGCGCGTCGTTCAGCCCAAACTCTCCGCGATCAGCGGCGTGCAGAAGGCGCAGATCTTCGGCGACCGGACGTTCGCGATGAGAGTCTGGCTCGATCCGAACAAGATGGCCTCGCTCGGCATCTCGCCGTCGCAGGTGAACAGCGCGCTGGCAGCGAACAACTACCTTTCCGCGCTCGGTCAGACCAAGGGCTCGATGACCTCGGTCAACCTCGTCGCGAACACGAATCTGCAGACCGCCGACGAGTTCAAGAAGCTCGTGGTGAAGGAAGACAAAGGGACGATCGTCCGGCTCGGCGACATCGCCGACGTCGTCCTCGGCGCGGAAAACTACGACTCCGAAGTGCGCTTCAACGGCCAGACCGCCGTCTTCATCGGCATCTACGTTCTGCCGACCGCGAACACGCTCGACGTGATGAAGCAGGTGCGCGAAGCGGTCCCCGAAATCCAGGCCCAGCTCCCCGCCGGAATGAAAGCCGGCGTGCCGTACGACTCCTCGGCATACATCCAGGAAGCGATCGACGAGGTCCTGAAGACGCTCACGGAGACGCTCCTCATCGTCATTCTCGTGATCTTCCTTTTCCTCGGATCCGCGCGCGGTTTGATCATCCCGGTCGTCGCCATTCCGATCTCTTTGATCGGCGCGGTTGCGCTGATGCTCGCGTTCGGTTTCACCATCAACCTGCTGACATTGCTCGCTGTCGTCTTATCGGTCGGTCTCGTCGTCGACGATGCCATCGTCATGGTCGAGAACATCGAGCGGCATCTGCACATGGGCAAGACGCCGATTCAGGCCGCGCTCGATGCCGCACACGAGCTGGTCGCGCCGATCATCGCCATGACCATCACGCTGGCCTCGGTTTACACGCCGGTGGCGCTGCAAGGCGGTCTGACCGGATCGCTCTTTCGCGAGTTCGCGTTCACGCTGGCCGGCGCGGTCCTCATCTCCGGCGTCGTGGCGCTGACGTTGTCGCCGATGATGGGATCGAAGCTGCTGCGCGCCGGCGACACCGAAAAGGGCTTCGCCGGAATGATCAACCGGCACTTCGACGTATTGCGTGGCTTCTACACGCGCCTGCTGACAGGCACGCTCAACTTCCGGCCCGTCGTGATCACGCTGTGGATCATCGTGGTCCTGCTGATCTTCCCGTTCTACATGTTCTCGCAGAAAGAGCTGGCGCCAGCGGAGGACCAGAGCTTCCTCTTCGCGATTCTTCAAGCCTCGGCCAACAACACGATCGAGCAGACGAGATTGTTCGCCGACGAGGTCGAGAATGTGTACCGCTCGTTACCGGAGAAGGAAGCGACGTTCCAGGTCATCTTTCCCACCGGCGGCTTCGGTGGTCTGGTCACCAAGCCGTACAAAGAACGGAAGCGCGGCATCCAGGAGATTCAGCAGGAGGCCGCTGCGAAGTCGGCGAACATTCCGGGCATCCGCGTCATCATGCTCGTGCCGCCGTCGCTGCCAGGAAATGGCGGAGGCTTTCCGGTCGACCTCGTGCTCGTATCGACCGAGGAGCCGGCGCGCATCGCCGAGTTCGCGAATCAGTTGATGCAGAAGGCGTTCACCAGCGGCAAGTTCATGTACGCCGACACCGATCTGAAGTTCGATCAACCGCAAACGCGTGTCGTTTTCAATCGCGACAAACTCCGCTCGCAGGGCGTCGACCTGTCGCAGGCCGGCCGCGACCTCTCCGTCCTTCTCGGCGGCAACTTCGTCAACCGTTTCAGCATTCAGGGCCGCAGCTACAAAGTGATTCCGCAGGTCAAACGCGCGGACCGGCTCACGCCCGATCAACTCTCGCAGATGTATATCGGCGGCGCGGGGGGCAAACTCGTTC
>ODAK010002604.1_pt1 | contig 19003 bp, 17 predicted proteins | sample 1539591 | NCBI WGS metagenome assembly ODAK01 (sample SAMEA3539303, study PRJEB22396) | soil metagenome | biome: tundra; feature: field; material: soil | place: USA | collected 2010-05 | depth 0.15 m | reverse complement strand
AGCTTGGATTCGGGGCTGGTGCCCCTGGAGAACGCCATCGAGGGCACCGTTTCGGCGACCATCGACGGGCTGGTGTTCGACCACGACCTCGTCATCGAGCGCGAGATAGTCCTGCCGATTCACATGCACCTACTCGCCAAGTCGGGTGTGGCCCCGCACGATGTCACGCGCGTTTCGAGCTACGTGCACGCACTGGCTCAGGTGCGCGGTTACCTCGCCGGACTCGATCACGTGCAGATCGATCAGACGACGTCGACATCTCAGGCCGCCCGTGAGGTCGCCGAGTCCTTCGAACCGTGGGCCGCAGTGGGCTCCGCCATCGCCGGGTCGCTCTTCGGCCTCGAGATCATCGCCGCGGACATCGCCGACCACCCGGGTAACGCCACCCGATTCGTCGAAGTCGGCCGCGGCGCAATCCCCGCGCCCACGGGCAACGACCGCACGTCGATCGTGTGCTTCCAGGACGCCGACCGTCCCGGTTCGCTTTATGGCATCTTGGGACGCTTCGCAGCGCGCGACATCAACCTGACCAAGCTCGAGAGTCGGCCGACCAAGCTCGGCCTGGGCGACTACTGCTTCGTCATCGAATTTGACGGTCACGTGGGCGACGACATCATCGGAGACTGCTTGGCGGACCTTCAAGCCCATCTGGTGCGGGTGAAGTTCCTCGGCTCCTACCCGGTGACGGGTGAGGGATCGACGAACCGGCGCGAAGAGGTCGGCGAAGCCCGACGTTCGGCCGCCGATTGGATCGTCTCTCTTCGCCAGCGCATCCGCCACTAGTCGGTCTCTGCATTCAAGTCGCGTGATGCGGCGTTTCACCTAATCCGGATGCATTTAGCGTGGTTCCCTCATGGGTTTGATCATCCCAATGGCGGAAACTCTGGAAAGAATTCACGAAGTCACTTGACATTCGTCGATCTCGTCGATATTTTGTAAGCGGTTACGAAAGCGGTTACAGAAGTCCGCAACCAGACACCCGGGGGGGAGCACGATGGCCGATTCAACGCCGACGATTTACGACGTCGCGGAACGAGCCGGTGTCTCCATCGCCACTGTCAGTCGCGCCCTTAACTCGCTGGACTCGGTGCGGCCTGCGACGCGTGACAAGGTATTGCGAGCGATGGACGAATTGGACTTCGTGCCCAACGCGGTGGCTCGGGGCCTCTCGATCGGCAAGCACGGAATCCTGGGCCTGGTCTTCACTCGCGTGGTCGGAGAAAACAACGGACTCGCGGTCGAGGAGGCGAGCCTGCTCTACACCGACATCGTCATCCGAGGCGCCGAGACGCGTGCCGCCGAGAAGGGCTACTCGCTTCTGCTCAGCAGCTTCGACGAAACGCACCCGTCGGGCGTGAGCGCACTATTGAGTCTGACCGGTACCGTCGACGGACTCATCGTGATGGACCGTGTGCTGGGAGACGAGGACGTGGCCTACTTAGCGCGGCGCATTCCCGTCGTCTTGCTCGCCGGACGCGGTGACTCGCCGGCGGCGATCACGGTACGGGTGGACAACGAGCAGGCGATGGACTCATTGGCCGAGCACCTGGTCACCGTGCATCAAGTGACGCGCGTGGGCTTTGTGACCGGGGCAATGGAGAGCCCCGACGCGCTGGCCCGCGCCAAGGGATTTCGGCAGTCCGTGGAGGCGCGCGGAGCGACGATCGACGACGTGGACTTTCTTGAGGCCGACTGGACGTCGGCGGGCGGCGAGGCCGTGATGCGCGCTCGTCTGGAGCGCGAGGAAGAGCTTCCCCAGGTGTTCGCCTGTGCCAACGACCAGATGGCGGTGGGCGTCATCTTTGCTCTGCAAGAAAGCGGACGGCGCGTGCCCGACGACATCCTCATCACCGGCTTCGACGACATCACGTTGACGAGGTACTTCAATCCGCCCCTGACCACCATCCGCCAGTCGGGTGGATTGTTGGGCGCCGTCGCCGTCGACGCGTTGGTGTCGACCATCGACGGCAATGAGGATGTGGAGCGCACCATCGTCCTGCCGACGCAATTGGTCGTTCGTGCGAGCTGTGGGTGCGCGAGCGACCCCGAAGAGCCCCTTCGCCAACTGCACGTCGCGAGCCACCAGCGAGTCAGCGCATGAGGATGCTCGGTCGTCGCTTGTCGGTGTATCTCGTCACGGCGTGGGTGGCGATCACCGTCAACTTCTTGTTGCCGCGCTTGATGCCGGGTAACCCGGTCCAACAGTTGATCGGCAAGCTCACCGGACGCGTCACTCCCCAGCAGGTGCACGCTATCGAGCTGGTCTTTGGCATCGGACTTCACCAGAACCTCTGGGACCAGTACTTCGGGTACTGGCACCAGTTGTTCGTCGGCAACCTCGGCGTCTCGATCACGCTCTCGGTTCCGGTCTCGAGCGTGCTGGCGTCGGCGGTCCCCTGGACGATCGGCTTGATCGGCGTCTCGACGATTCTGAGCTTCCTGCTGGGTACGTTCGCCGGCGCCCTACTCGGCTGGTTCCGAGGTTCGCGTCTGGACTCGGTGATCCCCGTCGCCACGTTCTTCCAAGCGGTTCCCTACTTCTTCCTCGGCACGGTGATGCTGCTGGTGTTCGGGTCGAACCTGCACTGGTTCCCAGTCCTGGGGGCCTACAGTCAGTCGGTGGTACCGGGGTGGAGCTGGGACTTCATCTTCAGCCTCGTTCGCTACGGTGAGTTGCCGGTCATCACCATCGTGCTCAGTTCTATCGCCGGGTGGATGTTGGGAATGCGCAACATGATGATCACCATGATCGCCGAGGATTTTGTTTTGATGGCCGTCGCCAAGGGACTGCCCCGTCGAAAGGTCATCATGCACGCGGCGCGCAACGCGGTGCTGCCGAGCGTCGCCAATCTGTCGTTGGCGATAGGGCTCGTCGTCTCGGGTGCGCTGCTGGTGGAACTCGTTTTCAACTACCCGGGCGTGGGTAATCTGTTGCTTCAGGCGGTCTTGAATGAGGACTATCCCCTGATCCAGGGCATCTTCTTAGTAATCACCATGACGGTGCTGGCGGCCAATCTCCTGGCCGACGTCTTCTACTTCATCCTCGATCCACGAACCCGCACCGAGGCCGCCGTATGAGCGCCGTACGACTGCCTCGCTCACCCAAGGTGCTCGTCGGGGCGGGGGTGGTGGCCTTCTTCGCCGTGCTGACCGTGGTTGGACCCTGGCTCGCTCCCTACAATCCCAGTGCCACGAATTTCACGGCGGACCTCACGCCCTCGTCGAGCCACTGGTTGGGGACAACCGCCTTGGGTCAGGACATCTTCTCGCAGTTGTTGGTGGGTGCGCGCGCGACAATGATCGTCGCGATCGTGGCTGGTGTGGTGGCGACGATCCTCTCGGTCACCATCGGCGTCGCGGCGGGCTACCTCGGGGGGCGGACCGACGACGGGTTGTCGCTGATGTCGAATGTCTTCCTCGCCATTCCGGGCCTGCCGCTCTTGATCGTGATTGACAGTTACCTGCCCGCCGGCGGACGCTCCAACTCATTCGTGATCGGTCTGATCATCAGCTTGACCGGCTGGGCGTGGGGTGCTCGGGTTCTGCGGGCCCAGACCATGTCGCTGCGCAACCGCGACTTCGTCGAAGCCGCGCGCATCATCGGCGAGAGCCGTTTTCGCATCATGATGTTCGAGATCGCGCCGAACCTGTTACCGGTACTGGCGTCATCACTCCTCTTTACCATCCTCTATTCCATCGGCGCCTACGTCACCCTCGCCTACGTCGGACTCACCTCGACCGCCGTATGGAACTGGGGCACGATGCTCTACTGGGCTCAGGCCAACAATGCGCCGCTGGCGAACCAGTGGTGGTGGTTCGTACCGCCGGGCGTGTGCATCGCACTGATCGGCACGGGACTGGCGCTAATGAACTTCGGCATCGACGAATTCATCAATCCACGCTTGCGCTCGGCCGGGCTGAGTGGACGTGTGCGTCGCGCCAGCGGACTACCGCGCCGTCCGCGCCTCGGCTACACCCCGGTGGCGCGCGCGAGCGCGGCACAATCGGCGAAATTGGGTGCGCGATGACGAAGGACACCATGACCTCCGTCCCGGAAAACACTGAGAACGACACGGTGCTTGAGATCGAGGACTTCAGCGTGGACTACGGCTGGGGTGACACGGCAGTGCGCGCGGTCAATAACGTGACGCTGAGCGTGCGCCGCTCGCGGGTGTTGGGGGTGGCGGGCGAGAGCGGCAGTGGCAAATCGACCCTCGTCTACGCCGTAACGCGTCTTCTGCGCTCACCGGGCGTTATCGCGGGGGGGCGTGCGCGTCTGACCTTCGACGATCCGACAGCGGGTGACGCCAAGCGTCGCACGGTCGACCTGCTGGCGGCTTCGGCCAGTGAGTTGCGCGCGATCCGCTGGTCGCAGGTGTCCATCGTCTTGCAGAGCGCTCTTAACGCACTGAACCCGGTGTTGCGCATCGGGCACGAATTCGACGAAGTGTTGAAGACCCATCGTCGCGATATGACCAGGGAGCAGCGGCGTCTTCGCGCCGTCGAACTCCTCGAACTGGTGGGACTCAACGAAGACCGATTGGCGCGCTTCCCCCACGAACTCTCCGGCGGCCAACGCCAGCGAATCATGATCGCCCTGGCCCTGGCCCTCGACCCGCAACTGGTGATCATGGACGAGCCAACGACGGCTCTCGACGTGGTGACCCAGCGCGAGATCGTCAACGAACTCGCCCAATTGCGAGCGCGCTTTGGCTTCTCGATGATCTTCATCACCCACGACCTTTCACTACTGGTCGAACTGGCCGACGACATCGCGGTGATGTACGCGGGCAACGTCGTGGAATGGGCTCCCGCGAGTGATCTCTACAGCGCGCCACGACACCCCTACACCCTGGGTCTGTTGAATTCCTCTCCACCCCTGTCGGGTGAGCGGCGCGAACTGGTGGGCATCGCGGGTTCGCCACCGGATCTGTCGCAGCCGCTCTCGGGTTGCAGCTTTCATGCCCGCTGTCCTTACGTGCTCGAGCGGTGCTCGAGCGAGGTGCCCGAGCTGCGCGTGCTGGACAACTCCGGCCGCAAGGTGGCGTGTTGGTTGCACGAGGCCCCCGCGAACGTCCCCGGCCCCCTCCGCCGCAACGTGCGCGGCATCTCCCCCGACGAAGAAGCGCCAGAGTCAACGACGGAGGTGGCCAGTTGAGTGACGCCCAGCTCGAAGCACGCCACCTGTCGCGTCACTTCGTGGTTCGCACCGGCCATGGACTGGTCCGTCCGAAGATAGTGGTTCGCGCCGTCGACGACGTGAGTTTGAGTTTGCACGCGCGACGGGTGACCGCAGTGGTCGGTGAGAGCGGATCGGGTAAGTCGGTGCTGGCCCGCATGCTGGCGCGTATCTTGACGCCGACGACGGGTGAGCTGGTGCTCGAGGGAGTGACCATTCCCGCCGACACGCCGCGGTCGCTCAGTTACACCTCCGAGGTCCAACTGGTGCTGCAGGACCCTTTCGCCTCCATCAACCCGGTGCACCGGGTTCGCCACTCCCTCGAACGACCACTGGCCATCCACGGGACGCCCAAGGCGGACCTCGAGGCGCGGGCGAGCGCGGCGCTGTCGCGGGTGTCACTCGAGCCGCCCGAGCGCTATCTCGATCGTTATCCGCACGAACTCTCGGGTGGACAACTCCAGCGCGTCTCGATCGCACGCGCCCTCTGCGTCAATCCGAAGGTGCTACTGGCCGACGAGCCCATCTCGATGCTTGACGTGTCGGTGCGTCTGGGCGTCTTGAACCTCCTTCGCGGGCTCTGCGATGACGAGCAACTCGCCGTGCTCTACATCACCCACGACATCGCATCGGCTCGTTACATCGCTGACGAGACGATTGTCATGTACGCCGGTCAGGTCGTCGAGCGATCTGAGGGCACGGCGTTGATCGACGCGCCGGCGCATCCCTACACCCAATTGTTGATCGCTTCGGTGCCCGACCCTAGCGATCCGTTGCGCAAAGCCCCCGAGATCGAGGACCGCGCGGGCCAGGGCCAGTTTCCCACCGAGGGGTGTCGTTTCGCTCCTCGGTGCCCCTACGCGATGGACGTCTGTCGCACCTCGGCACCGCCGTTGTTCCAGGTCTCGGACGGTCACGAATCGCGCTGCTGGTTGCACGAGGATGCCGCCAAGGTCGCCATCACCGGACGAGGGCAAGGAGGGACTATTTCGACGACGTAACGCACCTTCAGGTGCCGGAATGCGACGTCCTTTCCCAGGTGAGAGTCACCAACGAAAGGTCCAGCCGGCTCCCGCAGTACCCATCAGGACTTACACGGTCAAAAAAGGAGTCGGCGTCAGCCGACTGGACAATTCAAAGGATACTAATGATTAGAAAGATAGCCATCATCGCCTCGGCGATGTCGTGCTTGACACTGGGTGTCATCAGCGTCAATGGCGCTTCGGCATCGACGGCCAAGAACCACGTGTTAACCGAAGAGGGCAACGTTGGAGTGACCTTTACCAACAACTTCAACCCCTTCAACTCGAACTCACTGGCGGGACAGATGAGCATTAAATCGCTCACCTACGAACCCCTCTTCGAATTCGACTACCTCAAGGCCAACACGTCGTACCCGTGGCTCGCCACGAGCTACAAGTTCACCAACGGTGGACGTTCCCTCACCTTCACCCTGCGCAACGGGGTCAAGTGGAGCGACGGCAAGGCCTTTACCGCAGCGGACGTGGCCTACACGTTCAACCTGATCGGGCAAGACCCGGCGGCCAACTATTCTGGCGTACCGCAGATGACGAACGCGGCGAGGGTCAAGGGCAACACGGTGACGCTGAACTTCGCGGCACCGGCCTATCAGGCCATCACCTCGATTGCCGGCAGCACGCTGATTGTTCCCCAGCACCTCTGGTCCAAGGTCCTTAACGCGGCCAAGGCCCTCATCACCAATCCGGTCGGGACTGGTCCCTACGTGCTCAAGCACTACTCGTCGCAGTTGGTCTCGTTCAAGGTCAACCCGACGTACTGGGGTGGCAAGCCCGCGGCGACGCAGGTGAACATTCCCTCGTACTCGAGCAATGCTTCGGCGACGACGGCACTGGCCAACGGTCAACTGGACTGGGCGGGTAACGACATCGCCAACATCAATGCGGTGTTCGTTAACAAGAATCCCAAGACCAATCACTACTACTTCGCCGGCGGCAACACTGTGACGTTGATGTTCAACACCACGGGCACCGGTCCCTTGAGCGACCCAATCGTTCGCGCGGCCATCAGTGCGGGTGTCAACCGCGCTCAGCTGGGCACCGAGGGGGAGAGCGGCTACGAGTTGCCAGCGACGTCCTCGAGCGGGCTGATCTTGCCCAACCAGGCAGCGTTCCAGAGTGCCTCGAGCAAGAACGACCTCTCGCCGACGAGCGACCCCGCCAAGGTGGCGACGCTGCTCTCGGGTGACGGTTACGCGAAGAACGGCAGTGGCATGTGGGCGAAGAACGGCCAGGAAATCACTTTCAATATCGAGGACCCGACCGCGTACTCCGACTACTACGCCGACGCGCAATTGATCTCCAATTCGCTCCAGGCGGTGGGAATCAACGCGACCGTTGACGGCGTGCAGGCCTCGCAGTGGTACTCCGACCTCGCGGCCGGAACGTTCCAGAGTGCGATCCACTGGGGTGCCGGCGGCGCCAACCCGTTCCAGCAGTACCAGAACTGGTTGGACTACGGCACCTTCGTGGCACCGAACCCCACCAACGCATCAGGCGACTTCGGTCGCTACCAGAGTGCGACGGCGACGGCGGCGTTGACGAAACTTGAGACCACCAGTCCGACCAACACGGCGGCGGTCACGAGTGCGGTTCAAGCGCTGGGTAACATCTTGACCACGCAGGTCCCGGTGGCCCCGTTGCTCTACGGTGCGGACTGGAATGTCTACTCGACCGTCCACTTCACCGGCTGGGTGACCGCGGCGAACCCCTACATGGACCCGTCGCCCAGCGACCCCGCGCTGCCCATCATCTTGATGCACTTGAAGGTGGCGAAGTAGCCCAGTAGCTGTAGTGGTGGCCCCGCGATGGGTGGGGCCACCACTAGCAGCAAAGGAAGATTTACTTCCGTCACTTCGGCGGGCGGCCTCGTCTCTCCCTAACTCGGCGAGGCCGCACGCAGAAGTGGCTCCGCATTATATGACTATCCACTAGTAGGAGATTCACCTCGTGAGCACCAGCTCGAATCACAGTGATCCCACCCGACACTTTCCACCCGACTTCCTCTGGGGAGCGGCCACGGCGTCGTACCAAATCGAAGGGGCCACCACCGCTGAAGGCCGCGGTCCCTCTATCTGGGACACCTTCTCTCACACCCCAGGCCGAGTCATGAACGGCGACAACGGCGATATCGCTTGTGACCATTACCACCACATGGACGAAGACCTGGACCTGCTCGCCAATCTGGGGGTGCACGCTTATCGGTTCTCGGTGGCCTGGCCCCGAGTGATTCCCGACGGGACCGGCGCAGTCAATCAATCCGGTCTCGACTTCTATCGCCGCCTCGTTGACGGACTTCGCCAGCGCGACATCGAGCCGACGCTGACCTTGTACCACTGGGACCTGCCCCAGTCGCTCGAAGACCGTGGGGGTTGGGTAGCGCGTGAGACTGCCGAGGCCTACGCCGTCTACGTCGAGGCAGTGGCCCAGGCGCTCGGTGATGGGGTGGAGCGCTGGATCACGCTCAACGAACCCTGGTGCTCGTCCTGGCTCGGCTACGGTTCGGGTCATCACGCTCCCGGGCACCACGACATCGGCATGGCCGCCGCAGCCAACCATCACCTCCTTCTCGCGCACGGGCTCGCCGCGCCCATACTGCGCGACACGATTCGCGGAGCCAAGGTCGGCATCACGCTGAACCTCAGCGACCACCGACCCGGCAGCGACGACGAACTCGACCTCGCGGCCGCGCGACGTGCCGACGGTAACCTCAATCGTCTCTTTCTCGAACCGATCTTCCACGGTCACTATCCCGAGGACATGCTCGAGCACTACTCGAACGTGTCGCCGGGATTCTCGGTCGTGCGTGACGGGGACCTGGACTTGATCTCGTCGCCCCTGGACTTCCTGGGGGTTAATTACTATTCTCCGGCCACGGTGGTCGACGAGTCGCGGGCCACGCAAGCGCGGATGGCGGGCTACATCGTGGCGACCGGCGACCAATTCCCCGACTTGCGATTGCGCGGCCTCGAGACCCCGGGCCGTGATCGAACCTCGATGGACTGGGAGATCCAGGCCGCCGGACTCACGGCACTATTGGTGCGTATTCGCGACGAATATACGGGCCTACCGATTTACATCACCGAGAATGGTGCGGCCTTCAATGACTACGTCGATCCCAACGGGCGGGTCCTCGACTTCAACCGGGTGGCGTACTTGCGAGAACATATCTCGGCGATGCACGACGCCATTGACACCGGCGTGAACGTGCAGGGTTACTTCGTCTGGAGTCTCCTGGACAATTTCGAGTGGGCTTTTGGCTACTCCCAGCGATTCGGGATCGTGTGGGTGGATTTTCCCACGGGCGCGCGGTTGCCCAAGGAGAGCTTTCGTTGGTACCGTGACGCGATCGCGTCGAACACCGTGCAGTACGCACGATCCCCCGGAAGTCATTAGGTCCGTCTCTCGGATCGCCTCGCCACGGGGCGTCACGTCTGATGGGGACGAGACGCCCCGCGGTGGGAACGGTGAGCCTCGTCAAGAGGGGAGTGGCGATGACGAGCACTAACCCCGAGCCACCCGCACCCCGGCCGCGACCGGGATGGCGCACCACCTTCAGTTCGCTCTCGGTACCGGCCTATCGACAGTGGTTCTTGAGTCAGGTGCTGTCGGCGTCGGGCACCATGACCCAGATCGTCGCTCTCTCGTGGTTGGTGCTGCAGCTGACCCACAGTGGCGTGGCCCTCGGGTTGTTGACCACGGCGACGTTGGCGCCGCTCCTGCTGGGCGGCCCTTGGGCGGGTGCATTGGTCGACCGGGTCGACCGGCGCCGACTCCTTCTCGTCACTCAGAGCCTCTACGTTGGTCTGTCGGCGCTCCTCGCCATCGTGACGGCGACGGGCGCGGTCCGGGTCTGGATGGTGTTCGCGATCGCCTTCGCGTCGGGTGTCGTCGGCGCGCCCGACACGGCCGCTCGCCAGGTCTACGTCAACGACCTCGTGGGCCGCGACCGTCTCACCAGCGCCGTGAGCTTGAACGAGGTCGTGATCAACGCGTCGCGTGTCGTGGGGCCGGCGTTGGGAGGACTCCTACTGGCAACGGCGGGAGTCAGTGCGTGTTGCTGGGCCAACGCGGCCTCCTTCGTGCCGTCGCTGGTGGTCCTGATCCTGCATCGCCACGCGGCAGTCCCACGTCGACTCGCCCACCCCGAGGGTCGCGATGCGCGCTTCCTGGTGGGTTGGCGTTACGCCTGGCGGCACCCGACGATCCGCGTGACCCTGCTGTTGGCCGCGGCGTCGGGAATGTTGTTCAACATGAACGTGTCCCTGCCGCTGGTGGCCACGCGAGTATTTCACCTGGGCGGCGGTGGGTACGGGCTGATGATGTCGACCTTCGGCGTGGGTGGGATCCTCGGCGGACTCCTCGCCGCCGCCGGTCGCGCAGCGCCGAGTCGTCGTACGGTGTTGTTCCTGGCCGTTGCCAGCGCAATGGCCGTGCTAGCGACGGCTTCGGCTCGCAACGCGGTGGAGTTCTTCGCGGGACTGGCCCTGACTGGTTGCCTGTCCATCTGGTTCATCGCCCGGGCCAACACCCTCGTGCAGTTCGAGACCGAGCCGGGCCTGCGCGGACGGGTGCTAGCGGTGTGGTCGATGGCTCTGCCGGGGATGATGCCCCTGACGAGTCCACTCGTGGGCTGGGTGGGCGGCACCGCGGGGCCGCGCGAGGGCTTTGGCCTCTCGGGAGCGGCCATGCTACTGATCGCGGGCGCCGGATTGATGCGCCGCCGCGCGACGTCAAGTTGATTCGCGCTGGGCGCCGGAACCGGGGAGACCGCTCGCGATCTCCTCGGCCATCGGCCGATAGTGATCGAGGCTGGGCACGACGAGTCCGGGGAACTTGGCGCGGTCGTCCCACGAACGAAGCGCCATCGCCGAAAGGAAGCCGGGGTGTGCTTCAAGGCGAGCGCGCTCATCGGTGTTGAGCGAGCCGCCTTGGGCGATGAAGGTAATCTGTGAGGTCTCGGAGAGTTCGTCGAAGTAGTCCGGGTCGATGGTGCAGCGCCAGCGCTTGGCCAGGACGTGCAACGCGACGGGTTGGGCTACGGCGGGTCCGAGCAGTGGCGAGAGGATGCGCGCGCCCGAGGCCGCGTGATCACCATTCACGCGAACCACGTCATCACTCTCGCCCTCGTCGGTGAGGAACCAGCCGACGTCGTGAAAGAGGGCGGCCGCGATGAGCTCGCGCGTGGCACCGTCGTCGAAGGCGAGTTGCGCGCATTGCAGAGCGTGCGCGAGACCGGTGACGTCCTCGCCGTACTTGCGATGTCCGAGGGTCTCGTAGAGAGTGAAGAGTTCGTCAAGGCTCGTCGGAAAGTTGACGTTCACGTCATCGTCCGCTGGACACTGGCCAATCGCATCATGTTCCCAACTTAGAAACCCCGGGTAAAGGGCGAGTGTCGAATAGGTCACGATGACGCTCGCGGTGGCGTCACGCGAGCGTCACACGGGCGATTGGTTGATTCCAAAGAGTCACCAGACGTGGGGTAGCAGCCTCCAGCGCACGCGCTCGCGGTACTCCCCATAGGAGGCGTCCTCGCCGAGGAGGCGTTCTTCGGCGAAGATGCGACCGAGGTTGCATCCGCAGACGAGCGCCATCACCGTGATGTTGCGCCACGAGATGCTCTGCAGAACGTAGCCGAGCTCCAAGAGGACGTAGGAGGCGTACAGGGGATGGCGCACCACGGCGTAGGGTCCGGAGTGTTGGAGTCCACGGTGCGCGGCGGCGAAGCCGAACGAACGACCCAGTGCCGCGAACGACGCTGCGCAAATCACTAGCCCGAGCGCCTGGAGGTCGAACCCCGTGACGACGCCCCAATGTGGGTGTGATCCCAGGGGACGAAAGAGCACGCCCCCGAAGGTCCCGCCGAAGGCGAGCATCCAGTCGCCCGTGTGTGTACTCAGTCGAATCGCGGGTCGACGCACCAGATACGCCACCACGACCCAGAGTTGCTCGCACAAGAACGCCGCGCCGATGAGCGAGTGGGTGACTCGGTAGTGGTGGTAGCCCGACCACGCGAAGTACGTCGCGCCGAGGGCGCCCACCAGATTGGCAAGAAGTCGGGTGGCGCGCGTCGTTCTGGTCCCCGCCTCGTGACGAGTCCTCTCCACGGACGACGGTGAGGTGATACTCACGCGATCCTCGTCGCCGCGCGCGCCGAGAGGAGACGGCGTCGTATCGCGGCATCGACGCTGAGTCGCCCGGCCCCGAAGACCACCATGACCAGCGCCAAGACGCACAACGTCAGATTGAATTCGTAACCCGGGTGGTTACTAAGTGAGTTGATGCCGTTGACCCACGTGACGGTGATCATGGCCATGACCTGATCACCCGCGAGGGCGAGCCCCGCGAGTCGAGTGCCCAGCCCCAGCGCCACACACAGTGCTCCGCCGAATTCGATCACTCCGCCGAGTGCGGCGAAGAACATACCCGGGTGTAGGTGTGCGGTGCCCGCGAAGTACACCGCCGTGCGGTGCAGACCGGGGCCGTTGAACCACCCAAAGAGCTTTCCGGCGCCGTAGTACACGAAAATCCACGTCAGCGCGACGCGCACCGTCACGAGCGCGAGGTCCGCGCCGATCTCTGAAGGGGCGCGACGCACCGAGGTGCGCACCAGGAACGGTGCGCGGATGACATCGTCGGCATTCGGCGCCGACACTAGGACGTCTCCTCCCTCGGGGTATCACGTTCGCGCCCGCGAAAGGGTCCCACGAGTTGAGCGAACAGCACCGCCAAGTGATGAGGGCGCTCGCCGGATTGCTCCACTCGCAGTGGCCGTCCCGGCAGACCGGTGTCGATGCGGACTGTCGCGGGGGTGGGAAAGACGGCGCGATGCGACATCTGATCCCAGATGGTCAGCGCGAAACCGAGGTTCACGTCTTGGCGTCCCTCGAGACGGTGGTGAATGCGGTTGTAGTTCGGACTCACGAGGATCCGACCCAGTGGGCCAAAACCCAGGTTGGTGTTGGAGTGCTCGAAGGCAACGACTGCCGCGTAGGCGACGAGAAGCGTTGTGGGAATGGTTCCGTTCGAAATCAAGACGACCCCGGGGATCAGCGTGATCAGATACGACACGTGAATCAAAGGATGGGTTCGAAAGACCGTGAGTACGCTCATGTCTTCTTGGGAGTGGTGCAGTTCGTGGAATCGCCACAACATCTCGATGCGATGATTCCCCAAGTGGGCGAGCCAGTTGCAGCCATCCATCGCGACGAAGATCACCGCGATCACCGCCCAATGGGGGGCGATTGCGAGGTGGGGCATGACAATCCAGGGCAATGAGCGGCGGGCCACCTCGGAGAACGACAGTGAGAGCGCGACCACCAGCGGCGCGACCAGTGTGGTGTTGAGCACGGTGTAGAGCGCGTCGTGACGATAGCCTCTCGCCAGGGCCGGACGGCGCTGCGCGGGATGCAGGCGCTCCACGACGAGGAACACCCCGAGGAGTAGCAACGTCGCGGGCCCCACCAACACGACACGTAAGTCGGTCATGGCCGACGAGAATCCACTGCCTCCCCAGTGACTGGTTACTCCAATGGTGATAAGGACGAGCGCGATTGCGACGATCGAGAACGCGGGCACGTAGACGAGTGAAGCGATTGACTTGCGGCGGGTTGCCGACGTGGTGTTCGCCGAGCGTGAACGCGGTCCCGGGATGGCGTTATCGTTCGCGCGCAGGTCAAAAACCGATGCCACCGCCGCCCCCTCCGGTTGTGGTGGTGGTTGTCGGAGTGCCACCGCCCGAGGGCTTGACCAGCACTACGACCGACCACTTGCCCCACGTGTCGCTCACGCTGCCCTTGACTTGGCCGGGAGACTTGTCGTTGGCGAACCAGTACAGCGCCTTGCCCCCATAGCTGACTTGGAGGCGCCCGCCGGTGCGGTTGAGGGTTCCTAGTTTGGCGCCGTTCACGCCGTGGCCCGCGGTCGCCCGGGTTACACCCTTGGGCAGCAGGACTTCGGTCCAGTAGGTGAGACACTTGGCGCTGCAGGCGACCTTGGAGGGCGTAAGGGTGTATACCGTGCGCGTGCTCTCAAGAATCGTCCCGTAACTCTTGGTCGTGAGTGCCGACAATACGAAACTCGAAGTCGCGCGGGTGCTGGCGGCACCCGAGACGGCGGCGCCACCCAAGGTCGTCAGCAGCGCCGCCGCGCTGGCTCCGGCGACGAGGCGCCGAGCGCGCGTGTTCCGAGGTGCGCGAACTGGTTGGGTGACTTTCATCAGGCGGGTCTCCTTTGTCGAGGGTTGTCGACTGGCGATTGCGCGATCGTTGTTGTTCGCGCGATCGTGGTCGACTCACTCACTGGTGAGGTATACGGACGATTCCCACAAAAGGATCACTGATGACTCGAAAAAACGTCAGGTCGACAACGTCGCGGACGCGAGAATATGACCCGTGACGTCGGTCACCTGTGCGGACCTCACGGCAAGACCCGACGAGTCCACGCGCGCGGCCCAGGCGCCATAGCCGCGGGTCACGGTGAAGGCGCCTAGGTCCATGACGCGGCCGCCCTTTAAGGTGACGCGGCACCAGGCCGTGCCCGACCAATTCGCGTCGTCCAGGGACATGTAGATCCACGAGGGCGACCCCGAACTCACCCACACGTGCCCGAGGCTTCGTCCTTGGGAGGTGAGAGAGGCACTGATCGGCACTTCGCCGTAGGTGGGGGACGCCAGATGGACCGGAGTCGAACCGATGTTGGCGAGGGTGTAGCCCACCGCGACAAGCGCAAAGGCCGCCGCTACGAGTGTGACGATACGAATTGCTCGGCGTGAGCGTTTGCGGGACTCAGCGTGGTAGCGATCGACGAGGCGCGACTCGAAACCCAGGGGTGGCTCCACGTGGGGCGCGAGCGCCATTAGGTCGTCGGCGACGACCGCGAGGGCCTCAAGTTCACTACGACATTCCTCACACGACGTCACGTGGTCGAGTACGCGTGAACGGTGTCGACCATTGAGGATACCGAGGGCGAATTCGTTGAGATCGTCGTGTACTACAGCGCAGTCGGGGCGCGGAGTACTCATGGTGCGTCCTTGATGACGACGTCGCGCAGTTTCGCCATACCCAGACGCAGTCGGCTCTTGGCGGTGCCCACCGGGATTGACTCGATTGCGGCGATCTCGGCGGCGGTGCGACCATAGACGGCGGCGAGTACCACGCAGCGTCGCTGGTCGAGGGGCAACTCAGAGAGAGCCTTCCACGCTGGAGCGGCGGCGTCGGCGATCGTCAGCACATCGTCGGGCGAGGGTGCGAGGCTGACCAGGTTCATGAAGACGAGGTCATCAGGTGCGGTCGACACCGCCCGGCGTGCGCGTAACGCGTCGATGGCGAGGTTGCGAGTAATGGTAAGTGCCCAGGTGGCCACTGATCCGCGACGGGGGTCAAAGACCGCGGCGTGGCGCAGGATGCGAATGAACGCCTCCTGGGCGACGTCCTCGGCCAATCCCACGTCGGCCACGATCGCGAACGCCAATCCAAATAGTCGTCGTTGGAAACGACGGACAAAGACGAGGACGGCATCCTCGTCGCCCACCGCGACGCCCGCCAACAGCGCTTCGTCCGTAATCTGATTATCAGTGCCTCGGCGTAGCATCATTACCCGATAGTACGGCGAGCACCCCTTCAGGGATCACTCGGCCATGATGGCGGGTCAAACTCACGTGGCGGAGGGAGTGGGATTTGAACCCACGGTGGGCAAGCCCACGCCGGTTTTCAAGACCGGTACATTCGGCCGCTCTGTCATCCCTCCGCCCGGAATTCTAGTGGACGGGGTTACGAGCCCTTTTTACGCGATCGCGCGCGTCCGGCCTGGTCCAAGATGACCTTTCGCAGACGCACTGACTTGGGCGTCACTTCGACGGCCTCGTCGTCGGAGATGAACTCGAGTGCCTGTTCGAGCGAGAACACCGTCGCGGGCGTGATGCGCTCGGTGTGGTCCGAACCCGAGGCGCGCATGTTGGTGAGCTTCTTCTCCTTGGTGGGATTGACATTCATCTCGTCGGCGCGCGCGTTCTCGCCGACGATCATGCCCTCGTAGACCTCGACGCCGGGACCGACGAATAAGGTGCCGCGCGGTTCGAGGTCGATCAACGCGTTGGCCGTCGTCGGTCCGCGGCGGTCGGCGACTAGCACGCCGGTCTGGCGCAGGCGGATGTCGCCGAACCAGGGCTCGTAGCCGTCAAAGTTCGTGTGCATCATGCCCGAGCCGCGGGTCTCGGTCATGAATTCGGTGCGGATGCCCACGAGGCCGCGCGCGGGAATCCGCCATTCGAGACGCACCCACCCGGTGCCGTGGTTGACGAGGTCGATCATGGTGCCCTTGCGAGTCGCCAGCAGGGTCGTGATGTTGCCAACGAACTCCTCAGGGGTGTCGATGGTGACGTGCTCGACGGGTTCGTGCACCTTGCCGTCGACCTCACGGGTGACGACCTGGGGCTTGCCGACGGTGAGTTCGAAGCCCTCGCGGCGCATGGTCTCGATCAAGATGGCGAGTTGGAGTTCGCCGCGGCCCTGAACTTCCCAAGCGTCGGGTCGCTCGGTCGGCAGAACACGCAGCGACACGTTGCCGACCAGTTCCTTGTCGAGGCGGTCCTTGACCTGGCGCGCCGTGAGGAGTTTGCCCTCGGTACCGGCGGCGGGCGAGGTGTTGATGCCAATGGTCATCGACAGACTGGGCTCGTCGACGGTCAGCGGGGTGAGGGCGATGGGGTTGTCGGGGTCGGCGAGGGTCTCGCCGATGGTGATCTCTTCGAATCCCGCGACCGCGACGATGTCGCCGGGACCGGCACTCTCGGCGGGTACGCGGTCGAGCGCCTCGGTGATGAAGAGTTCAGTGATCTTGGCGAATTCTATGGTCCCGTCGATGCGGCACCACGCCACTCGTTGGCCGCGGACCAGGTTGCCGTTGACCACGCGGCACAGGGCCAGACGGCCGAGGTAGGGCGAGGCGTCGAGGTTGCACACCAGCGCCTGGAGGCCGTGGCCCTCTTCGTACTCGGGGCAGGGCACGTAATCGGCAATTGTCTGGAACAACGGGGTCAAGTCGCCCGAGGTGTCGTTGATCTCGGTGGAAGCCCAGCCTTGGCGGGCCGACGCGTAGAGGATGGGGAAGGAGATCTGGTGTTCGTCGGCGTCGAGGTCGAGGAACAGGTTCTCGACTTCTTCGACGACGGCCTCGGTGCGGGCGTCGGGACGGTCGACCTTGTTGATCACGAGGACGACCGGTAGACGGGCCTCGAGGGTCTTGCGCAGGACGAATCGCGTCTGGGGCAAGGGGCCCTCCGCGGCGTCGACCAGCAATACCACCGCGTCCACCATGGCCAGTCCGCGCTCGACTTCGCCGCCAAAGTCGGCGTGACCGGGGGTGTCGATGATGTTGATGGTCAGGTCGTGCCACTTGACCGCGGTGTTCTTGGCGAGGATGGTGATGCCTTTTTCGCGCTCGAGGTCGCCGGAGTCCATGACGCGATCGGTGAGGGCCTCGTGCGCGGTGAAGGAGCCCGTCTGGCGCAACATGGCGTCCACGAGCGTGGTCTTTCCATGGTCGACGTGGGCGATTATGGCGATATTTCGGAGGGAGGTGCGCTGGGTCATGACCTATCTACGCTACTAGGCGCTACGGACAATCCGTTTTTGTGGCCCTTTTAGGCCGCGCGCACCAGTGCGTGTCGTCGCTGGGCGACCGCAGCGCGCACGAAGTCGCGCGCTCCGGCGCGAACGTTCTCCATCGTCCCGTCCACCCCTAACACGAGCCCCGCGTCGGGCCACAGCCCGAGGTAGCGTCGAGGTGCGAATCCTTCAGGATGCGCCAGGGTCGCGACCACCAGGTCACTGCGAAGCCCCGGACCAGCACTTTTACCCGGCTGGCCCGATCGAATCCGTATCACGATCGAACCGTCGTCGGTGTCCACGCACAGATCGCGGCGTCCTCGCAGAGTGGTGCGCGCTCCGGCCACGTCGTAGTAGACGTCCGAGGACGCGACGCGCCAGCGCTGCGCTATTCCTTCAGCGACGTCGAGACCCTGCGTGGCCCAGTTCACGGCCTCGGCGGTGATGAGGCCCAGTACCGGGTGTGAGACTCCCGCGAGCCAGTGTCCGAGCGAACCGGGGCGCGCGTAGCCCTTGACGGCCCGCAACAGTTGATCGGCCACTTCGTCGCGCACGGCGTTCAACATCGTGTCGGGCGTGGCGACCACCCGCCGCAGCGCGTTGTTGCCCAGGATGCGCCGGGCGGTGGTGGGCGACCAGGCGAAGGGCCCAGGCGGACGTCCCGCCTGCTCGACCATCCACGCGTCGAGGCGCCGGTGTTCGGGCGTTGGCGCGGCGCGAAAGCGGCTAGCGAGGCTGGCGCGGTGGTCGTCGCTCACCTGGGCCACGTCGTGTGGTGCGGTCGCGATCAACTCGTTGACGTCGCGCGACGTGAGACGGCGTTGGACCAAGGCGCTCACGTCGACGCTCCGAGGCGCGCGAGGGCCAGTGTAACGTCGTCGACGGCGCGCATCAGGAGCTCGGAGTCGACGTCGAGGGTCCAGAGTTCGCCAGTGGCGCTCGAGAAGATCGACGTGCGCAGCGGCACCACCGAGGTGCGTAGAGTCTGCATGAGTGCGTGATACCTCATGACCCGCTCGGCCCCCGTACCCAGTGGCGACGTCGTGATGTCGACGAGGGCGACGTTGGCGAACTCGTGGTTCGTGGAACCGACCACGAGGTCGACCACGTCGCTCAGACACACGTCGGCACCACCGAGCATGTGACGTGCGCGCTGCGACGTGCGCGGTCGCCAGCTGCTC
>ODAK010002603.1_pt1 | contig 19007 bp, 10 predicted proteins | sample 1539591 | NCBI WGS metagenome assembly ODAK01 (sample SAMEA3539303, study PRJEB22396) | soil metagenome | biome: tundra; feature: field; material: soil | place: USA | collected 2010-05 | depth 0.15 m | reverse complement strand
CCGCCGCAGCTCCACTTGTTGGAAGGAACAGGACGATGGCGACAGTGCCGCCGAACATCGCAAGGGAGATACGCCGCAAGGTTCACCTCTGTCTCGTTGTCTGAAGGCCGTTCCGAGGCACGACCCGACGACTCTAGCCAGCACCGATGCCGAGGGGCATCACGCTCGGCTGTGCGACCGTAAAGCTCGAAACAGGGCGCCGCCGCGCCGGTGCTCAGACCAAGCCGGCGCCGAATCCGCCTCCTCCCTGTTCTCCCCGAACTTCCGTGCTTGCCGGCACTAGCGGCAAGGCGGCGTCCTCGGGCACGAGCGTTGGTGTCGAGCGGTTGAGCGTCTCGCCTCGGAAGAACGACGGCCCTGCGAAGCGCCACGCCACCGCACAAATGAGACCGACCAACGCGCTGACTAGGAAGACCATGAACACTCCGCCGATGTCCCAGTGCGGAGCGAACGGCAACTGCCACGACGTGTAGCTCTGATTGCTGGAGAAGAACCAGTCTGCCTTCAAGCTCCAAGCCCCTGCGGCGAACAGAATAAGTCCGCCAAGGCCAGGCAGGACGCCCTTCATCATGAGGTCACGAGTGCTTCGCGTCAGCGTCTTGCGGTAGTACCACAGGCACGTCCAACCGGTCAGGCCGTAGTAGAAGGCGATCCACACTCCGATGGCCGTGACGGAGTCTGCGATCACGTTCCCGCCCGAGAGGAAGTTCATGAGCGCGTACATCACGATCGAGATCGCGCCCATCGCCACGGTCGCGACCGTCGGGGTCAGGTACTTCTTGTGCATGGTCCCGAACGCGTCTGGTACCGCCTTGTACACGCTCATCGAGAGCACCGTACGGGCAGTGGGAAGGATCGTCGTCTGCGTGGAGGCGGCGGCCGACGAGAGCACCATGAGAAGCAAGAGGTGCGAGAAGACCGAGCCGATCCAGGCCGATCCGAACACGGCGGTGCCCTGAACCGACAACACGTCGGTGAGGTGCGCCGGGTTCGCCAGGCCTATTCCCGTTGTGCCGACACCGGCGAAGGCTTGCGCGGCGATCGTGACGAGTGCGTACGTTGCTAGCAGCAGCACCGTGGCGATGATCCCTGCCAACCCCGGGAGCCGATCCTTGTCGTTCGTTTCCTCGTTCACCGAGAGCGACGTGTCCCAGCCCCAGTAGATGAACAACATCAGGACGAGACCGTCGACGAGCGCCGTAGGAGAGACCGTCGTCGGGTTGAACCACGACAGGCTGGGCACCATGTGTCCTGGTGGTGCGTGGCCGACGGCCACTCTGACGAGTGCCACGATCGCATAGACCGCCAGCATGACGAGTTCGATGGCCAACAGGACGCGCTGGACCCACGCCGATACCTCGATGCCCCTGTAACAGATGTAGGCCAGGACGACGATGAAGAGCACACCCACGAGGAGCACCCAAGGGCTGGTCGCGTTGTCCCCGATGCCTTTCGCGTTGAACAGCAGGAAGCCGTACTGACCGGCGACCTCGGCGAGGCTCGCCATGACGAGGACGTCGGAGGCGATGATCCCCCAGCCGCCCGCCCAACCCGTCTTCGGGCCGAAGGCTCGCGTCGCCCAGGTGAAGGTCGTCCCGCAGTCCGGGTCCGACTTGTTGAGCTCGCTGTAGCCGATCGAGATCAGCAGCATCGGCACAAAAGCACCAATCGCGACGAGCGGCGCATGAAAGCCGACCGTTGCGGTGACGAGGCCGATCGTCGCTGCCAAGCTGTAGGCGGGGGCCGTGGAAGCGGTGCCGATGACGACGCTCGAGATGAGCCCGAGCGCGCCCGACTTCAAACCTTTGTCGAGGCTCTCCGTGGAAGGCGTCGAAACGGCACCCGTGGACATCACACGGTGCTTTCGTCCACCATGGCGTCAGCCACCTTTACGAAGCCTGCGATATTGGCTCCCAAGACGTAGTCGCCTGGCCTGCCGTACTCCTCGGCTGCCGCGCGCACGTTGGTGTGGATCGCGCGCATGATCTGCCGCAACTTGGCGTCCACCTGCTCTCGAGTCCAAGAGAGGTGCTCGATGTCCTGGGTCATCTCGAGGCCGGAAACCGCCACGCCGCCTGCGTTGGCAGCCTTGCCCGGGCCATAGAGGACCTTGGCCTCGAGGAAGCGGTCGACGCCTTCGGGGGTGGTCGGCATGTTCGCGCCCTCGGCGACCAGCTTGACTCCGTTGGCCACGAGGTTCCGCGCGTCCACACCGCTGATCTCGTTCTGGGTCGCGCTCGGGAAGGCGCAGTCTGCCGGGATGGCCCAGAGCGGGTTGGACCCTTCGTCCTTTGCCGGCGTGAAGGTCGCACCATGGAAGCGGTCGGCGTACTCGCGGATCCGACCGCGCCGCAGGTTCTTCAGCTCCATCACGTAGGCGAGCTTCTCGGCGTTGATCCCATCGGGGTCATGGACGAACCCGTCCGAGTCTGAGAGCGTGAGCGGCCTGGCGCCCAGTTCGATCAGCTTCTCGACGGTGTACTGAGCGACGTTGCCACTACCGGAGACGAGACACGTCTTGCCTTCGAGGTTCTCCGTGCGCGTGGCGAGCATTTCCTGGGCGAAGTAGACCGCGCCGTAGCCGGTGGCTTCCGGCCGGATCTCCGAGCCGCCCCAGTTGAGGCCCTTGCCGGTGAGCACACCGGTGAACTGGTTGGCGATCCGCTTGTAGTGCCCGAACAGGTAGCCGATCTCCCGGGCCCCAACTCCGATGTCGCCCGCCGGCACGTCTGTGAACTGGCCGATATGACGGTAGAGCTCTGTCATGAAGGCCTGGCAGAAACGACGCACCTCTCCGTCGCTCTTGCCCTTCGGGTCGAAGTCGGCACCGCCCTTGGCACCGCCCATGGGCAAGGTAGTGAGCGAGTTCTTGATGACCTGCTCTAAGGCGAGGAACTTGAGCAGTCCCAGATAGACCGAGGGGTGGAACCTGAGCCCGCCCTTGTACGGCCCGATGGCGCTGTTCATCTGGACTCGATAGCCGCGATTGACCTGGATCTCGCCGCTGTCGTCAACCCAGCTGACCCGGAACATGATCACTCTCTCGGGCTCGACGAGCCGCTCGAGGACCTTCATCTCCTGGTACTTGGGGTAACGCTCGACGACGGGCTCGAGGGAGGTCAGCACCTCACGCGCCGCCTGCAGGAACTCCGGCTCGCCCGAGTTCCGTGTCTCGAGATCGTTCAGGATTGTCTTGACGTTGTTGCTCACTTCAGTTGCCTCCCTGTGCACTCCGTTGTGCACATCTGGCTCTCGTTTGCCCGGCCGTGCCGATCTACCGCGCTCCTCGCCCTCCGTCGTTGGTCCTTGACCACCGACATGACGTTCTTGATCCAGTGCGGCCCTTCCTGGTCGCGATCGAGCTCTTTGGCAATTCTCTCACCGTCAACCGAGCCTGAATAGGGACTTTCGGCCTATGGAGAAATGTCAAGCTTCCTCTAGACTAAGTAGGCGCACGTCCGAAGCTGCATTTCATCGTGCTAGCCCTAGCTGATCTTCAATCGGATTGCCGAGAAAGGACCTTCTCATGCGAGTTCTCGTCGTAGGAGCCGGTGGAGTCGGGAGCGCTTTTGCCCATATAGCGGCGCGCCGGGGCAACTTCGAGAAGGTCGTGATGGCCGACTACGACAAAGAGCGTGCGGAGAAAGCAGCGTCTGTCTCGGACCGTTTCTCTGGCTTCAAGATCGATGCCTCCGACGACCTGATGATCACCGAGCTGATTCGGGCGGAGAACTGCGATGTGGTCCTCAACGCGGTCGACCCCCGTTTTGTCATGCCGATCTACCGCGCCGCTCTCGTAGCGGGCGTCAACTACATGGACATGGCCATGTCGCTCTCCCGCCCACATGCCGAAGAGCCCTACTCCAAGACAGGGGTGAAGCTCGGAGACGAGCAGTTCGAGCTCGCCCCGAAGTGGGAGGAGCGCGGGTTGCTGGCCCTCGCGGGCATGGGGGTCGAGCCGGGACTGTCTGACGTGTTCGCCCGCCACGCGGTGGACAACCTCTTCAGTTCCGTCGACGAGCTCGGCGTCAGGGACGGTGCCGACCTCGTCATCGATGGCTACGACTTCTGCCCGAGCTTCTCCATCTGGACGACTATCGAGGAATGCCTGAATCCTCCTGTCATCTGGGAGAAAGGGCGTGGCTGGTTCACTACCGAGCCGTTCAGCGAGCCGGAGACTTTCGTCTTCCCTGCCGGCATCGGCCCGGTCGAGTGCGTGAACGTGGAGCATGAAGAGGTTCTCCTCATGCCGCGCTGGCTCGACGCGAAGCGGGTCACGTTCAAGTACGGCCTCGGGGATGATTTCATCGGCGTGCTCAAGACGCTCCACATGCTCGGGCTCGACTCGACGACGAAGGTCTCGGTGGGCGGGGAGAAGGTTTCGCCTCGTGACGTAGTCGCTGCGTGCCTTCCGGACCCGGCCCTGATCGGCCACCTCATGCACGGCGTCACGTGTGCCGGAACCTGGGCGACGGGCATTGGCAAGAACGGTTCCCCACGGGAGGTCTACCTGTACCACGCAGTCGACAACGACTGGTGCATGTCGGTGGACGACTCGCAGGCTGTTGTCTGGCAGACTGCCATCAACCCGGTAGTGGCGCTCGAGCTTCTCGCCTCCGGAGCTTGGTCGGGTGTCGGGCTACTGGGCCCGGAGGCGCTTCCGTCCGAGCCGTTCCTCGAGCTGTTGAACGACAGTGGTGCCCCGTGGGGCCTCGACGAGAGAACGCCATCGGCGGCTTTGTCATAGCCCCGCGGCGTCAAATCCGAGGCTGGCAGAGGGGGCAGTTTGATCGGTGTTAGGGCCCTGGACGTCTTGGAGATCAACAGACATGGCCTGATACCCAAGACGTAGCCCTGCCCTCGTTAGGAGGCCCATGCCAGCCAAGGCTGATCGCGAGCAGGCGCTGGCGATCAGCGGCGTGTCGCGGTCGACTTGAACGTCTATGAAGACCCCTCGCGTTCCGGGGCGGGGCCGGTGTCGAGCCGTCGTGGCAGCCTGACAAGTGTGAGGTATTCCCATCGCGCGCCGCCGTCACTGAGTGACGGGGCCACGGCGCTTGCCTCGCGATTCGCGTTGGGGTTCGAACCTGCAATGACCTGCGCTGCCAGGCCGAAGCGCCTGGTCGAGGACAGGCCTTTGGCCCTACCGCTGGCCGATCCTCAAGCCTATGCTGACATAATGAAGCGGATTTCTGCCTATTTTCGGCCTCAGTCCATCGGCGAGGCGTTCGCTCTCCTCGACGGGCCCGGAGCCGTTCTCATTGGCGGTGGGACAAAGCTGAACGGCCGGCTGTCCTCCGAGCCCATGTCGGTGGTGGACTTGCAGCTCGCCGGACTCGGCGGGATCGAACGGTTCGACACCGGGACGCTGCGTATCGGTGCGACGACGACATTGCAGCAGCTCGTCGACTGTGAAGACGTCCCAGCGATCGTTCGCGAGGCGGCGCGCCGGGAGCTGCCGAGCACGCTGAGGGCGCAGTCCACGCTCGGCGGGACGATCGTGAGCGCGGACCGCGAGAGCGAGCTCCTCGTGGCGTTGCTCGTCCATGATGCAGAGGTCTTCGTCGCCCGTCCAGAGGGGACCGAGAAGATGGGGCTGGAAGTTCTGCTCGCGCATCTCCCGCTCGCGTCGCACGAGATTGTGACGGCTGTCGCCATCGACACCGGGGGCAGCGCGTCGGTCGCGCGCACGGCGCGCACGTCGGCTGACAAGCCCATCGTGGTGGCTGCGGCTCGTGTGGGGGCCGACGGGCGCCGCCGGCTCGCCCTGGCCGGAGTGGCGTCGACTCCGGTCCTCGCGGAGGAGACCGACAAGCTCGATCCGCCTGGCGACTTCCGCGGGTCTGGCGAATACCGCCGCGCGCTGGCCGGCGTGCTCGTTTCTCGTGCGATCGAGGGGGTGTCCTGATGGAGTTGACTATCACACTGAACGGCGTCGCTCATAGCCTCACCTGCGACGCGGGCGACTCGCTACTTGACGTGCTCCGCCGGGAGGGGTGCTTCAGCGTCCGCTACGGCTCGGAGACGGGCGAGACCGGTGCAGCAGCGGTCCTGCTCGACGGCCGGCTGATCTCAGCCGACGTGCTTCTTGCCGCCCAGGCAGACGGGCACGCGGTCACTACGGTCGAGTCGCTGAACGTGGCGACAGGAGAGATGGACCCGATCCAGGAGGCGTTCGTCGAGACGGGGGCGCTCCAGTCCGGGTACTCGGCCGGGGCCATGGTGCTGGCGACCAAGGCCCTCCTCGCGCGTGGACCCGATCCCACCGATGAGCAGATCCGCGACGCGCTGTCGGGGATCCTTGACCGCGAGACCGGCTACTCCAAGGTGATCGAAGCAGTCCGCCGCGCTGCGGCGGTGCTCCGCGGCGAGAAGCCCAACCCGATGGAGCCTCTCGTCGTCGAGTCCCTGTCGGGGAATCTCGAGCTGGCAGAGACGCTGCCTGCGCTCGTGCTCGACGTGTCGCCTGCTGTGCCGCGGCTTGTGACCTCCCCGGACGTTCCGGAGACCTCTGTGGTCGGCAAACCGGAGCACAAGGTGGAAGCTCTGCGTCTCGTCAAGGGCAACGCAGCCTTCGCCGACGACATCGAGCTTCGCGGGATGCTGTACGCGAAGGTCCTGCGGAGCCCGTATGCACACGCGCGCATCGTCGCGATCGACGACTCGAAGGCAACGGCGTTGCCAGGAGTGCACGCTGTGGTGCACCACGGCAACACGCCGCGGGTGAAGTACGCCTCGGGCGGTCAGAGCTGGCCCAACCCGCGTCCTCACGACGAGGTGAGCTTCGACGACAAGGTGCGCTACGTCGGCGATCGGGTCGCAGCTGTCGCCGCCGAGTCGCCCGAGATCGCCGAGGAGGCGTGCCGCCTGATCGATGTCACCTACGAGGTTCTGCCTGCGGTATTGGATGCCGAGACGGCACTGGCCGAGGGCGCGCCTGTCATCCACGACGAATCTGACACCGTGGGGATCTTCGACGCGGCGCACAACATCAGCCACCACATCGAGGGCCAGACTGTCGGCGATGCGGAGATGGACGCCGCCTTCGCCCGGGCCGACCACGTCTTCGAGACGACCTTCTGTGTCCAGCAGATGCAGCACACCCCGATCGAGCCGCACGCCACAATCGGCTGGCTCGACGAGGATGAGCGGCTGGTGCTGCGGTCGTCCACGCAGGTGCCCTTCCACATCCGCCGCATGCTCGCGCCACTGCTCGGGCTCCCGGTCAAGGCCATTCGCATCATCAAGCCCCGCATGGGCGGCGGTTTCGGCTCGAAGCAGGAAATGGTCATCGAGGACATCGTCGGCCACCTTGTGCTCGCTACCCGCCGGCCTGTCCGGCTCGTGCTCAACCGGGAGGAGGAGTTCATCTCGACGAGGACCCGCCACTCGCAGACGCTCACATACCGGACTGGGGTCAAAGACGATGGCCATCTCGTGGCACAGGACCTGCGCGTGGTGGCGAGCACGGGCGCGTACGGCACACACGGTTTCACCGTGAATTCGCTCACGGGCGCGCGGGGCCTCTCGCTCTACAACTGCCCGGCAAAGCGGTTCAGTTGCGACGTCGCCTATACGAACCGCCCTGTGGCAGGCGCCTTCCGCGGCTATGGGGCACCGCAGGCATTCTTCGGGCTCGAGTCGCAGATGGAGGACATCGCCCGGGCTCTGCACCTCGATCCTGTCGCGTTCCGGCGCATGAACTGGGTGCACTCCGGCGACACGCTCGACATATTGCCGCGCCTCGGCGAACGGGGCGGCGTGGTGGAGGAGATCGCACCGGAAGACCTGCCGCATGTTACGACCTGCGGTCTCGAGGAGTGCGTGGCGCAGGGCCTCCGCGCGATCGGCTGGCACCGCCGGGAGGACCCCTTGTGGAAGCAGCCACCCGACCGGCCGCACATTCGCCGCGGGATCGGGCTCGCACTTTGCATGCAAGGTTCAGGCATCCCGTTTGTGGACATGGGGGCGTGCTCGATCAAGATCAACGACGACGGGTCGTTCAATCTTCTCGTCGGTGCCGCCGACCTCGGGACCGGGGCAGACACGGTGTTCGCCCAGATCGCGGCGGACGTGCTCGGGGTCGCGACTGACGACATATTGGTGTACTCGGGCGACACCGACTTCACGCCGTTCGACGTCGGCGCGTACGCCTCGAGCACCACGTACATCTCAGGTATGGCGGTGAAGAAGGCCGCCGAAGCCGCGCGGGTGCGGATAGTGGAGCGAGCGGCCCGGCTGCTGAAGGCCGACGCCGGCGAGATCGAGCTTCGCGACCACCGTGCCTGGGCGGCCGACGGGCAGTCCATATCGATCGGAGACATCGCCCTGAATGCGCTGCACACCGAGGACCAGGAGCAGATCATGGGGACGGCGTCCCACTGGTCGACCGAGTCACCGGCCCCGTTCGCGGCCCAGCTTGCCGAGATCGAGGTTGACATCGACACCGGCCAGATAACCGTCAACAAGCTCGTGATGGCCGTGGATTGCGGTGTGGCGATCAACCCTGTGACAGCTAGCGGCCAGGTGGAGGGCGGCATGTTGCAGGCTCTCGGCTACGCGCTCACCGAAGAGACGCTCCTCGATGATCTCGGACGCCCGCTGAATGCGCGCTTTGGGCCGTACTGGATCTTCCGGTCCGACGACACGCCGACCATGGAGGTCTTCCTCGTGCAAACCATGGAGGCTTCCGGCCCCTTCGGGGCAAAGTCCATCGCCGAGATCGTCATCGATGCCGTCGCGCCTGCGGTGCGCAATGCCGTTCTCGACGCGACCGGTGTGACCATCGACTCGATCCCGTTCACGCCCGAACGTGTCTGGCGTGCCCTCCATTCCCAGCCGAAGGCTGATCTGTAGCGGCTGAGGAGCGCGGAGGCACGTCGAGAGGCTTCGAAGGGGAGCCCTGCCGAAGGGCCGGCCTAAGTCGTATCCGGTCTCCCGGGGCTGGCTCAAGAAGGAGAAAAAGAGGGGGCACTAACGGCTCATAGCCGTTCAGGTAGGTGCTGCAGCTTCTCGGCCAGAGACTCGCAGCGCTGCACAACGAAGCTCTGAGTCGACCCGCCGCACAGCGTCAGCTCGAGCGAGCCGGCGACCGGAGCGGCAGAGATCGGCAAGAGCCGGATATGGGTCATCTCGGCCCAAGTGACGCTGAGAACAGGAACTTCTGTCGCGCGCCGGGGCGTGAAGGAGAGTCCCTGCCTGTCCAGCATGAGTTCGCCTGCCACCTGCCGCCTCTTGCCTGCACCCGGTAGGTTCTCGACCCTCGCCGGTCCCGCGTAGATGACGTCAGCCGGAAGGCTCCTGAGCCTGCTCTCCTCGAGTCGGCGCCACCTCGCCTTTAGGAGCGGCACTTGTATCGCGGCTATCAGAGACACGACGCCGAGGAAGATTGTCGCTGCGATGATGACCTTTGAGGAGTGGTTCAGTCCGATGGCCATTATGAAGCCGAGCGCGGCCACGGCCAGGACTCGAGTGATGACAAATCTCCAAAGCCCCTTAGGGGGAACAATCTCACGAGTTGGGAGCCTGAGCTCGGATGGCTCTCTCGGCACAGAAGGCAGGCTAGCTGTGACCGTCGCCGTGAGCGCTCGTGAGACCGCTTTCTTCGTGCGCCCCAGGGCACAGGTTCGCCTACAACGGCAAACCAGGACTGTTGGTGCTCAAGAACCGGCACGCTTAGAGGTCGTGGGGCGCGATCCACTCACTGTTGTTACACCTGTTCAGCGCGGTCTGCGGATGGATGTCCTGTTGCTTCGCCCACTCACCAAGGTGGCTCACGAACGATGATTCTTCCGTAGGGGTATATCAACTGGTTGCAACCCCCGGCAGCTTCCTGGGCTCGATGCGTTCCTCTGTCGCCTGGTCGCCCTCTCGGCGAACCAGGTAGGCGCCTTGGCCCCTGATCTCCGTCACTGCCTCGATGAAGTTGGTTCCTCGGTAGAGGAGGCCGACCCCGTCGTCAGAGGCGTACCCGTCGGGCAGCACGCCATCGGCGATGAGCTGCTGGAACAGTGGGCGGCGCTGGGGCTCAGAGTCGTAGTGGACTCCGTTGGCGTAGGGCAGGAGGCCGAGGCCGTTGATCACGGGGCGCAGTTCGGGCCCGAAGGAGTCAGTCGTGCCGCCGACGTGCCAGCACAACGAGCCGGCGGAAACTCCGGCGAGCACCACGCCTGCTTGCCAGACTTCGGTGAAAGTTCGGTCGAGGCCGTGAAGGCGCCAGATCGCGAGCAAGTTCGCCACGCTGCCACCGCCGACCCAGATCACGTCCTGGTCGAGCAGGAACCCTGCTAGGTCTTCGACGTTCGGCATCGGGAACAAGTTCAGGCTCACGACGTCGACCCCAGCAGCGTGCCCGGCCTCGTCCCACAATCCGTTCCACCAGCGCTGGTCGCCACCGGCCGTTCCCACGTGGCACAGCCGGGGGCGTCGGGCATTGACCCCGGACAGCTCGATGGCATGAAAGACCAACGGAGCGAACTCGAAGTTGGTGCGAGACCCCCGCTTGATTCCTCCAGAGGTCGCAAGGATCGTCGGCAGATCAGCTGGCATGTTGTGATCGTAACGAGACCGTCGGCGCAGTCGAGTATTGCCGCGGCCTCCGTGGCGAGCCCTTGACACCGGTGCGCAGGGGAGAACCCCTGGTCGAGCTCGAGCTCGCCGACCTTCTCACTGAGCTCGACCCGGAAGTGCCGGGCCGGACACTCAGTTCTGTGCCGACCGGGCGGGAGCCTCTGGTGCTGATTCCCGGGGGTGGACTGGCTGGGGTTTGGCACTCCGGTTCGGCAGCACGACAAGCACGACCAGTCCTGCTGTGCCAACCACGACGGCTCCGACAGTGACTGCGAGGTCCAAGCCACTCACGAACGACCGCCGTGCGAAGGTGGCAAGCTCAGGGCCGAGCACGCCCCCGATCTTCTGGCTGACGGCGAGAGCACCGCCGAGCGAGCCGGTGATCAGGTGCAGGATCGACGCCGGCATCTTGTAGTGGGCGAGCATCGGAGCCAGCTGGTTCTGGTAGCGGGTGTTGAGGAGGCTGCCGAGAACACCGACTCCGAGCGCGCCACCGGTTTGCAACGCTGCGCCGTTGGTGGCCGCGCCCACGCCGGCTTGGTCGATGGGCAGGGATCCCATCACCGACTCGGTACAGGGGGCGAAAGCGAGGCCCGTGCCGAGGCCGATCAGCAAGAACGCAGGAAGCACGTCCATATACGTGTCGTGGACGGTGACTCGCGTCAAGAGCCCGAAGCCCACGGCGAGGAGAGCCATTCCTGTGAAGACAACAGGCTTGGTCCCAACCAGGTGGTCCACGATGCTGGAGAGGGGAGCAACGACCAGTAGCACGGCGGCGATTGGTGCAATCCGCAGGCCGGTCTCGAAGGCCGTGTAGCCAAGGGAGAACTGCAGGTACTGAGTGAGGAGGAAGAGGCCGCCCATCAATGCGAACATGACGAGGCCCATGGCTCCCATTGCGGCCGAGAACCGCCGCGACGTGAAGAACGAGACCTCGAGCATCGGGTGGGACGAGTGCCGCTCCCAGGCCATGAACGCGGCCAGTACTGCTATCGCGGCGGCGACGGCGCCGAGAATGAGAGGGGAGGTCCAGGAGCGGTCCGGTGCTTCGATGATCCCCCACAGCAACAATCCCATGCCCACGATGGAGAGGCCGGCGCCGATCGGGTCGGGACGCTTGGCGTTGGAGTTCTTCGAGTCGGGCACGAGCCAGACCGCAGCGAACAGCCCGATCACAGCGATGGGCACGTTTACGAGGAACACCGAGCCCCACCAGAAGTGAGCGAGCAGCCAGCCGCCGGCCACAGGGCCAACAGCTACGCCAAGTCCCGTGGTGCCCGACCAGATCCCAATTGCCCGGGCCCGCTCACGAGCTTCGGTGAAGGTGCTGGTGAGGATCGACAGCGTCGAGGGCATTATGGCCGCTCCTCCGATCCCCATGAATGCCCGTGCCGCGATGAGCCGATCGGCCGTTCCCGAGAAAGCGGACACCGCCGAGCCGGCTGCGAAAATGACCAGTCCCGCCATGAAGACCCACTTGCGCCCCAGGCGGTCGCCGAGGCTGCCGGCCACAAGAAGCAACCCGGCGAAAACGATCGCGTAGGAGTCGACGATCCACTGCAGCGAGCTCGACGAGGCGTGCAGGGTGCGAACGATGACCGGCAGCGCCACGTTCAAGATCGTGTTGTCGAGGCTTACGAGGAGGAGGGTCACGCACAGCACGGCGAGAATCAGCCGCCGATCCCGGATGGGTTGGATAGCTGGGCCTTCGGACATCTCGGAGTGTGCGGCTAGGTCTGCTGACTCCGGTCGTGAGGTACCGACTGGCTCGGCGCCGGAGACGGAAGTGCTCATCGAGAGTTGGACGGTCCTTGCCGAAGGGAGGTCCGCGCGGTACACCTCGGTCTCCCTGCTCCCTCGTCACGGTGGTCGGTGGCTTCGGCTGTCTGCTCCCGACCGGAGGCTCCCAGTACAACGGGCGTGCTTGTCACGACTGTCCCTTGCTTGCGGGCTGTCTGTTACGAGCAACGGGCCAACGCCGCGCCGCGGACCCGGCACAACGATCTCCACTCTAACCAGCAGTACATGACCTCTCCCAGCGTGCACCCTGGTCCGATTGTGGAGGGACTTTGGCGGGCCGTGGGACCTTCTCAGCGATTGCCAAGGCGCAACTCAGGAAATCCTCAGGTGTGCTCGGTGTACTGAACGCGGGTAGTTGATGCGCGCTACCGTCCCTGAGGAGGAGAGGGCGATGGACGAGGAGCACGACAGCGGCGAACCCGCTGAGGGGAGGGTCGATGGGGTGGCATCGGGGGAGGCTGTCACCCCGGGACCGCCCGAGTTTCCGGCCACGCCCGTCGGGAGCGACACCGGAGCAGGCGGCTGGACGTGGGTGCCTCCTCCACCTCCTCCAGGTACGCCCGGAGGAATGGGCAGTGGGGCGCGATGGGTCGGCCCCCCGGGACCGTACTGGGCTGTGTCGCCGCCGCCACGGCCGCGCAGGCGTCGGGCTCCGACCATCTTGTTGATCGTTGGGTTGCTTCTGATCGGTATGGCGGCGGGATTCGGCATCGGTCACGTTGCCTGGCAGTCGAGTTCGACATCCACCTCGCTTCCATCGGCAAACTCGCCCTCCTCGGGCTCGCCGAATTTCCCATTTGGCTCGGGCACATTGCCATTTGGCTCCGGAACCTCCCCATTTGGCTCGGGCACCTTCCCGTTCGGATCGGGCTCGTCGGGATCTCGCTCGTCCGCATCCGGAGGGCCCTCGGACGCGTCGGCAATCGCCCTGCGGGTCGAGGCTGTCCTTGTGGATGTGAATACGACCCTCGGAGATGCAAGTGAGGAGGCGGCCGGCACGGGAATCGTCCTCACGTCCACCGGTGAGGTGCTCACCAATAATCACGTGATCGATGGCGCCACGAATATCAGAGTGACCGACGTCGGCAACGGTCGGGTCTACACGGCGACGGTCGTCGGTTATGACCGCTCGAGTGACATTGCCGTGCTGAAGCTGCACGATGCATCCGGCCTGAAGGTCGCGTCGCTGGGTGACTCGTCCACGGTTCGTCGAGGCGACGCGGTCGTGGGCATCGGAAACGCAGGCGGTGTCGGCGGAACCCCTAGTGTGGCGGGCGGCTCGGTGACGGCTCTCGACCAGTCGATCACCGCCACTGAACAGGATGGCGGCAACCCGGAGAAGTTGACGGGCCTCATCGAAGTCAACGCATACATCCAGGCCGGTGACTCGGGAGGACCGCTCGTCAACACTTCGGGAAAGGTTGTCGGGATGGACACGGCGGCCTCTGTGGGGTTCTCGATCCAGACGACGGGTACTGACGGCTACGCCATCCCGATCAACTCCGCGGTGGCGATCGCGAAGAAGATCGAGTCCGGTTACGCCTCGGCGAGCGTGCACATCGGGCCGACAGCGCTCCTCGGCGTCGAGGTGACTTCCAGTTCTTCTCCGTCCGGAGCGGTCATACACCAGGTGCTGTCGGGTTCGCCAGCTTCATCGGCGGGACTGGTCGCAGGCGATGTCATAACGTCGCTCGGTGGCAGCACGGTACATTCCGCCCCGGCGCTCACGTCGCTGATGCAGCGGTACCACCCCGGCGCCCGTGTGCAGGTGGGCTGGACCGATTCCACAGGTAGCCGGCACAGCGTGACCTTGCGGCTTGCCACTGGTCCTGCTGCCTGAGCACAGGTTCGACGTCGCGGCCGAGCTACTGGAGGACGTGAGCCCTCGACCGGCGATCGACTGTCGTCAAGCTGACTAGGTCGCCTCGCTTCTGGGTGGCCCGACGTCTGACGCCAGAAGCGGCCCGGCTGGCACCGGCTCGTGAACGCGGTCCGTTCCCGGTTCAGAACCACGTCCCGTTTCCGGAGAGCCAAGGGGCTTTCGGCCGGACTTTGGCCGGCGCCGTCGACGCGGCGCGAACACCAGAAGAACCAGCGCGAGCACACCCAGCCCGCTTGTAATGACCCCAACCTTCGCGAGCTTCGCAGTGTAAACCCAGGTCACGACGAACTTGCCAGCTGGGATCGAGATCGCCTGGAGCATCCCGAGCGGCCTCACCCGCACGGTCACCGTCGAGCCCCCACCGACCGGAGTGAGCCGAGCGATCCAGCCCTTGTCGTAGGCCTCGCTTCGGACCAGCACCGCCGGGCTCGGCGTCGAGACGACCGTCTCCGGGTTCTGCCATGCCTCGACGGGTCGAGTCCCTGAGTGCGCGAGCGGGAGCTCGCGAGCAAGCGGTGTCGTGGAGCCGGCCGGCTCGATCCAGGAGGCTCCCCGCGCAAGTGTGTTGGTGAACACGGGCAGCCCGCCGATCTCGGTCTGGTACTGCCACCGCGGCGGTTCGAGCACACCTTGGAGGACCTGGTTGAGGACGAGACGATGCGTCGGAGGACCTGAATTGACCGCCGTCGGGTGCACCGTGGTCACTGCGACGGCACCGACAACGACCGAGGCGCTGCTCGGATCCCCGACCTGGATCCCGTACGCGACCTGCCCTTTCAAGGGGACTTGGACTTGTGAGCCCGAGACCGTCATGCGACGGTCGCGAACGATCTGGGCGCCGGCGTTGAGGATGCCGACCGAGACAGTGCGGGGAACCCCATTGTTGTACGGCAGGAGCACGACGGTCACAGAGTCGAGCGCAATTGGACCGGGCAGCATCCAGGTGGACGAGCGTCCTGGGGCGAGAAGGAACGGCGGAAGGGGAGGTAGTGGTTTCTGCGGCGCGATCGCGTCGAGCGCCTCGGCCTCCGGCTCGGTACCGGGCGCCACGGGAGTTCCCTGCGCGACTGGAATCGGCCCGTTGCCCGGGATCTCCTCTACCAGGTACTCGGGAAGTGTCACCAGCTCCTTCAGGTTCAAGATGTCGAGATTCGAATGGGTGAGCGCTACCGGCTGCAGGTTCTCGACGTCATGGGCCCCGGTGGCGAGTTGGTAGCTACTGGCGACGGCGGAGGAGTAGCCCTGGACGCTCTGGAGTTGATGCAGGATGCCGAGGCTGAAAGGGCCGAGCGCGAGGATTGTCCCGCGGAGCCCGGACGGCAAGCTCTGGGCGGGATTGAAGATCGCATAGCGGCCCTGGGCCCCGAGCAGCTTCGCGAGGGCGACGACCGGGGCGTTCTTCTTCGCAATGGTGGCTTTGGCGGGGAATGTGTAAGACCCGTTGGAGACGCACATCAACACATCGGCGATCACGACGATGGTCACAAGTCGCAGGCGACCGCGAGAGCTGAGGCGTGGCGCACGCAAGAGCAGGAGAGCAGCGCCGGCCGAGATGACCAGCACGGCTGCGAAGTACGGGCTCAGATGCACGGCGAGCCCCGCGTGGTAACCGGAGACGCCGAAGCCGCGCTGGATCGACCGACCCAGCACGTACGCGGCGAGAACGAGGAGTGCCACGATGCCGACCGGCACGAGGCCGGCCAGGCGTTCGTTGAAGGAGAGTCCCGAGTCGGCGTCGGCTGCCGGATCTGGCAACGCGCCTGGTGCAGCGGCACGAGGCCTCAGCACGTCGACGAACACAGCGAGCAGCACTGCGAGCGCGATGTCCACGATCACGGCATTGCGGTTCTGGAGGCGCTGGCCCCCGTAAAGCGGAATATCCACCAGAACGTGGCCAAGGGGCGTGTTGGCGCCAGCCGAGAGCAGGACGCCCTCGATGATCAACGCGTACCAGACCCCGAGAGGCTTCTCGCCCGTGCGCCGGCGCATCGCGCGCCTGAAGAGAGCAAAGGCCGCGACAAGTGGCACGATGCCGACCGCATAGCTCAGCTCGGGGAGGTTGTAAGAGCCCAGATAGCCCGGAAGGCCGAAGGTGCCGTTACCGCCGACCAGGAATGGTACGAAAAGCAGCTCCAGGTCGTGCCACGACAACGATCCTGCCGCGAAGCGGGTGAAGGTGACGGCCGCGCGTTCGGATTCGTGCAGGAAGCTGAGGCCTGGTAGCCACTGCGCCGTGGAGAGGACCACGGCGAGAAGAGCGGCCGACACGATGCCGACAGTGGCGACAGTGACACGCCGGCCCGTGCGCCAAGCTCGCCAGCAGACAGCGACGAAGTACGTGACCACTACGAAGGCGATGCTGGACGCGGCGCGAGGGTCACCGGCAAGCACTACAAGCCCACCGCAGCCACCCAACAGCGCAATCCAGCGCCGAGCCTCTCGCGGCTCGGGGGATGTTCCGAGCTCATGGACCGCGAGCAGCATCCAAGGAGTGAAGCTCATGCCCGTGACAAGGCCGAGGTGTACGGCTTGGCCGCTCATGAAACCGGTGTAAGTGAACGTCAACGCGCCCAGTAGGGCCGCGAGCGGAGAGCAACCGAGCCGGCGCAGGAACACGTGCATCCCGGCGCCGCAGATCACCGACACTGCAGCGACATTGATCGTCCATGCCGCGCCGGCGGGCAGGATGGCGAAGAGCCACGTACCCGGGTAAAGGGCTCCCGCGTTCCATCCTGCGAGCAGCGGCGTTCCGCTCCAGATGTACGGGTCCCACAACGGCAGCCGACCGTGGCGCAACAGCTCACCCGCCAGCACTCTCAGCGGGTAGTTCTGCGTCAAGTTGTCCGCGGTGCCGCTCCCGGGAAACAGGGGTCTTCCCGCCAGCGCGGGTGGGACACCCATCAACACAGGTATCGCGATGAAGAGCGCGATCGCCCACTTGTCGGCTCGCGCGACAAGTGACCAGCGCCGGGGAATCGCCCCGGGAGCATTGATTCCTGCCCGGTCTCGCGGACCGAGAGTCACAGTTGAAGGGGAGTGCACCATGGGTTCCGCTGAACCATAGACGCGGCCACCGGTGCTGAGGCCAATTGTCGTGAGCAGTCACCACCCGCAGGCGAGGGTGCCAACTGGCCCAGGTGAGGTGGCCAGCTGCCTCCGGCGAGGTTGCCCAAACCGTTATCCTTCTGCCCCAGCGCATCGGTGCAACGCGTGGGTGCGCGGGTGGCGGCGAAGCCGAGGGCTCGGCTCAGAGGGAACGACGTGCCAATGCGGCCTTCGGGCGATATGCAGGCGGTGCGGAGACCGGTTGCCTTGGTCGCGCTCGCTATCGGCGCCTACGTGGTTCTCGCCGTCATGGCGTACTGGCCGGTCATGCCCCTGGACGCGAGCAAGCTGCCGCACCCCCTCGGAGCGGGCGCTGGGGACCCGGCGCAGATGTCGTGGTTTCTTGCGTGGACGCCGTTCGCGCTCGGGCACGGTCTGAACCCTTTCTTCACTAACTACATCGATTTTCCCCTTGGCGTGAACCTCGCCTCGAACACGTCGGTCCCGTTGCTGGGCCTCCTTGCGGCGCCCGTCACGTTCGCGCTGGGCCCGGTCGCGTCGTTCAACCTTCTGATGCGCGTCGCGCTCGCGAGCTCAGCCACCTCGATGTTCCTTGTCTCGCGAAGATGGGTGAAGTGGTGGCCTGCCGCGTTTGCGGCAGGCCTGTTGTATGGGTTCGGGTCGTACATGACATTCGAGAGCTCCGTCCATCTGGACCTCGCGTTCATGGCGATTCCTCCGCTCTTGCTCTGGTGCTTCGACGAGCTGTTCGTGACCCGGAGAAGGCCGCCGATCAAGGTTGGCATCCTGCTCGGACTGTTGAGCGCCGCGCAGCTCCTCATCGACCCGGAGATTCTGGCGTACTGCGCCATAATGGCTGCGATCGGCCTGATTTTCCTCGCGCTCGAGCACAGCCACGAGGTGGCTGCCCGCATCCGCTTGGCGGCGCCCGGGCTGCTCACGGCATGCGTCTGCTTCGGGGCGGTGGCCGGCTATCCGATCGGGTACTTCCTCGCTGGCCCCCGGCGGATCCCTCACGGCATTCAGCCGGCCGGGGTGATCGCAGCGTTCCGCGTCGATCTTCTCAGACCGGTCCTGCGATCATCGCCACAGCTGAACAACCCGTCCGGCTACCTAGGCGTTACGTTGCTTGTCGGCCTCGTCGTACTGGCTGTGCTGTGGCGGAGGCTCGGGATGATCCGGTTCGCGGTCGCGTGCGCGTGTGCTGCGTTCCTGCTTTCTCTCGGTCCACGTCTCACCGTCGACGGGCACAACTTTGGGATCTGGCTCCCCGAGGCGCTCTTCGAGCATGTCCCGGTACTCGTCGACCTCGAGCCGGTCAGGATCTCGGGCATCGAGATGCTCTTCCTCGCGGTCATCCTGGCGGTCGGCCTCGACCGCACGAGGAGCTGGATACTCGAGCACGCTCGGACAGTCCAGCCGTTCTCTGAGCATCCCGTTGAGCCTCGGGTTGAGCCTCGGTTGCGGCGTGTCGCATCCCGGATCCGATCGGACCCAGGCCTGCACACCGTCGTCCTACTCGTCTTGCTGATCGTGGCCTTCGTCCCGCTCCTGGATCAGCTGCCCGTGGCCCGCGAGCAACGTGTGACCGCGCGGCAACTCACTGCGTCTCTAGCGCGCTCGGTCCCAAATGGCGGCGTGGTGCTGGCTTTTCCCTACCCGCGTGCACACGACGACGAGCCCATGCTCT
>ODAK010002601.1_pt1 | contig 19010 bp, 18 predicted proteins | sample 1539591 | NCBI WGS metagenome assembly ODAK01 (sample SAMEA3539303, study PRJEB22396) | soil metagenome | biome: tundra; feature: field; material: soil | place: USA | collected 2010-05 | depth 0.15 m | reverse complement strand
CGCAGACGCCCATCGAGATGACCCACTTGGGCTCCATCATCTGGTCGTAGACCTGACGTAGGACCGGCGCCATCTTCTGGCTGACGCGACCGGCGACGATCATGAGGTCGGCCTGACGCGGGGAGTTGCGAAACACCTCCATGCCGAAACGCGCGATGTCGAAGTCGGCGCCGCCGGTGGCCATCATCTCGATGGCGCAACAGGCCAGGCCGAACGAAGCGGGCCACACTGAGGCGCGACGGGCCCACCGCACGATGTCCTCCAGCGGTCCCGTCAGAAAGTTGTGTTGCAGGTCCTCGAGCGCCACGATCAGGCCGCCTGATCGGAGTCGGAGTTGATACGAAGAATCGTCGAGGAACTCGTGCGCGAGGGCAACCCGGCGACCAGGTGCTTCACCGGACCCCACGACAACGCGCCCTCGGCTACCAAGAAGAGCAGGGCGCCGAACACAGTGAGGGAGAAGACCAGGACTTCGACGAGTCCGAAGAGGCCGAGTTGACGAAACACGACCGCGAACGGGTACATGAAGACCACTTCGATGTCGAAGATGACGAAGATCATCGCCACCAAATAGAACCGAACAGGAAATCGCTGCGGCGGTTCGATTTCGGGGACAATCCCGCACTCGTAAGGTGCCAACTTCGCGTCGGAGGGTCGCTTTCGAGGCGCCAGCAGGGCTGACATCACAAGCGAACCTGCACCGAAGAGCACTCCGAGAATCAGGAGCCCCAGTATTGGTAAGTACTGGTCCACGGACATCATTTCTACCAGACCGAATCGACCCCTTCGGCCGATGGGCGTGGACGCGAACCTCGTAGGCTGTTCCGGTGACGAGCCTGCGCGAAGTCGTATCGAAACCGACGCTCTACGACGTGGTGATTGTCGGTGCCGGCCCGAGTGGCTCGGCGTGCGCGTACTGGTTGGCCGAGGCCGGCTGGACGGTTTGTTTAATCGAGAAGAAACATTTCCCCCGCGAAAAGACCTGCGGCGACGGACTGACGCCGCGTTCCGTGTACCAACTCCAAGAGATGGGCCTCGAAGACTCCGTCGCGGCCAACGGGCACAGGTTCAACGGACTGCGGGCGTTCGGTTTTGGTGCGTCGCTCGAGATGAACTGGCCCGAACACCCGGTATTTCCGGGCTACGGCTACACGATCACGCGATTCAACCTCGACGGTCTCGTCGCCGAACGCGCCGAGAAACATGGCGCGACCCTGCTCAACGGGGTGGAGGCGATAGGTCTCGTGGAAGCGACCAACGCCGAAGACGGAGGCCTCAAGGGCGCGGCCGGGGTCCTCGTGAAGGACAAGGACGACGACGTTGCCGAGATCCGGGCGCGCTACCTCGTGGTGGGCGACGGGCAGAACTCGCGACTCGGTCGAGAGATGGGGACGGTGCGCAATAAATCGTGGCCGATGGGCATGGCGCTACGCGGGTACTACACGAGCGATCGGCACGACGAACCGTGGATCGACTCGCACCTCGACATCCGTGACCCCAAGGGCGACGTCGTTCCCGGCTACGGGTGGATCTTCCCGCTCGGTGACGGGCGCGTCAACGTCGGTGTCGGACTCCTCTCGACCGGCGGCGCGTGGAAGGGTGTCAACACGACCAAGCTTCAGGAGTACTTCGTCGCTCAAACGGCCGACGCGTGGGGCCTCAACGACGAGTCGTGCTGTGGACCGGCGACGGGCGGACGACTTCCGATGGGCCTGGCGCTCGGGCCGCGGAGCGGTCCGAACACGCTCACGATCGGCGACGCCGCGGGAACGGTGAATCCGTTCAACGGTGAAGGAATCGCCTACGGCTACGAGACCGGTCGCATCGCCGCCGCGGTGGTCGCCGAGGCCCTGCTCGCCAATGACTCCTCGCTCCTCGGTCTCTACGACGAACGACTCGACGAGGCCTACGGCGACTACTTCAAGGTCGCGCGAGCCTTCGTGCGCATCATTTCCGAACCGAAGATCCTGTCGGCCTGCGTGGGCGTCGGACTGCGCATCGAGCCACTCATGAATGAACTGCTCGCCATTATGGCGAACCTCATGCGCAACGACAAGAGGGGTCCGGCCGAGATCGGGTACCGCGCACTGTTACGACTCGCCGACGTCATCCCCGAGCAGGCGTACGCTCTCTTGCTCGGCGAGAAGACCAAGCGCTAACGCATCGTCGATGTCGTCACGACGCGTGAGAAATGGTCACCGCGTCGTCGAAGTCGGCGAAGTTCGATTCACACGGATTTCGACGTCGTCGACTCGATGCGCGATAACAGAGTACCCGTCAGCCCCGAGACGAACGTCGCGGCCTTCGGCCAATCATTCGTGAGCACGCCGAGGGTCACCTCATAATGACCATTCGTGATCTCGACCATGATGAGGTGCGGAGTTTCGGACACGCTCGGCAGCGTCAGTTGCGCTTCTCCGCCGCGTGACCATCCGCGAAGGAACGTGGCCGGTCGAAAGTTCGTGCCGGTGTTGGACGTGGGCACCGACGCACGATAGACGGCACGCACGAGAGCGACGTTCGACGTCGCGAAGCAAGAGCCGAAATTCCGGCGCGACATTTCGGCCGTGTCGCGATGAACCATCGTCGTCGTGACGTAGTACTGCGTCGTCGAGACCACCTCGATGCCACCGAAGGACGGTGAATCGAAGATCTTCGAGGACACCTGGTACTCCGGCTGTTGCCCGGCCGCACCGTAGACCCGATCGCGGTGGGCCGAGACGCCGACGCACTCCTGAAAGACGTTCGAGACCTTGGCCCAAATCGACGTCTTCTTCGGCAGCGTCGTGGGCGTCGTCGACGGTTTCTCGAGCTTGCCCGCCGCCGAAAAGAGGTTATACAGGGGTGACGCGCTCGGCGCGGGCGACGGATACCAGCCCGTTGGAAGGTCCCTGAGCGTGAGATTCACGTTACGTGTATCGGCGATGACGTTGGAACCCGAGGAGTTGCGATACAGCCACGACCCAATGCCGCCGGCGAGCGCCGCGATGAGCACGATGACCGCGACGCTGTAGATGCCGGCGCGGCGACGTTGGCGCGCGACGACGCCGCCGTGAGCGAGGACGATGGCGCGAAGTGCCTCGAAGTCACTTCGACTCGGGTTGCGCCAGCAGTAACGAACCCCGGAGACAGTCGCGAACAGTGCCATGCTGCGCGCGAAGCCAACGATTTGAACGTTGGAGAGTTCCGTCCACGGTGTTTGCCACGCCACGGCGGGCTCTCCGGCCAATTGCGTGAGTGCGTCGTCATCGGCGAGCAGCGTGACGGGCGCCACCGTACCGTGGGGCACAAAACTCGGTTGCACCGACCAGCCCTCACTTCGCAACGGCGTACTCATGTTGTCGCGGCGACCTGCGCGGCCTCGGCCGCGCAGTGAACGGTGGTGGCGAGATCTTCGGTGCTATGCGCGAGTGAGACGAAGAGAATCTCGTACGCACCCGGCGCGAGGGCGACACCCCGATCGAGCATCGCGTGAAAGAACGTCCGGTACAGTCCGTTCTCGCACAGCGCCTTGGCGTCGACGAAGTTTGACGGCGCCTCGAACGGTTGGCGAGAGAGAAAGAGGCCCATGAGCGGCCCCTGGGTCGGGCAGCGCCCGTACAGGCCGCTCGACGCAATCGCCTCTTCGAAGTCCCGCGCGAAAGTGGCAACCCTTCGCGAGAGCTCTTCGTAATCGCCGGGCGTGACCAAGTTGAGCACGGTCGTGCCCGCGGCGGTGGCGAGGGGATTGCCCGACAAGGTGCCCGCTTGATACACCGGACCGAGCGGAGCGAGCGAGGACATGATGTCGCGCGACGCTCCGAACGCGCCGACGGGCAGTCCACCGCCGATGACTTTGCCGAAACACCAGATATCCGGCGTCACGTCAAAGAACGCCTCGGCGCCGGCGTACGCGAGACGAAATCCAGTGATGACCTCGTCAAATATCAACAGCGCGCCGACGCGACTGCACTCGGCACGCAATCCTCGCAAGAACCCCGTCGCCGGTGCGACGAGATTCATGTTCGCCGCGACCGGTTCGACGAGCACGGCGGCCACGGTCTCGTCCAGTGTCGGGACTTCGTTGTACGGGGCGACGATGGTGTCGCCCACGGCGCCGGCCGTGACGCCGGCCGATCCGGGCAGTCCCATCTGAGCGACGCCGCTACCGCCCGCCACCAATAACGCGTCGGAATGTCCGTGGTAACAGCCGTCGAATTTCACGATCTTGTCGCGATGCGTGACGCCCCGGGCGAGGCGCACGGCGCTCATCAGTGCCTCCGTGCCCGACGACACGAGTCGAACCTGTTCGAGTCCCTTCACTCTCGTCGTCATAGCCTCGGCCAACAAGACCTCGCCCGGAGTCGGTGCGCCGAACGTGGTTCCCTCGCCCACCGCTTCGCGCAGCGCCTTCACGACCGCGGGGTGGGCGTGGCCGAGCAAAGACGCGCCGTAGGACTGGACGTAGTCGAGGTAGCGCCGGCCCTCGACGTCTTCGACGTAGGCGCCGCTGCCTCGGGCGACCGTGAAGGGGATTCCGCCAACCGATCGGAATGATCGCACCGGAGAATCGACACCGCCGGGTAGGACCTTCTGCGCCCGCGCGAACCAGGCCTCGTTGAGTGAGTTCAACGCGCGAGCTCCGTTGCGATCTCTCGGGCGAAGTACGTCAAGACGAAGTCCGCGCCGGCACGCCGGACGGCGGTCAACTGCTCGAGGGCGACGGCCGGTCCGTCGATCCATCCGTTGGCCGCCGCGGCCTTCACCATCGCGTACTCCCCGCTCACGTGATAGGCGCCCAGCGGCACGTCGAGTTCGCGACGCAAGTCGCTCACCACGTCGAGATAGGACATCGCGGGCTTCACCATCACGATGTCCGCCCCCTGCTCGACGTCGGCGCGCGCTTCGCGCAGGGCCTCCCTTCGATTTCGGTAGTCCTGCTGGTAACCCTTGCGATCGCCATCATCGATGATCTCGACGCCGACCGCGTCACGAAACGGTCCGTAGAGTCCGCTGGCGTACTTCACGGCGTACGCCAGGATGATCGTCTCGTCGAATCCAGCGTCGTCGAGAGCACCGCGAATGGCGCCCACCTGACCGTCCATCATACCGCTCGGGGCGACGACGGATGCTCCCGCTTCGGCTTGGGCGATGGCGACGCGTCCGTAGAGTTCGAGCGTCGCGTCATTGTCGACGGTGCCGTCGGTGCGCAGAACGCCACAGTGACCGTGGCTGGTGTACTCATCGAGACACAGATCAGCCATGAGGACCAAATCGTCGCCGAACTCGTCGCGGAGTGCTCGCAGTGCCACCTGTGCGATTCCTTGGGGGTCCCAGGCGCCGCTTCCGGCCTCGTCCTTCGTCGACGGAACACCGAAGAGAATGACCCCGCCGACACCGGCTCCAACCAATTCTCGGACCTCTTTGCGCAGTGAGTCGACTGTGTGTTGGAAGTGTCCGGGTAGCGAGGCGATCGCTCGCGCCTCGCTCAGTCCCTCGGCGACGAAGAGGGGCGCGACGAAGTCATCGGGCTCGAGAGTGGTCTCGGCGACGAGGCGACGCAGCGCCGGTGTGCGTCGAAGCCGGCGAGGTCGTTCGGTAGGAAACACGGACCCAGCCTAGGACAGCGCGAATATCGAGCTTCAAATTACTGCGAGAGAGCGTCCAATTGCGTTCGCAACTGAGGGCCCCACCCCTCAATCACTCTCTGGTGATCACTACGGACGACCGCACCGGTCGAGACGCCGGGAACGACGACCCACGTGTCGCTCATCACGTACGGGCGCGCGACCGCCCACGCGGACGGCGCGCCGATGAACAGAACGTCAGCGTGACGCACCATTTCCGCATCGTTCGGGCCAAGCGTCACGCCAATCGTCTCGTAGCACGCGACGTGCACCACTTCGAGACCCTTGGCGCGCAATGACGAGGCGAGCTCATCGCGCATCGACGTCGCGCCCACCATCAGCACCGGACCGCGCGTGATCAGCGGCACGAGCGAAAGGGCCGAACCTTCGCCGTGTGCGTGGACTTCGACCCCACGAGTCACCAGCGCCGCGGCCGTCGTCGTCCCGACGCAGTACACCTCAACGTCGGGAGCTGACGCCGCGAGAGCCGCCGCCACGTACGCCGCGCTTCGTTCGCTCGTCACGACCAACGTGCGGTACGTGCCGATGGCGTGCGACCCTTCGAGAGCGGCGCGCACGTCGTCGTGGTCGATATACGCAGTGGTTGTGAGTGGCACTTCGGCCACGACCGCCTCCGGCGGAAGCCACGCACGAAGTGCGTCGTTCTTTCCTTCCTCTCGAGTGACCACGACGTTCACGATGTTGGCTGCCAACCGGCCAGTTCGCCGCCACCCTTCACGTCGCGCAGTTCGATCGCCAGAGCACGTCCGAGAACGAAGGGGTCGTTGCCGTCCATGACGGCACGAACGCTTCGCGTGCCATCGTCGCTCAGCATCACGCCGCGAATCGACGTCACGTCACCCGACACGTTGGCGAAGGCGCCGCACGGGACCGAACATCCAGCTCCGAGCTCGGCGAGGAACGCCCGCTCCGCGACGAGCGCCGTCATCAAGTCACGTTGATTCAGAGGCGCCAACAGTTGTGCGGTCGTGACGTCGTTGACGCGAACCTCGAGGGCCAGCGAACCTTGACCGACCTGCGGCACGAACCAAGAGGTATCGAGGCGTTCGGCACGGAGTTCGATCTTCCCTAGTCGTTCGAGCGCGGCTGCGGCCACGACCACCGCGTCGATATCGCTTCGATCGGCCGCAGCGAAGCGCGTCGCCATGTTGCCTCGCAAACCGACGACGCGAAGATCGGGTCGTCGTTCAAGCAACAGCGCGCGTCGACGCGGCGATCCGGTCGCGACCGTGGCACCCGGTCCCAGTCCCGCGAGTGAACGTCCAATCAGAACGTCGGCGGCGTCGAGCCGTTGCGGCACGCACGTGAGTGAGAGACCGTCGGGCGTCGTGCTGGGCAAGTCTTTGGCACTGTGAATCGCGACATCGGCGTCACCGTTCAAGACGGCGCGTTGGACTTCAACGGCGAAGACCCCTTGCGCGCCGATTAGATCAAGTGACACATCCGCGTTCTTGTCGCCCTTGGTTTCGAGCGGCACCAAAACGGACTCAATCCCGCGATCACTCAGCAGACGCTGAACGAGTGTCGCCTGAACAAGGGCCAGCGGCGAGCGGCGTGTCGCGAGGCGAAGCCCGCTCATAGATCAAAGAGCGTGCGGGTGGCCTCGCTCAGTCGCGTCCCTTGATCGGTGCCGGCGGCCTCTTTCAATACCACCGTAGGGCGATGGGCAATCTTGGCGACGATCGAACGCAGAATTGACGCGACCTTTTCGCGTTGCTCCGGCGTCAAGCCATCGAGGTCGCTGTCTCGGCGGGTCATTTCGCTGGCCACTACTTCATCAAAGCGTTCGCGAAGATCACTTACGATCGCCGATGCGCCACGAGCCCGCTGGTCGTTCAGATACTTCTCCACGTCTTCGGCCACGATTCGCTGTGCGTCATCGACCGCCTCTCGGCGATCGCCCAACGCTTGACCGACTCGCTCGTGGAGGTCCCCGATGTCGATGCGACAAACATTGGGAAGGCCTGACACGTCGCTCGCGATCGCGCGCGGCAGTCCGAGGTCGACGAACAACACATCCTGGCGGCAGCGCTCGAGATCCTCTCGAGTGATGATCGGGGTGGAAACCTCGACCGCAGCGAGGACCAAGCGTGCGGTGGTGATGAGTGTCGCGACGTCCTCGAGCGTGCCGACCGCCACTCGAGGGTCGCGCAACTCATCACGAAGTCGTTCCCCCCTCGCCGACGTTCGATTACAAATCGTCATGCGGTGAAGTCGTGCCGGTCGCTCGAGCAACGTTCGCGCGATACCACTGGCTAACTGTCCGGCGCCGATGATGATGACGTCCGAGCCTTCGAGGTCAACGCCCAAGTCCTCCGTCGCCATCATGACCGACGCTTGCGCGAAACTCGTGCTGCCGCGCGCAATGGGGGTCTCGTTGCGCACCCGTCGACCCGACGCGATGGCCCGTTGAAACAGTTCCGTGATCTCGGGTCCGGCGGTCTGCTCCTCGACCGCCAGCTCGAGGGCGCGACGGAGTTGACCGAGCACCTCGAACTCTCCGGGTACGACGGACTTGAGTCCCGACGCGACACTGAAGAGATGGGTCGCGACGTCGCGTTCAAAGTTCACCGTGAGGTGATCGGAGAAGTCGCCCGGCGCGAGGGCCGTCGCCTCAGCGAGCGTGTGAGTGATCTCCTCGATCGCCCCGTGGAATCGGTCGATGACCGCGACGACCTCGGTCCGCAGACACGTCGAGACGAAGACCGCCTCGTGGACGTTGCGCTGGCTCATCAACGTCCGTAGGACCTTGCTCCACTCGTGTTCTGGGATGCTCGCACTCTCGAGGAGGTCCAGTGAGGCGTGCTCGTGGTCGATGCCGACCGAGATCAGTGCCACGACGCGACCTCGCTTTTCATAGCGCTCCTCGTAGTGGCGTCGGCGTCGAGATGCCGAGTGAGTGCAACAGTCCCCCGCCCAATGGTCCGGTGCCGTTGTTGAGGTGATACATGAGGATCTGTAATTCGATCGAGAAGTCGACGTAGTGCACGGCCGTGCCGATCGGTACGTTGATGACCTGCGGGGCGAAATTGAGCAACGCGTGTATCCCGGCGTTCACCAGGTGATCGGCGACGGCTTGCGCCGCCTCCGGCGGCACGCAGATGACGGCGACCGTCGCGGGAACGATGGGATCGTCGAGTGACTTCACGACGTGACCGGAGATCACCGAGCCGACGACGTCGGGGTCGTTGTCGTAGAGCGCCGCCAACTTCGCGCCGCGAATCAGAAAATTCGTCGAGTTGACGAGCGCGCGACCGAGGTTGCCAATACCCACGACCACCACGTCGTACTGGCGGTCGTGCCCGAGCGCCTCAGCGATTCGCTCGTTCAGTACCTGCACGTCGTAACCCGCGCCGCGCGTGCCGAAGGAGCCGAGTCCGGCGAGGTCGCGGCGAACGGTCGTCGCCGTCACGCCCGCCAGTTCACCGATCTGCTGGGAGTCGATGCGATTGAGCCCACGCCTCTTCCAGCCCTCCGCGATTCGTTGGTAGACCGGCAGACGCGCGATGGTCGGTTCGGAGAGCTTCCTCGTTCGAAGGCGCGGGGTCACCATGTCCGTACGCTAATGGGACCGTCAGCGGCCCATCTGGCGACTGCGTTCCGCGGCGACTGCCACGGCGTCAATGAAGGCCGACCGAACGGCGCGATTTTCAAGCGTGCGTAGTCCGGCCGCGGTCGTGCCACCTGGTGAGGTGACTTGATGACGAAGCTCTTCCGGCGTCTCGCCCGTCGAGACGAGCAGCGCGGCGGAACCTTCGAAAGTACCGATGACGAGCTGTTGGGCCACGTCGCGCGAGAGACCCTGGTGAACACCGGCCTCGATCAACGCCTCGACGACGAGGTACAGATACGCGGGCATCGGCCCCGAAAGACCAGTCACCGCGTCGATATTGCGCTCGGTGACGCGCACTACCGTGCCAACAGCGCCCAGGATCGATTCTGCCCAGTCGAGGTCCTCTTTGGTGACGTGCGCCCCGCCGGCGATCGCGCTCACGCCCTTTCGAACGAGCACCGGCGTGTTCGGCATCGAGCGAATCACCGCGATCGGTTGAGGGAGCGTCGCCTCGATGCGCTGCGTCGAGAGTCCGGCGACCACCGACAACAGTCGCGTCGCGCCCATGGCGCCCGCCATTCGCGCGACGGCTTCGGCGTGCTCGGGCTTGACGCAAATCACGACACCGCTGGCGTCGTCCACGTGCTCGATCTCGAGCGACGCGATGACGGCGACACCGGGAAGTCGTCCGGCCAACGCCTCGCGCTGTTCCGCGGACGTCTCGACGACCGCCATTTCGTTCGTCGCACACCATCGGGCATCGACGAGACCTTCGGCGAGGGCCGAGCCCATTCGTCCACCGCCCACGATGATCAACTTGAACGCCACGAATCAACGCTACAAGGTTGTCAGGTGGTCTTCTTGCGTCGGCGATAAAGAGACGGGAACCCCATGGCCATCGCCGTCGGATAGATCTCGTCGACGTAGGTGAGTGCTGCACCCACTACTTCGTCGAGTCGCTCCTTCGTCACCTCGAGAATCGGAATCTGCGCCATCAGATAGATGCCGTCTTCGGGTCCAATGGCGATATGCAGTTCGCGTAACTCCGCGTTCTTCACCAGCGCGTAGCGAAAGAGTGTCTCGCGGTTCTCTTCCGGCGCCGGTGTGACCTCGGTCTCGACGTGCACCGTTCGCTGTCGTAGTGAGAGCCAGACGGTGATCACGTCCTTCTCATCGCCCCTCAGGCGTATCAGCCAGTGGAAGTGTCCCCGGTCGTCCGGTAGCGGTTGGTGCTCAATGCCCAACAACGCACTGGCGTGCCACTGGGCCGCCCACGAGGACACGACCTCGTCAAGGTGCTGTGCCGAATCCGCGTCTCCGAGGGGGGCGCGCGTCACGTCAACAGCGAACGAGACCCGAGAGCGCCAACTCCTCGGTGAGATCAGCGAGGGACTGCGCCGCCGAGCGCCAGGTGTAGCGCCGCGCGAGCAAGACCGCGGCGTTGGACATCGCCGTCGCGTTCTGGGAATCGAGCGCGACTTCCACGGCGTCGGCCCAAATGAGCGGATCACGCTCGCCGAGGAGGAATCCCGTGACGCCGGGTTCGATCAACGTCATCAAACCGCCCACGTCACTCGCCACAACCGGTGTGCCGCAGGCTGAGGATTCCAATGCCACGAGGCCGAAACTCTCGGTGCGCGACGGGACGAGCATGACGTCCGAGGCGCGCATCCACGTCGAAAGGAGTTGGTGCGACTGGGGAGCGACGAAACTCACGTGTTCGATGACGCCGGCCTCTTCGACTCGACGGTGGAGTTGGGCGAGCGTGTCGCGACCGTCGGGCCCCGACGGCCCTCCGACGATCGCGAGCATCGCGTTGCGGCCACGAGCTCGAAGTTCGATCAAAGTCTCGAGTGCCAGGTCGACGCCCTTCAAGGCCTGGAGGCGACCGACGAAGAGCAGCATCGAATCCTCACCTTTGATACCGAGGGCGCGACGAGCCTGCGGCCGGTACCCGGGTGCGAAAAAGGCGTGCTCCACGCCGAGGGGCACGATGTGCACGCGCGCGGGGTCGGCGTTGTAGAAACGCACGAACTGTTCGGCTTCGACCTCGCAACTGGCGAGGACCGCGTCGGCGCACGCGAAGATCGCCGCCTCTTGGAAGGCACGGTCCTCGGACTCGCCTTCGAAGTGATCGGCCTTCACCCGCTCCAAAGTGTGGAACGTCATGATGAGCGGGATGCTCAACTCGTGCTTCAGACGATGACCGGCCAGCCCGCTCAGCCAGTAGTTCGCGTGGATGGCGTCGGGCGTCCCGTGGCAGCGAAAGAGCGTCGCGACCGAGTCGGTGAACTCGGCCACGTGGTTCGTGAGACCCACCCGATCGAGCGGGGCGGCCGGTCCCGCCGTCACGAAGTGCACGCGGAAACCGGGCTCGACGTGCACCATGTCGCGCACTTGGGTGTTGTCGCGACGGGTGTAGACGTCGACGTCGTGTCCGAGTCGCGCCAGGGCGCTCGAGAGTTCGCGGACGTAGACGTTCATTCCCCCGCCGTCGCCCGTACCGGGCTGAGCCAGGGGCGACGTGTGATACGAGAGCACCGCGAGTCGAGCCACGCGCGAATCCTACCGGCGTTAACCCTGATTCAGTGGGGGAATTTCTTACTGCGCCGCGTGTGAGAGCACGATGTACGCCACGTCACGTGCGTCGATGAGGCCGAAATCCCTGGAATCGGTCGAGACGGCCGCGTTGTCGCCCCGTAAGTCGAGTCGTCGGCCGACGCGTCCGACGCAGCGTTTTAGCAACCACCGATCGGCGTTGCGGGGGTCGCGCACGACGACGACGTCGCCGGTCCGAACCGGGCGCCACCGTCGCATCGCAGTGAGTCGTTCGCCCGGAAGGTACGTCGGTTCCATGGACGAACCCTCGACGGTCACGCGCCGCAGAAAGAACTCCAGGAGCCGTTTCACTGCTGTGAACGATAGACGAGGGCCATGACTAACCTTTGAATGGAACAAAGGGTTCGTGCCGACACCACGACGATCGACAACCGAAAGGTGAAGCCATGACGCTTCTAACACGTATCAATGCTCTACTGGACGCCACGACTACTCCACTCGTCGCGTCGGCGCACTGCGACCTACCCTGTGGCGTCTACGACCCGGCGCAGGCGAAGATCGAAGCGCAGTCGGTGAAGGCCTGTATGGAGAAGTACAACGCGTCCAGTGACGACGACTTCAAAGTCCGTGCGACGTTCATCAAGGAAGAGCGCGCCGACCTCGTGAAGCACCACCTCTGGGTACTGTGGACTGACTACTTCAAGGTCGAACACCTCAAGGCGTTCCCGAACCTCCACGACCTCTTTTGGATGGCCACGAAGAGCGCGGGCGAAGCCAAGAAAACCAATGACGTCACGGTCGCCGATCGGCTACTGAGCGAGATCGACGCGATCGCCGAGATCTTCTGGGCGACCAAGAAGTAAACCTGTCAATCGAGATTCCCAGTGGCGTCGGCCGCCGGGATTCTTCTGGTCAATCGTCTACGCGAGTTCGGGGTGGGCCGGACAGTTGGCGAGTAAGGGATTGGCCACGAGCGCACGGTCGTCTATCGGCACACCACATACGTGGCAGGTCCGGTACGTGCCCGCGCGAAGTCGTTCCAGCGCACGATCAACGTCGTTCAATGTCGATTCAATCGCGCTGACGCTTTCGTTCGTGAATTCGGGCATGGTGCCAAACTACCGGGCCGGCAATGTTTCTACTTACTCTTCTCGCAACACCAGGGCGGTCGACGTGCCCGCCGCCATTCGACCGGGAATAGCGGCAACGACGTTCGCGAGCACGAGCGCGAGCACGACGATGAGAACGATGATCAGACCGGGCACGCTCGGCATCGGCACTGCGTCGATCTCGTGCGCGAAGAGGTCCCACAGAATCCGCCCGAGCAGAATGCCCACCGGCACCCCAATGACCACGCCGATTGCGACAGCGATGCTCGACTGCCACGCCACTGCCGCCGCGAGCTGTCGACGAACGAATCCGAGTGTTTTCAAGAGCGCGAGTTCGCGCCGACGTCGGCGAACCGAGGCGATGAGCGTCAGCGCCAGCGCGACCACCGCCCCCAACGCCAGTCCGCCTCCGAGGATGGCGGGCGTGGTGCCCATGGACCGGTAGTTGGCAATCTCCGCCGGTCGCAGGTGAGCAACCAATCCACCTGCCGGACCGGGGTCGTTAGGAATTCGATTGAGTTTGTAAATGATCTGGTGAAGGCTGCGCAGAGCGGCGTTCGTATTGACGCCGGATCGGAACCGAATGAGTACGACTTGGGGACCGGGAATCGAACTCTGCTGCGCATTCAGCAAGGCCGCCGGAAAATCGCTAGTGGCCACGAGGGCGCCGATGCCCATTTCGAGACCCTTGGAGACCGGCGTCAGGGTAGCCGTGCCGACGATCGTCAAGGTCGTGGACTTCGTCTTGCCATTGGAAAAGGTGACCGTGTCACCGACTCGCTTATGAAGTGCGGCGAGTGTGTCGTTACCGAGGACCACCTGATTGGCGGCGTCCAAGCCGTGTCCCGAGAGCACTGGCGGTGCCACACGAGCACCAGGCGTTTCGGCCATCATCGGCACCGAATGTCCGTCCAAATAGCCGATGTTAAAATTTGCCCCAGACCACGACGCAACGTAGTGATCGTGATCAAACAACGTGGCGACCTGGGGCCCCGGCAAATCCTCCTGGCCGGCAAATCCGGAAAGAAGCGCGTAGTTCCAATTCCATCCGTACAGCGATGGATGCGAGACGAGATTGTCAAGGCTGGCCCCGAAGGTCACCGTGGTTACGAGGACGACCACCGCGAGGACGGCGCCGAGGATGGCCGATCGCACGGGAGCGGCGTTCGCCCCGCGTCCGGACTTCAACGCGAATCGCAGTCCGGTCGCGAGTGAGAGCGGGACGCCCGCCGTTGTCGTCACTCGAGTGACCCACGAGTTCTCCTCCCGGACGTCACCTCGGCGACCCAGCCGCATTCGGCGCAATTCGCGTCGTGAAAGCACGAGAGCGGTCGTCTCGAGTATGACGACGAGCGCCGCGATACCAAATCCGAGCACCGTCCAATCGAACGAGACGCCCGGGTACGGATAGACGAAGCGCACGGGTCCGAGCGGAGAGAGTGGGGATAACGAGATGGCGAGCGCGACGGCGAGGATTGCTCCCGAGGCCACGGCGAGCGACACACCAATCAACTGGGTGCAGAGCGCCATCGAGTTGTTGGCGCCCAGCGCCTGGAGTGTGCGCATCTCGGCGGCTCCGGTCCGCAACATTCGACCGATGGTCAATCCACCTATCAAGAGCGCCGCGATGCCCGCGATGAGTCCGAACACCCCGAGCGCAATGGCTTCGGGCTTGATCTCGCGTTGGCCCTGGGCGAGGGACTGGTTCACGCTTCCACCCCCACCGATCCCTATCTTGGAAATCGGGTCGACCTTCGCGGCCTCCGCGCGAAAGCGCGCCACGTTGGCCTCGCCACCTCGTAGCGTGACCGCCATCCCCGTGTAATACGCACAGCACGTTTCCAACTGCTTGGTCAATTCGGGTGACATCATCACCACGCTGGAGCCGAGCGCGTCGATTTCATCTTGAATCACGGTGCTGGGAATCACGATTTCGCCAACTATCGTGATCTTCGGAAACATGTGCGGCGGCCCGTTGTAGGTCGAACTCGTCTCTTCATCGGTAAAGAACGGGACTTGGATGACAGAGCCGATGTGCACCCCCATCTCGCGCGCGGCCTGCGCATTGATGACTGCTTCATCGGGTCGTTTTGGGTCGAACCAGTGCCCGGAGATGAGCGTCGCCTTATCCATCGTGAGGTACTCGGTGCCACCGATGACGGTGGGTGGGGTCTCACCGGCCGACCTATGAGGATGTAATCCCTTCACGCCCTCCAGATTTATGTTTCCGTCGAATCCAACCGTGACGGCGCTCTTCTCCACGAGTGGAAGATGCGCGATTGCACGATCAATTTTTCGGCTATACCCCGACTTAGAGCCCAATTGCGGATCGTCAAATCCCGCGAACACTTGCGTCGTAGCTGGGTCAGTGCTGGCCGCGTAAATCGGATATGAGGAGTCCGTTCGCCGAGCACCGGCGAGTGACGCCATCGACAGACCACCCACCAAGGCGATCAAGAACATGAGGCTCACGTAACTTCCCCATTGACGGCCGAACGTCGCGCGGAAGCGATACGAGGCAACCCTAAGTGTCTGATTCATCCGGTTGGAACTCCCACCATGGCGTGTCTGCTGATGCTGTCACGACCAAGCCGAATGTCACAGGTAGTTGGCAACACTTCGACGACTCGTACTAACACGTCGTTGAATTGACACTCGTCGTACCGATGGATTTGATGAGAATCCAGACTGTTTTGCGCGTGATGCACAATGAGTCTGACTCTGATTCGCCTCCTTTCACTGAATTCACCTCGACCGGAAGAGACTTAGTAGGCTCCTTTGAGCCAAGAATCAAAGGCAAGTCGAGTCGCTCGGGAATAAAGAGGAACGTCATAACTTCGATCCGCAGATTCGGAATGCCAAACTTCGGGCCGCTAGCTCATCGGGAAGAGCAGGGGACTTTTAATCCCAAGGTGCCGGGATCGAGACCCGGGCGGCCCACTAGAGAATAAAGGGTTTTTGACAATATTGCGGGGCAGATTTCTCAAATAGGCCTCGGATAGGCCTCGGATGTTCTAGCATCTGGTCCAGTGAGCGGAACCCTACGAGAGAAGTATCCGGGCATTTGGCAGGTCAGATACGAGGCTGGTCGAGACGCACTCACGGGTCGACGTCTCCAATTGAGCCGCAATGTACATGGCACGAAGCGGAAGGCACAACAAGTTCTAAACGCGCTCGTCGCCGAAGCCGAAGCTGGCCATAAAGTCGGGACAACGGGAACGTTCGAGCAGTTGACCGAAAGATGGCTCGCCTTAGCCGAGAATGATCTCAGTCCCACAACACTTCGCCGGTATAAAAATCTGCTATCGAAGAGAATTCTTCCGGCCATTGGCGATCGACCAGTCGGCAGCATTAAGTCCATGGAGCTTGACGATCTCTATCAGGGCCTCGTAAGGAGAGTCGGACTGTCGCCGGCGACGGTTCGTCAAGCCCACGCCATCATTCGAAGGGCATTCCGCCAAGCCGTTCTCTGGGGTTGGATTACTTCGAACCCGGCCGCAAACGCCACCCCACCCCGACTCACCAAGAGCGACCTCTCCCCTCCCGATCTTGTTCAGATCGGTGAGTTGTTGCGCGCGGCGAATGACATGGACGCCGAATTCGCGCGCTTCATTCACATCGCGGCCACCACCGGCGCTCGCCGCGGTGAACTTTGCGCCCTTCGTTGGAGCAACATCAACTTCGAAGTCGGGACGCTCGCGATCGAGCGCTCCATCATCGAGGTTAAAGGTGGGCTCCTCGAGAAGGACACGAAGACGCACGCCAATCGGCGGATCGCCCTCGATACCGATACGCTCGCCGTTTTTCACGAACAACGAGTCATGGTGGAATGGCGAACCTCACAAATCGGCGAGGAAGTGAGCGACGAGGCTTTCATATTCTCTACCGAACCCGACGGACTTACTCCCTGGACACCAGGCAACGTAACCAAGCGCTTTGCCCGAGTCCGTAATGAGTTGGGATACGGAAACATGCGATTCCATGATCTCCGCCACTTCGCCGCAACTCGCCTTATGGCGGCAGGCGTTTCCGTTCGTACGGGGTCCGGACGACTTGGGCACGCAAACCCGTCAACAACGCTCTCCGTCTACTCCCACTTCGTTGAAGCAAGCGACCAAGAGGCGGCGAGTGTCGTCGGCAGGCTCGTTTCCACATCAAAATCGAACTCAGCGACAGGAGCGGTCACGAAGAAGTCGGCGAGCATGCGGTTAGCTCGCAATCGAGATTGAAGAGTCATCATGTGTCCTTGGTCGCACGGGCTGTCCGGTTTCCATGAACTGATCAAGGTGCGCCTTAACTACGCGAAGATTTGAGCCAACCTTCAGTACCGGAACAGGGAATTCTCCTCGCTTGAAGAGTGACCACTCTGTAGTCCGATGGATACCGAGAACCTCGGCTGTCTCCGCCAGACTCATGGTGGCCCGAGATGTGACGTCCGCCCGATGCGCATCGAATGTTCTCGCATGCCCAGAGACGTCGTTTGACTCGCCAGCATTCACTTTGGCTCACCTTCCGTAGCAACATTGATGGCGCTCATTCGAATTCAGGGCGAATATCAATATCGAATTCAAACACTTCGAGCTCATGGTCGGAATTCGACCTGAAGGTGAGAGCGGGTTCTCTGGAGTGGTTGACGGTCTCCCGCCACTGCTCTAACGCAATTCCGAGCGCAGAGTGATCAAGGAGAATGGGATCCTCGTCCTCCCCCACGAAAAGCGCCAGTGTAGGCACTCCCGCGAAATCGCCGAAGATCATCCGAAGAGTTGTCCCCGAGAGCGGATCCACCGTTTCGAGTGACGTACGCAGCAGCCATTCTTCAGTCTCCATCTCACCGATCACGGCTTCAAGGGAACCTGGCGGGCGTTCCAGTTTGGATGCGATTGGGGTAGGCACTGGTCGAAAAGCGGTGCGGCGATCGAATTGATCGACACGATATGACGTGCCGCCTTCGACATGTGATTCGCCTAGCGCCCAATCGTGGACGAACTGCGCCACGAGCGAAAAGGCGCCCTCAATCTCCCAGTGAGTGATCGGATATTCGCTGAGATAGACCTTCGCGGCGTCGCTGAAGTCGAGGGTTGCTTCTGGATCCCACGTGCCGTCGGGATCGATGATGTTCAGCGCCAATTCGATGAACTTCGTCGACGCCGGCACCTCTATGTCCGGGTCGGGCGTTACGGAGCGACCGGCGGGAGCAAGTTGAGCATTCAGACGTCTCGTCAATTCGTCAACGAGCGCGGGCTCATTTACCCATCGCTCCTCTTCGACGTCCCAGCACAGTTCTTCGTTGAAGAGAATTGTCGACGCGTCGAGATCGACCGTCGACTTGTCGGTCTCCGTGTCGTAGGTGACGACCAATGAGATTCGCTTGGCCACTACTCTCCTTAGATCTCGAGCTCGTGGTACGCGTCGATTGGCGCCTCGAATTCGTTGAACCCACCTACGACAAGCGGCTCATAGGTACTGAGGGGCGCGTCACGCGTCGGTAGTCCCACGGGAATCACTCTGACGCGACCTTCAGACGCGTCGGCGACGTCGTAGAGGCGCGCCAGCTCACGTGGATGGCCTCGCCACTGCGCGCCCGCGTCGAGGACGACCTCGACGTCACGCCAGTGCTCTCTGGAGACGCCCGCACTCAGCACGTTCACCGCCTCCACGATGGGTTCCTCCGCCTCGAAGGTCTTGAGGACCGCGGCGACGGCCCGTTGAATTCGACCCGTCGACGCCTTGATGCCCTTCAGGGCGTCATCGCCGCCACCGGACCAACCGACGACGTAGCCGAAGGAGTACTCCCCTGTCTCCATTCCGAGCGCACGGCACGTGACGTAGGCGACCGACTCCGCTTCGAGTTCCTTGAGACCCCGCGTCATGTCTCGCGTCGATACTCCATCGGGATCGTGCAGGAGAGCGTGTCCGATCTCGTGGGCCAGGGTCTTCACCTGTTGCGCATCCGCGTTGTTAGTTGCGACGCGGATGCGACCCTCTCGGTGGTCGGTGTCGCCGTTGGCGCCGGATTCCAGTGCTGACGGTCGCTCCACCGAAAAGCCAAGACTTTCGGCGAACGCGGTCAACTTTGAGAAGACGCCCTCGGGCGCACCACCGTGAAGCTTGCTCACGATATCGGGTAAATCCGGACCTGTCGTTTGGCTGACGTCGAAGACG
>ODAK010002599.1_pt1 | contig 19016 bp, 20 predicted proteins | sample 1539591 | NCBI WGS metagenome assembly ODAK01 (sample SAMEA3539303, study PRJEB22396) | soil metagenome | biome: tundra; feature: field; material: soil | place: USA | collected 2010-05 | depth 0.15 m | reverse complement strand
CCTGTGCATTAAACTGCAAAGCGAATGCCAGCCACCTGCCTTCTCTACTACATCACCGACCGCACCGCCTTTTCCGCTGACGAATCCATCCGCCGTCGCCGCCTCCTCGAAAAAATCTGCGAAGCCGCCCGTGCCGGCGTCGACTACATTCAGCTCCGAGAAAAAGATCTTCCCGCGTGCGATTTGGAATCCCTGGCCCGAGAAGCCGTAAGCGTCATCCGCGAAAGCTCACAACCGACAACTGAGCACCGAGAACTGAGAACTGCCCTCCTCATCAACTCCCGCACCGATGTCGCTTTAGCTGTCGAAGCGCACGGTGTCCACCTCCGCTCCGACGACGTCTCCCCGCAAGAAGTACGAACAGTATGGCGATGTGGCGCGGGCGCCCCTTCGGCAAGCTCAGGGCAAGCTCTTGCCCGCGCGAACTCACCACGAGATCCCGTGATCGCAGTCTCCTGTCACTCACCCACAGAAGTAGCGCGCGCCGCCGCCAGCGCCGCAACGTTCGCTGTCTTTGCTCCGGTCTTCGAAAAAAGAGACGTACACCCTGTAGGCCTGAAACTTCTTCGGGAAAGTTGCGAGGCGAAAATCCCAGTCCTGGCCTTGGGCGGGATCACTTTAGCCAACGCTCAGTCCTGCTTCGAAGCCGGAGCCTCCGGCATCGCTGCGATCCGCCTCTTCCAGGACAACGACATTGCCACAGTCGTGAAACAATTACGCGGTTAGTCTTTTCACCCGTCCTTTAGAACCTGGCGCTGCTACACTTTCCTTGAAGAGAAAACGCGGCAACAGCAATGACGGTCCATCCAGCCCGCGCAGAAACTTCGGCCCTCGCCGTCGAGCTTTCGCTGATCCAGATCCCGGCAGCTTGGTTCCTGATGGGGTCTACCTCCGGACAGGACTGCGAGCGTCCCATTCATCGTGTCTGGGTCGACGCTTTCCTGCTAGCTGCCACGCAAGTCACCAACGCCGAATACGCTCGCTTTCTAAGCGCAACCGGCGCCCCGCCGTCCCCGTTCTGGCAAGATCCAAAGTTCAGCCATCCCCAACAACCCGTGACCGGAGTCTCGTGGTTCGAAGCCGCTCGATACTGCGAGTGGCTCAGCTCACAAACCGCCCGTGCCTACCGCTTGCCCACAGAAGCCGAATGGGAACTCGCCGCCCGCGGCGGCCCGGAAGAGAAAATTTTTCCTTGGGGCGATGCCCCGCCACAGTCTCTCCCCGACTACGCGACGCGCTGGCAAACCGGCCCCGAACCCGTTGCCCGCTATGCCCCCAACGCCTTCGGACTCTACGACATTTGCGACAACGTCCACGAATGGTGCAGCGACTGGTACGACCCGAACTACTACGCTGTCTCCCCCGAGCGCAACCCGCGCGGTCCCGAACCCACCAAGCGCAAGTCCTCCCGCGGCGGCTCCTGGCGCCACCACATCAAAGTAGCCCGCTGCTCCGCCCGTTCTAGCATCCCTCCCGAATTCCAGTACGCCGACTACGGCTTCCGCGTAGCCTGCAATTGAGTAATGTTGTAATCGGGTAATTTTGTAATTGAAAATCGTCAGCACGGGTCTTAGTTTTCAAATTACGAAATCACCAAATTACTCAATTACAAAATCCCCAGACCGAGGTCCAAATGTTCCGTCCTGACCTTCTAAAGAACAAGCGCATCCTCATCACCGGCGGAGGCACCGGCCTCGGCAAAGGCATGGCCCGCCGCTTCCTCGAACTTGGAGCTACGGTCTACATCTGCGGCCGCCGCGAAGAAGTTCTAAAGCAAACCGCCGCGGAACTCTCCGCGAACGGCACAATCCATGCAGTTCCCTGCGACGTGCGCAACCTCGAGGCCGTCGAGTCCATGATCGATTCCATCTGGACTGGCGGCCCGCTCGACGTGCTCGTTAACAACGCCGCCGGCAACTTCATTGCCCGCACGGAAGAACTCTCCCCGCGCGCCTTCGACTCCGTCATCGGCATCGTGCTCATGGGCACGATGCACGCCACCATGGCATGCGGACGCCGTTGGCTCAAGTCCACCCATCCCGGCACTGTCCTCAGCATCTCCGCCACCTACGCGCCCGTGGGGTCGGCCTATGTCGTCCCCTCTGCCGTCTCCAAAGCTGGAGTGGAAGCTCTCACCCGCAGCCTCGCGGTAGAGTGGGGCAATCGCGGAATCCGCATGAACGCCATCGCGCCTGGCCCAATTCCCACGCAAGGCGCATTCTCCCGTCTTCTGCCGCGCCCCGAACTCGAAAAGCTCGCTCTCGACCGCAATCCGCTCCACCGCTTCGGAACGGTCGACGAACTCGCCAACCTCGCAGCCTTTCTGGTGAGCGATGGATCTGGCTACATCAACGGCGAAGTCATCCGCATGGACGGCGGCGAATTCCTGCAAGGCGCGGGCGAATTCAGCAATCTGGGAAGGGTCCTAACAGAAGAGGATTGGCAGGCCATCAAGCCCAGGAAGTCAGGGCCGACCTCAAAGAATTAGAAGAATTATCGATAAGCAGAGAGGGATTCCTCTGTGTGCCCTCTGCGGTTCAGTTTTCCGAACGACTTCTCACCGCTGTCGAGACGGCATCACGATCGCCTTCAGCACCATGTTGACCAGGCTTAGCACAATCGCTCCGATGAAGGCGGCCAGGAACCCGTGCACCTGAAACCCCGGAGCCAGCAGCGCCGAAGCAAACTCCAACATCAGGGCATTGATCACGAACCAGAACAATCCCAAAGTGACGAGAGTTAGAGGAAAGGTAATAACCTTCAGCACGAACCCGATGGTTGCATTGATGAACCCTATTACCAGGGCCGCAATCAGCGCGTTCCTCGGCCCGCTGACAGAAATCCCGGGCACAACCTGAGCCATAATCCACACGGCAATCGCACTCAGCACCCAATGCAGTAGCAGTCGCAACATGGTCGCCCCTTGCCCTGACCGCAGCGCCAGAATGATCAGCTCCCCGAAACTATATCAGCATCGCCGACATAGAGCATCGCCAAAGAATAAGGCAAGGTCGGGAAGCTCCGCTTAACAGCCCTGTTCTAAATAAAATCTGCAGGGTGCACCATCCTTGCCGCGTTCTTTGCGGCAAGGATGGGGATTTTGACTTTCCATCCCACTCTTCTTCGTCCCTTATGCATTAAAATCACAACGCGCACCGTTCTCCGGACAGCATCGTGAACCTCACCGAAATCGAAACCCGCGTCCTCGGCTCCCTGATCGAAAAAGATATCACCACGCCTGACTACTACCCGCTCTCGCTCAACGCCCTGGTCAACGCCTGCAATCAGAAAAATAATCGCGAACCGGTGATGACCCTGGACGAAGAAACCGTCCGTCAGGCCCTGAACACGCTGCAAGAGAAGCGCCTGGCGGGTCCGGCCAGCGGCGCCGACAGCCGCGTCACCAAGTTCGAACACCGCCTGCAGGAAGTATTCAACTTCGATCGTCGCGAGACCGCCGTCGTCTGCGTGCTCCTCCTCCGCGGACCGCAAACTCCCGGCGAACTCCGCAGCCGCACTGACCGCATGTATCACTTTGAAGCCCTCGACGATATCGTCTCCACCCTCGACCGCCTTGCCCAGCGCGAGCCGCCACTGGCCCGAGTCCTCCCCCGCCAGCCCGGCACCAAAGAATCTCGCTACACCCACCTCTTCTCCGGCGAACCGCCCATGCCAGATGCCGCAGGAAGCGCAGATATGGCGCGGGCGCCCTCGCCCGCGTATGCCGGCACAGGCTCCGCCTCCGATCGTCTTACGACACTCGAAGAAGAAGTCGCCCGCCTGCGCCAGGAACTATCCGAAGTCCAGCAGCAACTCGCCGCTTTCCGCAAGCAATTCGAGTGACCGCTGTGCCTATCGCCCAACAATTTGGCCCAGTGCTTCAGCGCTGGGTAAGCGGGAAAAACAAACAAGTCCCGGAGGACGGAACATTTCCTTCGCTAAAAACGTACAATTATCTAGGGAGAAAAGGAGGTCTCTGCCATGTTCGCGTTCCTGCTGTGGTGCATCCTCTTCGTCCTCTGCTGGCCCCTGGCTCTGCTCGCCCTGATTGCGTATCCGTTCATCTGGCTGCTCTTGCTGCCGTTCCGTATCCTTGGCGTCGCCGTCCACGGCGTCCTGGAGGTTATCTTCCTGGCCATTACGCTGCCCTTCCGCCTGCTGGCTGCGCCGTTCCGCATCTGAGGAGTTTGAGACTCGAAATTCAGATTTTGGGGAGCGGCAAATTTAGCGAAGCCCCGACGCCCAGAGCCCTTCCCTCCCCAGCCTCCCTGGTGTAGCCTCATACGAGGCGCCACAATTCTTAGGAGGACCCATGCGTCGCCGCGAATTCCTCGTTCGCTCCGCGTCAGGCTTGGGAGCGGCCTGGCTCAGTTCCAACTCCATCCTCAACGCCATCGCAGATCAGCCTGTCTCCGCGAAATTCTCCGCCTCCGACACCGTCACTCTCGGCAGCACCGGCATTAAAACCAGCCGTCTCGCCATGGGCACCGGGACCGTAGGCTCCGAACATCACTCGCATCAGACCGCGCTGGGCGTCAAAGGCCTCTCCGATCTTCTCCTCAACGGATACGATCACGGTCTCCGTTTCTTCGATTCCGCCGACTCCTACGGAAGCCATCCTCATGTGGCCGAAGCGCTCAAGCACGTCCAGCGCGACAAAGTCACGGTCCTGACGAAGACTTGGGCGCGCGATCCCGCCAGCGCCCGCGCCGATCTCGACCGCTTCCGCCGCGAACTCGGCACCGACTACCTCGACGTCTGCCTGATGCACTGCGTCACCGAGGCCGACTGGACCGACCGTTACCGAGGCGTCATGGATGTCCTCTCCGAAGCCAAACAGAAGGGAATCATCCGCACCCACGGCTGCTCCTGCCACAGCATTGAAGCCCTGCGCGCCGCCGCCAAGTCCCCGTGGGTTGAAATCGACTTGGCCCGCATCAACCCCGTCGGCGCCTACATGGATTCCGATCCCGCAACCGTAATCGGTGTTCTGAAGGAGATGAAGAGCGCCGGAAAAGCGGTGGTAGGCATGAAGATTCTAGGTCAAGGCACGCTACGCAATCGTCAGGACGAAGCCATCAAGTACGCCCTGTCGTTGGGGATACTCGACGCCTTTACCATCGGCGCCGAAAGCAAGACGGAGCAGGAAGATCTGATCCACCGCATCGCCGCCGCATAGGTTTATGGGGACAGCCGCCCCCGGCTGTCCAGCCGCGCAGCGGCGAAAGAATGCAGCCCACGGCGCGCAAGCCGTGGGTCATTGTCTTGTGTCGGAACCAGCCCCAAAGGGGCGAAAGAAAACCGCGTTCTAACTCTCCATCACCCTCAACCCGGGGCTCACGATCAGCCGGGCCTCCGTCGCGCGCTGCACATCCTCCGCCGTCAGCCCCGACGCCACTTCCTCCAGAACCAATCCGTCCTTAGTCACCCGGATGTACGCCATCTCCGTCGCAATCGTATCCACCACCTTCACTCCGGTCAGCGGCAGCGTGCACTTCTTCAAAATTTTTGGAGCCCCTTCGCGCGTCGTATGCTCCATCGCCACCACCACGCGCCGCGCACCCGCCACCAGGTCCATCGCCCCGCCCATCCCCTTGACCATCTTCCCCGGGATCATCCAGTTCGCCAGGCTGCCCGACTCATCCACTTCCATCGCGCCCAGCACGCTCAAATCGATATGTCCGCCGCGAATCATCGCGAACGAATCGGCGCTCGAAAAATACGACGTCCCCGGCATTTCGCTGACGGTTTCCTTCCCTGCATTGATGAGGTCGGAATCTTCCCGGCCCTCGATAGGGTACGGGCCGATCCCGAGCATCCCGTTCTCCGACTGCAGCGTGACCTCAATGCCGGGAGGGACATGGTTCGCAATCAGCGTTGGCATCCCGATGCCAAGGTTCACATAGAACCCATCGCGCAGTTCGCGCGCAATTCGCTTCACGATCCGCTCGCGCTTATCGACGTCTTTCCCAGGTTTGGTCATCGTCTCGACTCATAACCGCGTGTCATCCTGAGCGAAGTCGAAGGATCCCTGCACTCCTGGATTACACCAGAAAAAATCAGGAAGTTCTCCCGCACGCTCTTTCGGATTTTCATGCGGTGTTAGCCTTTCTCACCGTTCTTCGTTCGATCCGCCGCTCGTACAACTCCCCCTGAAAAATCCTCTTCACATAAATCGAAGGCGTGTGAACCTGATCGCCGTCCAACTCCCCCACCTCAACCAGATGTTCGACCTCGGCAATCGTGATCTTCGCCGCCGTTGCCATCATCGGATTAAAATTCCGCGCCGTCTTCCGATAAATCAGATTTCCCTCGCGGTCGCCCTTCCATGCCTTCACGAATGCAAAGTCGGCCGTCAGTCCACGCTCCATCACGTAAGTGCGCCCATCAAACTCGCGCGTCTCCTTGCCCTCCGCGACCATAGTCCCCACGCCAGTCGGTGTGAAAAACGCCGGAATGCCTGCGCCCCCCGCGCGAATCCGCTCCGAAAACGTCCCCTGCGGGACCAGATCCAGCCGGATCGTCCCCTTCAGTACCATCTCTTCCAGCAGCCTGTTCTCGCCGACATAGGTTCCAATGTGATGCACGATCTGCCCCGCCGCCAGCAGCAACCCGTTGCCCACCCCATCCACTCCCACGTTGTTGCTGATCGTCCTTAGATTCTTCGTCCCTTTGCGCACCAGCGCGCGAATCAGGTTCTCCGGCATCCCGCACAGCCCAAACCCGCCGATCATGATCGTCGCGCCGTCAAACACATCGCGGATGGCCGCATCCGCGTTGGTCACAACTTTATTCATAGCGTCCGCATTGTAAATGAATTGAGTAATTGGGAAGTTTGGTAATTGTGTAATTGGAAGAGCAACCACACTGGGGTTTTCAATTGCACAATTACCAAATTACCCAATCACAAAATTCTCTTATCGCTTCTTCAGCGGAATCTTTCTCAGTTGATGCGCCTGCTCAAACTCTTCCGCCAGTTGCCGCGTCGCCAAGTTCTCCCGGATATGCGCCAGCCGCTGCTCCACCTTCCACAGCGCCTTTGCCAGGTTCGTCTTGTTGCTGATCGCGATATCCCGCCACATCGAATAGGGACTCGCCGAAATCCGCGTCATCTCCTGCAACGCGCGACCACCCGCCGGCAGCAGCGGAGCCTCGTCCCCAAACTCCTCAACCAACGCCGCCGCCAGCGCCGTCGAAATCATCTGTGGAACATGGCTGATCCAGGCACAGAGCCGGTCGTGCTCCTCGGCTGGCAGCATCGCAATCCGCGACCCAATCTGGTCAATCCACCCGGCAAACTCCGCGAACAGCCCTTCATTCAGATTCTGCTCCGGCAGCGGAGACAGAAACCACACTGCTTTCTGAAACAAATCCGCATCCGCATAATCCACTCCACTCATCTCTTTCCCCGCCATCGGATGCCCCGCCAGAAACCGCTTCCCCGCACTCTTCCCAAACACCTTCACCGCGCGCTCGACCACCGCAGCCTTCGTGCTTCCCACATCGGTGAGTAAGGCTTTCGCCGGAAGCACCGGCCCCACCCGTTCAATGAGATCCACAATCGCCAGTACTGGAGTCGCCAGCACAACCACCTGGCTCCCACGTACCGCGTCGCTCGGATTGGCTGTTCCGCTGTCGATGGCGCCGCGCATTCGCGCCCGCTCCAGCGTCCCCTCGCGATCACACCCCACAATCCGCCCGGAAAATTTCTTCTTCCGGAGCGCGAGCCCTAGCGACCCGCCAATCAGGCCCGTCCCGATGATCGTGATTTGCCGAATCGACATAAAGAGAATTGAGTAATTGGGAAATTTGGTAATTGAGTAATTTGAAGAGCAATCGCACGGAGAGTTTCAATTACACAATTACCGAATTCCCCAATTACCCAATTTGTCTTCCCACCGCCGGCGCAATCATCCGCAACTCGTCCATGAGTTTCGCGAACTGCTCCGGAAACAGCGACTGCGCCCCATCCGACAGCGCCTTGTTCGGATCGCAATGCACCTCAATCAGCAGGGCATCGGCTCCCGCCGCCACCGACGCTCGCGCCATCGGCGCCACCTTGTCCCGCCGCCCGGTCCCGTGCGACGGGTCCGCCGTCATCGGCAAATGCGAGAGCTTGTGAATGATCGGGATCGCCGAAATATCCATCGTGTTGCGCGTGTAGGTCTCGAAGGTCCGAATGCCGCGCTCGCACAGGATCACGTCATAGTTCCCGCCCGCCATGATGTATTCCGCCGAGAGCAGCAACTCTTCCAGCGTCGCCGCGATCCCGCGCTTTAGCAGCACCGGCTTGCGTACCTTCCCCAGCTCGCGCAGGAGATTAAAGTTCTGCATGTTGCGCGCCCCCACCTGCAGGATGTCCACATATGGCAGCATCATCGGGATCTGCGAAATCTCCATCACCTCGCTGATCACCAGCAATTTGAATTTCTCGCCAGCCTCCCGCAGCAACTTCAGCGCCTCTTCCCCATGCCCCTGAAACGAATACGGAGAACTGCGCGGCTTGAACGCGCCGCCCCGCAGCACCTTTGCGCCCGCCCTCGCCACAGCCTCTGCCGTCGTAAAGATCTGCTCCCGCGATTCCACCGAGCAGGGCCCCGCCATGACCACAATTTCGTTCCCGCCGACGGCAATGCCGTTCGCCAGTTTGACGATCGTTCCCTCCGGGCGAAAACTTCGCCCCGCCAGCTTGTACGGCGAGCTGATGCGGTGGACTTCCTGCACCCCCGGCAACAACTCCAGGTTGCGGATGTCAAAATCAATCCCCGACCCGACCGCGCCCAGCACAGTCATGCGCGCCCCCGTCGAGCGGTGCACTTCAAATCCCAGCTTGACCAGGTGCTCAATCACCTGCTGAATCAACGCTTCGTCCGCGCCTTCCTGCATCGCCACAATCATAGGAAAAGCCTTCAGCTTTCAGCTGTCAGCCATGAGCTACTCCCACCTGAGAGCTGATGGCTGAAGCTATTCAGTCATTCACTTCCGAATCCAATTCCGTCCCCGCCTCCGGCGCCTTGGCCTTCGGCACAATTTCTTCTTTCTGGATATTCCGCATCACATCGATAATGCGCTCATAAATCCTCACCAGATCCCGCCCCGGCAGCGGTCCCCGGTTTGCCTCCTGCACATTCGCAAAAACAATCCGCTCCCGATCCGGCTCGTAAATGGGCAGCGAAGTATCCCGCTTGAGCCGCCCAATCGCCACCGCGGCTCGTGCCCGCTCGCTCAGTAACTCAACGAGCTTCCGATCCAGCTCATCAATTTTCTTTCGCCAATCCTCGATGTCCATAAAAGCCTGGGTCTAACGTTACAGCGGGCCTCACCGCGTCACGGCTGAGGGCCGGGAGCTGAATGCTAACAGTTTCCCCACAAACTCCCCCACCGCGGCCGCCTCCCGCCCCCGATTCCGCTCCACGGTCTCCACAATTGCGCTGCCCACCACCACCGCATCCGCAAACTCACCCACTTCCGCAAACTGGTCCGCAGTCGAAATCCCGAATCCCAAGGCGATCGGCAACTTGGTCACGCGCCGCAGCCGCCGCACCAACTTCCGCGCGTCGTCCGCGAGTTGCTGCCGCGCTCCCGTCACTCCTGTTCGCGAAACCGCATACACAAATCCCCGCGAAGCCTCCGCAATCCGCTTCAACCGCTCATCCGGACTCGTCGGTGCTGCCAGAAACACCGGGGCCAGATCATACGCCCGCATCGCACGCAGGTATTCTCCCGCCTCTTCCACCGGAAGGTCGGTGACCAGCGCGCCGTCCACTCCGGCAGCCCGTGCCACCTTGCAGAATTTCTGCATCCCCATCCGCAATATGGGATTGAGGTACGAGAACACAATCAACCCCGTGGACTGAGCGTGCTGCCGCACCTCCGCCGCCAGGGTCAGTACCTGCCCCAGCGAAGTCCCATGTTTTAGCGCCCGCTCGCTGGCCCGCTGAATCACCGGCCCATCCGCCACCGGATCGCTGAACGGTACCCCCAACTCAATCACGTCCGCCCCGGCCTCAATCGCCGCCAGCACAATCTCCCGCGTAGTCGCGAGGTCCGGATCCCCGCAGGTTACATACACGACCAGCGCCGGCTTTTTGTAGAAAGTTAGCGGCATAGCAAGAGATTGCTGAGTGTTGATTTCTGATTGTTGGTTGAAAATCAACGGCACCTTAGTTGTGAGGTTTTCGATCAACCATCAAAAATCAGCAATCATCAATCGATTCTCAGGTTCTCCCGCAATATCCCAATATCCTTATCCCCGCGCCCGGAAACATTCACGATCACGACCTCCGACTTCTTCATCTTGGGCGCGCGCTTCACTACCTCGGCCACCGCATGCGCCGACTCCAGCGCCGGTATGATCCCTTCCGTTCGTGCCAGCAAAGTCGTCGCCTCGAGCGCTTCCGTATCCGACGCTGGCACATACTCCGCCCGCCCCGCATCGCGCAAAGCCGCATGCTCCGGCCCAATCGACGGATAATCCAGCCCCGCCGACACCGAATGCGTCAGCGCAATCTGTCCCCCCGAATCCTGCAGCACATAAGAAAACGTCCCCTGCAACACTCCCGGAGACCCTCCACGAAACCGCGCAGCATGTTCGCCCAACGCCTCGCCACGCCCTCCGGCCTCTACCCCGATCAGCCGAACTTTCTTGTCGTTCAGAAAATCGTAAAAAATCCCAATCGCATTCGATCCTCCGCCCACGCAAGCAAGAATCGCTGCCGGCAACTTCCCCTCGGCCTTCAGAATCTGCGCCCGCGTCTCGCGCCCAATCACCCGATGAAAATCCCGCACCATCGTCGGATACGGATGCGCCCCCAGCACGCTCCCCAACAAATAATGGGTGGTCCGAACATTCGTGACCCAGTCGCGCATCGCCTCATTGATCGCATCTTTCAAAGTCCGCGATCCCGACTCCACCCCGCGCACCTCCGCCCCTAGCAGCCGCATGCGGAACACATTCAGCTCCTGCCGCCGCATGTCCTCCGTCCCCATGTACACGACGCACTCAAATCCCAGCAGCGCGCACACCGTCGCGGTCGCAACCCCGTGCTGCCCCGCCCCGGTCTCCGCGATCACGCGATGCTTCCCCATCCGCTCGACCAGCAGCCCCTGCCCCAGGCAGTTGTTGATCTTGTGCGCCCCGGTATGCAGCAGATCTTCGCGCTTCAAATAAATCTTCGCCCCGCCCAGTTTCTGCGTGAGCCGCCGCGCAAAAAACAACGGCGTCGGACGCCCCGCATACGTCCGCAGCAACTCCTCCAGCCGCGCCTTAAATTTCGGATCGCGCTTGGCCTTCTCATACTCGCGCTCGAGTTCTTCGAGCGCCGCCATCAACGTCTCCGGCACATACCGCCCGCCATAAACCCCAAACCGCCCCGGCTCACTCAGCCGTGGAGAACAAGGGGAGGAAGAAGAAACGCGAGGGTGCCCCATCCTAGCCGCTCTTTTTGCGGCTAGAGCCCGCCCTGAGCCTGCCGAAGGGGTGGGGTTTTTGACTTTCACCTTCGTTCTCGGAACCGTGGCCATTTTCTAACTCGTCTTCCTATCGATTTCCCGCACCGCCTTCACAAAGGCCCGCACCCTCTCCGGATCTTTTTTCCCCGGCTGCGCCTCCACACCCGACGCCACATCTACTCCCCAAGGCGCGAGGATGAGCACAGCCTCGGCCACATTCCCGGGAGTTAGGCCGCCTGCTGCAACTACTCTTCCGAGTCTCTTGATCCTCCCCAACGTGGGCCTTGTCGTACTCCAGTCGAAAGTCTTGCCCGTGCCACCGGGCTTCGAGGAATCCCCCGAGTCGACAAGAAAGGCATGAACGACATCCGGACGCCACATCATCGCCCAGCCATAAGGGTTTTCCTGCGACATCGAGATTGCGGCTAGAACTTTCAACTTCGGTCGTTTAGCCACGACCAAGTCGGCCACGTGCGGATCCTCGTTGTCGCCGTGCATCTGAATCGCGGTCAGGCCGGCGCGATCCGCAATGTCGCAAAGCGTGTCTTCGACTTCATTCACAAAAACTCCCACCTTCTCCACGCTCTCCGGCAGCTTCCCCACAATCTCCCGCGCCGCCTCCACGCTCACGCACCGCGGACTCTTCTCATAAAACACGAACCCCACCGCATCCGCCCCTGCCTCCACCGCAACGAGCGCATCCTCCAGATTCGTCATCCCGCAAATCTTGATCCAAGTCATAAAGCGGTTGTCAATTGCCAGTACTCAGTTGCCAGTCGTTCCACCCCTTAGGGCCTTGTCATTCCGAACCGGCGAAGCCGGAGAGGAACCTGCTGTCCTTGAGATCGGCAATAAACTCGATGACCTCGCGATGGCCTGCACCGTGAGGAATCCCGCGCTTCAGCGTCCACTCGGTACTCGGGACTCGCCACTCGGGACTCGCATCAACTCCCGCAGCGCCTCCCCGGGCCGTTCCGCCCGCATCAGTGACTCTCCCACCAGAAATGCGTCATACCCCGCCGCCCGCAGCCGCGCCACATCCTCTGCAGAATGAATCCCGCTCTCCGCCACCCGCACCACGCCCGCAGGAAACTTCTCCGCCAGCCGTAACGCTGTCTCCTGATCCACCTGGAACGTCCGCAGATCCCGCGTATTCACCCCAATCAAATTGCATCCCGCATCTAACGCCCGCTGCAACTCCTCGCCGTCATGCACCTCACACAAAACATCCAACCCGCGCCGGCGCGCCCCTGCCGCAAGCGAACTCAACTCTTCGGCAGAAAGCGCCGCCACAATCAGCAACACCGCATCGGCCGCATTCGCCCGTGCCTCCGTCAACTGAAATTCATCCACGATGAAGTCCTTGCGCAAGCAGGGAATCGAAACCGCACCCGAAGCCAGTTGCAAATTCTCCAGCGATCCCTGAAAAAACTCCTCATCCGTCAGCACCGAAAGCGCTGCCGCCCCCGCCGCCTCCAGTTCCCGCGCCAACTCCCCCGGACGAAACTCAGCCCGAATCAGACCCTTCGACGGCGACGCCTTCTTCAACTCCGCAATCACCGCCACTCCCTCGCGACTCTTCAACTCCAGCGCCCGTCGAAACCCGCGCGGTGCATGCATTTCCGCCTGCCGCTCCAGTTCGCGAAAATCCGCCACGCGCCGGGCCTTCGCCACCCGCGCCCGCGTAGCCTCGACAATCCGCTCAAGAATAGCAGCCATAAAGAATCTCTTGATTATAAGGGACTCAAGGAACTACGAGTCTCTCGAGGCATTCAGGGTGCCCCACTCAAGTGTCACCGCACTTTGGCGAGACTAGGGCGGGGATTTTGACTTCCATGGCGCGCGATGCCGAGTCGCGCCACAGCGAGGCCGCTGCACACGATACTCACTTACAGATTTCCGAACCGCCCGCCGGTTAAAGCTCTTTCTTCCCTGCCGTCTGCAGTTCGGTATCGGGTACCGGCTTGCTTCGGAACACACTGAAATCCCGAACGTCGTTCAAGACGAAGGTTGGCGCGCCGGCGCCAGATGGAACTTTCACGCGCTCGAAGTCGGCCCCTTGAACATCGTTGAGAACGAACGCCGGCCGCGCATCTTCGGTCGCATGTTCGATCTTGATGCCGCTCATCTCCAGACCGCGAACGTGTCGAACAAAGAATCCGTGCGCGGGCGTCGTTCCAAACATGCTGGGCTCTGGATAGTCTTTCTCTTTCTCGGGAAGCTGCCGCATCGCGTCATCTTTACTCCCTCCGCCTTGATGAAAGATCACGATGTCGCTCACCTTCACGTCTTCGATGGGATGATCCGGAATCCCCGCGAGAATCGAGCAGATGGGCGGCGAAGCGGCACTCTGACAAGTAATGTTGCTCAGGATCACGCGGCGCAGTACCCCCACCGCAACATTTGCCGGCCCCCGCATGCGCGCACCCAGCCGCAGAAAAATGGGCGCCCCCACCAGGTCGCGCATCGTAATGTTGGTGATGCTCACGTCTTCAATCACGGCGCCATCCACCGTCTCGATCGCCAGCCCGTTGCATCCGGCAAAGACACAATTCGAGATGGCGATGTTCTTGAACCCGCCATTCGACTCCGTGCCAAACTTGATCCGCCCCGTTCGCCCCACTTTTTCACCCGGACCAAATCGCTTCCCTGTCGCATCCAGCAGCGTGCCCTCTTCGTAGCTGCCACTGACCAGACAATTGCTGACGGTGACCATCTCCGTGGCCCGCGCATACCCCAAAGCGAAAGAACTCTTCAGACAAATGCCGTCGTCCCAGGGTGAGTTGACGCTGCAGTTTGAAATGCGGACGTTGCGGCAGCAATCAATGTCCATGCCGTCGCGGTTCGTATCAATCTTCAAATTATCGATGCTGAGATTGTCGACGCCAGTCGCGAGAATGCCGAAATGCCCGCCATGCAGGATGGAAAAATCCCGCAGCAGCACGTTGCGGCAGTTCTTGAGAGCGATGGTTTTGTTGCCCGCGCCAGGCTGCTCCGCTTTGGGCCCCGATCCCCAGCCCCGACTTAAACCTTTTCCCCAGATGAGCCCCGGACCGCAAATCGAAACGTCTTCCAACCCTTCGCCCCACATCAGACTGTTATGCCAGTGATTGTGGCCGAAATCCTGATAACTCTCCCACGGCTGATTCGAGTCCGCCAAGTCGTAGCCGCCGCTCGCGCCTTCCGCCGGAGGATCAGCCGCCAAAACGGTCGCCCCGTGGGCCAGGTAGAGACCCACGTGGCTCTTGAGATGAATGGAATAGGAAAGATAAGTCCCGGCCGGGAAGCAGACGGTTCCGCCTCCGGTTGCGGCCGACGCCTCGATGGCACGGTTGATCGCAGAGGTGTCGAGCGCTTTGCCGTCGCCCTTGGCCCCGAACGCTCTCACGTCATAGGTAGACTTACGCTCTGCGGTACTCTCGGCAATTGCAACCTCGGGCAACGCAATCAAAGCACCGCCTGCGAATCCCGCGCTTGCCGCCTTCAAGAACCCACGCCTTGCGCTTTCTTCAGGTCGCATAAACCCTCAATGACTGTAATCCCCACGATGCACCGGGTGCCCCATCTTTGCCGCGTTCTTTGCCGCAAAGGTGGGGACTTTGACGTTGCTATCTCAATCTAATCTTTCTTGACCCACCTCTCCTCAACTGGAAATCTTCCTCCTACTCCATCCCCAGCGACACCCTCACCGATTTCCCATACTCCCGCGCTTTCTCCAGCACCCGCGGCTCATCGACCGTCAGCAGCTTCCGCTCCCGCATCACGACACGTCCGCCAATCACGACGGTTTCCACATCGCTCCCTTTCAGCGAATACGCGATCTGCGCATAAATGTCGTACAGCGGCACCGCGTTCGGCTCATCCAAACTGATCAGAATCAGATCAGCCTTCTTCCCCGCCTCCAGCGACCCAATCTCCTTCTCCATGTGCAGCGCCCGGGCTCCGTCAATGGTTGCCATCTCCACCACAGCTTTCGCGTTCAGCGCCAGCGGATCCATCTTCGTAATCTTCGCCAGCTTTGCCGCCAGATCGATCTCTTCCATCAGGTCCAGATCGTTGTTACTCCCCGCCGGACCATCCGTCCCCAGCCCCACCGCAATCCCCGCCGCCCGCATCTCCGGTACCGGAGACACTCCGCTGGCAATCATCATGTTGCTCGATGGATTGTGCACGCATCCCACCTGCCGCTCCGCCAGCAGCTTTCGGTCGGCCCCATCCACAAAAATGCAATGTGCCGCCACCAGGTCCGGCCCCAGCACTCCAATCTTCTCCAGATACTGCACCGGCGACATCCCGTTCGCATTCTCGCTGTCCTCCCACTCTTTCTTCATCTCCGCCACGTGCATCAGAAGAGGCGCGTCATATTTCTTCGCCAGCGCCGCCGCATCCTGAATCGTCTTCTTCGAGCAGGTATAAATCGAATGCGGAGCCGGCGCCGCGTGAATCAGCGCATCCCCCTGCCACTTCTTGAGGAACTTCTCCGTGTAAGCCAGCATCTCCGCGTTGGTCTTATTATCCGGCGCAGGGAAATCAATGAACGTCTCCCCCAGCACTCCGCGCATCCCCGCCGCCTTCGTTTCCTCCGCCACTGCATCCTCGAAGTAATACATGTCGGCGAATGTCGTCACCCCCGCCCGAATCTGTTCCGCTGCCGCCAGCCGTGTTCCCCAGCGCACGAACTCCTCATTCACATTCTTCGCTTCCGCCGGAAAAATGTACTTGTACAGCCAGTCATTCAGCGTCACGTCATCATGCAGCCCGCGAAACAAAGTCATCGGCACATGCGTGTGCCCGTTGATGAACCCCGGCAGCACCAGCCGCCCGCGAGCATCGATGGTCTGCGCGCCCTTGTATCGGCCCTCGACCTCTGCCCGCGGCCCAACTGCCACAATCGCGTCGCCCTTCACTGCGACGCTACCGTCGCGAAGGATCTTTCGCGCCCCATCCATCGTCACCACGATCCCGCCGCTGACGATGAGGTCGACCTCCTGCTTCGTCTGTCCGAACATCGCCGAACTCAGCAGGACTGCCACCGACAATGCCGCCCGTATCATCTCCACCTTCTCCTTGCGAATCCGCGGGTGCCTCAATCCTAGTCTCGCCGCTCTTTGGCGAGACTTAAGATGGGGATTTTGACTTCACGTTTTCATCTTGCGGCCCCTACTCCCGCTACTCTCTTCAGATAAAACTGGAAAAAATCCTCCGCATTCGAAGCCAGACAAACCTGCGCGTTTGCCGCGCCCGGTTCCTCTCGCGTGAACCCTTTCTCGTCCACGCGAATGTGCATCCCCTGCACCGGACACAAATCCGGACGCAACGCAAATACAAGGGTCATGGGATCAAACAACGTCGGCGTCTCCTGTCCCCACAAGTGATACAGCACCGTGAGCTGATCGGTCACGGCCGTCCCCTGGCTGAACAAAAACGCCCGCTTCACTTCGTCCATTTTCAACTGCGTAGAATCGAGCGGCATCACAAACAGCGGAACTCCCGCCGCAAATAATTTCTGGGCCGAAGCCACATCATTCAAAATGTTCCACTCAGGCATCGCAGCAACCGGTGCCGTATAGCCCAAATCTCCGTAACCCCGACGGATCGACCCGCCCATCAGCACCACCCGCTTCAATTTCCGGAACGTCGCCGCATCCTTATCGATCGCCGCTCCTACATTCATCAGCGGACCAATCGCAATCAGCGTAATCTCCCCCGGATACTTTCGAATCTGTTCCAGCAAAAACTCCACCGCGTCCCCATGCGAAGCCTTGGCAAAATGACTCTCCCCATACCGCCGCTGCGACATCGGATTCTTCGTCGCCATCGCCTTCCCCGCCATCACCGGAATCTCCGCCCGCCCCACCTCTCCCAGAAACCGGTCCACTATCTTCGCCCGCGCCTCGGTATCGCCGAAGGTCGTGGTTACGCCCAGAATCTGCAGCTCCGCACTCCTCACCGCCAGCGCCAGCGCAAACGCATCGTCCACGTCGTCGCCAATATCGGTATCAATAATGATCTTCTCAGGCGAGACAGCCTGCCCCCACGCCGGTCCCGGCAAAACGCACATTGCCAACCCAAGCGCGCATCTCAAGACTGTAACCGCTCTCATCGTTACTCCTTCGCTCCCGCCGCGCTTTCGACTGAGCCGACTACGATACCTGAAATCTCGTCATTACCGAAATCTCATACGCGATGAACCGTGGGTGCCCCATTTCTCGCGTCCTTTGCGAGAAGTGGGGATTTTGACTTTCATAACTGAAACTCTGCAGAAACACGCAGCATTCCCGAGTCGCGTGTCGCCCCGCCCACATCGTGTCCCGCGCCCCACGTCCCGTAAGTAACCCGCATCCCCTAACCCCCGCCAAATCAACGCGTCCTCACTTGGCGGGCGCCCTGCATTCCTCAAAGTGCCGCTCGTCGGCAGGAGGCAACCACATGACCCGCATCAACGCATTTCGCAACACCGCAGAAACCAGTTCCTTATCCTGGGGTAAACAAACCTGGGGTACAAAAACCTCGGGCAAGAACACCAGCGCGCTAATCTTCGCCGCAGTTCTGATCGTCTGCTCCGTAACCGTCGGCTGCTCCAGCGACAAACCGAAGCCCGTAAGCTCCAACAACCAGATTCCCGTCACACAACCGCAGAGCCCAATCTCGCCCATGCCCACGCCAGCAGTACAGGCCGCGGCCAAGCCGGCCCCAAAGAAAGTCGTCCACAAAAAGGCCGCAACGGTGAACTACACCGATACGGCCTATGGCCTGACCTTCGAGTATCCGCGCCGCTACGCCATTGAAACCGGCAGCGCCGCCACCGATCTCTTGGCCTCCAATCCCATCCCGATGAACTTCGTGCAGCCCGGCGGAGTCGCCCTGGCGGCCGTGGAGTTGCCTGAGACCAGCTTCGCCAACACCGACTTCTCGTCCGCATTCTTCAACGTGAGCGTTCACAAAACTCTCACCGTCGATCAATGCACCGAGTTCGCCGTGCCGCAACCCAAGGTCTTAACGCTCGCTCCGTCCACCGAAACCGCGTCCACAGCAGCGCCAGTTCCGCCCACGCCGGCGTCTTCCTCAGAAGTTCAGCCCACATCGAGTTCCAAGCTGATGCTCGGCGACCTCGAACTCCGCGCCACCGAAGCCGTCTCCGGTGAAGGATCTCGCCAGAGCGATTCCAAGTACTTCCACGTCTTTCAGAATGGAGCCTGCTACGAGTTCGCCCTCAACGTCACCACCGTCGCCTCCGAGGACGGCGTCATGAAGCACGTCGACCGCGACAAAGTCTTCGACCGCCTGGAAAAGATCCTGGCCACGGTGAAGATCAATCCGGTTGCCGCCCCCGAAGTAACCGCCGAAGCCCCGGCGCCAACGTCCGCCGTAACCCCGGCGCAGTAGGCGCCTGGTACCCCACCCTTTCGCGGGTCTTGCGAAAGGGTGGGAATTTTGAATGAAGAGAATTTGAACTCTACAGAATCGGAGATGCCTCTCGCACCGAATCCGTTCCTGGCAACCTTCATTAAAGCCCTCACCCGCGCCGTCCTGTTCTCCCTAAGCATCGATCACGTTCTCATCGA
>ODAK010002598.1_pt1 | contig 19019 bp, 15 predicted proteins | sample 1539591 | NCBI WGS metagenome assembly ODAK01 (sample SAMEA3539303, study PRJEB22396) | soil metagenome | biome: tundra; feature: field; material: soil | place: USA | collected 2010-05 | depth 0.15 m | reverse complement strand
GGAGCGCCTGCTTCATGTCAAGCGATTTCGCCTTTTCTGTTGCAGTCATTTTATCTAGCCTACCGCATCATGCTCAGCGGAGTGTCCGGCAGCCATGGGCGGCGGCGTGTTCAGTTCGGAGTGGCTGTCTCTTAGTTAGCATTCTGCGCTAGCGCGCTGGCGGCCTGGGAGGCCGCCGCAGGCTGGGAGCCTGCCCCACACACCAGGTATACAACTAAGTGAGGGGTGGTCTACCCTACCACCGCGGCATGGTTGGTCAACTCGCCGATTTCCGGGATGCGGATGCTCACAACGTCGCCGGGGGCCAGCGCGGCGTCTTCCGGCACGATGATGCCGGTGCCGGTCAGCAGCACGGTTCCGGCGGGCGTTAGGTTGGCGCGCCGCAGGTATTCGATGAGGCTTTCGAACTTGCGGTGCAGCTTCGCCGTGGATACGCTGCCCGAGAAGCGCTGCTGGCCGTCGCGCGTGACGGTGCAGGTCATTTCCAGGTTGTAGGGATCGGGCAGATCCTCCGCCGTCACGATCACCGGACCGAGGGCGCAGCATGCCGTATAGAACTTCGATTGCGGCAGGTAAAGCGCGTTTTCGCGCTCGATATCCCAGGCGGAGACGTCGTTGGCCAGCGTGTATCCCACGATGTTGCCTTTGCTGCCCAGCACCAGAGCCAACTCGGGCTCGGGCGCCGTGAAGCGCGAATCCGCGCGGATGCCGATCGCCTGGCCGGGCCCCACGCACACGCGCGCCGTCCCCTTGAAGAAGACCTCGGGACGCGGCTCGCGGTAGACGTAAGCGTACATGCCTTCGCGCGCGCCGTGCTCGGCATCGCGGAACGACGCGCTCATTTCGTAGGTGCAGCCGCAGGCCCAGACCTCCGGCGGCACGATGGGCAGCGCCGGCGGGTGCGGCTCCGGATGGTGGCTGGCGAGGCGCGCGGTGGTCTGGCCGATCGAGACGCCCTGGGCTTCCGAGCGGCGAATCAGGTCGGTGACGGTGTAGCCTGGAACCGCGCGGGCCAGGTCCCCTTCGAATATGGCGGCGAGGTAGCCGCCTTCAGCTTTAATTTGTCCGAGACGCATTTAGTATTTCAAATAGACAGTTTTGTAGTCGCTGTAAAAGTCGAGCGCGGCGGGTCCCTGTTCCTTAGGCCCGAAGCTGGATTCCTTGGTCCCGCCGAAGGGCAACTGATACTCGACGCCGGCGCTGGGAAGGTTGACGGTGAGCAGGCCCGCTTCCATCCGGTAGATGAACTCGAAGACGCGCGAGAGATTGGTGGTTTGGATGGAGGCCGAAAGCCCGAACGGAATATCGTTGGCGATGCGCATAGCGTCCTCGAAGTCGCGGGCGCGCATGACGGCCAGCACGGGTCCGAAGATTTCTTCACGGGCGATGGTCATCTCCGGTGTCACATCGGCGAATACGGTGGGCTCCACAAAATAGCCTTTGCCGTAATATTCGCCGGTGAGCCGCCGGCCTCCAATTTTGGGCGCGCCTGCCTCCGCGCGGCCGATTTCGATATAACGCAGCACGGTATCCAGTTGCGCCTGATCGACGCACGGGCCGATATCGGTGGTATTCACCATCCCGTCGCCGATCTTAAGTTTGCGCGTGCGTTCCACCACGGCATCCAGGAAGCGATCATAGATCGCATCTTCCACGATGGCCCGGCTGGTGGCGGTGCATTTCTGGCCGGTGGAAAAGAACGCGGCATTGACGGTGTTCTCGACCGCGGCGTTGAAGTCCGCATCGGCCAGCACGATGGTGGGATTCTTGCCGCCCATTTCCAGTTGAATGCGCAAGCGGCGTTTGGAAGCTTCGGCATGCAGCCAGTTGCCGATCTGGCAGGAGCCTGTGAAGGAGATAGCTTTGAGGGGCGGGGCTTCTACCAACGCCTGGCCGAGTTCGCCACCGGATCCAGCCACGAAGTTGACCACGCCCTTCGGCAGACCGGCTTCGTCCAAGGCCTTCACCAGACGCCAGGCGCTGAGCGGCGCGGCGCTGGCGGGCTTCAGCACCACGGTGTTGCCGCAGATCAGCGCCGGCGCCAGTTTCCACGCCGGGATGGCGCTGGGGAAATTCCACGGTGTGACCAGGCCCACCACGCCAATCGGCTTGCGAATGGCGAACATGTGCACGCGATCGCGCTCGGAAGGAACCAGCAGACCCTCCAGCCGCGATCCCTCGCCGCCGAAATAGCGGAAGATGTTGATCGCGCGGCGGACTTCGCCCTTGGCCTCCGGGAGGGTCTTGCCTTCCTCACGGGTCATGTCGGCCGCGACTGAGTCGAGGCGCCAATCCAGGATTTCAGCGGCTTTGAAGAGAATGGCGCCGCGCGCCGGAGCATTCAGATTCGCCCAGGCGGGCAAAGCCCTGGCGGCGGCCGCGGCGGCATCCGCGATATCGCCGGCCGACCCCTTCGCGAACAGGCCCACAATCTCGTCCGTGTTGGCGGGATTGCGGTTTTCGAAATGCGAACCGCTATCCGCCCACTGGCCATCGATGTAGTTGGGGAAAACCGGTGTGTCCATCATGAGTGCCTCGAGGTTAGATTGCGGGCGTTTGGAAGTAGGCGTCGATCTTGCCGAGGCGCGTTACAGAAGCCACGATGTTGTTCGGAAACAGGTCGATGCGCGCATTGTAATGTTCCACCGCTTCGTTGTACTTGCGGCGGGCCACCGCAATCCGATATTCGGCGCCTTTCAGCGCCTCCAGCAGATCGCCGTATTTCTTGCTGCTTTCGAGCTTGGGATAAAACTCCACCAGCAACATCAGGCGCGCCAGAGCGTGATCCAGCCGCGCATTGGCCTGGATCTTTTCCTGCTGGCTATGCGCGACGCTCAGCAGCTTGCGCGCATCGTTGACCGCCAGGATCGTGCTGCCTTCGGCGGGCGCTTCGGACTGAACTAGATTTGTCAACTCCGGCACGATGCTGGCGCGGTGTTCCAGGGCAGCATCCACCTGCGCCCAATCGGCATCGATGGCTTGACGCTCCGAAACCAGATCTTTGCGGATGGTCATGCACTTGGCGCCAAAAACCAGGGCTACGGCCACCAGAGCCAGAACCAGGAGCTTCATGGCTCAGCACACCAGGTCTTCGCGGCCGATCTTGAACCCGTCCAGATTGCCGAGGATGGTGAGGGCAATCTGTTTCGGATCGAAGAACGCCTGCGCGATGCGCTGCACGTCGGCGGCGCTGACCTGCTCGATGCTTTCCACCAGCTCGTCGAGGGTGAAGAAGCGGCCGAAGTACATCTCTTGGCGCGCCAGATTGGACATGCGGCTGGAAGTGGATTCCAGACTGAGCATCAGCGAACCCTTCAGGTGATCCTTGGCGCGCCGCAACTCCTCGCCGCTCACGCCATCCTGCTTGAGCTCCCGGAACTCCTTGATGATGGATTCGACCACTTTGCCGGCGGATTCGATGGATGTGCCGGCGTAGATCGACAGGCAGCCCGTGTCGCGGTAAGGACTCAGCTCCGAGAAGACGGCATAGGCCAGGCCCTGCCGCTCGCGGATGTTCTGAAAGAGGCGCGAACTCATGCCGCCGCCCAGCAGCGTGTTCAGCACGTAACAGGCGAAACGCTCCTCGTGCGGCAGGGGATACGAAGGCACGCCCAGGCACAGATGCACCTGTTCCAGCGATTTCTTATTGCGCAAGGCGATGCGCGCGTGCGTGGCGGGAGCCTGGTCTGCGGGTGGCTCGCCATTGGGCGGCAGCAACTCGAAATGCTGGCTCACCAGCTTCACCGTCGCCTCGTGCGTCAGATTCCCGGCCGCGGTGATGAGCACGTTTGAAGGCGCGTAGACGGCCCGGTAATAATCGCCGATCATCTGCCGGTCGAAGCGCTTTACGGTTTCGCGCGTGCCCAGGATGGGCTTGCCCAGCGGGTGGTCCTTCCAGAAGTTGGAGGAAAAGATTTCGTGGACCAGGTAGTCCGGACTGTCCGCCTCCATCTTGATTTCCTCGAGAATGACGCCTTTTTCCTTGTCGATGTCTTCGTCGCGAAAGAGCGGATTGAGCACCAGGTCGGCGAGCACATCGAAGGCCAGCGGCAGGTGCTGGTCGAGCACTTTGGTGTTGAAGCAGACCAGTTCCTTGGCGGTGAAGGCGTCCAGATTGCCGCCCACCGAATCCACCGAGCGGGCGATATCTTCGGCGGAGCGGTTGGTGGTGCCCTTGAACAGCATGTGCTCGATGAAGTGCGAGATGCCGTTCTGCTCGGAATTTTCGCGGCGCGAGCCGGTGCCGATCCAGATGCCCACGGAGATGGAGCGCACGTGGGGCATGACCTCGGTGATCACGCGCACGCCATTCGGCAGTCGGGTCATTTCAATGTCGCGCACGGGGGTGGCGGTGGTGGCCATGGTGGATGGGGGGGCTGAGTGGTCGTTGCTCCTCTTTTTAGGATACAACTTGGGGAACCGGCTTTGTGAGTGGCCGCTGCGGCACGGCCGCAGGCAAGCGAACGCGTGTCCCCTTTCGTCCGCTCCTTGCGTTTTAGCTATTGAAGGGCGATGCAGCCCGGTAGAAAGGCAATTCCAGTACAAAGAAGATCGAAATATAATGCCATGCACTCTCGCAGTCAGCACCACGGGCAACGAAGATTTCACGGGCGCCACGGGGGCGGCGTTCACCCTGGACATGATCGGGCCCGCGGGATCCGGCCTCGTGATCGTATCCATGTCGTATAACGGAACCAACGTCACCGCGGCGCCTTTCACTTTCAACGTTGCTGGTGGCACGAACTATTTTTTCATCCACTTTGAAGCGCTGGTGCCAGGCGCCAGGCTACAGGTGGTTGAGACCTGTGGTGGCGCGGCCAAGCAGGTACTCGAAAACATCGATTTCGCTGCCGAATGGGGCCACGGGAGCGCCTGCCGCGGCAAACATTCTCGCCAGCGGTTATCGCATGAGTGCCTGGGGCGTCCGTTTCGACTGGTCTCACAAGTCGTTGTACGACCTGAAACAGATGATTCCGGATTTTGCTAAGCAATGGGTGGATCAGATGAAAGCTGTATCCACATCAAGCACTGAAAAGGAACTGGACGCGGCCATTCCGGCGCTGATGAAAGACCTTGGCACCGGATGGGAGGGTCCATTTCTCGACGCGCTGCAGAAAGCCGACAGCGACTCGCTGGAGAGCACACTGGCGCAGCAACTCGACAGTTTGATCGACGCAATGGCCACCCGAGACCCGGACTTTATGACCAAGGTGCAGCGTGCGCAGAACGCGGTCCTGGCGTCTTTCGCACAGCGTGACGCGATTCTGCAAAAACTCCAATCGAAGAACTTCAGCACGGAATTCAATTCGCGGCATCCGCTGGGCCAGCCGAACATGTCTAATGTCCGCCTGATCGTTTCGCACCAACCGAGCAAAGCGCCGTTGCTGTTTACCGCCAACTTTGCCGTGGAATGGTACGACGCCGTTCCCACGGGCGTGAAGCAGGGCAGGCTGCGCGATCTCCAGGCCGCGGTCCAGGCGGATCGGCGGCTCGGCGACATCCCCAAGTTGGGACCTGCGACGCTCACGCTCGCGTACTACTACCAGTGGATGAAGGACAACGCACTGATCACGATTCCCGCCGGCAATACCGCCCCTGGGACGGGCATCGTGCTGCCTGGGGCCGCCAGCACGCTCCTGGCAACCAAGGGCAATATCGATATTTTTCAGGCAAAGGTGACGGTGCCGATCAAGGGTGGGACGGTAAAGGTGCCGATCTCATTCACCTGGTCGAACCGGACGGAGCTAATCAACGAAAGCGAAAAGCGCGGCCAGATCGGGCTGACGTTGGATCTCGATTCGATCTTCCAGAAGGTAGGAACCCCATCTGGCGGGAGCTAGCGAGTCTCGCAGAATACGATGACAGGCCCCAATCGCAGGCCTGTTGAAGATATCCAGGCGGGACTGGGAGTCCCGCGCAGGCTGAGAGCCTGCCCCACAAGGTCTGCCCCACTGGATCACCATTACAATGAATAGGCATGCACCCCCAGGGGATCGCCGGCCGCCCGCTGAATGTCCTGATTGTCGAAGATTCCGTGGAAGACGCGGAACGCGCGGTGCTGGAACTCCGGCGCGCCGGTTATGCTCCCGACTATCGGCGCGTGGCCACCGCGCGGGAAATGTCGGCCGCGCTCGACGAGCGGCCCTGGGACCTGGTCCTGTGCGCGCATAGCCTCTCCGATTTCACCTACGAAGGCGCGCTGGCGCTAGTGCGGGAGAAGCGCATACCAGCGCCCGTGTTGCTGGTATCCGCCACGGTGGTGGACGAGGCAGCCGTATCCGCGGTGAAGGCCGGCGCGCGTGACATCATCATGAAGGACCGGCTGTCGCGCCTGGCGCACGCGGTGGAACGCGAACTGGAAGCGGCCCGGAACCGCATCCGGCAGCGCGCGCTTGAGGAGGGCCTCCAGAGGAGCGAAAAGCGCTTCCGGGCGCTGATCGAACACAGCTTCGACGCCATCTGCCTGCTGGATGCTCAAGCCGTCATGCTCTACGCCAGCCCCTCCGCCGAGCGCATCCTGGGTTACGCAGCCGGAGAACTGGTGGGCCGCAACGCATTGGACCTGGTGGCGCCGGAGGACCGTCCGCTGGCTCAGCAGCGCCTGGGCGAAGTGTTGGCGATGCCGGGGCAAACGCTCACCGTGCAGGTGCGCGTGATCCGCAAAGACGGCGACGTCATCTGGACGGAACATTTCGGCACCAATCTGCTCGACGAGGAGAGCGTCGCGGCGGTGGTCGTCAACTTTCGCGACATCACCGGCCAGAAGCGCTTCGAGCAGATCCTGCGCGAGAACGAAGAGCGGGCGCAGCGGGAGTTGGCGGAACTGGAGCACATCTACCACACGGCTCCGGTGGGCTTGTGCCTGATCGGCGCGGATTTACGGTACCTGCGGATCAACGAACGGCTGGCGGCGATGAACGGTCTGCCCGCCGACGATCATCTGGGCCGGACGGTATGGGAAGTCATTCCGGAAGCCGCGCGTTTCTTCGCGCCGCTCCTGCTGCGCATCATGGAGTCCGGGCGGCCGGTTCTCAACTGGCAGTTCCGGACTGAGACATCGGCTGCGGGCGGACCGCGCGATCTGCTGGCCAGCTACTATCCGGTGAAAGCCGCCTCCGGCAAGATCGTCGGGGTGGCTGGGGTGGTCCAGGAGATTACCGAACTGAAGCGGGTGGAGCGCGCGCTGCGCGAAAGCGAGCAACGTTTCCGGGCCCTGATCGAAAACAGCGCGGATGGATTCGTGCTGCTCGACGCCCACGGCAAACTGCTCTACAGCGGGCCCCCGATTTTAGGATACGAGAGCCAGGAGTTGCGCGGCCGCGGCGTGTTCGACTTGATCCACCCGGACGAGCGCCCAGGCTTGCCAGGGGCGTTTGCCGCGTTCCTCGAACGCCCTGGCGCAGTGGTCACCAGCGAGCATCGCGTGCGGCACAAGAATGGTTCGTGGCGCTGGATCGAGGCGGTCGGCAAGAATCTGTTGGACGACCGGGTGATTGGCGGAATTGTGGTCAACTACCGGGACGTGACGGAACGTAAGCGACTGGATGAGCAGCTCCGCCAGACGCAGAAGCTGGAAAGCATCGGCGTGCTGGCCGGAGGCGTGGCGCACGATTTCAACAATCTACTGACCGGCGTACTGGGCAACGCCACGCTGGCTTTAGACCTGCTCGGGCCGGAACATGCCGGCAGATCGCATGTCGAAGAAGTCATCAAAGCCGCCGAGAGCGCGGCGCACCTCACGCGCCAACTGCTGGCTTATTCCGGAAAGGGCCGCTTCGTCATCCAGCCTGTGGACCTCTCGGAGTTGACGCGCGAGATGACCACTCTGGTGCGCACCTCGATTCCCAGGACGGTCGAGCTGCGCCTGGATCTGGCGCCCGATCTGCCAGCGGTCGAGGGGGACCGCGGCCAGTTGCAGCAGCTCATCATGAACCTGGCGATCAATGGCGCAGAGTCTATCCCCCAGGACAAACCCGGCTCGGTGGCGGTGGCCACCAGTGTTCAATCCATCGACCGCGAGTCCAGCCGCGGCACGTTCGCGGGTGCCGAGATTCAGCCGGGCGTGTACGTGGCGCTGGAGGTGCGGGACACCGGCCGCGGAATGGACCAGGAAACCCAATCGAAGATCTTCGATCCTTTCTTCACCACCAAGTTTTCCGGCCGCGGTCTGGGTCTTTCCGCGGCGCTGGGCATCGTGCGGGGACACAAGGGGGCCATCAAAGTCCGCAGCACGCCCGGAGAGGGCACCACGTTTCAAGTGCTGCTGCCGGCCAGCCCGCGCGCGGCCGCCAAAGCCAGCGCACAGGCAGGCCGCACGGATCTCCGCGGCACTGGCACGATTCTGGTGGCGGACGATGAAGCCTTCGTGCGCCGCGCGGCGAAGAGCGCTCCGGAGCGGAAGGGCTATCAAGTGCTACAGGCGGAGGCCCTGGACTGCTTCGCAGCCGTGGCACGGAAGTCAGCCTGGTGCTGCTGGACTTGACCATGCCCGTGCTGGGCGGAGAAGAAGCTCTGCGCGAATTGCGGCGGGTGCGGCCGGATGTGAAGATCGTGCTCTCCAGCGGCTTCAACGAGGCGGAGGCGATTCAACGCTTCGCCGGGCAGCGGCTGTCCGGTTTCATTCAGAAGCCCTATACCGCCGCGCAAGTGGCGGAAAAGATCAAGACGGTTCTGGAGGGCGCGTGAGCTTCACTTTGTTTCCGGCGGCGCTTTCGGCGGCGCCTCATTCAAGAGCAGCCAATACAATCCAAGTTGCCGGATGGCCTCCGCAAACCGCGTAAAGTCGACGGGCTTTTGGATATAGCTGTTGACGCCCAGGTCGTAGCTGGTGGCGACGTCGTGTTCCTCATTCGACGAGGTGAGGATTACAACGGGCGTGCGGCGGGTGCGCGGATCGGCCCGAATGGCCCGCAGAACTTCCAGGCCAGGCACTCTGGGCAGCTTCAGATCCAGGAGCGTCACACTCGGCAGATCGGATACCTCACGCCCGGCGTGCGCGCCCGTTCCGAAGAGATAATCCAGCGCCTCCTGGCCGTCCTGGACGACCACCAGTTCGTTGGCAACGTGGCTCCTTTCGAGGGCCCGCCGGGTCAACTCGATATCGCTGGGATTGTCTTCGATCAGGAGAATTGTTTTGTTAGCCATCTTCACCCCAGTGTAAAATAAAATGTGGCGCCGCGGTCCACTTGCGCTTCGGCCCAAACGCGCCCGCCGTGGCGGTGAATGATGCGCTGCACGGTGGCCAGGCCGATGCCGGTGCCTGGAAACTCGGACGACCGGTGCAAGCGCTGAAAGGGCCCGAACAGCGAACGGGCGTAAGCCATATCGAAGCCGGCGCCGTTGTCGCGCACGTAAAACGCGGGCTGGCCTGCGTGCTCCGTCCGTCCGACTTCAACCCGCGCTTCGGCCTGTTTGCCCGTGAACTTGGCGGCGTTGTTCAGCAGGTTGGTCAAGGCGACTTCCAGCAGCCGGGCGTCGCCACAGGCCGTCAACCCCGGCTGAATGGTGAAGTCGATCCGGCGGTCCGCATGGATTTCCCGCAGATTGTCGGCGATCGACCGCGCCAGTGCGGTGAGATCCACCGAGTCGCGCTCGAGCGGCGCGCGCGTGACTCGGGAAAGCCGGAGGAGGTCGTCGATCAACTGTCCCATGCGCTGCGCCTCGGAGCGCACCCGGCCCAGGTAGTGCCGCGCTTCTTCGTCCAACTGGGAGGCAAAGTCTTCCACCAGCGCCAGGCTCCAGCCGTCGATGCCGCGCAGCGGCGCCCGCAGGTCATGCGAAACCGAATAGGCGAAGCTTTCCAGTTCCTGGTTGGCGGCTTCGAGCTGGGCGGTCCGGTCCCGGACACGCTGTTCCAGCTCGGCGTTCAGCCGTTGGACTTCCTCCTCCGCCTGCTTGCGCTTGGTGACGTCGGTAAAGAAGATCGAGAGGCCCTCGGGCGCTGGATAGCAGCGGACCTCGAACCAGGCGTTGAGCGGCTCGGGGTAAAACGCCTCGACCTGGACCGGGACGTTCTCGGCGGCGGCGCGGCGGTAGGCGGCCCCAAACGGCGAGTCCGCCAGGTACGGCCACAACTCCCAAACGTTTTTGCCCAGCAATTCTTCGCGCGACTTGTGCGCCATCCTGGTGCCTGCGGCGTTGACGTAAGTGTAGCGCCAGTCAGGGTCAAAGGTGTTGAAAGCGTCGGAGATACTTTCCAGGATGGCCGTGGTGCGGCGGTGGGCCTCCACCAGTTGCTCGCGCGCCTGCTTCCGTTCGGTGATGTCCGTGATGATGGCCATCGCCAACCGCGATCCACCTTGCTCGATCCAACTGAGACTGACCTCCACCGGAAATTCGATGCCATTCTTGGAACGGCCGCAAAGATCGATCCCAAGCCCCATCACCCTCGTATGGGGATGCGCGAAATACTGCTGCAAATCCTCGTCATGCGCTGTCCGGTAGCGCTCTGGCAGCATGACCTCCAAGGGTTGGCCGAGCAGTTCGTCGCGGGTGTATCCGAACATCTCTTCGATCTTGACGTTCACGAGAACCATACGCCCGCTCTCGTCTATGGCCACAACGCCCTGCGATGCCGAGTTCAGCAAGGCGCGGAGCCTGCTTTCGCTGGCGGCCAGAGCCTCCTGTGCTTGCTTGCGCCCGGTGATATCGCTCGCCGCGCCGAGCCATTCGACGATTTCGCCGTTCGCATCCTGCAGCGGGATCGCACGCGAGAACGTCCAGCCCAAAGTGCCGTCCACGCGCAGGACCCGGTGTTCCAGTTCGAAGATGCCCTTGGTCCGGATAGCTTTGTCGATGGCCGCCAGCACGCGCGGCTGATCATCCGGGTGAATGTATTCGTGAATCCAGGTGCGGCTTGGCGTTTCCGTGTCGGCGATAAAATCCCGGCCACGAAGTTGACGCATCTCGCTCCAATCCGGATTCATGCGATACACCACATCCGAACTGGCCGTTACCTGCGCGCGGAAGCGCTCGTCGCTCTCGCGCAGCGCCTCTTCCGCCCGCTTGCGCTCGGTGATGTCGCGATTGATTTCCAGAATTCCGGCGGGATTTCCCGCGGGATCGCGCTGCAGAACCTGACGGCTGTCGACAGTCAGACGCGTCCCGTCGCGGTGGGAGTGTTCCAATTCCCCATCCCAGCGGCCGGTCCGGTTGAGGATCTCGTTGATCGTGCCGGTTGAAATCGTGGCGCTGGTCTGGAAGATCTCGTCCGTGACGTTGGCGACGGCTTCGGCTTCGGTCCAGCCGTACATCTCCTGGGCACCCGTGTTCCACCCGGTAATCACCCGGTTCTGATCCGCAGCAATAATCGCGTCATGCGACAGGTCGATCAACTGGGCTTGCCGCTGCAGCGCTTCGCGCTGTTCGCGCAGTTCCGCCTCCACCTGCTTGCGTTCGGTGATGTCTTGGGCGCAAATCAACGCGGCCTTGCCGGACCCGTTGCGTTGCATCGGGACGGTGGAAACCTGCAGGCATCGCTTTTGCTCGCGGCCATCCAAGAACACAGGCACCCAAGCCTCCACACCGCTGTGGTGTGTTCCGTTGCGCAGCGTATCAGATACTGCTTGGCGGATGACGCACTCGGTGCAGGCAGACCCGTGGCCGCATCCGCCGGGATCGGCCAAAGCGTTCAGGCACCCAATCGCCGCGCCAGGCCCCAGACCCAGTATGTCCGACACGTTTTGTCCGGCAAACTGAACGGCCAGATCGTTGGCTTTCTGCACGTGGAGCGCGTCGTCCACTACCAGCAGCATTACAGGGGCGGAAGCCTGAACGGTGGCCAGTTCCAGGTAGGCGGCGCGCTGCCCCTCCCCGGATCGCTTCAGCCGTTCAATCAATAGGCTGGCGACCAGGCCGGTCAGCGCCAGTGCTCCAATGCCCAGCCAGTTCCGGGGATCGGCGACCCGCAGACTGCCGACGGGCTGCACGGCGAAAAAAGCCGATTCGAAGGCGCACAAAAAGGTGCTCAGCAAACCTGGTTCAAGTCCGCCGAACGCTGCCGCCAGCAGGATGAACGGCACGTACGTGATGAACGGCATCAAGGTGGGCGGATGGAGGGGCAGCCGGGCCACCTGCGCCAGAGCGGCCAAAAGGATGGCGCCGCCGTACCGGAGGGCCGGCGAGGGCCTTTTCAGCCACAACGGCAGGCGTGCCCCAATGCCGGGGATGGGAGTATCCGGAGTACTGGCCACTTCTAATTGGTGGGAAATGGCGGGGATAATCTCTTAGCAGGACAGGTCTATGTTACCGGGCGTGTCCGGCCGTCCCTTCCGGCCGGTGGCCGGCGGGTGCTTAACCGTTTTGGGGATTCCTGACGGAAACCGCTCCCTGACGGTCGCGGCTCGGTAACAGTCGCGTTGATTTCGCAAGGTTTAGTGAGCCGCGCGCGTAAGCGAGCGGGTGAGTTCCCCAAAACGGTTAAGCACCCGTGGCCGGCTGATGGCATAGTACGGGCCGCCAGGCGTGATAACTTGGGAGCCATGAAGCAAAGAGAGATCCTGTCTCAAATCATCGGGATCGGAATCGTGCCCGTCGTGCGCACGTCCAGCGCCGAGACCGCCATCCGGGCGATCGAAGCCATCTACCGCGGCGGAGTGCGCGCGGCCGAAATCACCATGACGGTTCCGGGCGCGGTGCGCGCGCTCGAAAAGATCGCGGACCAGTTTGGCGATAAGATCGTGCTGGGCGCCGGCACGGTGTTGGACCCGGAGACGGCGCGCATCTGCATGCTGGCGGGGGCCGAGTTCTTGGTCACGCCCAGCTTGAAACGTGCCACCATCGAAATCGCCAAGCGCTATGCGAAGGTCATCTGTCCTGGCGCGCTGACTCCCACCGAAGTGCTCACTGCGTGGGAAGCCGGCGCCGACGTGGTCAAGATCTTTCCATGCGGCAATGTGGGCGGGCCGAAGTACATCAAGGCGCTGAAGGGACCTTTCCCGCAAATCGAAATGATTCCGACGGGTGGCGTGAATCTGGAGACCGCCGGCGAATTCCTAAAAGCCGGCGCCTGCGCGGTGGCCGTGGGCGGAGAGTTGGTGGACGCCAAGCTCATCCGGGAAGGGCGCTACGACCTGATCGAGGAGAAAGCCCGGCAGTACCTGGCGGCTATCGGCAAAGCCCGTGCGGAGATGGGGGAGCCGGGCTGAAACCTGAACGGGGCGGCCTGAGAGGCCGCCGCAGGCCGGGGGCCTGCCCCACGCACTCTGATATCATAAATGGCGAAATGGATCGCCGGGATTTTCTGAAAACTACGGCTACGGCAGCGGTGCTGGCCGGGCCTGCCGTTATCGGCGCGCGCGGCGCCAACGACAAAATCAACATCGGGTGGATCGGCGTGGGCACGCGCGGGAACGCGGGCATCGACTGGCTGAAGAAGGCCGCTCCGGACACCGTCGCCATCACCGCCATCTGCGATACGTTCCAGGGATACCTGGCGCGCGGCAAGGACCGCGTGCAGACCATCTGGGGCAACACACCGGCCACCTACGAGGACTACCACGACCTGCTGGCCGCGAGTTCCATAGATGCGGTCTTCATCATGACGCCGGAGCATCTGCATCACGACATGGCCATCGCCGCCCTGCGCGCCGGCAAGCATGTCTACCTCGAAAAACCGTTGGCCCACACCATCGAAGAGGGCTTCGACATCGTGCGCGAGTGGAAGAAGTCCGGCAAGATCGTGCAGGTGGGCACGCAGAACCGCAGCTCGTCGCTTTACAAAAAGGCGAAGGAACTGGTGAAGCAGGGCATGATCGGCGACGTGCATTTCGTGCGCGCGTTCTGGTACCGCAACTCGACCGACGACAATCCCGCGTGGCGCTACGCGATTCCGCCGGACGCCAACGAGCAGAACACGGACTGGGCCAAGTTTCTGGGGCCCGCGCCGAAGCGCGCCTGGGATCCGCACCGTTATTATCAATGGCGCCTGTATTGGGATTACTCGGGCGGCATCTCCACCGACCTGCTGGTTCACCAGACCGACATCGTCAACTTCATGCTGGATCGAACCGTGCCGTCTTCCTGCATGGCGTCGGGAGGCATCTACCGCTGGACTGGCGCCGATGACGACCGCGACACTCCCGACACCTTCAGCGCCATCTACGAATACGCGGACAAGCTGCAGATCAATTATTCCAGCTATTTCGGCAACGATCAGTACGGCTACGGCGAGCAGTTGTGCGGCAACGAAGGCACCATCGAAGTGCTCAACCGCATGGACCTGTACTTCACGCCGCAATTGCTCGGCGGCAAAGCGCCGGACCGCGTGAAGGCGCGTCAACTGGTCCACCTGAACGGTCCCAAGGACTTCGGCGAGCGGGATGGCGCCATCAATCATTTCCGCAACTGGGTGGAAGCCATCCGCGGCAACGAGCAGGTGATTGCGTCGCCGGAAGTCGGCCAGCAGGCGGCCATTTCCGGCCACATGGCGACGCTTTCGTTCAAGAACAACCGAAAGATTCTTTGGGACGAGCAGAGCGGGAAGTATCAGTTCGTCTGAGCGAACAGTTATGCACCGGCCGGTCGTGCCGCTCGTGGCGCTTGCGTTTGCCGTGGCACTGCCTGTGGCCGCGCAACCGCCGTCCGTCACATGGGTCGTCGCCAAGCCTGTCGTAGACCGAGCTCGGTACCACACCCATTCGGAGCCGGGCCCAGAGGGCGCCCCGTCGGGGAGCGGATGCGCAATTGCTTATGGCGTTCCGTTTAGATGCGAGCACCGGAGTTGCGCTCCCGGATCTCGATGCTGCGGTGAAGACATTTCCGCTGGATTAGCCTGAACTGGGAGGTTGTAATTTCCATTCACTCGCGGAGGAGACAAAGCCGGCAAATATTCCACCCTTTTCCGTCAGCACAAATCATGGGGCGGCTTCGGCCAAAGGGTTAGGCGCGGGCCGAGGCGTACCCGGACGGCTGGCGCACTCTCATGCAGGATTACGACGTCACCTTGAAGCTGCCGTTACAAGGTTCAGCCACGCGTACCATGCGCGAGTTGACCGGCACGACGGTCGCGAAATGGCTGGATGTGGAGCTGCCAAAGGTGCAAAACCTCCGGTTGGACCTTCTCGGCGAGACTGTCGACGGCGGTCTGGTCCACGTGGAACTGCAAAGCAGCAACGACGCGGCAATGCCGTTACGAATGGCGGAATACTGCCTGGGCGTCTTCCGGCTGTTCGGACGATTCCCGCAACAGGTCGTGCTGTACGTGGGCGAACCGCAACTGCGAATGGAGAGCAAACTACGCGGTCCCGATGTGTTGTTCCAGTACCGCCTGATCGATATTCGCACGCTGGATGGAGAGCGCCTGCTGGAAAGCGAGGAAGTCGGCGATAATGTAATTGCGATCCTGGCGCGATTGCAGGACCATAAAGAGGCCGTACGCAAGATTGTGGAGCGGATCGCGGGTCTGGCGGCGCCGGAGCGGGAGACCGCGCTGGCGCAGTTGCTGATCCTGGCGGGATTGCGACGCTTGGCGAAAACGGTAGAGCAGGAGGCGCGAAATATGCCGATTACGACTAGTATTTTAGAACATGATGTCTTGGGGCCCGTATTCAAGAAGGGCTTGCTGGAAGGGCGTCAAGAAGGCGAACTGACCATCCTGCGCCGGCAAATTGAGAAGCGCTTCGGTGCCCTGCCGGGTTGGGCGAGCGAAAAACTGGCGGCACTACCGGCATCCGAACTGGAAGAGTTAAGTGAGCGGGTGCTGGATGCCAAGAGCGTGGAAGAACTGCTGAGGAGTTGATGATCCTGGCCGGATTGCGGCGCTTGGCGAAAACGGTAGAGCAGGAGGCGCGAAATATGCCGATTACGGCCAGTATTTTAGAACATGATGTCTTGGGACCCTTATTCAAGAAAGTCCTGCTGGAAGGGCGGCAGGAGGGCGTCCGCGAGGGCATGCTCACTATCCTGAGCCGGATGATTACGAAGCGCTTTGGCGCGCTGCCGGGTTGGGCCATTGTAAAACTGGCGGCAATGCCGGTATCCGAATTGGAAGTTCTGAACGAGCGACTGCTGGATGCCGGAAGCGTGGAAGAGTTGCTGAAGTAAACAGTCCCAGCCGCGGGAGCACGGCGCATCGGAGTCCACGCCTAGCCGAAAATGACTAAAGCCCGCTCTCCGTTCGCAACATTTTCATCATGCTATTCTCGTTTTTCCATGTCCCGCCACCCTCAAGCCGCGCGGCTCTACCTGGTGCGCGGCGCGTGCAAGGCGTCGGCTATCGCGACTACGCGCAGCGCGTGGCGGACGCGCTGGGTGTGACCGGCTACGTGCGCAATCTGGACGATGGGCGCGTGGAGGTATACGCCGCCGGGCCGACCGATAGGCTTTCCGACCTGGCTGCGGCGCTGCGCAAAGGCCCGCGTCTATCCGACGTGCGCGGCGCCGACGAGCAAGAAGCCGCTCTACAACACTATTCCGATTTTCAAATCGAGGTCTGATGGATAACCTGCTCCAAGGGTGATGGACACGTTGGCAGAACGCATCTTGCCGGAAGCCAAGATCCACGAGATGATCGCCCTGACACCGGAAGGCCGGGACCGGGTGCTCCTGCGGCTGCTCTATGCTACGGGCGGCAGGGTTTCAGAGATATGCGCTGTAAAGTGGCGGCACGTCCAGGCCAACGGCGATTCCGGGCAGATTACGCTGTTCGGCAAGGGCGCAAAGACACACGCCGTTGTTCTTCCGATGTCAATTTGGAACGATCTTGTTGCGTTCCGTGCTGGTGCCGATGACGATGCGCCCGTTATTGTTTCTCGCAAGGGTGGCGGGCACCTAGACCGGTCACAGGTTTTGCGAATTGCCAAACAAGCTGCACGGCGGGCGGGAATCCGTCGCAAGGTATCGCCGCACTGGTTCCGGCACGCCCATGCTTCACACGCAATGGACCGTGGTGCCGGAATTCATCCCGTGTGCGCTACCCTTGCCCATTCTTCGGTCGCAATTACAGGCCGTTATCTTCACGCCAAGCCAACTGAAAGCTCTGCAAAGTTCCTGGCAGTGTAAGAGGAACTTTCAAATATTCGAGGGCGTCCCCCAAGACGTGTGCACACGATTGGTCGGCAAGAGGACTCACTGTTGCGGGATTGCTTGAAGACGGTTTAGCCTGCGGGCTACCATTTGAATGGACACGCTTACGGGGCAGAACTCTCCCTCTCATTGGGATACGTATCTGGATCTAACGTGCGAATTGCCTGAGACCCGTTTATTTTCCATGTCAATAGCTGATCTCGTTGTCCCACCCACTTTATTCTCAGCTTCATGCGATGGCTCTTGCCGAGGTCAGGCGGATCTATACCCTCTGGAAATCTGTGTACGGCCAGTATAGAATAGACACTGACACCGGTTGTAATATCCACGTCACTAAAGTTTGTGGGCTCCCTAATAGCCATCACGCTATTGCCGATTTGTTGCGTTGGCACTTGAAGGTCAATATTCCTTAGACTTTTGGGGCGATTCCAAAACCATTTCTTAGACAGGTATAACTCTAGATGTAATGACTTCGCAAGCAAACGAGCGCCGGAAGTATTCTCAAATCTCACAAATAGTTGTGAGTGGACTTCATATGTTTCATGAGGACCGTGATACACCTTGATCCTGCTAGACGGTTCAATCAATACGTGTGCTCTCGACTGTCTCCACGCTTTCCACTCCTTATAAGCCGAAAGCAGGAACTCAGGTGAAATCCACGCCATTTACGCATTGTATCATAATCCGCTCATGGTACTGTAATCCAATATGGTGCGGTCGATTCGTCTACCGGCGTCGGGATTCTGAAACGGAGTCCCGTCCGGGAATCGTTGGCAAACAATTTCTCACCTTCTTGGAGCGCCGTTTTTAGGTTTTCCTGCCTGTCTTCTTTGCCGCCAGCACCTTCATTGCATTTTGATAGGCGGCATCTTCGTCGTGATCTTCCTTCAACCTTTTGACGACGTACTCGACTGCCAATTTGCAGCTATCAAAGATCTCAACACAATCCTCATCAGATTTGGCGTGGAGTGCTTCACTTGCAAGATCGTGGAGCGTTGCAATCGGGTTGTGACCGCCTAGGCGCAATCTCGTCGGTAAGATCCGAGCAGCGTAGTCAATCTTTTCGGAGAATCGCTTGTCCATCTTCACTTCGGAAAGTCGCTTCAACGCCTCAGGGTCGGCTTCATTCTCAGGAGCGGTCGCAATCAGATCGAGCACGTAGTTTAGGCGATCTTCAATGATGCGGCGAAGGTAAGCGACGGCGGCAATTCCGAAGTTCGAGTTCCGGCAAGTCAGGGCGTGGCGATAAAGAATCAGGTTTTCCTTGGTCATCGCTGAGGCAAGAATCGGAGAAGGCTCCAATTCGAGGGCCGGGTACTGACCAACCTTCACAACCTCGCTGACACGTCCTGGATTAATGTCGATTTTCAAAAAGACCATCAAGACCGATTCACAATTCTTGCAGTCAAATCTCAGCGCTCTGATTTCTTCGTCTTCTTCTTCCTCAATTATCGGTATTTGAGCATACCCGAAGTTAGTACGTGGCTTCACTAGTCTCCAGCGCTGTACAGTCTTGCATCGTTCACAATACCTCGCCGCTTCTTCCGGCAGTGTCACACAGGGCGTCTTCCCCCGTCCACTACCAATGGTCACAACCGACACATCGCCTACAAACTTGAACCGCCGATAGAGCGGCCAGCCAACAACCACTTCGGCAAGCGCAGCGGGAAAGGTGTTTGCGTCCAAGACTCGTTCGGCCATCGGCTTTTCCTTTGTGGTATTCTCTTATCCATTGTACAATCCCTCGGTCCAGTTTCGCCCTAAACCGTCAACGGGACATCCTGGCGCTTCGGCGGATGCAGGAGCTTCGTGCATCTGGCATGGGGTTTGATCGCATCGCCGCCGCTTCCTCGCCGGTCAAACAGCGTGTTCCCAAGCGCTTGGCTTCGGTTATGCCGGGGTGTACAATCCGCATGGGGAGCGAATTGGCAGTGGGCTACTTTGAAAGTTCCGCCCAACCCTCACCATCATCTGGAATCACAATTAAGTTTACTCTA
>ODAK010002597.1_pt1 | contig 19023 bp, 15 predicted proteins | sample 1539591 | NCBI WGS metagenome assembly ODAK01 (sample SAMEA3539303, study PRJEB22396) | soil metagenome | biome: tundra; feature: field; material: soil | place: USA | collected 2010-05 | depth 0.15 m | reverse complement strand
GCGTAACTCGATTCTGCTGGCTCCGGCGGCGGCGGGGGTGTCGGTGCTGATCGCGATGGCGGTCTCGATGGTGATGCTGCTGCCGGCGGAGTGGGCGCGGCGGGCAGTCTCCGGAATCACGGCGCTGTGTTTGGCGCTGCCGTGGATCTTCCTTTTCATTGTGCTGCGGGCGGCGCTGCCGCTGAACACGAGGCCGCTGGAATCCGTGCTGATCACGTTCGGGCTGATGGGAGTGGCGGGGTGGGCGTGGCCGGGACGGATTTTCTCGTCGGCGATCCGGGAGATGTCGGGGGCGGGCTGGCTGCTGCAGGCGCGGGCGGCGGGGATGGGGCCGGGGCGGATCGCGGTGGTGCACGTGTGGCCGCATCTACGGTCGCTGGCAGCGGCGCAGTTCCGCGTGCTGGTGCCTGCGTATATCCTTTCCGAAGCCAGCCTGGGGCTGCTGGGACTGGGAGTGGCGGAACCGCTGCCATCGTGGGGAAATCTGCTGGTGGAACTGGAGAGGCCGGACGTAGTGCGCGGCAATCCGTGGGTGCTGGCGCCGCTGGTGTTGCTCATGGTGGTGATGATTTGCCTCGAGGCGCTGCAGCCGGGCGGCGAACTGCGGGCGTGAGAACCGTTTGGTTGTGGCTGGCGGTGGCGGCGCTGGGGCAGGCGGCGGGGCCGAATGAGCTGCGGTTCGCAATGGCGGGCGATCCGAAATCGTTCGATGCGCTGCATGTTTCGGAAGAGAATTCCGAGGTGGTCCGGTATCTGACGGGCGGCGTGCTGCTGCGCGTCAATCGAGCGACGGATCAGATACAGCCGGAACTGGCCGAGACGTGGGCGGTCACGGAAGGCGGGCGGGCCATTTCGTTTCATCTGCGCGCGGGGCTGCGGTTTTCCGATGGCACGGCGCTGGGGGCGGAAGATGTGGCGCGGACGCTGCGCGCGGCGCTGGATCCAAAGCAGGCTTCTCCGGCGGGAGATGCATTCCGGTCGGACAAAGGTGAGCCCGAGATCAAAGTGACTTCGGCGCGCGACGTGACGCTGCGGTATGCGGGGCCGAAGCCGGGGCTGGACCGGTTGTTCGATACGCTCGCGATTGTGCCTGCGGCCGGACGGACGGGATTTCCGGCGTCGGCTGGGCCGTATTTCGTGGGCGAGTATAAGTCGGGCGAGTTTGTGCGGCTGGCGCGGAATCCTTACTACTGGAAGAGAGACGCCGCAGGGAAGCAGTTGCCTTACATCGATTCCGTAAGGATCGACATTCAACCGAATCACGATCTGGAAGCGGCGCGGTTTCTGCGCGGGGAACTGGACGTAATCAACAAGCTGGAGCCGCAGGGGTTTGACCGGGTGGCGAAGGCGAATGCGGGGGCGGCGCGGAACACGGGGGCGTCGCTCGATGCGGAGTTTCTGTGGTTCAACGAGCGGCCGTCGCCGGACCTGCCGGAGTGGAAACGGAAGTGGTTCGCATCAGCAGTGTTTCGGCATGCGGTCAGCCAGGCGATCCGGCGGGATGACATTGCGCGCGTGGTGTTCGGCGGGCATGCGCATGCGGCGGCGGGACCAGTGTCGCCGGCCAACCGGTTTTGGTTCAACGGGGCGCTGAAGCCGCTGCCGTTTGATGTGGAGGCGGCGCGGCGGTCGCTGCGGGAGCAGGGGTTTATCACGCTGAAGGACGGCACGCTGCGCGACGCGGAAGGGCACGCGGTGGAGTTCTCGCTGATTACGAATGCGGGTAACCGGCCGAGGCAGGCGATGGCGGCGGTGATCCAGGAGGATCTGGGGAAGATCGGGATTCGGGTGAATGTGGTGACGCTGGATTTCGGGTCGCTGATCGAGCGGATCATGAGAAGTTTCCGGTACGAGGGCGCGCTGCTGGGGTTTGCCAATGTGGAAGTGGATCCGAGCGAGCAGATGAATGTGTGGCTGAGTTCGGGAGCGCAGCACGCGTGGTGGCCCAGGGAGCAAAAGCCGGCGACGGCCTGGGAGGCGGAGATCGACAGGCTGGAACTGGCGCAGGCATCGGAAGCGTCGCGGGAGGCGCGGAAGAAGGCGATCGACGCGGTGCAGCGGATTGCGGTGGAGCAGGAACCGATCATTTATCTGGTGAATCCGGACTACCTGGGGGCGGTGGCGGCGCGGGTGAAGGGGGCGCTTCCAAGTCCCGTGCCGCCGCAGATTTTGTGGAATGTCGAGTGGCTAAAGCTTGAGTGAGACGGCGCTGGAGTTCCGCATCTCGGCGCGGTATGGGGACGTGCGGGTGCTGCACGAGGTGGCGGGGAGTATTGCGGCAGGCGAGATTTTCGCGCTGGTGGGGCTGAGCGGGTCGGGGAAAAGCACGCTGGCGCTGGCGCTGCTGCGGCTGCTGCAGTATCGCGGGGGCACGGTGGAGGGGTCGATTCGGATTGGTGGAGTGGAGATCACGGGGCTGCGGGAGAAGGAAATGCGGGCGCTGCGGGGGAGGCGGATCGGGTATATTCCGCAGAGTCCGGCGGCGGCGCTGAATGAACGGGTCCGCGTGAGGACGCTGTTGGAGGAGACGTGGAGCGCGCACGAAGATGCGCCGGCGGGGGCGGGATTTTTCGAGAAGCTGCTGGAGAGCGTGCAGCTGCCGGCGGGGGCGGAGTTTCTGAAGCGGCGGGCGGGGGAGCTGAGCACGGGGCAGGGGCAGAGGCTGCTGATTGCGCTGGCGATTCTGCACAGGCCGCTGGTGCTGCTGGCGGATGAACCGACCAGCGCGCTGGATGTGATCACGCAGGCGGCGGTGCTGAAGCTGCTGGCGGAGTTGAACCAGCGGCACGGGACGGCGATGCTTTTCATCTCACACGATCTGTTGTCGGTGGCGTCGCTGGCGCACCGGGTGGGGATTCTGCACGAAGGCAAGATAGTGGAGGAGGGGTGCACGGAGGCGATTTTTCGCGCGCCGCAGCATCCGTTTACGCAGGAGCTGGTGAAGGCAATGCCGAGGGGGATGGGCTACATTGCATTAAGCGACGTCAGCGGAAACGGCGGATAATGGGTTTGGCGGCGGGTTGCCAGAGCCATTTTTCCCACCGTTATCAGATTGACCGTGCGCGCCTTTTCTCCTAAAACGATGGTGGGTGTGATCTTTGGAGTCCTCTCCTGCACACTCACCTTTTTTTTCTTCGCCCGGAGTAATCCACGGGAGAGCCCCGAATTAGTGCAGGTCCAAAGCGCCGCGGAACAGGGAGATGCCGTGGCGCAGTTGCGTCTGGGCGAGCTCTATCGGAGGGGAAGCCGCAGCGTTGCGCAAAATTATCCAGGGGCTGCAACGTGGATGCGAAAGGCTGCCGATCAGGGGAACGCGAAGGCGCAAGCCATCTTAGGGATCCTGTACGAGCAGGGGTTGGGTGTACTTCAGGACTACTCGGAAGCCGCAAAATGGTACGCAAAAGCCGGGGACTCCGGTGAGTCTCTTGCCCAGTTTCGGTTAGGAACGCTGTACGAAAGCGGCCAGGGCATTCCGCAGGATTACGAACAGGCCGCTCGCTGGTACCAGAAGGCCGCGGAACAAGAGGGCGCAGCCGCGGAACCGGAAGACCCCGGCTCGCAGGGTAATTCCGTTGTTAATGCCCAGCTGTTCCTGGGAAGCCTGTACGCGCAGGTCCACCAGAACTATGAGGAGGCAGCGAAGTGGTATCGCAAGGCCGCCGACCATGGGGACCATGACGCCGAAGTTCTGCTGGGGAAAATGTATGCGACGGGACAAGGGCTTCCGCGAGACTACACGGAAGCCGTCAACTGGTTTCGTAAGGCCGCCATGCAGGGCGATCCGGAGGCGCAACTCTCGCTGGCCGCAATGTATGCGGGTGGCCAGGGAGTCGCGCGGGACTTCGTCCAGGCTTACGCGTGGGCGAACATGGCGGCTGTCGCATCGGCCGATGATACGCAGAAGCGTGCGAACGCGCTAAGAGAAAAAGTTGCACCGAGACTGAATCCCGCGCAAATGGAGCAAGCGCGGAACCTGGTGGAACAGTGGAAAGCGCAAAAAATCCAGTGAAGTCCGCCGGCCAGGTTCTGCTTTCGACGCTATTCTTTGGCCTTCAGCTTCGAGCGGTTTTCCTCGATAAAGGTTTTGATGTCGCTCGCCATGGCAAGCAACTTCGTCCACTGTTCCTGGTATAGGGTGACCGGGAAACGCCCGAGCCCGTAAACGGACACCGCGCCCTTTTCGCTAACCTTCATCGAAACCGCGGAATTTCGTTTCTGTTTTAGAGACTCGTTTTCTGCTCTCAGCCGCGCAAGTTCTGTCTGGATGTCTTCGTCTGCCACTTCTGAAGGGTATCAGGAACGTTTGCGGCGCGCACACAATGCACACGCTTATCCACTCAGGGGGCTGGATTTAGAGCCGGCTATCGCAGGTTGGCATCGGGCCGATAAGAACTTTTTTTTTAATTCACTCTTTCCAAATCGGGGTCCGCGCTGTTAGTCTGTCAGTAGCTCGCCGCGAAACAAACGGGTTTTCCGGGGCAATCCCGGAACCCCTGTGCGGTTCTCACCTTTAAGCTCCAAGCGGAGCTGACCCAAGCAAACTAAAAATCCTGATTCCGCGGCGGTGCTCAGTCTGCGCGCCCGGGAATCTAATTTATTCACGTCGCTCATGGTGCGCTTTCGGCGCGCCCGGGCATACGTGTCTTTCGAAAGGACTGGCGCATGACGACGCTTCCGTTGATGGACAGTCCGCTGCTCTACAGCGCAGCCTCATTGGCCAATCCCACTGTGCTCGGTCTGGTTCAGATCGAGACGGCACCCGGCCGGCTGATTCCCGAACGCCCGCTCGAACAGGGTGAGCAGTACCGTTTCCACTTCGACATGACGAAGTGTATCGGCTGCAAATGCTGCGTCGTCGCCTGCAATGAGCAGAACGGCAATCCCGCTGAACTCAACTGGCGCCGCGTCGGAGAGGTGGAGGGCGGCTACTACCCGCATACCCAGCGGCATCATCTCTCCATGGGCTGCAACCACTGCGTGGAGCCCTCCTGCCTGATCGGCTGCCCGGTGGAAGCTTACACCAAAGACCCGATCACGGGCGTCGTTCTGCACAGCGCCGATGCCTGCATTGGCTGTCAATACTGTACGTGGAATTGCTCTTACGGCGTGCCTCAATACAATCCCGAGCGCGGCGTGGTCGGCAAGTGCGACATGTGCCACAACCGGTTGAGCGACGATATGGCTCCCGCCTGCGTGGCGGCCTGTCCGAAAGGCGCGATCGCGATCGAGATCGTGAACATTGCCGAATGGCGTCGCGACTATCTTTCCGCCAACGCGCCCGGGCTTCCTTCCGCCGACGACAGCATCTCCACCACGCGCGTCACGCTGCCGGAAAATCTTCCGCCCGACCTTGGCCGCGTGGATACCAACCGTGTGGAACCGGAACATCCGCACTGGCCGCTGGTGTTCATGCTGGTCCTGACGCAATTATGTGTCGGCGCATTCATAACGCTCTGGCTGCTGGGCTTCAACGGTGCCGGGGCCAATCTGAAGATCGCCGCCATCGCGACACTGGTGCTGGCGGGGCTGAGCCTCGGCGCTTCCACGCTGCACCTCGGCAGGCCCATTCACGCCTGGAAAGCTCTGCGCGGGTTGCGGCGCTCGTGGCTGAGTCGCGAAGTTCTCACACTATCCCTTTTCGCAGGAGCGGCGGGCGCTTTTGCCGGCATGCTTTTCTTCGGATTGCCGGGCCGTAACGCGGCTGGCCTCGGAACCGGACTCGCGGGAATCGCAGGAATCACGTGCTCGGCACGCATCTATATTGTCCGCGCACGTCCGGCGTGGTTCAGCGGCTATACAGTCGCCGAGTTCTTTTCCACTGCGTTGCTGCTGGGACCCGCTTTCGTCCACGCGTTGATTCCGAGCGCGCCCGCTGCGGTCTTGCTCGCTTCGGTGGCAGGCGGCGCGGCACAGTTCATGGTGCAGGCCGGGAAATTTCTCTGGCTGTCGCAATCGGAAATCTTCGAGCTTCGCTCTTCGTCTGTCCTGTTGGCGGGCCGCCTGCGGGCGCTGTTTGTCGCCCGTCTCGCCATCCTGATAGTGGCCGGCATTGCGATTCCGCTGAAAGCCTCTTCGCCATCGGTACTCGCCGGGGCATTCACGATGTTGCTGGCCGGGGAAATGCTCGGACGCTATCTGTTCTTCGTCAGCGTGGTGCCGAAAAACATCGCGGCGGCGTTCACTTCGGGCGGCAGGAGGGCTGCATGAAGAAGACAGGCCTCATGGACTGGAAACGTGTGATTGGGCTGGATAATCTCGCCGAGCAATACAAGTTCGGGCGCAGTGAATCCACCGGATATACGTCGGCGCAGAAGATTCCGGACTATTGGGTTTCCACCACATGTGGCTATTGTTCGGTTGGATGCGGCATTGAACTGGGCGTGAAGGACGGAAAAGCCGTTTCGTCCAGAGCGCTCGCCGCACACCCGGTGAACCGCGGCAAGCTCTGCCCCAAGGGTCTCTCGGAGCATTACACGATCGCCGCTGAGAATCGTGCGAAGTATCCGCTGCTGAGGAAGAACGGCAAACTGGAGCGCGTGAGCTGGGAAGAGGCTCTTTCGACAATGGTCGACCGTTTCCGCAAAGTGCAGGCGCAGTACGGACCGGAATCGCTGGGCGTTCTGAGTACCGGCCAGCTGGTTACAGAAGAGTTTTATACGCTCGGCAAGCTGGTGCAGCTCGGTTTCGGCACCAACAACTACGACGGCAACACAACGCTTTGCATGGCTACCGCCGTTTCGGGCTACAAACTGTCATTCGGCAGCGACGGTCCTCCCGGCAATTACGAAGACATGGAGAGAGCCGACGTGGTGTTGCTGATCGGCGCCAACATCGCCGATAACCATCCGATTCTCTGCCAGTATCTGGAAGCCAACCGTAACAAGACGCTGATCGTCGCCGATCCGCGTGTAACCAAGACAGCGATGATGGCCGATCTGCACCTGCCGCTGAAGCCGCGGTCGGATTTGGCGCTGATCAACGGGATCGCGCATATTCTGATCCGCTACAACCTGATCGACCGGGCCTATATCGACAAGCACACCACGGGCTTCGCCGAACTGGAGGCATTTCTCGCCGGCTACACGCCGGAGCGGGTGGCTGCGCTTACCGGCCTGAGCCAGGATGTCATCTTCAAGACCGCCTTTCTTTACGGGCGCGCCAAAGCCGGGTTCATCGGCTGGACGATGGGTGTCAATCACAGCACCATCGGCACTGCCACCGTCAACGCGATTTGCAACCTCGCCTTGTTGACCGGGCAGATCGGGCGTGCCGGTGCGGCACCGTTTTCGATCACCGGCCAATGTAACGCGATGGGCTCGCGAGAAACGAGCTTCACTTCCAGCATGCCGGGTTACCGCAAATTCGACGATCCGGCCGATCGCGGGGAACTCGCCGAACGGCTTGGCATCGATGAAGCCAGGCTGCCTGTGAAGCGAGTCTCGCGTATCCCGACATCATCGAAGCAACGGTTTCCAGGAAGATACGGGCCTTGTGGATCATCGCAACAAACCCGCTGGTGTCGTATCCGAATCAGGGTCTGCTGCGTCACGGGCTCTCGAATCTGGACTTCCTCGTGGTGCAGGACGGATACCATCCAACGCCTACCACTGAGTTGGCTGACCTTGTTCTTCCCGCCGCAATCTGGGGTGAAAAAGAAGGTACCTACACGAATTCGGAACGCCGCGTGAGCAAGGTCAACAAAGCCGTAGAGCCGCCGGGTGAGGCGCGGCCGGACTTCGATATTTTCCTCGCCGTAGGGGAACGGCTTGGGTGCCGCGAGTCGTTGTTCCCCGGCTGGACGAAACCGGAAGACGCGTTCAATGAATGGCGGATGGTTTCGCGAGGGCGACTCTGCGATGTTTCGGGCATCAGCTACGACATGCTGGCGAGCCACGGGGCGGTGCAGTGGCCGCTGGCGGACGGCGCTGTACCCGAACGCGCATCGCGTCTCTATGCCGACGGTAAATTTCAGACGCCTGACGGGCGGGCCAGGCTGATCTGCGCCGAGTGGGTGCCCTTCCCGGAACAGCCGGGTGGCGACTATCCATTCATCCTGAACACCGGCCGAACTGTGGAGCACTGGCACACGCGCACCAAGACGCGCGAAGTACCGATTCTGGAACATCTGTCACCGCGCGCGTGGCTCGAAATTAATCCGCGGGACGCACAGAGGCTGGGCCTGCGCAGCCACGATTCGGTGGATGTCGTTTCGCGGCGCGGGACCACGCGCGGCGTCGAACTGCGGCTCACGGAAATCACCGGGCCCGGGCAGGTCTTCATGCCCTTCCATTTCTTTGAAACCAATGTGAACGAAGTCACGCAGAGCGCCTTCGATCCGATATCGCGCGAGCCCAATTACAAGCAGTGCGCCGTCAGGGTCCAACGCTCGGGAGCACATACATGAAACGCCTGGTAGTCGTCGGCAACGGGATGGCCGGAGTGGCCTGCGTCGAACACATCCTGAAGCAGAATCCGGAGTTTGAGATCACTATCTTCGGCGATGAGACTCACGTCAACTACAACCGCATCATGCTGTCGCTCGTGCTGGCCGGCGAGAAGGCCGCGGATGAGATTGTTCTCAATGACGTTGAGTGGTACCGCTCAAATAACATTCGCACGAGGCTGGGCGTGAAGATTACGCGCATCGATCGGAAGACGCGGATGGTAATCGACGAAGAAGGACAGGGGACACCGTATGACAAGCTGATCCTCGCCACCGGCAGCAACGCGTTCATTCCGCCGATTCCGGGCGTGGACAAGGAAAACGTTCACGTTTTCCGCACGCTCGACGACACCCACGCCCTGATGGCGAAGGCGCGCAAGGGCTTGAAGACGGTGGTGATCGGAGGCGGCCTGCTGGGGCTGGAGGCGGCCCGCGGGCTGCAGGTTCGCGGCTGCGACGTTACTGTAATTCATCTGGCCGATTCACTGATGGAGCGGCAGCTAGACGCCACCGGCGGTGAGTATCTGAAGCGGCGCATCGAAGGCCTGGGCATTCGCGTGATGTTGCCGCGGCGGACAGCGGCGCTCTTCGGGAATGGGCATGTAGACGGCCTGCGCTTTGCGACGGGTGAGGAAATCGAGGCCGAACTGGTGGTCATTGCGGCGGGCATTAAACCCAATGCGGAGCTGGGCCGCGGGGCCGGCATCGAAGTGAATCGCGGGATCGTGGTCAATGATTTCATGGAGACCTCCGACCCGGATATTTTCGCCGTCGGAGAGTGCACTGAACATCGCGGCCAGACGTTCGGTCTGGTGGCTCCGCTGTTCGATCAGGCGCGCGTTCTGGCCGCCACCATCACCGGAAACCGCGGACCCGTATTCTCGGCCGCGGCACCAGCGGCAAAGCTCAAAATTATGGGCGTGGACATCTTCTCTGCGGGGTCTATTGATGAGAATGAAGCTGGCGTGGAAGTGGTGCGCTACGAAGACCCGGCCCTCGGCGCGTATAAAAAACTACTGATCAAGGACAACCGCCTGCACGGCATGATTCTGGTAGGCGACGTTGCGGACGAACATATCTACCTCGACTGGATGCGCAGCGGGACCGACCTCGCGCCGCTTCGCCGGCAGTTGCTCTTTCCTCCCGCCGCGCTGGACCTCGGGCTCGAAGTGGCCGACATGCCGGACAGCGAAACCATCTGCGGCTGCAATGGCGTACGCAAGGGCGAAATCATTCAGGCGATCCATGCTCACGGCATCACCACGATGGGCCAGCTGAAGGAGCGAACGAAGGCGTCGACCAGTTGCGGTACCTGTGCTGGTCTTTGCCAGAAGTTGTTGCGTGCGGTTGCACCGGACTTCCAGGAAGAGACAATGACCACGCTCTGCGCCTGCGTGCCGTTTTCTTATGAGCGTCTGCGCGAGATTGTGCGCGGTCAAAAACTGAAATCTGTGGAAGAAGTGCTGGCGATCTACGGCAACCGCAAAGGCTGTGAAGTCTGTAAGCCCGCGCTCAGCTATATGCTCGACATGCTGTGGTGCGGCGATCACGAAGAGGACCGCTCGGCGCGCTTCATCAACGACCGGGTTCACGCCAATATCCAAAAGGACGGGACCTTCTCCGTGGTGCCGCGGATGCGCGGAGGCGTGACATCGCCGGATGAACTGCGGCGTATTGCCGATGTTGCCGACAAATATCAGATCCCGATGGTGAAGGTGACGGGCAGCCAGCGAATCGATCTGCTCGGCGTAAAAAAGGCCGACCTGCCGGCGGTATGGCGCGACCTCGGCATGCCTTCCGGCCAGGCGTATACGAAGGGCGTCCGCATGGTGAAGACGTGCGTGGGCACGGAATTCTGCCGCTTCGGCGTGCAGGATTCCACCAGCACCGGCATTGAACTGGAAGAGCGGCTGGAGAATCTGTTCACGCCGCACAAATTCAAGATGGGCGTGGTGGGATGCCCGCGAAACTGCGCTGAAGCAACGGTGAAAGATCTCGGGCTGATCGGCCAGGACGGCAGCTGGCAGGTGGTGGTGGGTGGCGCAGCCGGGAAGTCGGTGCGAAAAGCGGACTTGCTGGTGACGGTCGAGACGCGGCAAGAAGCGCTGGAAGCCAGCGAACTCTTTTTTCAGTATTACCGCGAGAACGGCAACTATCTGGAGCGCAGTTACGACTTCGTCGAGCGTTTAGGTATCGGGAAGATCCGCAAGGAAACGGTGTATGCGCCGGAAGAAGAAAAGCAGAAGCTGCTGCACCGCCTGCGCCAGTCAAAAGCTTTATCGCGGGACGCCTGGCTGGAGCGCGACCAACCGGCCAACGCCACGCAGTTTGTACAAATCCAGGCGATGGAAACAGTGCGGGAGGGGCAACTCGTATGATCAGGGAACGCAACTGGACCAGGATTACCGGCGTCGAAAATATCCCCGTACGGGAGGGGCGGCCGGTGAAAATCGGCAGTCTCGAAATCGCCATTTTTAATCTCAACGGCCGCTTCCTCACTATTGAAAACGCGTGCCCGCACAAAGGCGGCCCGCTTTGTGACGGCATTGTAACCGGCACGGCCGTGGTTTGTCCGCTGCATGGAAGGCACTTCGATCTGGAGACCGGCCTGCCGGTGCGGGCTGCGGAACCTTCCTGTCTTGCGGTGTTCCCCACGCGGGTGGAAGACGGCATCATCCTGGTGGATATCGAGGGTGGTCATCGCGTTACAGAAGCGGACGCGGCTTAGCTCAAGCGTTTCACGTTATTTCTCCTCAGCGTCTGAGGATTCATTGGATCGCGATGCGGATGCAAACGGGCATCCCTTGTGCTCACGCAGGTCTCCCCCGTCGGAGCGACTTAAGAACACAAAGGGAGATTACTAATGACACTGAAAACCAAAGCCACCCGCATTCGGCTCGCGGATTTTTCCAGCGCCCCTATGCGCGCGTTCCACATGTCGTGGTTCGCATTCTTCATCTGTTTTTTCGGATGGTTCGGGCTCGCGCCGCTGATGCCCGTCATTCGTCAGGAATTTCATTTAACCAAAGCGCAGATCGGCAATCTGACGATTGCATCAGTTCTGATCACCGTAGTCGTTCGGGCGCTGATCGGTTTTCTTTGCGACCGCATCGGGCCGCGGCGCGCATACACCTGGCTGCTGATCCTTGGCTCGTTGCCGGTGATGGGGGTCGGTCTGGCGCACGACTACCAGACGTTTCTGCTGTTCCGCCTCGCCATCGGGGCCATCGGCGCGTCTTTCGTGATTACGCAGTATCACACCTCGGTTATGTTCGCTCCGAATATAGTGGGGACCGCCAATGCGGCGGCGGCAGGCTGGGGAAATCTGGGCGGAGGCGTTACCCAGATAGTGATGCCTCTGCTGTTCGCGGGCTTCCTGGCCCTCGGCGCGGATAAGTGGTGGGGGTGGCGGATGGCAATGTTTATTCCGGGCGTCATCATGCTGCTGACCGGAATCGCTTACTACTTCCTGACTCAGGATACGGCCGACGGCGACTTTGTGGCACTGCGGTCCCGTGGTGAGATGACGGGAAAATCCTCTGCCAGTGGAGCTTTTGCCGCCGCGTGCCGCGATCGTCGCGTGTGGGCATTGTTCGTCATCTATGCGGCTTGTTTCGGCATGGAACTGACCATTGACAACATAGCGGCGCTTTACTTCACAGACAACTTTCATCTGGGACTGACCACCGCCGGCCTGGTCGCCGGATCGTTCGGGATGATGAACATTTTCGCCCGCGCGCTGGGCGGCATCGTGAGCGACCGCTGTAACACAATCCGGGGCCTGCGGGGCCGCGTGCTGCTGCTCGGCGGCACTATCTTCTGTGAAGGCCTGGCGCTCATGCTCTTTTCGCAGATGCGCTGGCTGCCTCTCGCCATCGGCACCATGATGCTGACCGGACTTTTCATCAAAATGTCCAACGGTGCAACCTACGCGGTGGTTCCGTTCGTCAACAGGAAGGCCCTCGGGGCAGTTTCAGGAATTGTGGGCGCGGGCGGTAACGTGGGCTCGGTACTGGCAGGCTTTCTCTTCAAAGGGAGCATGCCCTGGACCCAGGCCCTGCTCGTACTGGGGGCCACGGTAACGGTGATTTCACTGTTTTCGGTCCTGGTTCGCTTCTCACCGGCGGAGGAGGGATCGGCCGAGCGTGAGATTGATGTGCGGATATCCGGCGAACTCGTGCCGGCCGGAGCGATGGGAGACTAACCATCAGCGACGCTCTTCGCTCCCGGTTCGATTGCAACCGCTCGCGGACAGCCGCAATCGGCGCCACCACCTGTCACGTCTGACGGCACATCTGTCTTTCGGAATTGCCGCGGCCGAGTGAAGCGGACCCGTCTTTTCCTCGTAGGTTTCAGAATGTTCGATTCGTCATACTGAGAGAAGAGGCGACCAGATTCGGAAATCATGTCATTTGGAGGACTAAAGGTACTTAGCCTCGAAAGCCGGCGCGCGAAAGAAATGGAAACATTGATCCGCCGTGAGGGCGGCGAGCCGTTTGTCGCGCCGTCGGTTCAGGAGCGAGCGCTGGACGACCATCTGGGAGCGCTGGACTTCATCGGCCGTCTGGAGGCCGGCGAATTTGACCTGCTGGTGTGTATGACCGGTGCCGGCCTGTCCTTCCTGCGCGATCTCGCGGCGGCGGATTCGGCGACCGGCTCAACACTAACCCGCCTGTCCGAAGGTTTGCGCAAAACCTTCATCGTTTCGCGCGGCCCCAAGCCGGTGCCCATTCTCCGCGAGTTAGGCGTGCGGGCTCACATTGTCGTGCCCGAGCCGAACACCTGGAAAGAAGTCGTGGACGCCGTTGCTTCGCGCCCGGAACGCCGCATTTTAGTGCAGGAATATGGACGCCCGAATCCCGCGATGACGGCGGCGCTGGAGGCCCTTGGCGCCCAGGTCACTCCATTCGCAATCTACCGGTGGGATCTGCCGGCGGATGTCGAGCCGTTGCGCGAGGCGGCGCGGCGTCTGGCGGCGCGCGAAATCGATGTCGTTCTGTTTACTTCGTCGATCCAGCTGGATCATCTGTTTCTGGTCGCGGGGGAGCTTGGCATCGAGGCCGAAGTCCGAAGCTCGCTCGCTCATCATGCCGCTCTGGCTTCGGTCGGCCCTATCATGACGGCTTCATTGGAAGCTGCCGATCTGCCGGTCGACATCATCCCCGTCCATCCCAAGATGGCAGGCCTGGTTAAGGCGTCCGCCGAACAAGCTGCGGAGGCCGTGGCGCGCAAACGAACTGGCGGGAATTGACACTCACTGGCGTGCCCTCAAACCGCCGCCACACGCACCCGCTCGAACTCTTCCATTTCCACCCGGCTCCCCAGCACCAGCGGCGTCCTTTGATGAATGTCCGTCGGCTGGATCTCCAGAATGCGCTTCTCCCCGTCCGTCGCAATGCCCCCCGCCTGCTCCGTAATGAACGCGATCGGGTTCGCCTCGTACAGCAGCCGCAGCTTGCCGGTGGCATGACTCTGGGTCGGCGGATAGAGAAACACCCCGCCCTTCAGCAGCGTCCTATGGAAATCCGCCACCAGCGAGCCGACGTACCGGGAGCTGTATTCGCAGCCCAGCTTACCCTCTCGCAGCCGGTCCAGATACGCCCGGTAATGTTCCGGAAAACTGCTTACGTTGGCCTCATTCACCGAATAATATTTGCCCTGCGCCGGCATCTTCAGATTGTCGTGGCTCAGCACATACGCGCCCACCGCCGGGTCCAGCGTGAAGCCGAAAACCCCGTGCCCCGCCGTGTATACGAACACCGTCGAAGAGCCGTACGACACATAGCCCGCCGCCACCTGCTTCCAGCCCGGCTGCAGGACCGCATCGTCCAGCGTCACGGGCTCGCCGCCATTGGCATGCGGGTTGCGGAAAATGGAAAAAATCGTCCCCACACTCACGTTCACGTCGATGTTGGAAGAGCCGTCCAGCGGATCGAACACCACCACGTATTTTCCCGACTCCGACATGCGGTCGAACGTAACCGGCTCTTCGTTCTCTTCCGACACCAGCACCGCCACCGCATCGCGCACCCCGAGGCAGTGAATCAGCGCCTGGTTGGCAAACACGTCCAGCTTCTGCTGCGCCTCACCCTGTACGTTGGTCGCACCCGCCGCGCCCAGGACGTCGATCAGCCCGGCCCGGCGGATCTTCGCCTGGATCATCTTGGTCGCCAGCGTGATGCCGGAGAGCAGCCACGAGAAGGTGCCGCGCGAATCCGGCGAGTGCGCCTCCTGCTGCTGCACGATGTGTTGCTGAACGGTGACGATCTGGCTGTCGGCGCGCAGGGCCTTGCTGCTGAGAGGCATAGTTATAAGCTACCAGCCCATTTGCCGCATCCGGCCTTCGATAATCTCTCCGTACTCCGTCATCCGTCCCGGTTTCCGCCGCAGCGGAGCGGGCAGCACTGCCGCCAGTTGAATCGCCTGTTCGCGCGAGAGGCCGCGAGCTGATTCGTGATAGTGGAAGTTCGCCGCCGCCTCCGCGCCGAAAATCCCAGGACCCCACTCGATGACATTGAGATAAAGCTCCAGAATCCGCCGCTTGGAAAGCAGCCCCTCCATCACCGGCACGATGCTGGCTTCAATCCCTTTGCGAATATACGAACGCCCGGTGCTGAGAAACAGATTCCTCACCAGCTGCTGGGTGATCGTCGACGCCCCGCGCGACCGTATCCCCTCGCGGTCTTCCTCGATGGCGCTCTCCACTTCGGTCCAGTCGAACCCGTGGTGCTGATAAAAGCGGGCGTCTTCCGCCGCCACTACGGCATGCTGCAGCTCCGGCGAAATGCGCGCCATCGGCACGAAGTGGTAAACCCGGCGATACGGCGTCTTCTTCGACCACGCGTCCAGCTGACGTTCGATCTGCACCGCGGTGGTCGACGGATCCGCCGAACGCAGCGCCAGCATCGTCCCCGCTATCAGCAGGTAGAACAGCACCACCACGCCGCCGAGCGCCAGCAGGATGCTCCTGAGCCAACTCCGTTTACGCGCTTTTACTCTCGTGGCCCGCACCAGTTGATAATGGCAGACATGAATCTGGCTGGCCAAACCGCACTCGTGACCGGAGCTTCCCGTGGACTCGGAAGGGCCATCGCCCGTCGTCTGGCGCGCGACGGAGCGGCAGTCTGTGTGAATTACCTTTCCAGCGAGGCCGACGCGGCAACGCTCGTCATCGAGATCCGCGCCGCCGGCGGGCGCGCAATCGCCGTACAGGGCGACGTCGGCGAGCCCGCCCACATCCAGCCGCTGATCGACCGCACCACCAGCGAACTCGGGCCCGTCTCGATTCTGGTGAACAATGCCGGCGTCCTCGTCCGCGCCACGCTCGATGATTTCGATCAGGTCCAGATGGACCGCATGCGCCGCACCAACGTCGACGGCCTGATCCTCATGATGAAAGCCGTCGCTCCCGGCATGCGCGAGCGGAAGTATGGCCGGATCGTCAATCTCAGTTCCATCGCCTCGCACGGAACGTCCTTCCCCGGCGCCACGTTCTACGCCGCCACCAAAGCCGCTGTGTCGCTGCTGACGAAACGCCTCGCCATGGAACTCGGCCCGCACGGCATCACGGTGAATGCGGTAGCGCCCGGCTTCATTCTCACCGATATGGCGCGCACGGCGAGCGGCGACGAATACGACGCGATCGTCAAAAAGCTCGGCGACCTCGCCATGACCGGCCGCGTGGGCACCCCGGAAGACGTCGCCAACGCAGTCGCCTTCCTCGCCTCGCCGGAATCCAGCTTCATCACGGCGCAAATTCTCACCGTGGATGGCGGCCGCATGGATTACATCACGCACCCGTAGGAAGATAAGGATCGTGTTCATCCCCGTCCGCCAGAAGTTTCCCGATCGCGCCTTGCCCGACGTACCCGCCGCCGTCCGCGCGGAACTCGCCGCCAGCTGTCTCGCCACTCGCCTGCAGCCCGGCGCGCGCGTCGCCATCGGCGTGGGCAGCCGCGGCATTGCGAATCTGGCAGCCATCGTGCGCGCAACGGTGGAGCACTTCCAGTCCGCCGGCCTGCGGCCTTTCATTTTCCCCGCCATGGGCAGCCACGGTGCAGCGTCGGCAGCGGGCCAGGCCAGCGTTCTGGAGCATTACGGGATCGACGAAAGCGCCATGGGATGCCCCGTCGAGAGCAGCTTCGACGTCCTCCCCCTGGGCCGCACCGAACGAAACGTCGAAGTGTTCGCCGGCCGCGATGCGTGGGAAAGCGATGGTATTTTTCTCATCAATCGCGTGAAGTGGCACACCAGTTTCGATGGAACTCTGGAAAGCGGCGTCGCCAAGATACTCGCCATCGGCCTCGGCAAAATCGAAGGCGCACGCTCCGCCCACGGTCACGCCCGCAATATCGGCATGGATACCGTGATCCACTCGGTAGCCGCTCATCTCATCGCTACAGGGAAAATTCTGGGCGGCCTCGCCATTCTCGAGGACGCTTACCATTCGACCGCCAAAGTCACCGCGCTCCCGTCTGAGACGCTGATCGAGCGCGAAGAAGAGCTGCTGCGCCTGGTGAAGTCGTGGATGGGCCGCATCCCCGTCCCGGCGCTCGACGTGCTGATCATCGACGAGATCGGCAAGAACATCAGCGGCACCGGCATGGATATGAAGGTGGTGAACCGCGGCGTAAACGGCCAGGTGAATCCGTGGCCCAACGCGCCTCGCGTCGAACGTATCTTCCTGCGCGACCTTTCCGATTTCAGCTACGGCAACGCCATCGGCGTCGGCCTTGGCGACGTGATTCACGACCGCCTGTTCGCCAAAATCGATTTCAACGCCGGCCGCATCAACGCCATGACTTCCGGCTCGCTGGCCGCCGTACGCACGCCGCTGCACTTTCCCACGGACCGCGAATGCCTCGACCTCGTGATGGCAACCGTGGGCCGGTTCGATCCCAAAGAGGTCACTATTGGCTGGATTCGCAACACGCTCGACCTCGGCAAAATCGCCCTCACGGAAAATCTGCTCGGCGCCATCCGCGGGAATCCGGACGTGGAAATCGCCGGGCCGGGCTTTGAGTTCGAGTTCGACGCGGCGGGTAATCTGCGCGGGCGCTGAAACGGTGTTACAACCGATTCATGCGCCTTCTGGTTATTGTGATCCTCTGCGCCCTTTCCGCGCTCGCCCAACAGCCCCTCTCGTCGCTTCCCTATTCGCCCTCGCTCGACCTCTCCTCTACGGATCGCTCGGTCAATCCATGCGACAACTTCTATCTCTACTCCTGCGGCACGTGGATCAAGAATAATCCCATCCCGCCGGACCAGGCGCGCTGGGACGTCTACGGCAAGCTCACCAACGACAATCAGCTCTTCCTCTGGGGCCTGCTCGATCAGGCCGGCAAGACGGATAAGACCCGCACGCCGAACCAGCAGAAGATCGGCGACATGTTCTATTCCTGCATGAATGAAGCCGAAGTGGAGAAGCTGGGCGCGACGCCGCTGGCCGACGAGCTGGCCCGGATTGCAGCCCTGAAATCACTCGACGGCCTGCCCGCGCTGCTTGCCGACGAGCACCAGAAACTCTACGCCAGCAGCATTCTGTTCGCGTTCGGCTCGGCCCAGGACTACGCGAATTCGAGCAGCGTGATTGGCTTCGCCGACGCCGGCGGGCTCGGCTTGCCGGATCGCGACTATTACACCAAAACTGACGCCAAGTCCGAAGAAATACGCCAGCGCTATGTGGCTCTGGTGGCGCAGATGCTCCGGCTGATTGGCGAAGCGCCAGCCGCAGCCGATGCCGACGCGGCTGCTGTAATGCGCTTCGAAACGGCGCTCGCCAAAGCTACCCTCACGCGCGTGGAGCAACGCGATCCTTACAAGCTCTTCCATAAGATGTCGCGCGCCGAACTGCAGGCACTTACGCCGTCATTCAAATGGGATGACTACTTCGCCGCCCTGCACGGCCAGCCCGGCAAGCAGATCAACGTCAGTCAGCCGGCCTTCTATCGCGAGCTGGAAAATCAATTCAAATCCGCGCCGCTTCCCGAACTTCAGGCTTACCTGCGCTGGCACATCGTCCACGCCAAGGCTCGCTTCCTCTCCAGTACCTTCGTCAACGCCGATTTCGATTTTTTCAGTAAGTACCTGCGCGGCGTGCAGGTCTTACAGCCCCGCTGGAAGCGCTGCGTCCAGATTATCGACCACACCATCGGCGAAGCCCTCGGCCAGGTGTTTGTAGAGAAGACGTTCACGCCGGAAACCAAAGCCCGAACGCTGGCTATGACGAAAGACATCGAAGATGCCATGCGCAGCGAGATCGAAGCACTCTCCTGGATGAGTCCCGCAACTAAGAAGCAGGCCATGCTCAAACTGCGCGGCATTGCCAATAAGATCGGCTACCCGGATAAGTGGCGCGATTACAGCTCTGTCGAAATCAAGCGCGACGACTATCTGGGCAATGTGGAACGCGCCGCCACCTTCGAGACCCATCGCGATCTGAATAAGATCGGCAAGCCCGTGGATCATACCGAGTGGATCATCACGCCGCCCACCGTCAATGCCTACTACGATCCGCAGATGAATGACATCAATTTCCCGGCCGGCGTGCTGCAGCCGCCGCTGTTCGATCCGAAGATGGA
>ODAK010002596.1_pt1 | contig 19026 bp, 17 predicted proteins | sample 1539591 | NCBI WGS metagenome assembly ODAK01 (sample SAMEA3539303, study PRJEB22396) | soil metagenome | biome: tundra; feature: field; material: soil | place: USA | collected 2010-05 | depth 0.15 m | reverse complement strand
GCGCCAAAACGGTCATTGGGATCACCTCTGGAATCAATAACCAGGGGGAACCTACCAGATGCACACCTTGATTGGTTTTGCTGTTTTCCAACGTTGTTGCGACCGAAGAATTGAATTAAGTTGCGGCGGTTCATGCGCCACAATTTTGCCGTCCCATTCTTCGCCGCGTTGCTGTTTGCGACCTCGCTGCGGGCGCAAAGCTTTTTGAGCGGCGTTGATCTTTCGCTGTTGCAGTTTTTCCAGGACCGCGGCATCGCCTACAAATCCAACGGCGTGACGCAGGATGCCGTTGCCATCCTCAAGAATCGCGGCATCAACTGCGTGCGGCTGCGGCTGTTCACGAGCAGCGCGGCCCAGGCGCAGGCGGATCCCTACGATTACACGAACAACCTCGCCTATACGCTGCCGCTGGCGGTGCGCGTGAAAAACGCGGGATTGAAGCTGCTGCTGGATTTTCATTTTTCCGACACTTGGGCTGATCCGGGTCATCAGGCCAAACCGGCGGCGTGGACGAACCTCACCTTCGCGCAGTTGCCGCCGCAACTTAGCAGTTATTGCAGCAACACCATCGCGTCACTCAGTGCCGTCGGGGCCATGCCGGATTACGTCCAGATTGGCAACGAGACGACCAGCGGCCTGCTGTGGACGGACGGCCAGGTGGGCGGAGCGTTTGAGAACGCGACGCAATGGTCGCAACTGGGCACGTTGATGAAGGCCGCAATCCAGGGCGTGAAGGACGCGGCCGGCGCGACACCGCCAAAGTTTATCATTCACATAGACCGCGGAGGTGACTGGGCGACGACGCAGTGGTTCTTCGACCACCTGAATGCACAGTCCGTTCCCTATGACATCATCGGTCAGAGTTATTATCCGTTCTGGCATGGCAGCCTGGATGATTTGCGGAACTGCCTGACCAACGCGGTGCAGCGCTACAACAAACCTGTCATCGTGGCGGAAACGGGTTTTCCGTTCGCCAATTCCACGAACCTGGTCGGCTTCCCCGCGACGACGAACGGCCAGGTTAATTTTGTGGTCGCGCTGGCGCAGATCGTAAAAGGATTGCCCGGCCAAAAAGGCCTGGGAATATTCTGGTGGGGGGCGGAATATCAGGCGTTGAACGGCTACAACCTTGGAGGTTTTGACCAGCGGTCGCTTTTCGGTGCGGGCGGCAATGTGCTGTCGGCGGCGGACGCGCTCGGCCAACTGGTCGCGCCCGTGGTAATGAGCGCGGCGCGAACGAACGGCGGCCTGCAACTGCGCTGGCCGTCGAGCGGCGCGGGCATGGCGCTGCAAAGCGCCACAAGTTTGCCGGCCGCAAGCTGGCAGTCCGTCACCAATCGTGTTCAAAGCACGAATGGCGGTTTCAGCGTCAGCCTGCCGGTGGATGCTGGCGCACGGTTTTACCGGCTGAAATCCAATTGAAACGCCATCCTGACTCATCGGCGGTCGCGACATGGAAGCCGGACAAGTCAGCGTGCCTCTCCACCCCGGCGGCCCGCAAGGCGCGAAGCCGAAGGCGGCGATCATCGCGGACATTTTGGCGAGCATCAAAGAGCGGAAAGGTTAAGCGGCGGTCAAGTTAACTTCATTGCGAAGCGACAATTGCTTGTCGTGGAAGCGGATTTTGGCTAGAAGCAGGGCGTTAATCCATTTCCACAAACCATGAAAACCCGGCTCAATCCCATTTCGCGACGAAACTTCCTCGCGCTTTCGACGGCGGCTTCGGCTGCCGTGGCGGTGAATTCCCTGAAGAACAAAGCGTTTGCCGCAGAGACGCCAGTCGAAGCGCCCGTGGATCAAAAGAAAAAATATCCGATCGGACTGGAACTTTATTCCGTCCGCGGCGAACTCGCCCGCGATCTGCCGAACACGTTGCGCACGGTGGCGAAGATGGGATATGAAGTCGTGGAGTTTTATGCGCCGTATTTCAACTGGCAGATTCCCTACGCGAAGGAAGTCCGCACCTTGATGGACGACCTGGGGCTGCGCTGCTACTCGACGCATAATAGCTTCGAGTCGTTCACGCCGGGCGGCACGATGGACAAGGCCGTTGAGCTGAATCAGATTCTCGGCACCCGCTTCGTCATTCTGGCCAGCGAGCCTGGTGGAACGAAAGGCTTGGAGGGCTGGAAAAGACTTTGCGCTCAGTTCACAACGGCGGCGGGGCAGCTCAAGCCTCACGGTCTGTCCGCCGGATTCCACAACCATGGGACGGAATGGGCGGCGCTGGAAGGCAGCACCCGCATCATGGATTTTATCGCCGCAAACACGCCCAAGGAATTTGTGCTGCAGCTGGATGTCGGCACTTGCGTGGAGGCCGGGGCCGATCCCGTGGCCTGGATCAAGGCGAACCCGGGCCGCATCAAAATCGCGCATCTCAAGGACTGGGCGCCAGGCAGCAAGGCTGATGAGAAGAGTTATCGCGTCCTATTTGGCGAAGGTGTCTCGCCCTGGCGGGAAATCACCGCGGCCCTGGAATCGGTGGGCGGAGTGGAATTTTATTTGCTCGAACAGGAGGGCAGTCGGTTTTCGGAATTTGAAACGGCGCAGCGCTGTCTGGAGAATTGGAAATCATTCAGGCAAAAACCCTGATTTGCAGCATTCAAATCTGACAGAAAGCGCTCCAGAAATTGAAGTATGAACGTGGTCAAGGCATTGAAATATTCCCTGATCATTCTTGCCACCTGCGTCGGGACGCTGACCTGCCGGGCGGTGCCGTCGCTTCAGTTCAAGGTAAGCGAGAACCACCGTTATTTGGTGGATTCCCACGGCCTGCCGTTCTTCTATCCTGGTGACACGGCTTGGGAACTGTTTCACCGGCTGAACCGCGAGGACGCCATCCGCTATCTGGATGACCGGGCGCAGAAAGGATTCACCGTCATCCAAGCCGTGGCGCTGGCCGAGTTTGACGGATTAAACGCGCCGAATGCCTGCGGATACAAGCCACTCCTGAACAATAACCCAACTACGCCCGAGGTGCGGGATGGCCCGGACAACGATTACTGAGATCAGGTGGACTTCGTCGTGGCACAGGCCAACCAGCGCGGGATGTCTGTGGGATTCCTCCCAACGTGGGGGGATAAATGGAACAAGAAGTGGGGCGTTGGCCCGGAAATTTTCACCCCTCAGAACGCCGCTGCCTACGGCGAGTGGCTGGGCAAGCGCTACCGCGATGCCGGCATCATCTGGATTCTGGGTGGTGACCGGCCGGTTGAGAACGACCAGCAAAAGGAAATCATCCGCGCACTGGCCCGTGGACTGCGCCGAGGCGACGGCGGCGCGCATCTGCAGACATTCCATCTCACGGGTGGTTCGGGTTCGTCGCAGTGGTTTCAAACGGATGACTGGCTCGACTTCAATATGCGCCAGAACGGACATGATGCAGAGTTCACCGACCACTACGACAAAACCCCCGCCGACTACGATCGGACACCCGTGAAACCGGTGATTGATGGAGAACCGCTTTACGAGGATCACCCGGTATCCTTTGATGCAAAGCGGTTTGGTTACTCCATCGCCAGCGATGTTCGACGCCCGCTCTATTGGGATCTGTTCGGCGGCGCTTGTGGCCACACTTATGGCAACCACTCCGTCTGGCAGTTTTGGCAGTCTGGCAGAGAGCCGGTAAACAACCCGATCATGCCGTGGGCGGAGGCGCTCGATGAGTCCGGCGCGGGTCAGATGCAGCACGCCAAACAGCTTCTTCTTTCGCGTCCATTCCTGACGCGTGTGCCGGATGATTCGATGATTGTCGTCGCGCGCGTTCCCACCGCTGTCCCTGGCGCAGGCCGTTATCGCTTCGTTGGCACCCGCGATGCGGATGGCAGTTACGCGATGGTCTATGCACCCGTGGGCAGGAAATTCAAAGTCCGCATGGACAAGATCACCGGCCCGACCGTGAAGGCGTGGTGGTTCAACCCGCGCAGTGGCGAGGCCGCAAGCATCGGTGAATTTCCCAATACCGGCGAACGCCAGTTCACGCCGCCTGACTCCGGTGAGACGATGGATTGGGTGCTCGCGCTCGACGATGCTGGCAAGGGATACGCACCGCCCGGAAGCCGCCCTTGGATCCCGCGGTAAGAATGGCAACGGCAGACGCGATTGCGCGATCCTCGGCACGGGCTTTCGCGACATTGAAGTCATTGTGGTGAGCGTGCGACTTCGCCGCAGCGGCCCGCAAGGCGCGAAGCAAAGGCGGAAGTCGTGGCGGATCTGCTGGCAAGCATCAAAGAGCGAAGGGCGGGAGCAGCGTTCGGTCATGCTCCGTTAGATTGTTGCTAGGATAACGAATCAACCAATGCGGATATGTTGATATGATTGTCAAACGCAGCAATGCCGCTACCCTGAAATTCACCAATATGAAATGCCCTAAATGTCACACAGACGTAATCGAAGAAACTATTGATGGACGGAAGCGACAAACTTGCCCCCAATGCTCCTATATGCACTATGACCCGCGCAAAGATGGGGGTGGTTACGATGAAATCACTGACGATATAGCTGACGAAGTTGCAACCAATGGTGCTTCAGAAGCTATGGCCACAGTCTTAATTAACACGGTGTTTCGCGCCGATCCTGGCGGCAAATCGTCTGCGGATCAAATGGCGGAATGGTGCCAAATTCATGGATTTCACTTTTCAACGCATGACGGCAAAGACGCAAACGGCAAAAAAGCGCAATTCATCCGATTTGCCCGAATTTAGGCAGCTTTTTGCTTGTCCATTTCACGCCAAATTCCCGAAACAGCGATCTTAATGGCTCGTCATCTTTTGTCTTTAGTGCGGCCTTAATTAAGCCAAGATAACGAGGGTGTTTTTCCATTTTGTTTCGACGGTCTGGCAAATGTGGAATATGCATACAGCTTTAGCTTGATATTAATTTTGCCTTCGATTTTTGCGCCCATGAAACAACTCACAGACGAAAATAAACGGTTGCTTGAGGTATTGAAGCAGCGAGGATTTCTGGTGTCCTACGCCTTTGACCCCATCAGCTATTCCCTGAAGCTCGACCTCACGCCAGATGGCGAGGAGCTTTCCAGGCTTTTTGACAAGCTTTATCCCATTCCAAGTGCCGTCACGAAGGATGACATCATCAACCTCACCACCTTTTTTTGGAGCTATCATTTGCCTCCAGACCCCTTGTTGAATTAGGCAGACATGGCCATGCGAAATGTTTCTAGTTGCGTTTGGCATACACGCATCATCATATCCTGATTCGTTGATATGTGAAATCAATTCGTTTCGGAAAGCAGTTGCGCAATCGTCATCGGTTCTTTGGGCGCAACGCCACCGGCAAAGGCTGGCGTGAAGCCATGCGCGGAATGTTTCCGGCAGAAATTGAAATGCCACACAAAGAGCGCAACGGCGTGCTTTAAGTTTTCCAGCTTCTTTGAATAGCCAAGGGTGCAACGGGTGAACCGGCGCGTGAAAAGCCGAGCAGACAAGTTTGTGCGCTCCGCGTGTGCGGTTGTGGCAAGGCTCATGTCAGGATTTCCAATACGACGATGGCGGCGGATGCTGGTTAATCGGCGCGGCAGAAACGGCGCTGGCTTGGCAATGACAGTTCACTTGACTCTTTCCGGCCAAGTCTTACAGTGAATTTGAATCCGCAAGATTCCACTGAAGGCTTCGGCCTTTGGTTGCGCCGTGTCAGTGTTTAAACCACTGGCACGGCTTTGTTTTTACCGTTGACTAATTGTGCACGAAAAGTTAAATTGAGTCAAGCACTATTTGTGCACAAAATATATGACTAAAAAAATGGGTCGTCCGAAGTTGGCCAAAGGCGAAGCTCGCGGGAAATTTGTTTCCACGCGCGTTTCAAATTTGGAATACGCCGAAATCGCGCAGGCAATCAAACGCGACGGCATCAAAAAACCCGAATGGGTCAGAAACGCATTGCTATCAAAGGCCAGAACATGTGCACAAAAAGTGTGTTGACGAACCTGCTACCATCTGTTATTCTTAAAAAGATTGGTGGAGCTAGAGGGATTCAAACCCTCAGCGGCGCAGGTGGAAATCCGTCCGCTCCTTCACAGGTAGCCCCGTTAATCAGAGTTAGTCTCGCGGCGCGTTGCGGTTGTGTCCCTCGTAAGAACACCGCAACGCGCCGGATTTCGTTCACCGCCCCAGCCTCGACTGCTTTGCTGGGCACGTTGTCAGTATCAGTTTCATAAACATTTTCATTGTTGACCGCAGGGGGAAATCCCGTGCGGAAATTAAATATCAGAACGCGACAGGGATGAAGTGTTCTGATTTTTTGTAAATCGTCGGTCTGCGGCCCGCGCCTTCGGCCACAGGAATAATTTGCGCGTCTTCTTTAAGTTTTGAAAGAACCGTTGAAACCGAGCTGGCGTTAAACATCTCGGCGTTTTCTGCTAAAATTCCACGAATATCCACGGAGGTAAATTCCTTGCCTCTTTCAATGGTGGTAATTGCAGCCCGGACAGCACTGTCCACATGCCTAAATCCAGAGGCCGCTTCAGGGCGAGAACCGTTTGGAGTAGGGGCAGGCGGCGGCGCGTCATTTTTTTGATTTTTACATTCCACATCTACACCGTATTTTGTGGCGCACTCTTTGAGCAGCTTGATGTCTTGAAGCTCGCGGATCAATTCGGCTTCGCGTTCCGCCAGTTTGTCAAAATCAATGATTCGTTTCATTCCTTCCATTGTGGCTTGGTTTTGATTTGCGGTCAAGCGGCAAGTTGTTGTTTTTTTGGTTGTTGGATTTCTTTAACGACAACTGCTGGCTATTCCAATTTTGGGGCGGCTATTTTTGCCGGTTTTGGTTTGCAAGATAGATTGCAATTTCCTTTGTGTTATTCTTTGGGAACGGTCAAGCCGTCAGCACCAATCTGGACTAGAACCACGAAAGATGCGGTGAATGTCAGCGACAATCTAACGGAGCATTACCCAGCGTTCGCAGACTGGCCGCCTGCATTGGTGGAAAATTTAGCTGTCATCCACAGAAGAAGCGGCTAGAGTTCCCGCAATGAATCCGGCCCTGCTCGCAACCTTGACGGTGACGAAACCTGTCGCCGTCGGGATTGGCGTCGCGGCGCTGGTGGTGCTTTATCTGGGATTCAAAGCCGCGAAGTTCATTTTGAAAATGGTGCTGGTGCTGGCGGCGCTGCTGGCGTTGGGGCTGGCCTGGTGTTATTACGCAGCGCAGCACGGCTCATTCTGAAGCCGGCCGTCCTGTCACAGGATTGTAACCTCTTTGAAACCCAACTGGAATTTCCGTGTGGCTTACTCTGTGTGTGCAAACATGCAGACATTTCCGATATCAGTTGCCGCGAGAGCTGGCGGATGAATTGCGCGAGGCTGATCCGGAGCCTTGTCCCGTCTGCGATGCGATGCCTCACCGCAAACGCCTGTCCGGCGTTTCAATCCAAAGAACTGCAATCCCACAAACGCGAGCGGTCGTAAAAACCCGTGCCGAGCACAGGCCAGCGGAAGCCGGCTGGCTGACCGGGCTGCTGACCTTTCTACACCGGCAGCAAGTATAAAGCTTTCGCGCAGGGATGACAAAGGCGGAGCGCCGCGTTAAACTCCCGGCATGACACACTGTTTTTTCAAGCAGCCGGGCGTGCTGTTGTGCGCTTTGGTTGTCGGCATTGGGTCGCTGGCCGCCTGCCGCACGCATGCGGCAGATTCAACCGCAGCACCTCAACGCTCCGGCAATCCCATTTTTCCCGGCTGGTATGCCGACCCGGAGGCGAAGGTGTTCGGCAAGGAGTTTTGGATTTATCCCACCTATTCGGCGCGCTATGCGGAGCAGACTTTTCTGGATGCGTTTTCGTCGCCGGACCTCGTGCATTGGACGAAGCACAGCCGCATATTGGACACCAACCGCGTCGCGTGGGCGCACGGCGCGATGTGGGCGCCGGCCGTCACGGAAAAGGACGGCCGCTATTTTCTGTTCTTCGGCGCGAACGACATCCAGAACGACCAGCAACTTGGCGGCATTGGCGTGGCGGTGGCGGATAAACCGGAAGGCCCGTTCAAGGATTATCTCGGCAAGCCATTGGTTGACCGTTTTTACAACGGTGCGCAACCGATTGACCAGTTCGTTTTTCACGACACCGACGGCCAATACTACATGATTTACGGCGGCTGGCGGCACTGCAACATCTGCCGGTTGAAGAATGATTTTCGCGGCTTCGAACCATTTGCCGACGGCACGACGTTCAAGGAAATTACGCCGGAAGGTTACGTCGAAGGGTCGGTGATGTTCCGCCGTGGCGCGAAATATTATTTCATGTGGTCGGAAGGCGGCTGGACCGGCCCGAATTATTCGGTGGCTTATGCCATGGCGGATTCACCGCTCGGCCCGTTCAAGCGCATCGCGAAAGTTTTGCAACAAGATCCCAAGGTCGCCACCGGTGCGGGTCATCATTCCGTGATCCAGTTGCCGGGTCAGGATGTTTACTACATCGTCTATCATCGCCGGCCGCTCGGCGAAACCGACGGCAACCACCGCGTGACGTGCATTGACCGCATGGAGTTTGACGACCAAGGTTTGATCAAGCCGGTGAAAATCACTTTTGAAGGCGTGGACCCGGTTTCGCTTTGAGTGGTGCCGCGTGAGTTTGGACTCGCGTCCACGCTTGTTTTCGTTTCAAATAATTTCTCATGCACCGGATTATTTTCAGTTTCATTTTTGCGCTGGGCCTGTCGTCTGCCTTTGGCGTCGAACTGGTCGGCACGCCCACGATTGAGTCTTCCACCAGCAATGCGGTGGTGCATTGGGTGACGGATGTGGCCGCCGGAACCCGCCTTCAGGTTTCGCCGACCGCAATGATTGAGGCTGAGAAAACACCCGGCACGCAGCACACGGCCACAATCAGCGGCCTGCATCCGGGGGTGACTTACACGGTCGTGGTGGGCAGCGCGCGGGTGCATCTGGCGACGAACGTGTTCACCGCCGCCGGAACTGCAACGGCCGCGACGGGATTCAATCGAATCAAATGGTTCGGCAGCGGTTCAGTTTGGAGTTCCGCGTTCTGGGGTTCCCAGACCGCGTAAATGCGGAACTCCGAACAGGCTGTCCACCCGATCATCTGTCGCCGCGACGCGCTGAACTGCCGCTGAATCTGCCGAAGCGCAAGGCCAGCGTCGGCAGCACGAGCAGGTTCAGCGCGGTGGAAGTCACCAGCCCGCCGAGAATCACAATCGCCATCGGGCCTTCGATTTCGCGGCCGGCCTCGCCGCTGCCGAGCGCGAGCGGCAGGAGGCCCAGCGCGGTGACGAGCGCAGTCATCAAAATCGGAATCAGCCGCTCGGTCGCGCCGCGCAACGCCGTTTCGATTCCCCACGGCAGTTTTTCCTCGTTCACCAGATGCTCGAAGTGCGAGATCATCATGATGGAATTTCGCATCGTGATGCCGAACAGCGTGACGAACCCGACCATCGTGCCGAGCGAAAGCGAGCCACGCCCTTCATCGCCAAAATAGCCGACGAGAAAAATCGCCAGCACGCCGCCGACCAGCGCAAACGGCAGATTCGCCAAAACCAGCAACAGATGGCTCGCCTTCCGAAAAACGATGGCGAGCAGCAAAATGATTCCCGCCGTCGCCGCGAGCGAGTGCAGGAGCAGTTCTGTCTGCGCCTGCTTCTGTTCCTGCGCCGCGCCGCTGAACTCGGCATAGACACCCGCCGGAAATTTCACCTGGGCTGCGATTTTTTTTTGCGCGTCAGCCACGAAGGAGGCGACGTCGCGTCCCGCCGGATTGCAAGTAATCGTCTGTCGCCGCCGCGCGCCGTCGTGCAAAATCGCGTAGCGGCCGGTCGTGAGAAACACCTCGGCCAGTTGCTTCAGCGGCAGCCGCGCGCCCTGCGCATTGCTGATGAGCAAATCGCCGATGGCTTCGGGTTGCTGCCGCGCGGACGGTTCCAGAATCACGGCCACGTCAAAAACTTTTGCGCCCTCGTAAGTTTGCGCCACGATGTCGCCTTGATACGCGGTGCGGACGGCTTCGAGCACTTCGAGCGGGCGAAAACCGAACTGCGTCAGCCGGTCGCGCCGCAGCTTGATCATCACGCGCGGCGACCCGGGCGGGGCGGACACCTGCACGTCCGCCGCGCCGGGAACTTTGGTCAACGCCGCCGCGACTTCATTTGCTTTTTCGTCCAGCACGTCGAGGTCGTCGCCATAAATGTTCACGACCACCTGCGCCGTCTCGCCGGCGATGGTTTCGCCGATGCGGTCGCCGAGGAAGGTCAGCACCTCGGTTTGCACGCCGGGAAATGCTTTCAAGGCGTCGCGGATGGCGTTCTGCACTTTTCCTTGATCCACGCCCGCCGTCGGTTTCAACTCGACGTGCATCTCGCCGCGATGCGTGCCCCAGGTGTCTTCGCCGCCTTCCGCGCGGCCAATCTGCTCCTCGACGCTTTTGATCTGCTGAATTTTCAGCAGCTCCTCCGAAATCTCCGTGCCGAGACGTTTCATTTCCGTCAATGAAGTGCCCGGCGCCATCGTGAGGCCGACCACGAAGTGGCCTTCGCGAAAATCCGGCAGGAATTCGCCGCCGAAAAATGGCAGCGTCGCCAATGCACCGATGAATAACACCAGTGCGACGGCAACAATCGTCTTCGGCCGGTTGCTGATTTTTTCCAGCGCGCGGCGATGAAATGATTTTAATTTGCGGAGATAAACCGGCTCTTCATGCGGCTTGGACCGCGACAGCAGCGCGAAACAAAGCGCCGGCGTGACGGTGAGCGCAACGAGCAGCGATGCGAGATTCGCGAGAATGAACGCGACGCCGAGCGGCGAAAAGAAGCGGCCCTGCAAACCAGTCATCGTCAGCACCGGCACAAACACCATCGCCACGACGAACGTCGCGTGAACCACTGAGTTCCGCACTTCGAGCGTGGCATCCAACACGACGTTGAACAACGCTCGCGGCGGCGTGAGCGTCAGATTTTCGCGCAGCCTTCGCAAAATATTTTCCACCGTGATGATCGCGTCGTCCACCACCACGCCGAGCACGGCGGCGAGTCCACCGAGCGTCATCGTGTTCAGCGTCACGCCAAAATGGTCGAGCACCACGACTGCCGCGAGCAGCGAGAGCGGGATCGCCGTGAACGAAATCAGCGCCGTCCGCAAATCCAGCAAAAACAAAAACAGCACGATGGCCACCAGCGCCGCGCCGAGGAGCAGCGAGGTTTTCATGTTGCGGAGCGCGATTTCGATGAACGTCGCCGGCCGGTGCAGCGCGGGTGTATATTGAATCCCCTCGGATTCAAAAGCCGGTCGCAATGCCTCCAGGGCCGCCTCGACACCGCGCGTGACTTCCATGGTGTTTGCGCCGTATTGACTGACGGTCGTCATCAGCACGCCGGGCTTGCCGTTGATGATCGCGTCGCCAAATTTCGGCTCCGCGCCTTCGATGACATTCGCCACGTCCTTCAAGCGGATGCTGCGCCCGTCGCGCTGCGTCACCACGACTTCACCCATTTGTTCGGCGGTGAGCGACTGGCCTTCAGTTTGGAGCACGAGCCGTTGCGCCGGCGTTTCGACAAAACCCGCGCCGCGCACGCCGGTCGCCGCGCTCGCCGCGGTGGAAACGTCTTGCACCGAAATCCCAAACGCGAGCAGGCGATCCGGCTTGATTTGAATCTGCATCTGCCGCACTTCACCGCCAAACACTTTCGTTGCCGCGACGCCGGGAACGGAAAGAAGGCGCGGGCGCACCGTCCAGTCGGCGAAGGTCCGCAATGCCATCGGTGAAATTTTTTCCGAGGTCAGGCCGAATTTCAGCAAGTCCATCGTGGATGACGTGAGCGGCTCCATTTTCGGCGACGTGACGCCCGCCGGCAGTTCGCCGCCGAGCTGCGCCAGCCGTTCCGTGAGCATCTGCCGCGCGATGTGGATATCTGTCCCTTCCTTGAAAATAGCGGTGACGACAGACAGGCCCTGGATGGATTCCGAGCGGATGGAATCCAGATCGCCCGCGCCATTCAATGCGTTTTCGACGGGCCGCGTCACAAGCGCCTCCACCTGTTCCGGCGCGAGACCCGGCGCCTCGGTCTGCACCGTGGCCTGCGGCTGGACGAATTCGGGAAACACGTCGAGCTTCGCGTGCGTCGTGACGAACAGCCCGTAGCAAATGAAGCCGACCGCCAGCGTGATGACCACGCCGCGCGAACCTAGCGAAAGTTCAACGAGTCGTTTCAGCATTTTTTAATCGCGTTGGCCGGTGCTGAAACCGCCGGCGCTCAATTCCGCCGACAAAACCGTCTGCGCGCCGCTCACGACGACGCGGTTGGTCGCCGACAAATTTTCCGAAACGAACCAGCCGTTGTCCACCAGCCGGTCGAGCGGGATTTCTGTGCGCACAAATTGGTTCGTCTCCGTCTGCACATAAACCCAGCCCTTGCCTTCGTGTCGCAACACCGCGCTGGCCGAAACCACCACGCCGCTGACCGGCTCGCCCGGAGTTTTGATGAACGCCGTCACGGCTTCGCCCGGCGTGAGCCGGTTGGTCTGGGACTGGTCGGCCACCAGCAAAAATCCTTGCTGCTGTGTCTGCGGATCAAGCGTTGGAAGTTTGTCGAAGCCTACGGCAGAAACCGGCGCGACATTTCCCGTCAGCGGAACGATCCACGCCGAAGGCGCTGAATTATCCAGCCGTTCGCCGGCGGGCAGATCAACCCGGATCAGGACGGCGGCATCCGGGAACTTCATCAGCAATTCGTCCGGCTTGCGCTGCGTGCCCGGCGGCACAATGATTGGCCCGGTCAACTCCGCAATCTTCTTTCCCCACGCCGATTGAATTTTAAAGTAAATGGATCCGACGACCGCATTGTTCTGCCGGTAGTTCGCCTCCGCGTCTTGAAATGCCCGCTCCGAAATGTTGTTGTCCCTTTTCAACTGCTTCGCGCGTTCGAGTTCCTGATGCGAGCTGTCAAAGGTCATTTCCGCACGACCTAAATCCATCAATAAATCAATCAGCGGCGCGGGATCGAGCACGCGGCCATAAGCCTTCATTTCTGGCTGCCACTGCATCGCGACCGGGTTTTCAATTTTCAATCCGATGCGAGACTGAGTCTTCGCGTCAATCGTCACGCCGGCCTTGCTCTGTGCCTCCGGTTTCTCCGGCGCGTCAGCGGGTTTGTCACCAGCGGATTTTGAGCAAGCCGCCAGAACGACGACTGAAAAAGCCAGCGCCAGCGCCAATACAGAGTGAGACAAGCAGGCCCTCACCCTGCCCCTCTCCCATCCGATGGGAGAGGGAACAGCCGTTGTCCGTTTTCTGTTTTGCGAATGACCGTCCGGCAGAATCCGCGTTTCGCCTGCACGGAACGCAGCGAACGATTCACCCTCTCCCATCGGATGGGAGAGGGCCGGGGTGAGGGCAAAATCAAAATCCATTTTATTTTTCACGGCTTTATTCCTTTCGGATCTTCAGAAGATATTTTTTCAATGACGGCGGAAATCGAATCCGCCGGACGCTGCAGCGCGTCTTCCAGCGCGCCCAGGGCCGACTGCGATTTTGTTTCGCTGTCGAGCAGCACCAGCCTGGCGCTGCTGAATTCCAGTTGGGCGTTGAGGAGATCAAGCTCATCCAGCGCGCCGGCTTTCACTTGCGCCTCGGCGGATTTTTGCTGCTGCTGCTGGGCGGCGAGCAATTCGTTGCCGGCTTTCAACTGCGACTGCGTCACGCGCCAGCCGGCAACGGCGCGGTCAATTTCGCCGATAACCTGCGCCTGAAGTTGAGTGAATTTGGCCGCCGCCAGTTTCCGCCGCGCCTCGGCTTCGGCGATGGCACCTTGATTTTGATTGAGGATGGGCAGCTCAACCGTGAGGCCAAGCGACCACTTGTTGTCGCCCTGGTCGAACTGATAGCCGGGATTCAAATGCACATCGGGAAATTGTTTGGCGATCTCCAGCCGCAAATTATCTTCCGCCGCCGCATAGTCGGCCAACGCGCCAAGAATGTCCGACCGGGATTGCAGTGCCACACAGCGCGCGTCGGCGGAGGTCAACTGCTTCACACCGCGGTCCGAATCATCAAAATCGAATGCCTCGCCGTCGAGGGCGGCGGCGCTCAAGCCGAGCGCTTCCGCCAGGCGGGAACGCGCCTCGGCCTGCTTTGATTGGGCGTCGCCCAAATCCATCTGCGTTTTGTTCATCGCGATTTGTGGTGGCGTGAGTTCGGCGCGTGAAATCGCGCCCGCATCATAACGCTGCTGCAGCCGCTTTGCGACTTGCTGCTGCCCGGAGAATTGTTTCTGCAGCAGCTCCGCGCGTCGTCCGGCCATCTTGAAGTCCAGCAGGCTGGCGCGCACGCCGCTGCGGACCTGCCACGCGGCGCTGGCGAAGCTGAACCGCGCGGACTCGGCAACTTTTTCAGCGGCGGCGATGCGCTTGGCGCGCTTGCCCATGGTTTCCAGCGGCACGTCAAAATTGACGGACGGTCCCCACGGCGACGGCACCAGCGTCGTCGTGTTGTAAGTCGGCGTCACGCTCAACGTCGGATTGGGCCGTCCACCGGCGGTTTTGATTCCGGCTTCGGCCACGCGCCATTGCGCCCGTGCAACTTCGAGGCTGGGGTGAAAATAAAACGCGACGAGCGTGAGTTCTTGAAAATTCCAGTTCTGCTGCGGCCAGTTTTGCAGTGCGCCGCCGAGATTTTGTTCGAGGAATTTTTTCAGGCCGGGATCGTCGAGCCGGCGCGCGTCGAACTGCGCGGCGGATTTCTCCGGCACGAGCGGCTGCGGCTCAAAATGAGCGCAGCCGACGAGAGCAACTACCCCCAGAAGGAGCGGCCAAACTTTCATGCTGGCTGACACGCGGCCAACTTACTTGGCCGCCATGCCATAGACCAGAATTTTGAAGCTGTCCGGCACCATGCGTCCGCGCCGCTGGCCTGTCGCCGGCGCATCAAACTTTGCCGCCGCCAGATAGATTTTGTGCGTGGCGGGATCAATCGTCATCGTCCGCGAACCGCGTTCCGTTTTCAAAGTCTGCACGACCGTCAACTTGTCGCCGTCTTCCTTGGCAATCGTCACCGTGCCGTCGCCGCAGGAGGCGAAGGCGAACTGCGTGCCGGGATCAAACGCGTTGGCGTCCACGCCGTCGCCGATCGGCACGCTCGCGAGCACTTTGCCGCTGGTGCTGTCCATCATCACCATCGTTTTGCTGCCGCCGCAGCCGAGGAACAGGCGGTGGTTCTTCGCGTCGAACGCCAGGCCTGAGGCCTCTTCGCCGGGCGCAATCGGCCAGCGGTTCACCACTTCGTGTTTCTTCGTGTCAATTGCCACGAGTTCGTTTTTGTCTTCGAGGTTGTTGAACACCAGGCCGGCCTTGGAATCGGCCTGCGCAAATTCCGGTTTGCCTCCGAGCGGGATCGTGGCGACCACTTTGCCGGACTTCGCATCAATCACCGTGGCCGAACTGCCGCGCCCGTTGAACGTGTAAAATTCCTGCTGGCCCGGTTCAAACAACATGCCGTCGGGATTCGCGCCGGTGTCCACCTTGGAAATGATCTCCAAAGTTTTCAGGTCCACGATGGCCGCCTTGTTTTCGCGACCGCAGGTGACCACTCCGCGTCCGAGTTCCGGCGCGGGCGCAAAGCCGTGGACGCCGGGCGTGTTGGTGATTTCGCCGCACACCGCGTCCTTGGCCAGATCAATCACGACGACTTTGTTGCCGTGTGAAACGTAAAGCCGCTGCGCCGCCGAATCTACGGACGCGTAATCCCAGCCGCCGTCGCCGCCAATGGGAATTTCCTTGAGCAGTTGATAAGTTTCATCCGCGCGCAAAAGTGCCGCGCCCGAAGTGAGGAGAGTTGCCGCCAGCAAGATAGATTTCATGCCTTGTTTATCCAACGTCGGCGGGCGAATTGCCAGAAAATTCCGGCAGATGACAAAAAATTCATTTGGGATGGCGGCGACAATCTGGAATAGCCAGTGGAGATTGACGCTGCCGGATTTGAGGAGCACACTCCCTCCGACCTAAACGGGCTTGGCCGTGACAAAACCGAAAACAAAACAACGTTCAATCAAAATGCCGGCGCCTTCTCGCAACGGCTTTTTGAGCCCGTTCAGATATCCAGGAGGGAAAAGCTGGTTCGTCAAAACCGCTCGTAGATGGCTCGTAAGCCAACCGTGCCGCCCAAAGATACTCGTAGAACCGTTCGCCGGCGGAGCCGGCATCTCCTTGGATGCTGTCCATGAGAAACTTGTGGATCTAGCCGTCTTTGCCGAGATCGACCGCGATGTCGCTGCCACATGGAAAACAATCCTGAATGGCGAAGCAAAATGGCTTGCTGAGGAAATTACTTCCTTTCGCATTAGTCGCAAAAAGGTCGAAAAAGTGCTCGCCCGAACTCCTGCTACCCAGCGCCGGCGCGCTTTTCGGTGTTTAGGAATCGGACTTCACGGGGAGGTGTAATCACAAAAGGTGCTGGACTAATCCGCGAAGGCGAGGACGGAAATGGACTGAGTTCTCGCTGGTATCCAGATACACTTGCCAAGCGCATCAAAACCATATCCGCGCTCAATTCCAAGCTTACATTTGCCGAATGCAATGGCTTCGAACTTGTTCGCAAATATATTCGCCACAAACACGCCGTTTTTTTTGTTGACCCGCCTTACACCAAGGCTGCGCGGCGATTGTATAGCCATTGGCAAATTGACCACGAAAAACTTTTTGCAATTCTGGCTCGCGCCAAAGGTGCGATATTAATGACTTACGATGACACCTCTGAAATTCGCAATTTGGCCAAAAAATATGGTTTCCAATTTAAACGAATCTCAATGCGAACAACACACCATGAAAATAAACGCGAACTCATGATTTCGAAAGGTTTCAACTGGCTCAATAAACCACAGCCACGTGGCTAATACATTTCAGAGTAACGAGAATTCACTTTCGGCGAGATCGAGATACAACTGTAGTCTTAGGTGTGCTATCCAATATCAGTTCTAGTTGCGTATCATCAATCCAAACGGACACCTCGTAATTCCACTGGTTACCCGATCGCTGTCCTTTAACGCGACCGGAAATTACCTTTCCGTTAGCTCCCTCAATTCGTTCCTCGGCTGTTTCGGCGAACCACGTATTGCTACGAGTGACGGGAACCGAAACATTCGCCTTAATCTCAATTTGTCCAGGAGATATACGCCGGTCAGTCCGTCGCTCAATAATCTCAGTTCTAGCCCGAAATTCTGCTTCTCCCATTACTTTTGCGTCGCTGGCAGTTGGTTGTAGCCCGCTGAGATGGGATTCAATAACAGCTATCGGTTTTGATGTAGGAGGTAGATTTTCTGTCTCAACAAGAACAATGCCTTTCTCAAAGCCCCCACGTTCTTCGCGTTTCTGCGCTTGTTCAATTTTTATGTCATCCTCGTTAATGTTTAGCTTGTTAACAAGCGCATCAATGACTTCTCTAACATCAGCGAGTTCTGCCCTAACAGACTGCATATCGTTAGCATCTAATAATTCGTAAGCCTCTTCTACAAGCTTTTCCCGCAAGGCCTTTACAAGTGCTTGCTTTTCCAAAACCGCAGTTCTGACACTCTCGCCGCGCTGGAGGATAATCTCTGGAATGCGATCCCGGACTAGCTTGTTGAAAGCATGACGCTCCTCAAAACCAATAAATGGGTGAACCACTTCAACTATTGCCTCTGTTTGTAACAGCTTATAATAAGCATGAGACAATACAGCCCCTTCTAAAACAATTATTGCCCCCTTATCTTTTGCAATCTCCCCTATTTCCTTTAGAGTATCTTTATCCCGTAAAAGAGAGTCTTCTGTCGGCTGAACCCTGATACGATCACCAGCGCTTACAGGCTTCACACCGGTTTTTAGGTCATTGACATCTTTAGCACTCTGAATCAAATATGACTTGTCAAAAGGTGTTTTTTTTCTTCCTGTTGAAGAAGGGCGGCTTTTACTAATATCTATTTCTTCGTGATACCATGGAATCGCAGAACGCTTATACGAGGCGGGCGGAACTCCAACAAACCACATAATGCTTACTGAGTGGTTCTCGGCTTTAGCTATTCGTCGGGAATCGCATGCTATTATCCTGGCGTCATCCAATGATAACGATCCCTTCCAATCATAAGGAGGCTTGAGTGTTAAGGTCTCCCACTTTCCGCTCGGCGTCGTTGAGACGAAGAATCTCTTGTAGTTGCACTGGTCGTGGACTAAGAACCTTTGAATCTCTGCTGCGGAAACTAGTTCAATATCCTTCTTTAGGGTGTCAACCACGTATAAATCATGTGAATTATAATAGAGACCCTCTGGGAGACCCCACAACGATTCAATTTGAACAATTGGTTCGTTGGGGAGTGCCAATGCGAAGGCGGCAGATTGCGCTGGAATGAAATTGTGAAATATAAAGGCACTGTCGTGTTTTGATTTAATGAGTTTCTTGCTTTGACTGGTAATCCAACCAAGAGCTGCGGTTGCGTCTTTTAGCTCTTGCCTTGCTAATAATTGCTTTTCCTGCAGGTCGCTTGTCGCTATGTCTGTGCGAATGACAAGCGAACCTTTAACTAGCTCCGTTATGTCTGCGCGGAGTCCATCCGAGATAATTCCGTTAGAAAGTTTGAAAATAACATCTTGGTCATTCAAAATGTAAAGTGGTGCTATCGGCAACTTTAGTTTTAGATAGACAAAGACATTTCGTATCTTATCAAAGCGTTCAGCGTCGTGTTCATTAACTTCCTTGAGGCATTTTGGCGAAAACGCAACCGGATTATATTGTCGGGATTCATGTTCTTTTTTAGGGTCGTGTCCATCCCAGCTAAATTCTTCGTCTGCTTGAACAAGATAGACAGTTCGTCCATCCCAAACCCATTCAAAATGAAGTCTGGCACCAGCACGATATGCCCAATCGGCAGGGACTTTCAGCACATCTGAAATGTCTATGGATAGGGAACACGCCAATATCTCAGGCGGTTTTTCGGGAAGTCTTTCGCGCCAGCGCCTAAGATTGACTTGAAAATGTGATGGCGCACTATACAGAAGCGCATAAATAACGCTACATAACGGCGATCAAAAAAACGGCGAGAG
>ODAK010002595.1_pt1 | contig 19030 bp, 17 predicted proteins | sample 1539591 | NCBI WGS metagenome assembly ODAK01 (sample SAMEA3539303, study PRJEB22396) | soil metagenome | biome: tundra; feature: field; material: soil | place: USA | collected 2010-05 | depth 0.15 m | reverse complement strand
CCCGACCAAGGACAATTGTTTCTCCGGGAGGGTCATCGGCTCCGCACCACCCTTCTCCCACCGCACCGTGCGCCCGCCCGCTCCTCGCGCCCGTAACTGCAGATCGCCGCTCTCCCAGGGCAACAATCACTGAGACAGGGGGAGGGAGCATTTTGCCGTCGCCTTACACTACCCCGTCAATGTCAGCAGGTAATTCTTATTTTCCGCCGCCACAGAGTTCAACCGCATGAGTCAATGCCTTGGCCATCCGGTTCGCCAGTTCCTCGTTCAGAAACAAGAAGACGTCTTGGTCATTGGCGTCTGACTTTATTGCCTCCAGAACAAATACCGGTGGACTGGCTTGGGTACTAAATTCGGGATGACCCATCGCTGCGGCACTTTTCTTGAGGTCTTGTTCCATCGTTACGACGGCAATTCTCTTCACGTATTTCAGATGGACGACGTAGCCGATGTCGTGATGGGTTGTGTTGAGGTATGACCGATGCTCATAGATGAGCATGCAGGAATCCGGATCCGCGCTCACTTTCGATATTTCCTGTCTGGAGCGCACGGTCCTATCTTCGCCCGTGACGTTGTTGTGATAATTCAGAACATAATTGACGGGCCCGACGCTATTGATCCCGTCTTCAATGACCTTCATGGTTTCTTTCAATCTCGATCCGTTATCGAAGAATTCAAAGGGGGGCGCGAGGCTATGCCAGGCTAACGACGAGCCGCCGACAATACAGATGGAAAGTGAGAGCCACAAGAGCCGTTTTGCAATCATGAATGTTCCGAGAGTTTAGTCGAGATTCATGAAAACGATCTGTCGGCTCTCACGATCGGATGCCGTTTGTCCCGTCGAAATCGGTGCGCGTCGCCGTTACATCTTCGGCGGCGTTGCGGGTTGCGCCGAAGGCGGCAGGATGCCGTTTAGCCGCAGATAAATTGCCTGTGCGGAATAGTGATCTGCCCAATCGTAAGCGACGGTGATCATGGTCGCAGCCCTTGTGCTGGGACGGTTTGCGTTTCCGACGTTCGCGCCCAGGTTGGAATCGTCTGCCTTGGCCAGCACCTCGGTGCAATAATCAAAAGACGCTTTGATCGCTGCGACCAGCTTATCCTTGCCATCCGTATCGGCGACCGGAGGCTGTTGCGGCGCCGGTGTGCCGCTGATTCTCGCGCACAACCCAAAATTTGATTGTGCGATGTGTCCGACCAGGTGGGCGAAAGTAATTTCCTGTGGCGTGGGCTTAAAATCGTATTTGTCCGCCGGCATTAATTCGGCTGCGCCGACCATGTTCTTCGCGTACCGCGCTACAAGTTGCCGCAGCGTATCACTCACTGGATTTGGGGCTGGCGATGCGGTCAATTGGGATGCCGGTGTGGGCGCGCCGCCCTGCGCAAATACTGCCGGCGCAAATCCCACTACTGGAAATACGGCCAGCAGTAGAGCTACTCCTCGGATGCGTTTCATTTTATCTCCTCCAAAAAACTAAATTGGATTTGCGCTACACGAAAAGTTGCGCTTCGATTTGGTTCTCGAAAATCTGGTGCGGAAGAAGGGACTCGAACCCCTACGGCCGTTAAGCCGCCAGCTCCTAAGGCTGGTGCGTCTGCCAATTCCGCCACTTCCGCGTATCCTCACACTAGCATCGCCGCTAGGATGCGCGCAACGCGCCAAGTTTGGGCACGTCTGTTCGGCGCGGCTAGTTCCCAACGGCGAAAAGGTGACCATTATTCTGCGTGTAAAGTCTGCCATCGGGGCCGATGGAAAGCGGAGTGTACGCCGCGCCCAGCGCCAAGTTCAGGAAAAGCGAACTCTGCGGCTGCGTGAAAATTCCCGTGTGCCCTTGCGGAATAACGTAAATGCTGCCGTCTTCGCTATTCGCGTAAACCGTTCCGTTCATATCCACCGCGAGCATGTTGATGCACCACTCGTATCCATTTGCCTGGCCGGGATTCGTATTCTGAAATTGCCACTCGATCTGCAGGCCCGGATTCAGCTGGGTGATGTAGTACGGTCCGCCCGTTTCGTAATGATTGTCTTTTATCACGATTGAATACGTGCCGCCATGGACGTAGATGGCCGGCGTTGAGTCCCACCCGAAATCGAATGCTCCTTGGAAATTCCCGAGCGAATCGAATTTCAATAGGTGTCCCCGCCCGCCATTGTAATCCGTGAACGCTCCGAATAGAACCGATCCGTCCGGCACGACGGTTGGCGAAGAGGACGCGAGATCAATGATGAGTCCGGTGCCAAGAATGCATGGAGGCGCACCCCCGCAGGCGTCCGTGAGTAGAGATTGCATTGCAGCGGTCCACTTCGGCGTCATATTTGAGTTCACGGCAACCACATAGGCCTGTCCAGAATTGAAGTGGGCCACGCTGCCGATGTAGATCGTGCCGTCGGGCGCGATTGCCGGCGCAATATTAATGCCGGGCCGCTGCGAACCGCAGATTCCATTTGGTCCTCGTGTGAACTCAGCGGGACACGCGGTTGAATTTGCCGCAGGCGCGGCGGGCACCAGTGAAGCAAATGTCGCGATGGTCGAGGTGTCGTCCGCCTTCACTTTCACGAGCCAGGCGCCTTGTGCATCATTTGCAGTCCACGGATCGCCCATGCTCGGATCGGCAAGCTCAATCACTGTGTAATAGATGTTGCCCTGGGAATCGGCCGAAAGTGGTCCTGCAACATATGTATTCTGCGCGGTGATATTTGTGCCGCTGAATGGATTGATGTGCGATGCCGCTGCGCCGGTCGTCTTATTCACTTTCCAAATTGTGCCGCCGGCGCCGGGAACATAAATAAAATTGTTCGCGTCCAACGGATGGAATACCGGTTCCCAGCCTTCCAATCCATTTCCATTTGGCTCGGGTTTCCAGTCGCTCACGAAAATCCAAATCTGCGTGAGTTGATTATTGATCCAGGAGAACCGCGCTTCGTTCCAGATCATCGTGTTCCATGTGTTGGGGCCGCATGCCGCATTCTGCGTAAACCACGCGCCTGCCGGAACGCATGAATTGTACGTGCCGGTTTTCATCATCGCGTACACGTCATTGCCGTCAACAATTGGCGCTTGATAGTGAGCGGTCAATTCCGCTTCACCGAAGACGGCCGCGTTCTCGGCCTTTTCCTGATTTACGAATGGCTCGTAAACGATATCTGCCAATTTGTGGACGGCATTCTGGCCAGTCACGGCCACCATCCCCGCGTGCTGCGGATTCGCTCCCCATTGCGCCCAGAAAGGAGTTTCCGAAGGCTGCGGCGCTACGAAGAAACCAACCGTCACTGTAGCCGGAGATCCTGTCACGCCCGCTGCGGTGATTGTGATGTGGCCCGTATTCATGCCTGCCGGAAGTGTGCCCACCGCCGCGCTAATCTGCAAACTTTGCGGAGCCGTTCCGTTTGTGGGAGTTACAGCGAGCCAGGGAGAATCGCTCGTCGCGCTGAACGTGAGTGTGCCTCCGCCAGCATTTGAAACTGTCACCGACGCTGCCGCCGGATTCGCGCCGCCCTGAACGGCGGTGAACGATGCCGAAGTTGACGAAATTGAAAGCACAGGCGCGGGAGGAGGCGTGACTATGCCAGACGAGCCGCCGCAGCCCACAACGATTGTGCAGAAGGTGACCGTCACCACAATGAGTGCAAAGCGTTTCATGGCCCAGCCGCTCTGAAACTATAATTACTCGGCACCTATATTGAAATAGACAATCCCGAGACCAACGTTACGGTAGCACCCTGATATGCGCATCCGCAACGAGTCACGCCGCAGTGAAGGCGCTCACTCAAGCTGCTTTCCTTTAGTCTCTGGCAAAAGGAGCGCCAACACAGCGCTAACGAAGAACGCCGCAGCAAGCAGATAGAACGCAGCATTGAAACTATAGCGCGTAGCGATGGCTCCCACGGCGAACGGAGCGAGTGCCGAGAATCCGCGGCCAACGTTGTAGCTGAGCCCGATAGCGGTGGCGCGAATTTCGGTGGGGAACAACTCGGAGGCTATTGCGGCATAGCCGGAAAAAAATCCAGTGCCAAAAAACGCGACCGGAGGCCCCAAAATCAGAAGCCACATCGGGCTGCGTGACATTCCGTATAGCGGCACGAGCGCCGTGGCAATAAATAAATATGTCGCATAACTTTTTTTGCGGCCGACGGAATCGGCGAAGAACCCGAACAGCGCGTATCCCAACCATTTTCCGACTCCCATCACGATCAGCCACGTCGTCGTGGTCATCAGATTCAGGCCACGTCCGCCTTGCGCAACGGGTAGCGATAAGTATGCCGGAATCCAGGTGAAGAGTCCCCAGTAGCCGAACATCCCGCAGGCGTTCATGGCAGTGGCGATCAATCCGGGAGCACGAATATCCTTGCGCCAAAGCAGCTGCAATGAGCCACGCTGTTTTGCGCTGCGCGCGCGCCACATTTCGGACTCGGGCACCGCGCGCAAAATCCAAAATACCGCGAGCGCGGGCAACACTCCGACAAAAAATACCGCGCGCCATCCGAATCGAGGCAGCACAAGCGCCACGACTCCTACGGCCAGCATTTCGCCGATTGCCCAGGTGGATTGCATCAGGCCGAGCGCTTTGGCCCGGTGCTCCGCTGGCCACGTCTCGGCGATTAACGTTGCGCCTGTCGTCCATTCGCCGCCCATTCCCAGACCAAGAATCACGCGGAAAATTGCAAGCTCGATGACGGTTTGCGAAAGTCCGCACGCGCCGCTGGCCAGCGAATAGACAAGAATGGACGCCATCAACGCGCGCGTGCGCCCAACTCTGTCCGCAATGAAGCCGAACATCAGGCCACCGACAGCCGAAGCGCCAAGCGTCAGTCCCGTCAGAAGCCCGCCGACGCTCTTGCTCATTCCGAGCGCCGTCATCAAATGCGCCAGCACCATGGAATAAAGCATCACGTCCATGGCATCCAGCATCCAGCCGAGGCCGCCCGCGATCAGCGCATTACGCTCTCCGCGCGTTACCTGCACCGGCCACGGAAATCCAAGTATTCGGCGAACCGGACGCAATGCGCCTTCTTGCGAAGGTGTGGGAAATGAGGACAGATGCTGCTCCAAACGGGGAATCTCCCCGGCGAGCACATTCTATATCCATAATCAGTAATGGAAAGCAGGGAAGCGTTGCATAAAGGGCAGCACCGATTCTTAAGTTGAGAGAATCTGTCCTACTTGCCCGCGCGTCTATATTGCTGCCAGTTTTGTGGATTGAGTTTGTTGTGCTCCGAATAACGTATAATGTCAGCGCGAATGACAATCGAGCGATATTCCGCTAAAGCCGCGACGCAATGCTTCTCAGCATTCAATCAGAGGCGTGTATGGTAACTTGCTCCAAATGCGGCACGCAGGTTCTGGGCGACGCGGTGTTCTGCGTGAAGTGCGGCCAGCGATTGAAACCCACAACACCGCCTCCGAGCAATGTCTATTGCGCGAAATGCGGACAGGTGCTGCCGCACGCCGACGGTTCAGCCGGAACCGCTGAGGCTGTGCAGTCTGTGATTCCGCTGAACTATGCCGCTCCGCTGAGCTACTTGTTCGGATGGGTCTCCGGAATTGTCGTGTATTTTATGGATAAGCGGCCCGCGGTGCGATTTCATGCGGTACAATCCATTATTGTTTTTGGCGTGCTCACGATTGGCGGATTCATTTCCGGCCGGATGTCGAACAGGCTTTTTCTTGAATCCCAGCAGCAAGTGTCGTCCATCGTGGCGTTTGTTTCCTTCGCGCTGATCTGCTTCACGTCTCTCGCGTTATGGATTGTTTTAATGTTGAAATCATTCGAGCGGAGACCGTTTCGCGTGCCGATTGCAGCAAGCATCGCCGGACTAATTGCAGGAAAGTCCGCAGCGTAGATTTCGCGTGCCTTCGTTCGCATAATTCTGTACTTAGCCCGTCCTATTAATTTGCTTCCGAATCTCTTGCAGCCCGCCACTGGTTCTGCTAGGCTCCGCGCCGTAGGGATATTTCGACATCTCTCGCACGGAGGTTCACTATGGCGTTTTGCAGCGGTTGTGGCGCTGAAGTGCCGGCAGGTTCGGCGTTTTGTAAGCAGTGCGGCAGACCGATGGCCGCGGGCCAATCTTCAACACCAACCGCTCCACCAGCGCACCACTCGAATCCGGGCAGCGGGGCGCCAGCGACGGCAGGCTTGGCGGATAATGTCGCGGGAGCGCTTTGCTACTCGCTCTGGTGGCTTACAGGAATTATCTTTCTTGTGATTGACAAGCGTCACAGCGTGCGCTTTCACGCGGCGCAGTCGATCGTAGTTTTTGGCATGGTCACCGTACTTTACTGGGTAGTCGGCGCGGTTTTTGCCACGAGTATTATGTGGGGCGGGCTTGGAGGAGGTTGGACCCTGGGCTACTCTCTTTTCATGCTGATTCGGTTGGCCGCCCTGATCCTCTGGATTTTCCTGATGTTCAAGGCATATCAGGGGGAGCAATTTCGCGTCCCAATAGCCGCCAACATTGCGGATAGCCTTGTCGGCAAGACGCCGGCATAGTTTTTGTTACATTTTTCGCTGTCACATTTTGTAGCATCGTTTTACGCGGGGAGCTTGCATCGCATAGCTCCCCGTTTTCTTGTTTGTGTGGGGGTGGAACCGCGCCGCTTGACATCCGAGCGCAGCGCAGGGATCTTGGATTGCGCACTTTATTGATGAGTTTTCGCTGATTTCAGCCGAGGGAAGCCCTGAAATGTCTGATCCGAAGAATGTTCGCGTCTTTTTTCACGACCGCTGCTTTGATGGCGCGGCCTCGGCGGCGGTGTTCACACGTTTTTTTCGCGAGCGGATGAATCCTGACTCCCAATTCTTTTACACGGGCATGACGCATCGCGCACGCCATCCGTTTGAAGAAAAAATGTTTGACGGCGACGAGAACGCGATTGTGGATTTTAAATACAACCCGTCGCCCCGGCTGACCTGGTGGTTCGATCATCACCAGAGCGCGTTTTTGACTCCTGCGGACGCCGAACATTTTAAGAACGATCATACGAATCACAAGTTTTACGATCCGTCGTACAAATCCTGCACGAAACTCATCGCGGATACGTCGCAATCGAAATTCGGTTTCGATGTCGCGCCGCTCGCCGGCTTAATTCACTGGGGCGACATTATTGATGGCGCACAATACGCTTCCGCGGAACAAGCGGTAAGCATCAGCGAGCCTGCTACGCAAGTTGCGCTGGTGATTGAAGCTGCGCCCGGCGAAAGCGTTTCGGCAATTTTGGTGCCGGAGCTGGCTTCGCGTCCGCTGGAAGAAGTGGTGAAATTGCCTCTCGTGGCGGGGCTGCTTGGCCCGTTGCTCGAACGCCACAAGCGCTCTATTGATATATTCCGCAAGCGAACGCAGGTCTCAGACGGTGTAATTTATTTTGACGTGAGCGATCTGGATCTGGAAGGTTCCAACAAGTTTATTCCCTATCTGATTCATCCGGAAGCCATTTATTCCGTGTGCGTCAGCGCGTCAAAGGACCGGGCGAAGGTTTCCATTGGATCTAATCCGTGGAAGTCCGAATTAGCGGTGAAAAATCTGGCGGCAATTGCGGAGCGCTACGGCGGCGGCGGACATCCAAAGGTTTCGGCGATATCATTCGAGCCCGACGCCATCGCGCGCGCGCAAGAAGTGGCCAAAGAAGTTGCCGCGGAATTGCGGCGCTAGCACGTTTCTTGAATCATCAACCTCGTATCACCGATCGAAAATCAGTTTCTCAGCCGATTCCGTCCAGGTTCGACAAATCCAGCAATGCCAGTATAAAATGCCAATCTCTCGGTGGGGCCGCTGGCTCAATTGGTAGAGCAGCTGACTCTTAATCAGCGGGTTGCAGGTTCGAGTCCTGCGCGGCCCACCAACAATTCTCCGTAAGTGACTGCAATACAATCAGTTAATCCTCTCGGTCTCCTTCGAGACCGGACTGGATTTGGGAACATCTGGGAACAAAACCCCCGCAACTCGCTCGACCGCACGTCGCTGTGAGTCAGGGATCGCGTGCATGTATGTGTTAAGCGTAGTTTCCAGGTCTGAGTGACCGAGAAGAGATTGAGCGGTCTTCACGGATTCACCTACTTCGCCTAGCAACGTCGCATTGGAATGCCGGAAGGAATGCCACGAAATCCTCGGTAGCCCGATGCGATCACATGTTGGTGCGAGCACTCGGTTGTAAAGATTCTTTGTACTTAGCGGCGATCCCTTCGTCGTGCAAAAGACGAGGTCTTCCGGTCTCGTCCGTTCGCAGTTGAGTTTGTGTGCTGCAAGAGTTGCTCGCAATGAACTGCTCATCGGAAGGACACGCCGACTACTCTTCGTCTTAGGCGTTCCGAATTGTCCACCGGAGAATGTCTCCGCAACTTCAATCGTGCCTCGTAAGAAGTCGAGTCGCTTCCATCGGAGCGCCAGAATTTCTCCGATTCTCATTCCTACGAGTACGGCAACGGCGACGATCGTGTGGCACGGTTCACTGAGATTTGCGAGAAGTGTTCGGAGCTGTTCAAGTGACAAGAGTTTTCGTTCTTGTTTGGGTTCTCTCTCGCCGATTTGAATTCCCCTTGCGGGATTCGTTTCAAGATAACCGTGCTCTACCGCTGCTTGAAGCTGTCCTTCGCCAAAACTCCATCGGCCTTTGGAATCAACAAAATAGCTCATTGAAATCCACACCGACCTTGCGGTAGCACACACCAATGTTTCGCACACTTTGGCTCTTGGTGACAACCACTTTCCGCTGTTTGCACGCTCGCCGCACTCTCCTCTTGGAAAATCTGGTTCTTCGGCAGCAACTCGCCGTACTGAAGCGAAAGCATCCGAGACCAAGGCTACGAGCGTTCGATAAGCTCTTCTGGGTTCTGACGCGGAGGCTTTGGTCTGGCTGGAAGCAGGCTCTCATCGTCGTCAGCCCTGAAACCGTGGTCGGTTGGCATCGCACTGGATTCAGATTGTATTGGAGTGCGATCTCCAGGGCACGGCGAGTGATTGGCCGGAAGCGAATATCCAGAGAGGTTCGAGACCTCATCTTCAGGATGGCCGCCGAGAACCCGACTTGGGGCGCACCTCGAATTCACGGGGAACTACTGATGCTCGGATTCGATGTGTCCGAGAGAACCATCTCTCGATGGATGCGACGCGCGCCAAGAGATCCTGAACCCGCGAAACGATGGCTCGCGTTTCTGAAGAATCATCGCGAAGCGATTGCTTCGATGGATTTCTTCACCGTTTCGACCGCGACTTTTCGGCTGCTCTACTGCTTTTTCGTGATACGTCATGATCGCCGCCAAATACTGCATTTCAATGTTACGCGCCATCCCACAAGTGCGTGGGTGATTCAGCAGCTGCGAGAAGCGTTCCCGTTTGAAGCTAGGCCAAGATTCCTGATTTTTGACCGCGACTCGAAATTCAGCTGCGAAGTTGCAGCGGCGGTCCGCTCATTAAATGTCCGCCCGGTTCGGACTTCTATAGAAAGTCCTTGGCAGAATGGAGTCGCCGAACGGTGGATTGCAAGCTGCCGCCGGGATCTCTGCGACCACGTGATCGCCGTGAATGAGGGTCATCTGAAACGACTGCTTACCGAGTACGTTCACTACTATCACGAAGACCGAACGCACTTGGGGTTGAACAAAGAAACGCCTGGCGGCAGAATCCGCTCAGCGCATCGTGGTTGCGTTATTGCGGAAGCAAGACTCGGCGGCCTACATCATCGCTACGACCGAGCCGCATAGAAGACACTGTGATCCCAGATTTCTCCACAAGGAGTAGTGTGCCTCGATTTTCCAATAATGAGACGACTCCAGAGAATACCCAACTTTTTTGTCTGTTCAAATTCGAGAAGAGGGAAAGGAATGTGGAGAATCAGAGCCGTTTTGAATTATGGCGAGGGACAGGGCCAGCAAGACAGATTCCTTCAACCACGTGTCACGCTAGGATGCTGGAATAGACGGCGGTTCTAATGCTTGGGTTAAGAGAAGAGTTCTGAAATCGTCCCCTAGGGCGCACCACTCTACTTTTTACTTCTCAGTAATTGTCGCATTAAGCGCTAAACTTTTTGTCGTGGTGCCCCAGTCAGAATTTCATCGCTATCGGTTGTTGAGAGTCCGTCGACAGAGCGTCACGAGTTCTCCTTCACAATGCTTCAACTTAATTGAAGTATTGTGTTATGAGCAAATGTTTTAAAGACGCAGGAAATCACCTTTACGACGTTTCCGAGGACTCGCTGGCATCATCAGTTTAAATGTGTGCTTAAGGTCTATCCCCTCTACCCGCGAAGGTCCTGCCGAGTAGGCCATGACGTCATGCTCCCGAACAAGATTCGCATTTCGGTCGGGAACTCAGTCAAAGTTGTAGTATTTCTTTGAAGATGACCGAACACTATCTCGCAGTTCTTGCAAGTATGAAGAGTTAGGATTGTAGCGGGAATTAACGCTTGACTCTGGAACTGGTTCCAGGGGTGAGGATGAATGTGGTTATGGGAACTGCACTAGCAATCCAGAGAACAATGCGATCAGCCGAATTGGCGCGCCTTGCGGGTGCAAGCACTGACACGCTTCGACATTACGAACACGTCGGGGTGTTGCAGGTGCCCCAACGAACGACCGGGAACTATCGCGTCTATCCTGCGAGCGCATTGGATCGAGTGCGATTAGTTAGGCGAGCATTGTCGTTCGGATTTTCCCTTGCAGAACTCGCGCGCATTTTCAAAGTGCGCGAACGCGGAGGAGTTCCTTGCAGCGAAGCTAGGGAACTTGGTAAGGCGAAGCTCGTTGACGTGGAGCGAAGGCTTGCCGAGCTTAGTTCACTGCGGGTCCAACTGAAGAAAATCCTTCACGATTGGGACGGTCGATTGAAGCGAACCTCTGCCACCGAACGCGCCCGATTGCTCGAAACATTGCCCGAAGCAACGGTTCCTATGACCTCTGGAAAAAACTCACTCAAGCGAGGTCAAAGAAAATCATGAACACTCTACTGGCGACAGCCATACTTCTTGTCGGAGCGTCTCTGGGAATGTCCAACGCAGGGCAACAGGCCAATCCGCCAACGTCGTCGCAAGACGAACACCATCAGGGAGTAAACGAACGCGGCGACAAAGCGATGGGCTTTTCGCATGAGAAAGCGACGCACCATTTCAGTCTTTTCACGGATGGCGGCGCGATTGAAGTGAATGCCAACGATGCAAAGGACACGGAAACGCGCGATCAGATTCGGAATCACTTCCAGCACATCGTAATGATGTTCGCGGCAGGCAATTTCGAGATTCCAATGTTAGTTCATGCCAAAAACCCTCCGGGAGCGGACGTGATGACGCGCCTGAAGGCGGAGATTCATTACAGCCTAGAGGAAACACCGCACGGAGCACGCGTACGAATTACCTCCGAAAATAAAGAGGCGCTTGAAGGAATCCACAAGTTCCTCGCGTTTCAAATTAAGGATCACGAATCCGGTGATTCGACGGCGATCACTAAGGCTCACTAGCCCCATAAGCAAGTTGACCGCCGAGACGCGCGAATTCTTCATTTTCGTCGCGTCTCAAGAGCTTTTGGAAACGGAGCCCTCAGTGGAGATAGTCTGGAAAGATTTGCGTTTGGGATTTCGGCTGATTAGGAAACAAGCCGTATTCAGTTTGTTGGCGATTTTGGCGCTGGCAATTGGCATCGGCGCAAACACGACGATTTTTTCGTTGGTGAACGGAGTGTTGCTGCGTCCATTGCCGTATCGTCAGCCGGGAAACCTTTACCTTATTCGCGAGGTCGTACCCATGATGGGCCGAGGGAACGGCTCATGGCCAGCGAACCTGCGCAACTTCGATATTTGGCGGCACCAGTCCACGTCCTTCGAGCAGATGGCTGTTGTGGAACCAGTTTCCTTTGACTGGACATCTTCCGGCGAAGCCAGACAGATCGAGGGAGCGCGCGCTTCCGCAAATCTTTTTGACGTCCTGGGCGTGCGTCCGGAATTTGGCAGGAATTTTCAGGCAGGTGAGGATTCGCCGGGCCACGATCAAGTCGTGATACTGACCAATTCGTTCTGGCGCGACGAATTGCACGCAGATCCTGCGGTTATCGGGAGCGCCATCAATCTAAATGGTGCGTCGTATCAAGTCATTGGAGTTTTGCCGAAGTCATTCCGCTTTCCAAAAGGAAATGAGCTTGGTCCCAGAATCCAGTTCAGCGCAAGAATAGGATTCTTCAAGCCGCTAGGGACTGACGCGAGCCAAGGTTCGCTCCTAGGGAATTTTCGATTTGCTGCAATTGCTCGCACAAGACCGATGGTAAGCGCCGGTCAAGCGCGAGCCGATTTGAACGTGGTGTTCGCGAACATTGCACGGCAGGCAGGCGCAAATAGCGGCCGCAAAGTCGAATTGGAACCGGAACTCATCCCGCTCGAATCGGAAGTGCTGGGATCGTCACGCCGAGGACTAATGTTGTTGCTTGCGTCGGTCACTGCGGTACTGCTAATCGTATGCGTGAATCTGGCGAGTCTATTGCTAGCTCGCGCTTCCAGCCGCATGCACGATATGGCTGTGCGTAGCGCGATGGGCGCGACGCGCGCCCGGTTAATATGGGCGATGGTCGCGGAAACACTTCCGCTTTCCATTATCGGCGGAATTGCGGGGATCGCCTTTGCCGCAATTGCGTTGCATTCGCTTATGGGCGTTGCGCCAATCGATCTGCCACGTCTCGGCGAGGCGCATCTCGATTGGCGAGTATTCATGTTTGCGTTTGGTCTCTCGGCACTCAGCGGTGTTTTAGTCGGCGCGTTGCCAGCTTGGCGTTGTTCGCGTGTTCAGCCGCAAAGAGTGCTCAGTTCCAGCGATAGCAGAGCCACCAGCGATCGATCCGTTTTGTGGATGCGGCATGTCCTGATTAGCAGTGAAGTGGCGCTTACTGTCGTGTTGTTGGTTTTTGCTGCTGCGCTGACGGAAAGCCTTCTTCGAGTTCTCCGGGTAGAAAAAGGATTTGACGTGGACCACGTGCTTACCGTTGACGTGACGCTTCCACCCCAAGAGTATTCTCAGCCTGCGAATCGATTACAGTTTTACGAGCGTGTCCAGTCAGCACTTCGGGAACTTCCGATGGTCAGCAATGCGGGGTGGGTCAGTAAATTGCCGTTGGAAGGACAAGCCTACACATTAGTAGTGAATGTACCCGGGCTTGTTTCGCAAGATTATGAAAAGTTGATGGCGAATTATCGGCTTACCAGCCCGGCCTACTTTGGGTCCATCGGAATTCCCATCGTTGAAGGCCGCATGTTCGAGATAAGGGATCAAGGAAAAAATGTCGCCGTGATATCTCGCACGGTTGCCGCGCTCGTTTGGCCCGGTGAAGATCCACTTGGAAAGCAATTTCATCCGGGGCCGGATAGCGCGCCATTGACCGAAGTAATCGGAGTTGTCGGTGACATTCGCACGGTTGGTCTGGATCAGCCGCCGATTTCAATGGTCTATCTTCCATACTGGGGCACTCAATCACCGCAGTCCGCGTCTCTTGTGATTCGATCAACGGCTGGCAATGTGGATTCAATCGCCGCAGATGTTCGCAGCGCAATTAGGAAAATCGATCGCGCGGTGCCAATCCTGAGTGTCCGTTCGATGGAGCAGATTGTGTCGGACTCAATTTCCGCTCGCCGGTTCCAAATGCTGTTGATGGATTTTTTCGCCGGATGCGCACTTTTTCTTGCCGCATTGGGAATTTATAGCGTCGTCTCGTATTCGGTGGAACAGCAGAAATTTGAAATGGGACTTCGGATGGCGTTGGGAGCTAGCCCATCGAACTTGCGCCGTTTGGTCATGAAAGCCAGCCTGACGCCTGTCGCGATAGGATTAATTGCGGGCATCGGCGCGGCTTTGTTACTGCGGAGATTGGTCAGCAGTCTGCTCTTCGGTGTAAGTGGTAGCAATCCGCTCATGATTCTCGCGGTTTCACTCTGCGTCTTGTCGATCGCGATCGCAGCGTGCTTTGTGCCAACGGCGCGAATAACTCGGATCGATCCGATGGTTGCATTGCGGTCACAGTAGTGATTCACATTCGCGGCGAAGCGGTGGCACATCGTCTCAGCGTAGTGCTCAAAGGTCTCAATCAGCCAAGTTACTAGATTGGCCGGGGACAAAACGGGGTGAAGAGTGTGGACTTCTCGTAGGGCGCCTGCAAGGAAACCAACTGAAACCAGTCGGTCCCTGTCTCGCTTTGATGTCATGTCTGTTGCGTTCTCTTTCAGAAGGCCGAATTTGTTGCTTCCTATCGTCTGTTTGTCGATCTGCATGGGAGTTGCGTTCCTGCCAGCAGCCGGCCAGTCGGCAGGCCCAGCAACGGAAACTAAGGATACCGATCCGATCGTGCATGCGTTGTGCGGCAAGAGTGTCGCATTGCTCGGCGAATCGCCGGTGCACGGTTTCGGAAAGACGCTGGAGTTCAAAGTCGAACTCGTTCGTCGACTCATTGACGAGTGCCATTACAACGCGCTCTTCGTGGAGAGCGGAACATACGATTACATCAACATCCAGAAGAAGCTGAAGTCTGGCCAGGATGTGACGGACTCAATGATTTCGGCAGCAATCGGCGGCCTTTGGGCCACGAAGGAAGTGCAACCGCTGATTCCATTCCTCAGGGAAAAGGTGAAAGCAGGCACCGTTACTCTCGGTGGCCTCGACGATCAGCTCGAGATGGGCACCTACGCGCAACGTGAGATGCCATCCGATTTGGTGCAATATCTTCAGGGCGACGAGAGATCGCGGTGCCTTGCCACCTTGCAGAAACACATGCTGTGGCAATACACCGATGATGCTCCCTACGGTCCGCCAGATAAAGCCAAGATTGTCGGCTGCCTGGATCGAATAGAAGCTCGCCTGTCACAAGAGGGAGAGAGTAAGGCACCCTGGGCCGAAGAAGACAGGGCTATGATTGACGGCCTCAAAAGGAACTTCGCCCGAGAGTTCCCTGAGAAGTTTGCGAAGAGCGCGGATCCAGACGTGACGTTTAACGAGCGGGATCGATCGATGTACCTGAACTTCCGGTGGCTGCTGTCTCGATTGCCGAGTCACAGCAAGGTCATCGTGTGGGCCGCGACGGTACATACGGCCAAGGATCTGAGCGGCGTTAGCGAATTCGATGGCAGGCTCCCGCTTGGCTCTTACATAAGACGGGACTTCAAGGACCGGGCCTTCACTCTTGGATTCTCTGCGTATTCCGGCAGCTATGCGTTTGTCGGGCAGCCAGTTCGACAGTTGAGCGCTGCTCCCGACACCTCCCTCGAATGGCGATCGTTCGCGAATCGCGACTCCGATACCGTCTACATCTCTCTCAAGCAGCTTCGCAAGTTCGGATCAGTTGGAGCTCGCCCGCTGGGAACCAGCTTCAAGACGGCCCGGTGGGACGACGTATTGGATGGATTAGTCGTCTTTCGTGAAGAGCGGGCTCCCCAATATCTTCATCGCTAAAGACCGACCCCATCGTCGGCCTGTGGGAAGTTCCGGTCACTTCCGAATGACGGGCTACTTGGAAGTAATGGACTTCTCGGTAGAACACGGTTACGGCTACCTGGGAATCTTGGCTGGGAACGAAGAGCCAGTGTGCCAATTCAAACTGTCTAATCAAGGGTTCACCCCACTGCTGCGAAAGCAGGGGTGCTCTCTGTGCCAAAACTGCAGGGTCTCCTTTTTGCATCGATTTACGGACAATGTACGGACAATTGAGAAGGTCTAAAGAGCGTTCTAAGTTCGTAAGCGACACCAAAGAAAGCACTTAGATTTTGTGCTGTCGTGGCTACGAACCAGAAGGTCGGGAGTTCGAATCTCTCCGGGCGCGCCAATCCTTTTAGCGATTTGTTTTCAATGACTTCCACCGAGACTCTTCGTTTTGTTTCGAACTCAAATTTCGATCTCGTCTGGTTGAAAACAATTATGAATTCACTTGTCTGGCATCCCCCTTCAATCGGACAGACACCCAATCCTAAATAAACTCTATTTTGCGTCCCCGCATCGCACTGCTAGCATCAGGGTGCGTCTCGGCGGACGGCGCTTCGCAATCGTTCATTTGCGGGAGAAATATCATGCGCACAAAGCACGTCGTTGTCGCAGCAATCCTTTGCGTGACTAGCGCAACCGTAGCGTTCGCGCAGTCGGTCCCGCCGCCTCCACCACCGCCCGCGCTGCCGACGCCATCGCCGCAATCCGCCGTTCACGTGACCACTCGCATCGTGCAGGTCAGCGTGACTGTACATGATCAGAACGGCCGCCCGGTCACAGGCCTCACGAAAGACGATTTTGTCTTATTCGATCACGGTCAGCGCCAGCAGATCGCGTCTTTTTCCGAGCAAAAGAATCTCGTCACCACAACACGCGTCGCAGCGCCGAATGTTTTCACAAACCGATTCGAGCAGGGCGTCAACGCACAGCCGCCGCTCACAGTCATCGTCCTCGACGCCTACAACGCGGGCTATTGGGATTCTAAGTTCTGTCCCCCGCCGGGCGGCCTCGCCCCGATATGCGCGGTCGATCCAATGTTCCAGGCGGTGAAAAAGTTTATCGGCCAAGTGCAGCCGCAAGATCGCGTGGCGCTGTACGAACTTGCTGACACGCTCTATCTTTTGCAGGACTTCACCAGCGATCAGGACGCTCTTCTACACGGTCTCGAAATTGGAAGGAAGCATCTGCCACTTTTCTATGCGCCCTCTAGCACTGACACCATCGTGATGAGCAATTTTACGATGGATGCGATGCGCGTGATTTCGGGCCGCCTGGCGTTCGTGCCGGGGCGAAAAAATCTGATTTGGCTCTCGAACGGTTTTCCAACCAAGAGAGTTATTACGGATGAAAAGATCGACAAGTCCGCGAAAATACTCGCCAACGCCGATACACCACTCAATGCAATCGATGCGAGAGGTCTCATGGTCGGGGGCGGCGGTGGAGGGCCGGTTCCCCATAGCGCGCCTCGAGGTCCGATCGAGGATTCTCCGACCGGTCCAGGCATCGGAAACCTTGGCAGTGGCGGCGGACCCGTGGGAGGATTCAATGCAATCAGAAATCTCTCGGATATGTCAGGAGGCCACCCGATCTATGGCACAAACGATCTTGCCGGCGCGATTCGGCGCGTAGTTGACGATTCCGCAGCCACCTATACGCTCGGCTACTATCCCGATCACAATAAATGGAACGGCGAATTCCGCGAAATCAAAGTGAAGGTCAATCGACCCGGCGTCGAGGTGCGTTCTCGCAAAGGGTATTACGCCCTCGCAGATACCGCTTCCGCCGCCCAGAAAGACGCGGAGAAACTTTCCGACGCAATTAAGAATCCTCTCGAAGTGACAGACCTCGGTTTCGACGTGCAAGCCGACGGCATTTTCGTTTCCGGGGCACAGCAATTAAAAGTAAAAGTCACTCTCGACGCAAATCAGTTGCGCTTCCAGCAGCAGGGTGACCGATGGACTGACACGATTGACGAAACCTGTACGGAGTTTAATTCCGTAGGCCTACAAGTAGGCACAATTTCAAAAACAATCGACTTGAGCCGCACGCAGGACGATTACAAAAAACTCCTTCACGACGGATTCACATATTCAAAAATGCTCGTCCTTTCACAAGATGCCGTAGAAGTGCGCTTAGTGCTGCGCGACGCAGGGAACGGAGCGATCGGCTCCGTGATTATTCCGCTGTGGCGATTGTTCGCTACGAAGAATGCGCTACTTGAAACTAAGCAGTAGAATGTCCCAGTTACCGAAACAAGCGAGGATATAGTATGCGCATCAACCATATTCTCATCGCCGGGCTTCTCTCCTTGTCCGCGGTCTCACTTCTTAAGAGCTAGACGGCGCCCAGTGAAGAAATCAAAATCGCGGCGCGGGGGCACTTTCGGGGTGCCCTATCTCCTATCCCATACCGGCATTGCTGGGTTAGGTAAGATTACCCCCGCGAAACCGGCCACCCCTATTTGGCCACTTTTATCGCCTTTCCTTCGCTTACGATTGGGCAGATCACTATTCCGCACAGGCAATTTATCTGCGGCTAAACGGCATCCTGCCGCCTTCGGCGCAACCCGCAACGCCGCCGACAAACCGCAAACTCTGCCGCCGGAATGACTTTGCTCGAATTGATCGTGGCCATCGGCATCTTGGTGATCCTTGCGTCAGCCGCATTGCCACTCGTCCATGTCACGATTCAACGCAATCGCGAAGCCGAGTTGCATCGCGATCTTCGCGAGATCCGCAACGCCATAGGGCGCCCCTTGGTGGTGACCGTCCAAGATGGAACCTCTAGCAATTAGTTACGAAAATCTACTGATATACATTTGACCTTGAATGTGGTGCCTCGTTCGTCTTAATCCTATGGTGTAGATTATTGCTGGATGTTTTGGAGGGTCCGCCCCCAGTGCCCGTCTTATTTATTTATTTGTTTCTGACCGGTCTTTGGCTTAGGTTTCGCTGGAGGCGCAAGGTAGGGACCAGTCGCAGAGTCTGGGATCTTCTGTATGTTGCCTGTCTTTTTCTGACGCCGGTGGCGCTAGGAATCTGGGCACTCATCGAGTATCGAGATCGGTGGACTCGCTATTTGCTGCTACTACCCTTCGCCGGGTCGGGTTTAGGTTTTCTAATTTGGGCTGTGCGGATTAGCAAGGTGGCGCGGTTGGAACGTGTTCCGGGAGAAAGCAGTGAAGCCTCTGAAGAGTCCCAAGATTCTGATGGCCCGGCACCGCGTCTGAAGTCCAGGATGACGACCCGGCGACTGATAAATATAATGTGGGCGTATTGTGTCGTAGTTGGCTTACTGTCATTGGGCGTGGTTTTTGACAAGAGAACCACTTGGCAGGGTATCGTATCGTTTGCAATTCCCGTTGTCGGTGCGTTCGTGATTATTCTGTTATCTGCTCTGTGGCGAATGCGAAAATAAATTGTGGCCGCAGTTTCACCGCGAAGTTGAATCAGGTTTTGCGCCGCCTGTCTCGAGCAAATCGATACCGAAATGACTTGTCTGCGCATGCGCCGCCAGAATAAATGCACTGGATATAACCGCGATCAGTAGTGTCCGGTTAAAAGAGGAGTAAAAGCAGGGATGCCGCTACCGGGGCG
>ODAK010002593.1_pt1 | contig 19031 bp, 13 predicted proteins | sample 1539591 | NCBI WGS metagenome assembly ODAK01 (sample SAMEA3539303, study PRJEB22396) | soil metagenome | biome: tundra; feature: field; material: soil | place: USA | collected 2010-05 | depth 0.15 m | reverse complement strand
ATCACGTCATCGAGCTTGGTCTTGATCTGACCTGCCAAGGTTGCGTCGCTGCCCAGAGCTTGCTTGTAGGCCTGCGCTACCGCGGACATCCAGTGGCCCATCGTATGGCCGCGGATCATCGAGTTCTCCCAGCCGCCGTAGAGGTTCGTGGGGTTCGTTCCCGCTCCCGCCGCCTTGAAGCCGGCCATGAGGCGGTCGGAATCGAGCGTCGTGATGAGGTAGGTAATGTCCTTGGTAAACAGGTTCTGCTGGTACGTATCCGTGATCTGGACCTGGTCCAGGGGGAAATCCTGCAGCTTCTCGACGGAGGGGGCCGCAGATGCCGTGGAAAGTCGAAAGGCGGTCAGGGCCAGCGCCGCAAGCGACGCACCAAGGAATCGAGTGGACAGGCGTGTGGAATGCATTCCGGATCTCCTCGAGATGGATTGTCTGTGACACGCCGCGGTTGTCACAGATAGATCACTATCGCAGCGGTCTCGGACGCTGGCGCCCAATCGTTGCGTAAAAGGGGTTTGGGCAACGCCGGGGCCGGCGAAGGATCGTCGGCCCCAAGCGGAATCTCTACCTTTCCGAGCTTAGTTAATCGGGCCGGAGTAGACACACGAGGAGGTGCAACCGACCTGGCCGTCACACGCCTCGGCCCCGTTCACACGACCGTCTCCACAGTATGGAGCCGTGGTGCAAAGATTGGTGCACTTGGCGCTGCCATAGGCGGTCGAGCTGTTGAGGATGCCCAAGTCGCATTGTTCGCTGCCGCTCTTGATTCCGTCGCCGCAGTAAGGCGCCAGCGTGCAATCCGCGTTGCAGGTTCCGTAGGAGCCATCATTGACGCCGTTGTCACACTGCTCGCCGGAGTCTTTTATGCCGTTGCCGCACTTGTAGCGACAGCGACCGTCGCAGGTATCGCCGGCTGTCCCGTTCAGGGCGCCGTCGTCGCATTGCTCGCTCGCATCGATCTTGCCATTGCCGCAAGTTATCGGTGGCGGGTTGTAACCCGAGCAATCAGCCTTGCACGCGCCCGGCGTGACGTCGCTGTTGGCTGGACCGTCGTCGCACTTTTCCCCGAACGAGGTGTCGACGGAATGGTCGCCGCAATAGGGAGCTCGCTTGCACGTAGTCGTGCACAACGCCACGCCGTACGGGCTGGCTTGGTTGGCCGCACCAGCGTCGCACTGTTCGCCTGCACTGGTGTCGACCTTGCCATCGCCGCAGTACGAGGCCAGTTTGCACGAGGTCGTACAGCTCCCGTAAGTGCCGTCGTTCTTGCCATCGTCGCAGGTCTCACCATAGGCGGTCTGCTTGATGCCGTCGCCGCAGTAGGGAGCAAGCGTGCAAGTCGCCTTGCAACCACCGTAGGCACCCGTGTTGCCGGCCGCGCCCTTGTCACATTGCTCGCCACTATCGAGCACGCCGTTGCCGCACTTGATGGCGCACTTTGAGTCGCACTTGCTCTTGGGGCCCCCGTTGTCTTGGCCGTCGTCGCAGGCTTCGGTGCCGTTCACGACGCCATCACCGCAGAAGCCCGCCACTTGACACGTGTTCGTGCAAGTATTCGGCCCATACGCCGCCGCTGAATTGCTGGCGCCCTTGTCGCAGGTCTCGCCGTAAGCAACGTCGGCAGTGCCGTCGCCACAGTAAGGCGCGATCTTGCAGCCGGGTGCGCATCCGCTCGTCCTGCTACCGTACACGTTGGCGTTGACGCCGTCGTCGCATTGCTCGCTGCCGTTCAGCTTGCCATCGCCACAATAGGGCGCCAGCGTGCAGTCCGCATTGCAACCGCCGTAAGCGCCCGTGTTGTTTGCAGTGCCGAGATCGCACGCTTCGTTCGCTGCCACGATGCCATCGCCGCAGACAGAGCTGCAGGTCGACTTGGGCTTGGAGAAGTTCTTAAGTGTCACGCCGAAGTTCGAACCGCACTGATTGCGTTCGGCCTGGAACATGGCGACCTCGTAGACTTTGCCGATCACCAATCCAAGATTGAGATTGGCCCCTTGGGTCGTGCTGTACGTCGTCCCATCGTAGAAGGAGCCATTGTTCTTCGAGACGGCCGTACCGTTGGACGCATCGAGGGTGAAGGACCCATCCAGCCTGCCGTGCAAGCCGCCCAGATCGACCGCCAACGTCTTGTTGACGAAAACCCAGGTGTCATCATCGCCCGAAAAGGCGAACTGCTCGCCACCTTGATATTCGAACCAGAAATGAGTCTCGGTGGTAAACGAGACGTTGACCGTGGTGCCACCTTGATCCGGAGTGCAGCCGGACACACTCTCGGAGCCGGCTGCGATCCAACCGCCTGTTCCTAATGGATCGAAACTGGTGCTGGTCACCAAGTTTGAATACGTTCCCGTAGTTGTGTCGGTCAAAGCAAGCGTGAGAGTGTAAGGCACAGCCAGGTTCACCCCGGTCGTGTTCACGTACCACTGTTCCAGATTCGCAGGTGTCGAGAGATTATGGCGACCACCTTCCTGATACAGGTGGCCCAAATTGTCGCAGGTGCAAGACGCGCACGAACAAGGCGGACGAGACAGCGTCAACGTGACCGGAGCACCGTCGTGTCCGCTCAGCCCAGCTCCCGACCAAGTCACGGTGCTGGAGCTCCACGACGTCGCAGGCGCCGTCTCGTCGCAAGTGCAACTGGCCAGCGGCGTCGGCGTGCTCAGAGCCAAATCCGCGGTGTTGAAAGGCAACCAGCGCCACGTTGGCTTCCCGTTTGAGACCAGCGTGGGCTTGACCATCTTGAAGATGCCACTTCCATTGTGGCGGTTGAAGTCCGGGTGATAGTTGGCATTGGTTGAGCTGGGGTTGGTTTCCCTTCCGAGCCCGATGAAGTCGCGCACGACATAAGGAAGGGTCTTGCTCGACGCAAGGGTCGAGCTGGCGGCGTCGGTGCAGGTGTACCCCTTCTCGATCTTGCAGGTCGATGAACAGCCATCGCCATTGACGAGGTTGCCGTCGTCGCATTCCTCGTCCGAGAACCGCTGACCGTCACCGCAAACCGATTTGCATGCGCCCGCAGAACAGTCCGGCTCGAGCAGGCAGTGGTAGCAGCCGTCAAACGGCATGTCCGCCGCAGGAGACACGGTGTCATCGCATTGCTCGGTTCCTTCCGGGACGCCATCACCGCAGACCGTCTTTCGGCAAACACCTGCCGACGTGCACACGTAGCCGGGTTCGAGCTGGCAGCGCGCGCTGCAGCCGTCGTTGTCCTGCGTATTGCCATCATCGCATTGCTCGGCGCCTTGGGTTAGCTTGTTTCCGCAAATTGGCCGACAGGGGAAGCCGACGGCGGGACACGTGAATCCCGTTTCCAGCCTGCAGGTGCTGCTGCAGCCGTCGCCGCTGTCGGTGTTGCCGTCGTCACAGGTTTCGCCGGCAGCAATCCGCTTGTTGCCGCAGACTTCTTTCGTACAGACCGAGCCCGAAGCGCCAGTGGCGCAGGTATAGCCAGCCTCGATGGTGCACGTCGCGGAACAACCGTCGTTCGGAGTGGTGTTACCGTCGTCGCACGTCTCGCCCATGATGTAGCTAACGACGCCGTTTCCGCAGAACTCCTTCAGCTTGCAGGCTTGACCGGCGGTCGGGCAGACGTAGCCGGCTTCGAGCTTGCAGTTCGAGGAGCACCCATCACCCGACTTCGAGTTGCCATCGTCGCAATCCTCGCCGGGATCGATGGTCGCATTCGGACAGAGGACCACGGCGACCGTGCACTTGCCGCCGGTGGGCTGGCAGGTGTAGCCGGTTTCGACCGTGCTGCAGTCCGCGCTGCAGCCGTCGCCGGCCTTGGTATTCCCGTCGTCGCACGCCTCACCCGCGCTAACCACGCCATCGCCGCATACGATGGTCGAGACGCAGACTTGCCCCGGCAAGCCCGCATCCAAAGTCGGCGTCGTGCATTTGCAGTTCGGTTCAAGCTTGCAACTTCCGTTGCAGCAATCGCCGGGAATCAAGTTGCCGTCGTCGCACTGCTCGCCCGGATCGAGAATGCCGTTGCCGCACGTCTTGTCGAGCGTACACACGGTTCCGATGCAGGTGTAGCCACTTTCCTTCTGGCAGGTCGCCGAGCAGCCGTCGCCCGAGAGGGTGTTTCCGTCGTCGCAGGTTTCGCCAAACTCCGTGACCCGGTTTCCGCACGCGGGCGGAGTGGTCGTCGGGATACACGGCTGACCGAAGGTCGGGCACGTGTAACCGCTCTCTACCGCACACTGGGACGAGCAACCGTCGCCATTCTTGGCGTTTCCGTCGTCGCAGCTTTCGTCCGGGCCGGGGATCCCGTCACCGCAGAACAAGATGCTGGTACAGGGCTGGCCGGGCGTCGGGCAGACGTAACCCGTTTCGACCTTGCAGGTGCCGTCGCAGCCATCGCCGCCCTTGGCGTTTCCGTCGTCGCAGACTTCGCCAGCCTCGAGGATGCCGTTGCCACAAGAGCTCAGCACCACGTCGGCCGAGTTGCCGCTGTCCACCGCGCCGGCAAGTTCAGGAGCTTGATAGCTGCTATCGGGGAAAATAATGCCGCTTCCGCCGATTCCGCCATTGCCGCTGGAGCCGCCGTTGCCGCCAGCATCCTTCACCAGGACCATCGCGTCGGAAGCATCGCCGCCACCGGATAAGACTCCAGGGCTGCCGCTGCAACCCAAAGCCCAAAGAACCCCCATAAGACAAACACGAATCGAGCCAATACGCATAGCGAGCCTCCGACCAGAGATCAGTAGCGACATGGATCTTCCCAGCCGCCTAAACGAAAGCAAATACGTTCCTTGCAACCATGTGGCTTCGTCGGTGAAAAGGCTTCTGACCAACATGGTCAGATGTAGGGCGATCTCTGCTGCTCGCCGCGCATTCCTTCGCCCGAGCCCTCGACGCACCGATAGGCGGAGACCCTGAAGCTTTCAAGCGACTTTTCACGACGACGATTGACGTTTCACGAAGAAGGCTGGGCCGATCCCACCACCTGCAGAACCGCGAGCCCAGCACGTGTACTGTATCGCAAGCGCTTTCCTTATCGCAAGCTCTTGCCGATTCCTCGATCGGAAAAGTAGCGCATTGAAGTCCACACAGTGCCTACATAGTGCGCACCCGCTCTCAGTGTGGGTCTTCGTGCCACACGCGCGAAGACAATACCTAGGGCGCTACCGCGATAGCGTAGGACTTGGTCGCCACTCCGCCGCGCGAATCGCGCAAGACGAGCCACAGGTAGATCGTCCCCGGCTGCAGCGGTGCCGTCCAGCGGTTGCTCGTCGATGTCGACGAATCGCCCGCGGCGACGCCCGTGCGATCGTGCTCGAACGTGCCCCCGGTCACGAACCACGACAGATGCAAGCTTTCCTGCTGATCGACGACTGTCTCGGTCGTCGCATCGTAATACGCAAACGTCTCCGCAGAGCCCGGGACCAGCGCAGCCTCAATCTGCACGGAGTCGCCAGCGCTAACGTTCACTGTCTGGACCGTCCCATCGCCTGACTCGAATGGTCTCGTCCCTGAAGCGTCTACGACATCGGTGTGATCGATGCCGGGCGCAACGTTCGGCTGGTATCTACCATTGAAGTCGGTGATGGCGCTGGCGGGCGCGTTCGCCAGATTGCAGGAGATTCGCTCGAAGCCGAAGCCCTCTGCAGGTCCCGACAGAAGGTTCGGCAGCCACAACTGGACCGGCAAGTAGTATCCGCCTGTGCTGTCCGGATCGCGCGGGCGTACGGCGGGCTGTCCGGGCGCTGGCGTGGGCGCAATCGGACCGAAAAGCTGGCACGCCTTGGAAGGCATCGCCGCGGTGAACGTCTGACCCACGGACGTCGCGCCAGCGTCGGGCGGCTGCGCGCACGCGCTGGCCACGGCATTGCTTTCCGACGGTGGCTTGGGTGTCTCGCAAACATCCCAGAATGCGCTGGCATCAGTGACGGTGCCAGCAGGCGACCCGAGCAGGAAGGAGTACGTGACCGAGGCGTTCGGCTTCACTTCCGAAGGACTTCCGTACGCCGCCAGCAGCGTGGTGTCGGTGACGAGATACGGCGGTTGCCCAACGCTTGGCTTGCAGGCAACGCTCACCACAACGAGACTAGCGACGCAGATTGCTCGACCGTAGATCCTTTTCATGGTGACGGTCCTTCCTCAGAACTCCATCCGGGCGCCGGCCACGGCTAGCGTGGGAAGACCGGTGATGTAGCTTTTCTGCGTGAAGTTTTCGCTGTAGACAATCTCCTCCGGATTCTTTCGGTTGGTGATGTTCTGCACGTCGATGAACACACTCAGTTTCATCCGCTGGAATACGAAGCCCTTCTCGGCGCGGACATCCAATTGGTAAAAAGCAGGAATCCGAATCGTGTTCTGAGCGCCGAAGATTGGCTCATCATAGCCAGTGAAGCCGTTTTGATAGTGGCCAACGACCGGCGTGCGCGGCATGCCCGTGCTGTACCGAAAACGTCCACCGACTTCGAAGCCTCGGCCGAAATCGTAGCTCGCAAGCAATGCCAGCACGTGGGTCTGGTCTTGGTCGAATAGTCGATAGGCGTAACCTGGATGGTCCAGGCGCTCGCTGCGCGAGTACGAGTATGTCAACCAGCCGAAGAACCCCTTGAGAAGCTCCTGGCGAAAGAGGATCTGCACACCGCGAACGCGTCCGCTTCCGTCTTGGCTCAGAGACTGGGCCACCGGCGGCGACGGGTTCGCACTGCGCGATACCAGGTCGTAGAGCTTTTTGTAGAAGCCCACCGCCTCGAACGTGAGCGTGGGCCTAAGCTTGAACGAGAAGCCCGCCGTCAGGTGAACCGCCCGCGATAGCGTGATGGACGGATTGCCGAACACAGGCGACATGTCTTCCGGATCGGGCGGTTGACCAAACACGCCCGCGCCGCTCGTTAGCGTCAACCGTGGCAGCGCCCGCCACGAAACTTGCAGGCGTGGATTCGGCAAATAGCGCACAACCGGTACGTCGATGGGATTGGCAGCGACGTCGAGCCGTGAATAGCCGACCGGCGTAGAAATCGAGCTGAAGGGCAAACGATGGTCTCCCTCGACGAGAGTTGGCTCGAAGCGCAGGCCGGGCGTCAACGTCCATGAACCAAGCTTCAAGTCTAACGTGGCGTAGGCGCCGACGCTCAGCTGGTCCACTTTCCACCGATCAACGGCCGTCTCTGCGGGAGGCCGTTGACCGAACACCACGATATCGCCTTCACGCGGTGGCTGGTCGACCGAGCCGTGGCGCGCCAGATCGACGTGTCGCCCTTCCGCATCGACGCCGACCAAGAAGACCGCGGCCGAGCTCACCCGCCTGCGCAAGCTCGACCGCAAGCCGTACTGCCAGGTGTTCGTGCTAAGTTGGTTCGACTGCTCGCCGAAGGTCTGCAGAATTCCACTGGTGTCGTAACCCAACGACGGCGTCACCCGGACGCTCGATCCATCTTCGAAAAGCCGGGAATACGAGACAATCAACCTTTTGAAGGAACTGTCGTCGTTCTCGGTCCGTAAATCCCGTGGATCGCTGGCGGGAATCGTCCGCCGAAGGTGATCGTCCGCCGCCAAAAAAGTCGCCGTCACTTCCTCGTCTTTGCGCAACGCCAGCGCGGCCCGGGCCTGGTAGTCGTCGTAGCGCGGAATCGGGAAGAAATCGCCGATATCCGCCGACGTCACGTGCGGCATCAGGCGATCGAGATAGCTCAAGCGCCCGGCTAGAGCGAAGCGGAGCTTGGCGGTCGCGGCGGCCGAGATCTCCGCGGACGTATCGAGGACATCGGCAGCCACGTAGCCATGCACGCCCGCGGTCGGCACTTGCGCCAACTCGATGCGCACGAGCCCGCCAAGACCGCGTCCATAGTCCGCACCGTAGGCACCCGGCGCCAAATCAATGGACCGCACGAGGTCCGAATTGATAGTCGAGCGCAAACCACCCATGTGATACAGGCTAGGAATCTCGACTCCGTCGACGTTGACCCGAGTCTCTTTGGCCGACGAACCCCAGACAATCAACTGTCCCGAGCCGAACGCCGCACGGCCCACGCCCGGCAGGTTCTGAACCACCTTAAGCGTGTCCCCTTGCGTACCAGGGACCTTGCGGGCCTCTTCCGTCCGAATGCGAGTCTCGACAGCTTCCTTCTTGATGCGCGCGGCGCGCACGACGACTTCTTCGTCGACGTCTTCTTCCTTCTCCTCGACGTAGTACTTCATCGTGCGCTTCTGTCCGGGACGGATCGTTTCGTCCGTCAGCACGGTGACCAGCCGGGGATGTCGAATCTCGACTTTGTAGGTGCCGGGCGGCAGGTCCGTGAAAGCGAAGGCGCCGTTCTCGTCGGTCTTGACTGTCAAGTCGAGACTTTGGACCTTCACGGAAACATTGGGCAGCGGTTGCTTCTTGAAGCGGTCCAAGATGACCCCTTCAAAATTGACCTGTGGCCCGGTACTGACCATCTTGGTGACGATGGTAAAATCGTAGCGGTAGGTGATCTTGACTGGGATCGGTTGGCCGCCGGACTCAGCCGGCGTGAACTCGAATTGGCGAATGGCTGCTACAGCCGCCTGATCGAAGTCAGGCCCGGCGCTTTCAAGCACTTCGACGTTGCCGACTTTGCCGTCCTCGCTAATCTCGATCGAGAGCAACACTTTCGCCGTGATGCCGGCGTCGTGCTTGTCCTTGGGATATTCCGCAGGAACGAAGTGGACGAGGCGCGGTGGCTTGATTGCGTCCGCCTCTTGCGCATGGACCGATGCTGAGGCGAGCCCGGCGAGAAGAAGGCTCGCAATCCAGAACAACCGACAATGCAATTAATCCCCCAGTTCAAAACGACGGGCTAGAACGTAGGTACCTCCCGCAATCGCCTTCCCACACGCCATCGCTGGCTTGAACCGCCAGTGCTTCACGGCCGCCACCGCGGCGGCATCCAACTCAGGGGAAACGCTCGACAACACATCGACTGACGTCACGGAACCGTCCGCACCGACGACCACGCGAAGCTTCAGCTTGCCCTCGATGCCTTCCGCCCGCGCGGCAGCCGTGTACTCGATTTCCGTCTTGACCACCGGCTCGGGCTTTGACGGCTCTTCCGCACAATGTTCTTCCATGACCGGACCGCCGGGCCCAAGATCGTGGATGCGTCGCTTGTGCGGATCGGCATCAATCGACGCCACCTTGGTTGCTGCGGCTGCTGCTTGCGGAGCACGTACGACCGGAATGGCAACCGCATCGCCGATGTCCTCGTTGGACATCGCGACGTCCATCGCGATTGGCTCCGCGGGCGCCTTGGCAGCCGCAACAGGAGCTTGGACGATGGCGGCCGCCTTGGGCGCTGCCGACTTGGCTTCCGGGGGTCGCTCGACTTTAGCGACTTTCGGCTTGGGTGGAGCGGCTTTGGGTTTCTCTTTGACTTCTTTCTTCTTCTCTTCCGTCATCTGGACGAAGAAGCTCTTGCCCGAGGCACGATGCTGCGAGGCCGTCAGCAGCGCCACGGCGACGCCGCCGTGGACAATCATCGAGACGATAATCGTGGCCTTCTTCACAGCATTTCCTCACGAACACGAGTGAAAGACAGTCGCAGCACGACTGTCTAGGGTCCCCCGGCTTGCATGATATTGATCGCGAACTTCGTAATGCCGACCACCTTGGCCAGGTCCATGATGTGCACGACCTGGCCGTGCATGGCCTCCTTGTCCGCGCTCACCACCAAGCTCATCTCCGGCTCAGCAGCCACTGCCGTCTGCATGAGTTTCTCCAGCTCGTTCTCAACGACTGGTTGCTCATTCCAGCGCAATTCTCCGGACTTCATCAATTGCACCGTGTTGGGCTTTTCCGCCGTACCATCGCTCATCTTTGCCTTCGGCAGGTGAACCTTCAGCGTCTGCGCCACGATGTACGTCGAGGCCACCATTAGGATGACCAGCAACACCAGGACGACATCGACCAGAGGCGTGACGTTGATAGCCGCAATGGTCTTTGCGCGGCCCGAGCCCGCAACTGCGCCCGCCATTAGCTGTTCACCTCGACGGCCCGCAAGGCGTGGCCGCCTTCTTCCACATCGTCCATCGGCGACGACAGCTTGCGGTTGCCCTTCGGCGCATTAGCTCCCTTGGCCTTCATGACTGCAAGGACCTGATTGGCCAGGGCACCGGTGTTCTCTTCGATATCGTTGCTCTTCTTCTGAAAGATGTTGTACGCAATGACGGCAGGAATCGCGACCAAGATGCCGACTGCCGTCGCAATCAAAGCCTCGGCGATACCGCCCATGACGTTGCCCATACCACCACCGGCCGCAGCCGTGTTTGCCGAAGCAGCGCCCAGCTCTTTGAACGCGGCCACGACACCAAGGACAGTTCCGAAAAGTCCAACGAAGGGCGAGTTGCTGCCGAGTGTTCCGAGGAACAGCAGGCCGCTTTCAAACGTCTTGCGCCGCTGCCGGATGCCCTTCTGAATGATCTCCTGAATCGAGTCGGGTCCGTCAGCGTAGTAGGCCAGCGCGTCGCTGATAACCTCGGCTTCGACGGCGCGACTGGTCTTGAGAACCTTCGACGCACCTTCAAGGTCTTGCTTACGCAGACACTTTTCAATCTGGTCGCCCATGGTCACGACGTCCACCTTGCGACGACGGAAGTACCACCAGCGTTCCAGGACCACGCCCACAGAAAATACCGACAGTGCCAGCAACAAATACAGCACCGCCGTTGCACCGGTCGATGCCACCAATACGAGCTTTTGCATAAGTAGCATGAGTCACCTTCCTTCGATCTACGGGTTGTAATCAAATTCCAAAGCAGTAAGGCCCGCACCCTGGCCGTGGGCAAACCGACTATCGTATTCCGTCGACTGGCCATAGCGCACGATGGCGTCGGCAATCGAGGACGAGAAGACCTGAAGGCGCCACCGCGCGGCCGCCTCCGAACAGAGCGAGAAGGTATCAACGCGCACGATGTAGTGGCCTGCCGGAGCCGAGGCGGGAAAGATCACGTTCTCGACCCGCCTACCGTCGATGACACACTGACTGTTCGAATCGAAATCCAAGTAACCTGCGGCCTTGCCGTCATCGATAGTTGCGCCGGTAGTTCCGGTGGCAAGCCCGGACGGTTTTCGCGACCAAATCTCGTTAAGGCCGGCATCCCCATCCGTCGGAAGCACCACGTGCAGGTCGAGATCCGCCTCCGTATCCCAATCGAGGCTAATGACGAGCGCACCTTCCGGTCTTGTCTCGTCAAGATAGGTAGGTTGAAGCTGGGCCGGTCCCAAGTTGCCGTCCTTGTCCGTGGCTCGAACCGCTACCGTCAGCGCTCCGCCATCACCGGTGGGGGTCCGTGACGAGAACGACACCGAGCATGCGAAAGTATAGTTTCCGAGCGTCTGCGTGTCCGGAACCTGGACAGGGACGACCCAATGGCCGCTATCACCGACCATGCCAATCAAGACTGCCGTCGAGCCAGGACCGACACTTCCAGTAATCGACTTTCCCGTGACTCCGGCAGGGTGCTCGTTATTTCGCGTGGTAACTTGTACGCTAGGAGTCGTCGCCTTGGTCTCAATATCGATTGGACCAGGTATGAACTGAGCATTCTGAACGATCATGTATGCGTTCTGGCCGGAGCTCGGGCTTGCACCCGAACAGCCAAGCAGGGAAGCGACGACAAGCACGCCCGGCAATCGGTTCATCAGAAGACCGCCTCCCCGCGGAGAGTGAAGGCGTTGTTGGCCAAATTGGCAGGCAACCCGGCGGCGTCGCGACCGTTGTGATTGCGGTTCACGTCGTACTGGAACAAGATCCGATTGGTCAGCCCGCCGATCTTTAACCGAGCCGCAAGCGCCAGCGCGACTGTCGAAACCGCCTGGCTCGACGGTAGGACCACAGCAGAAACGCGGTCCGTACTGTCGCGGTCCGGATCGTAGCGGTCGTAGCGCACGCCCGCCTGCAGGTAACGACCGAAATCCTGCACCAAGGCGAGGTAGTAGCCCATCTCGCGCATGTCCCGTCCAAGGGGGCCATACGGATCCGCAATCAAATAGGCACGATCCAGGTTCTTGGCCCAGGTAATCTCTGCATACGCCGTGGTCTTTCCCAGGAGGCTCGTGCACAGACTGACGAGGAAATCTGCGCCCAGAGCGCTTCGACTGAAATTGCGCGATGGCAGCGCCGACGTACCCGGTGAGACAATCAACTCGTTGGAATCGATGCGTCCGTTTTCGTTGGTGTCCTGCCAAGTCAGCGTCGACTTGGTCGGCGGCGTACCTTTGTGCAGTCCCTTACCGACTAAGCCCGAAAAGCCGCCTTGCGCCTCCACGCCTCCGCCAAGCGCGGCCGTGGCCCCCAAACGCCCCACAACGTCTTTTGCCCCGTTTGAATCCCGTCCAGGAAAGGTGCTCTCGCCGAGCGGCTCCCCGTTTTGCACCGCCAGCGCGTAGCGGATGTACTTCCATCCGCCAGCAAGGCGCGCACCGAGGTCGAATTCCCCTGGAAACATCGCACGCTCGAGGTTGCTCCGCTCGGCGAACAGTCGGTCATAGTCCGCCTGACCAATCTCGAAGCCATACGGAATCTTGAAAATTCCTACCGTCGCCGCAACATAGGGAACCGTCTCGCCCGGCAGCTTGACCGTCACCTCGGTAGTCATCGGCCGCGCTTGCGGGCCATTCACCGTGTTCGTATCGAGCTCGACGATGGCCGCCAGATACTTCCGGTCAATCGAACCTCGCAAGCGAGCTCGCTTGATGGCAAAGCGATTGTCGTTCAGCGGCGCGCCTGTCGACGTGTTCAATTGGTCTTCGGAACTCTGCTTGACGTACATATCGGTTTCGACGAAGCCTGAAAGAGTCAGGCCGTCGCTTCCACTCACCTTCGGACTAGTTTGCAAAACTGACTCAACCGCCGCCTTTGACTCGGCTGTGACGCGGTCGACGGCCTCTTGGCGAGCCTTTGCCTCTGCGCCGAGTCCATGGGCGAGCTGCGCCTGTAACGCCGCTATTTCCGCCGCCTGTCGCTCAAGTTTCTCCGATAGGTCGACCACCCGTTGGTGGTCCTCATTGTCGGCCGGTGCATGCGAAACATCGGCTGCTGGCTCAGCGTGGGCAGGCTGTGATTCTTGCCCACGAACCACCGACGGTGCGAGACCCGTGACGACCGAAAACAGCAAGCCCGCCAGCGCCATCCTTCGGTCCGACCGGAATTTTCTATTTTCAGAACACTGCATTGGTCGTTTAGGCCTTGACTGGTCTTCCTGCTTCACCGTCGGTTTCTTTCAATGCTTTCGCTACTGACTGCAGACGCTGTACGCTGGCGGAGGATTCGTGGTCGGGACAGTCTGCGCCGTCACCGTGCTATCGACCGCGGCATTGCGGATTGCCAGGTCGCACGCAGCCGCGTTCAGCCCAGTACAGATGTTCGTGACCGTTCCCGCCTCGCCGCCAGCTTCGGAGACCGCTACGTCGACACCCATCGCTACGTCGAGGTGTCCGCCGTCCATGCCGGTCGCTCCGCCGGTGGAAATCGACGCGTCCACAATCGTGCTTCCTCCGGCGCCTGAGCCGCCCGCTCCCGACGTGCCGCCCAGGCTAGCGTCGAGGTGCGCGGAGCCCCCCGTCCCAGAGATGACAGGAGCGTCAGTATTGTTGTTGCTGTCGCTGCCGCAGCCAATGGCTGTAGCAAACGCGCCAGTTACCAGAATGATCGCAATCTTCAACGATTTCATAGTCAAATCCTCCAAAAACTACTCGCAATAGCCGGTCTGGCAGCGCTTACCACCCGAACACTGAGCGTCCGTCGTGCACGCCACGCACCCCGAGGGGGCACTCGTGAGCTTTGCAGCCGATTTCTCGAAGAAACAGTTGCAGGAGGTGGGCGGTGTATACGGTGAGAACTTGCCACCGTCTGTGTCGACCTGTACCTTCATGGCGCACTGGGGAACGTCGCCGAGCGACGCAACTGTGGCGACGTAGTTGGTGTTGCTAACGTCCGTAGGATCGATCGGCTTGCTGCCCGAGAGCCACTCGAGAATCTGCTTGGCCGTCGCTGTTGGCTGCCCCGCCGCAAGCGAGGTGAAGAAGTGGAGCGGTCCTTGGATGACATAGTGACCGTCACGCACATTCTTCTTGTCCACGGCGTTGGCGTCCGAGTCCGCGTAGTAGGCCTTGGTCTGTCCACTTCCCTGGAAAGCGACGGCGTTCAAGGTGCTGCGACGGGTTGCGTATGCATCCGCGGCCAGAATACCAATCGCAGTCTGCGGATTCGCAACGGCAAGCAACGCCGTCACCAAATTCCCGCCGCTGGTGTTCTTCGTGCCTACGAAGGCCGCTTCGGGAACTCCGATATTGCGGGCAAACATGATCTGCGTACCCGAGGTTTGGTCACGCTGCTGAATGGCGTTCGGGTCAGTAAACGGTGTCTGGTTTCCTTTGGTGCCACAGCCCCAGATCGCGGCAGCTTGCGCCATCGACATAGCCGTGGTCGTCTGATTCGCCTTCGGAACGACGATCAGCATCGACTGCACCGGGCCGTGCCACTCACCGATGGTGGTTGTCGGAAGCGGGTTGCCAGTGCACGACTGAAAGGCAACGTCCGACACACCAATCGACGCTTTCGTTCCGGTCGGCAGTGTACAAGAGTTCGTCGTTACGCCTCCGCTCACTCCACCGTCCAATGCGGGCGTAACCGTGTAGTAGTGTGCCGTACCGGTCAAAGCCGTGCCGTCCGAAATAGCGGACACGCCGTTGCACGAAGCAATCGCGCTATAGATGATGGAAAATCCCTGATTGGCTTTGATTTGAAGGGCCAATTGCGCGAGCGTCGGCTCGAAGGCGCTGCTTCCCGCCATGTACACGGGATTGGGCAATACAGTCGCGTCGTCGCAGGAGACGGTGGTGGTCTGCGCAAACGCTGCTCCCGTACCCGCCAGGAACAACGCCGCAGAAGCTGCTGACATTGCAAGGGATCGTTTTACACTCATGATGATTCTTCGTCCTCCGTTGTAGGCAACGGTGCGTTGCCAAGTTGCGCGCGGAACATAGCGGGTCATGCGAGTCCTCTTCGTCAACACTCCGATACGGCTGTGTGACGGAACGGTGACAACGTCCGCTATCGTCGTCACAGAGGCTTCGTACTCTGTTGCGCGGGTGGCCGTCGTCTTGCTGGCAGCAGGGCCGCCGGTCCCTCTTCGACCGTCTCGTCCCCTGCCGGCTCGGCTGCCGGCTCGGCATTTGCCAGGCGGAATCCCACGCCCCGCACGGTCTGCAAAAGATCGGCGCCTGCACCGAGCTTGTCCCGCAAACGTTTGATGTGAGTGTCGACCGTTCGACTCTCGACGTCGGGATGGTATCCCCACACCTCGGTGAGCAGCTCACGCCGCGTGCGCATGTGTCCCGGCGACTGGAACAGGTACACGAGAATGCGCATTTCCAGCGCGCTCACGTGCACCTCATCGTCGTCGACAAACACCCGGTGAGCGGATTCGTCGATACGCAGGTTCCTCAACTGAAAGAACCGATTCGTGGCTTCGTCGATCCGAGCCACCTGGCCAGATCGCGCCTCGCTGATCCTTTGCCGACTGCGCAAGCGAGCGTCAATCCTTAGCATCAACTCCCTCACGCTGAACGGCTTGGCGACGTAGTCGTCGGCGCCAATTTCGAAGCCGACGACCCGGTCGATTTCCTGTGCCCTCGCCGACAAGATAACGACGATGGGCTGTTCTTCGCTGGGCGTACCCCGCAGCTTGCGGCAGATCTCGAGGCCCGACATGTCAGGCAGCATCAGGTCCAGCAGGACCAAGTCCGGACGAAAGCTCTCCAAGGCCTCGATCGCGGCATGACCCGTGCCTGCAATTTTTGCTTCGTATCCGTTGGCCCTAAGCGCGTACGCCAGTGAGCTGCTCAGATCGCTCTCGTCTTCGACGACGAGCACTCTCCACATCGCTAATGGTTCTTCAGCCATGCCGCGAGTATCAAGAACAAGAATTGCGATTCTGTGACGTTCGTGTTGCTACTTGACGGAATCTTTCTCTTTCCGGGCACAAAAAGAGAAGGGACCATTCAAGCTCAGGAGAGAGTTGTCTTGAATGGTCCCTTCGCCAGAAAGTCCACGACCAATCCCTGACATACCTGCCGCTCTAGCGAACCGACGTCCTGACTAAGCTAAGCTCGATCCCGTTTTCGCAGCATAGGCCCATTCTGCCTTGGCGACCGTTACACTCGTGCGACAAGAACACGCCAGGATTTTCAGGTGCAGAACTTCTCCTCGGGTCCGAAGCGGAGCTCAGGCGAGGTTCTTAGAGCCGCGTCGGCGGGAAACGATTCAGCGATTCATTTTCGCGAACCCTTGCAAGCGAAGTCGGCTCTGAGCCCATGTGCGAACAAGCAACACATGGCCGACCCGAGAGTTCATTGTCGTCCGCTGGGTTTCCAGCGTAGCGCTGGCGATCCTGTCTCTTCCCCAACGAGTCTCGGCAGCGCCCCTGACGCTAGAAGAGGCGATCCATTCGGCGTGGAAGAACAATGCCGGCATTGCCGCCAGCGCCGCGGCCCTCGATGCCTCCCAGGCCGACGTCGATAGCGCCGCCGATGCGCGCCTCCCGAGCGTCGTGCTGTCGGCCCGGGCGGTAGCGACCAAGGAACCAGTCGCCGCGTTCGGCATGAAGCTCGATGAACAGCGCATTGGCGCTTCGGATTTCGATCCGAGTCGTCTCAATTCGCCCGACCTCACCGGCGGAATCGGGCTCGGCGCGACGCTGATGCAGCCCCTTTACATGGGCGGGCGGCTGACTGCCGGGAAGCGAGCGGCTCAGAATCAGGCTGCGGCCGACGAACAATCGCACGAACGCCGCAGGCAAGAGCTGGCCTTCGGCGTGGTGCAAGCCTATTTCGGCGTGCAGGTCGCGACCGAACGGCTGGGCTATGCCAAAGACGTCCTCGCGCAGGCAGGTGCCACGGAAGATTTCACCAAGGCGCGGAACCAGCAGGGCATGGTGCTGGACGCGGATGTGGCGCGCGCAACGGCCTTCCGCGCCCAGGCCGAGGCAGAGGAGGCAACCGCGAAGCAGCAGCTCGCATCAGCGATGGCAGGGCTGGCGCTCCTCACTGGCAACGATGTCGTTGGCGCGGACCTGACCACGTTGCTTACCAGCGAGGCCGCAGCAGGAAGCGCATCCGCGATTTCGCCCGAGAATCGAGCCGATCTGCAAAGCAGCCGTCTGCGTGCGGAAGCGGCGCGCGAGATGGCTAAGGTCGCCAAAGGCAGCCTCCTGCCCGAAGTCTTCGCGCAAGCCTCCGTCGAAACGCTACGCTCCGAGCTGAGCCAGGGCGCCACCTGGTACACCGTCGGTGTCATGGCCCGTTGGAAGTTGGCGCTGGCCGACCTACCGGCTAGCCGCGCAGCCGAACGTCGCGCCCATGCCGCCGACGAAGCTTTTCGCTGGCAAGCCCAACAGGCGAGCCATGAGGTCGGGGAGGCGCGGCGGATGCTCGACACTTCCCGCAGCAAGCTCGTCTCGGCCGAGGAGGCGGTCGCAGCGTCGCAGTCGGCGCGCCGCCTGCGGCTCGAACGGCACCGCCAAGGCCTCTTGCCCCTCACCGACGTGCTCGACGCCGAAGCCGGTTTGGCCGGGGCCCGAACGCTTTTTCTTCGCAGTCAATTCGAAGCGCGAGTTGCCGCAGCGCAACTGCAGCTCGCTCTCGGTGAACCCATTGAAGGAGTCCGCTAATGCACCGCTTTGTTCTCGCTGTCGTTCTTGCCGTGCTTTCCATTCGCCCTGCCCTCGCCGAGCCGAACCCAAGCCCGCTCTCGGTTCGCCTCGTGAAGGGCGCCTCGGCGCAGGGTGCGCGCTTGGTCGCCGCCACCGTTGCCCCTGTCCAGCGGGCCACCGTCTCGACCCGCACGGCAGCCACGGTGCAGAAGATCCTAGTGTCCGAAGGCAAGCGGGTGAAGCGCGGACAACTGTTGCTGGTGCTTTCCGCCGATGACGTTCGCGCGCAGCTGAGCGCCGCGACCACAGCACTTGGCAACGCCCAGGCCTACGAGCGCCGCATTTCCGCCCTGGTCAGCAGCCGCGCCGCGACCGCCGTCGAGCTAGAAAACGCGCAAGCCCAACGTGCACAAGCCGAAGCTGCCGTAGCGGCCACGCGTTCGAGCCTTGGCTACACGCAACTGCGAGCGCCGTTCGATGGCGTCGTGCAGGCACGGCGGGGGAATGGCGGCGATTTCGTCGGGCCTGGCCAGCCGCTCATCGATATCGAGGGGGCCGCGCTCGAATTGCAGGCCACGCTGTCCGAGGGAGAAGCGGCGGACCTTCGCATCGGAGCTCGGCTGACGTTTGAATCGAGCGGCCAGACGGGCGAGGCCGAGCTAACCGCGCTCACGCCGGGCGGCGATGCGCTCTCCCACCGGCGCACGCTTCGAGCGCAAATCCGCGGCACCGTCGCCAACCTGCGGTCAGGCGCTTTCGTTCGACTCGTCATTCCCGGCGGCGCCCGCGCGCCTGAAGCCCGCGTCCCGCAGTCGGCGCTGGTCCAGCGCGGTGACCTTGCCGGCGTCTTCATCGCCGAAAACGGCCGCGCGCACCTGCGCTGGCTGTCCCTTGGCGAAGTCTCCGGGACCGATGTGCTCGTCCGTGCCGGGCTGAAAGGCAACGAGGCCATCATCGACGCTCCGGGGTCACTCTACGACGACCAGCCCGTCGCGGTTTCGAACGGAGCACAGCCGTGAGCGCCGAAAACACGACGGGATTCGCTGGCCGCGTGGCCAAGACCTTCCTGCGCAGCAAACTAACGCCCCTTATCGTCGTGGCGTCGATTCTCCTCGGCGTCGCGGCCGTGCTGCTTACGCCGCGCGAGGAAGAGCCGCAAATCGTCGTTCCCATGGTGGACGTCATCGTTCCCATGCCGGGCGCTTCGCCGACCGAAGTAGAAACCCAGCTGGCCACACCGCTGGAGCGCCGCATGTGGGGCATTCCCGGCGTCGAGTATCTGTACAGCACGAGCCGCCCTGGCGCCGCTCTGCTCACCATTCGCTTCAAGGTCAACGAGCCGCTGGAGCCGAGCCTGGTCAAAGTGCACCAGGAGCTGGCGGCCCACCACGAGCTGCTTCCGGCCG
>ODAK010002592.1_pt1 | contig 19033 bp, 16 predicted proteins | sample 1539591 | NCBI WGS metagenome assembly ODAK01 (sample SAMEA3539303, study PRJEB22396) | soil metagenome | biome: tundra; feature: field; material: soil | place: USA | collected 2010-05 | depth 0.15 m | reverse complement strand
GGACATCGTACTTGCAGAAGCCGCCGCCACGAACAAGGAACAGGAGCATGTGAGAAGTGCCAGCCTCTGAAGGAGGAACATATGTTCCGGGAGCGCCCGCTTCACGTCGTGGCCTGCGCGTCTTGTATTTGTTTGCACAACCCATGATGAAGAAACAGTGCAGATGATTCAAGGTCGCGAGTACCGGGACTGAATGTAGACGTTGGTTAATCAGGTGCCGTGGGCGGGATGCAGAAACTGCCCAGCCTCGGGCAACAGAACGAACATGTCCACCGTGGCGCCGTCGCGCGAGGGCTGATATCCGTCCATCATGTACCCGATCATTCTGACTCTTCCCGGACCGCCATGCCCTTGTTCCAGGTCGGGCCAGCCGACTGGCACCGCTCCCTTGTCGTCCATCTGTCCGGTGGATTTCAGCTCAAGCAGATCACTGCGCATGTCCATCCCCACGAAAGCGACGGCGAGGAGCATCGGAGATACCAGGGCGCCGCAGATGGCCGGTCACGAATCCTCTCGGACCACGGATCTCTATGGGCGCAGAGACACGATCTCGCTCGACGAAATCGAGCGAATCTCCTATTGAACCGCCCGGCACCTTTCGCTTTACCACTGACTTCCTATCGAACGACTGAAAGCGTAAGCTGTCCAGGGTTAGTTCCGCTCAGATCCAGCTTTATACCATTGCTGAATGTGGCCTGCTGGACTGTAAACGTCGTCATAATGCCGACCGTGGGGCACAGAGGGCTTGGGGTTATACGGCACGATGCCTTTTTTCTCAGGGAACGAAGCCGATCTTCTTCAGGCTCGAATGTGGCTCTGTATCGGATTCAAACTGCAGAAGCATGGCTTTCTCGTAGCCATCTTCCAGCGCGACGACGGCGGGCGCCGTGTCAAATGGAAACGTCTTTTTGAGCGAATCGAGGTCTTTTGACACAAGCCCTTTACCGGTCAAACCCGCTTTGCCATAGAACCAGTCCCCGAACTGCGGATTCGCCGTCGGCACGCCGATTAACCGGATACTCCCCAGATTCATAGCCGCCAGTTTTCTTCCCGCGGCCAGACAATGAAGGCATTGCGGGTCGAAGAAAAAGATCAGAACTTTACCTTCCTTCAGCGAGATCGGTTTCCCATCTTCGGCTGTGATCGTGGCCGGAGCCGGCGTGCCGGAATGCCGCGTCGAGGCGAGCCCGAATGAAGCCCCAGCGAAAACCGCCACGCCGACGAGCAGAATGGCCGCTGGCCGGATACCCTGCGAACGCCGCGCCCAGATGCCGGCGCCGATGGCCAGCAGAATAAACGCTCCGTCTCCGGCAAAAAATCCCGGCCCGACCGCACGCTTCACCCACGGGAAGCAGGAGCATTCCACCCCACGCAAGTCGTTATAATTAACCGCGATAAAGATCATGAAAGCGACCAGAAGGCCAGTTCCGAGAATCGCCCCCCAGCGCCTGAAGCGCGGGATCAACAGCATGATCCCCGCAAACGTCTCGAGAGTTCCCAGGCCGACAGCCGCGAGCACACTGAGCGACTCCGGCACTTTTGCCTGGGCGAGTCTTGCCGCCGCCCCGATTGGATCCGTCAGCTTCCACAAGCCCGCGACAAGAAAAACCAGCGAGATCAGAATTGCCGAGGTCCAGTTCAACGCGGAGCGCCAGCCCTGCGATCTTTCAGCAGGCAAGAACGCTTCGCTCGGTACAGCCATACCCTGGGACATAACTGGATTCTATCGCTGCTACGCGTTTATCTCTCCGCAAACCACTACCTCTGCGCGAACCACGCCAGAAACAGCCCGTCCGGTTCCACGTCTTCCCAATAAGACAGAAATTCGCTGTGGACCTCCACGCAATCGCGCGCCAGGAGCTTTTCCAGTTCGCCTTGCGTAAACCACCGCTCCCACGCCGAGGTCTTCAGCTTGCCCCAGTGTTCGGCATTCTTATCGACAATCACCAGTTTCCCGCCGGGCTTCACAACCCGGCACATCTCATGCACGGCCTGCTCGATATCCACCGCGTGTTCGAGCGATTCGGTGGCATAAGCAAAGTCGAACGTCGAGTCGGCAAAAGGCAAGTCGGTCATTGACCCCGCTCTGGTATGAATACCGGGGGGTACGAACCGGAGCATCTCCTCCGATATGTCCAGTCCCCAAATTTCCGCGCCGGGGTTCTGTTCGTGCAGAACCCGTGCAAACCGTCCCTTGCCGCACCCGACGTCCAACACACATTTATCGGTGAGATCGCCGAAAAACTTTAGGAGGATCTGGACATGCTGAATCCGCGGATCGATTGTCGAAGGAAAATGCTCTTCGTCGTGCGACGATTCATCGAAGCTGCGCTGAATCTCCGCCCGCAGGCCGGGATCGAGCTTTTGCAGAGGCCGGCTGGACAGCGGCTGCCCTGGCGTGCCCAAACCCAGCCGCCGCCACATGGACAACAGACTCACGCGCGTGTCAGGAAAATCGGCAGGCCCATTTTGCCGCTGTAAGTCGGCCGATAACGCTCCGTGCTGTACATCGTCAGGATATCGATCTTTCTCGGACCCAGCTTCGGGTCGGGTATGGGCACCGCCGCATAACAACCCTGATTGATCGCCGTCATCACGCCGGACCTGCCCTCTTCAATCAGGTCGATCGCCATACCCGCGAACGTCGCTGCCACCATCTTATCGACAAAATCGGGCGGTCCGCCGCGCAGGTCGTAAGTCAAATCGCTCACTATGGTTTCATCGCCGCTGTGGGCCTTGATGATGTCGCTGAGCGCCTCGGCCACGTTCGCCTTCTTGCGATGGCCGAAGGCGTCCGGCTCACCATACTCGGTGACTTTGTAGCCTTCCCACTCGGCGCCTTCCGACAGCACAATCAGCGCGTAGTTGCTCGGGGTGTTGCGCTTGTCGTCCATGATCAGATCGAGCAGTTTGTCGAGGTTGACCTTATATTCCGGGATGCAGCAGCGCAGCGAATTCGCGTAGGCCGTATAGAGGGCGGTGTAACCCGCGTCGCGCCCGAAGATGCGGAAAATGCCGATGCGTTCATGCGAAGCCACGGTGGTGCGCTGGCGCTCAATCGCATCTCCGGCGCGCGATACGGCTGTCGAAAAGCCGATGCAATACTCGGTGTTCCGGACGTCGTTGTCCATCGTCTTCGGCACGCAGATGACCTTGACGCCCAGCCGGTCGAGATGCGCCGCGTAACTCAGGGTGTCGTCGCCGCCGATCGCGACCAGGTAGTCCAGTTCCAGCTTCTCTATGTTCTTCAGGACCCGCGACGTCATGTCGAACACGGTCGAGGTCACGCCACCCTTCGTGTTCTGCGCCTCGGGGAAAGTCTCGTCTTCGAGATAGGCGGGCGTCTTTTTCATCTTCAGCGGATTCGTGCGCGAGCTGTGCAGCCACGTGCCGCCCGTGCGGTCGATAGTGCGCGTGTTCTGCCGGTTCAGCGGAAGAACGTAGCGGCTCACGCTCGCCGGATCGTTGAAGTTGACGTGGGTCAGCCCCTCCCATCCGCGGCGAATCCCGGTCACCTGGCGGCTAACTTCGGAGCCTCGATAGACCACCGTCTTAATTACAGAGTTCAGGCCAGGGACATCCCCGCCGCCCGTCAAAATTCCGATTTTGCCTGCCTTCATTCGCACCCTCCTGGTCTGCCCACAGATGAATTCTCCATTGTATGAAGAGGCCTTTGGTTGGGATTGTTTGTGATATTAATAGAGCCGAATGACGACCCGAGCTTTCATTCCCGCGTTGATTATCTGTTGCCTGCAGGCCGGTGCGCAGACGCCTCCGAAACTGGAGCTTCGCGGCGACCGTTTCAAGCCGCTCACGTACGAACAAATGACTCCCGAGCAGAAGTTGATGATCGATCACCTGCTGCAGGGCGAACGCGGCACCACCACCGGACCTTTCAACGTGCTGTTGCGCAGCCCCGAGATGGGCGACCTCGCGCAGAAGTTCGGGGCCGAAATGCGCTATCACTCTTCGATTCCGCGCAAGCTGAATGAGTTCGCGATCCTGATCACCGCGCGTCACTGGAATTCGCAGTATGAGTGGTACGCGCATCATCGCGATGGCTTGAAATACGGGCTGGAACCAGCGGTGATGGATTCGCTCGCGGCCGGAAAACACCCCGCACCGATGACGCCGGATGAAGTGATCGTTTACAACTTCTGCAATGAGTTGCTGAACACAACGAAGGTGAGCGATGCGACGTTCAAAGCGACCGTCGATAAGTTCGGCGAGCGTGGCGCGGTGGATCTGATCGGGACCATGGGTTACTACAATATGGTTTCCATGCTGCTGAACGTCGATCGATATCCGCTTCCCGACGGCGAGAAACCGGCACTGAAACCTCTCCCATGAAATTTAAAACGCCGTTATTGATCGGCATAATGGCCTTCGGCCTGAGCGCGCAGACCACTGTTTTCACACATGCGAATCTGATCGATGGAACAGGCCGCGCACCGATACCCGATGCAACGTTTGTCGTCACGGGTGGCCGGATCGCGGATATGGGTCCGGCGTCGAAAGTGCATGCCCCGGCGAGCGCGACGGTAGTGGACCTCGCCGGCCAGACCATCATTCCAGGCATCATCAATCTGCATTCGCACATTGGTGAGAACACGGCTGCGCGAATCCGCACGTACGCGAAGTACGGGATCACCAGCACCGCCGGGCTCGGCGGCGATGGCGAAGAAGTTCTGAAGCTCCGCAATGCGCAGCGTGCCGGCGATATTCAGGGCGCGCGTATTTATACGGCCCAGCGCCGTTTTGAGTTCGACAAGGATCCGGTGGAAGCCCGCGCGCTGGTAGCCAAGCTTGCCGAGCAGCATGCGGACGTTGTCAAGATCGTGATCGATAATCGCCGCAATACTGCGGTGAAGCTGCCGCGCGAAGTTGCCCTCGCCGTTATCGACGAAGCGCACAAGCGCCACATGAAGGTCTTCGCGCATATTCACGATTACGACGATGCGAAGTTTCTGGTGGACAACGGTGTCGACATGCTGGCGCACGAAGTTCGCGATCGCGAAGTGGATGATGCGCTGATCAACGAGATAAAGAAGAAGCGCGTGGTGATCACGGCTACCCTGTCGCGCGAGTCGAGCGTGTTCGTTTACGTCGATTCGCCCGCGTGGCTGAACGATCCGTTCTTCATCAATGGCACTACGCCCGAGCGGCTGCAGAAGCCTGCGGAACTGAAGATCTCGCAGGCGAAAGACCCGGCGATTGCTCTCAACCGCAAAGATTTCGAACTGGCTGCAATCAATCTGAAAAAGATGGCAGCGGCAGGCGTGCGTATCGGTATGGGCAGCGACAGCGGCAACGGACCGCCTCGTTACGAAGGCTTCTTCGAGCATCTCGAAATGGAACTGATGGTGAAGAACGGCGGCATGACTCCGATGCAGGTTATTACGGCGTTCTCGAAGACGAACTCGGAAGCGCTCGGTGTCGATAAAGAGTTCGGCACGCTGGCTAAAGGCAAGGTGGCCGACTTCGACGTGCTGCGGAAGAGCCCGCTCGACGACATTACGAACACGCGGACGTTAAGCGCGGTCTACATCGGCGGCAAGAAGTTCGAATAGCCTTTCGCAGCACAGCCGACTCCCTCACGGGCCGGCACCCTGCTAAAGGGGATGTCCGGGTCGCGGTTCGGTAAAGCGCGACAGTCAGGAAGTCGGCTGTACCGCCGCAATCATCGTGAGCTTGCCGGTCGCGTCCGGCTCGAACCGCAACTGCGTTACTGCCTCACCGCGAATTACGTAGACGCCGTTCGACGTGCCGCAGTAAATGGCGTCGCCCAAACGGTCGATCGTGGAAATGAAATCCGCAACCGGATACTTCTTCACAGCGCCGGTCTTCGCGTTATAGCGCAACAGCCCGCCGCCGTATGCCGCGCCTTCCGGTTGCCGCATCAGCCCGAACCAGATGGAATCCCCATCCAGCCGAATCGCGGACCCGGACCAGTGCGTTATTTCAGGCAGGTACCGCATCTCGTACTTATGCGTGCGAACGTCGAACGAGCCCAGCGCGCCCACGCCTGAGGTGCCTTCGCCATCGTAGAAACTGTTCGCGAACCAGATGGTGGTCCCGGCCAGCAAAGAAGGACCGATATCGTTTTCAATCTCGAGTGGCGCCGGCTCGTCCGACCGCATCTTTCGATGAAGCGCCATGGACGGCACAGGCACTGGGTAGAATTGTCCGCTGATCGAAAAACCGGCAGGCTGATGCGAAGATCCCACCGGCGTACCTAAGACCTGAACGGTGGTGCCGTCGGGCGTCCGATCAATGATTGGTCCGGGCCGCGACGATTCGGGCGTGACAGCAGGAACGATACGGTACGACGGCTCATTCCCGGCGCGCGGCTCAATCGTGACCTGACTGCCGCTTCCGGTGTATGTGATCTTTCCGTCGCGAATACTGGAATGCTGCAGACCAAGCATGCGGTAGTGAAGCTTCACGGTCGGCTTTTCGTTGGCGAGATCGTAAATGTACTTGATGCTCCCGGCATACATCCCGTAATCGGAATAAAAGTGCACATTGACGGAATTGTTGCCCGTTTCACCGAGAGTCGGGTTGCCAGCTTCATCGCGTAACGGAAAAACATCGAGCACCAGTCGCACCCGGTTACCTGGACCTGAAACCAGAAACACGCCGGCCTGAGTCTTTTGCGGCACAGGCAGAAGGCGCGCTTCGCGTTTCGGGCCGACATTCTGCAGAGCCCTTGGTGCAGCCTGCACGATCATCACGGAATTAGCCGGATCGATGGCTTTCTTCGAAGCAGCCCAAAACCAGTCGAGCGAAGCATCTGTCTTTTTGAAAGCCTGCTGTACCGAGCTGAGATCTTCTTTCTCAAGATCGGCGGCGGAAGCAATACCGCAGAGAAGGACGAAAACCACCAGCCGGAACGGCATGCCTTCATCCTACTGCCAAACGATTTCAGCGATATGATAATCGCCATGTTCACCCGACGTATGACTCTTGCTCTCGTCATCACTGCCGCGCTTCTGCCGGCGAAAACCGTCGACCCCAACAATCCCACCGGCAACACCGGCGTCATTCTGATCGACAAGATGGGCCACCATCTGCGTTTCTTCGATCCGAAGACCTGGACCGAAACCGGCAGCATCGACCTCGCCATCAACCCCCACGACATCGCGCTCTCCGCCGACCACAAGACCGCTTACGTGCCCATCTACGGCGCGGGCATTTACGGCAACAATCCGAAGCCGGAACATACGATTGCAATTATCGACATCCCATCGCGTGCGGTCACGGGAACGATCGATGTATCGCCCTACATCGCGCCACACGGCATTCAGATCGATGTGAAAGGCACTCTCTACGTTACCTGCGACGCCAGCCGCAAACTGCTGATCATCGATCCGAAAACGCGCACCATCAAAGACGCGATTGATACCGAAGGAACCAGCCACTGGGTCGCCGTGCTGCCCGATGCCAGCAAAGCGTACGCGGTAAACAAGAACGACCGCCCGTTCATCACAGTGATCGATCTGAGGGAGCGTAAGGTCGCGGGACACATCAACGTCCCGAACGGCACCGAAGGCGTCGCAGCTTCGCCCGATGGCAAGCGGGTGCTGGCCCTCGATTACAAAGACCCCGTAATTCACGTGATCGATCCGAAGACCGACACGATCATCGACAACATCACGCTGCAGGACAACGTAAAAGCGGGGTCGCGCGTGCGTTATTCACCGGACGGCTCGAAGATCGTCACGGACAACAATGCACAAGTGGTCAACATCATCAGTGCGTCCGACCTGCATGGCAAACAGCTCGTCGTGCCTGTAGGTAAAGCCCCGATGGGTTTCGGCTTCGCCCCGGATAACCGCACGCTGATTGTCGGCAACCACGGCGATGGTTCGGTGTCTGTGATCGACATGCAGGAAGGCAAGGAGCTTAAGCGCTTTCAGGCTGGGACCGGCATCGAAACCATGACTTGGTATTAGCCACCACCGCTTGCTTGCGCGCGCGGCTCAGTAAAGGCAGTATTTCCGAATCACGACCGTGAGGGAGCCGCGACCGCAAGGGAGTGGTGTTCTCACCGTAAATCGTCCTGCGCAGTGAAGACGACGTGCAGATTCGCCGCATCCACCGGCTCCTCCATCTCTTCGCTCACGCTCGACATCACCAGCGGCTCCACCAGCGCCAGAAATTTCAGCAGGTCCCAGATCTCGCCCTCCTCCGGTAAGGCCATCGAAAAGCGCTGCGAGCGCATCCACATCCGGGTATCACGCTCCGCCAGTTTCCAGATGAGAAACGCGCAATTTTCCACGATCTCCTCGAACCGCGCCATTTGCCCGGGCTCGAGCCTGCGGTCGAAGAAGATCTCTACAGTCCGCTGCTGTTCGCGAGTGAACTCACGCACCTGCAGGCCGCCGGTGTGCGCGCTGCTCTTCCAGTCGACATGGCGGGCGCTGTCCTGCGCTTCATACGGCCGGATGCGGTAGAAGTCCCGCCCACCGCCCCTGGTCTGCGACTCGAGTTCACCCGCCACGGAATCCAGCAGTTCTTCCATGCCCGCGCGCGGTTCGAGCGAGGGATAAACAATCGTCTCCCGCCGCAGAGCCACCGTCGTTGACTTACGCAGAAATCCAAACGGAAATTTCGTTGAAATCAGGAAGAGGTTTTCGCGATGGCGTCCGCGCTGCGGAAAAACCACCTGCACGGCAGCTTCGACAGTCGCGCGGCCGGGAATCAGCGGGAAATACACCGGCTCTCTTAAAATCGATTCGCCGCTGCCGGAGAGCTCGATCGAAAAAGAAGGCGTCAGACGCTTCAGATTACGAAGCCGGACCCGCGCCGCGGAAGGCATCCTGGCCGAAACATGCTCCGGCAAGAGTAATTCCAGTTCGAGGCCGGCCAGCACAAGGCGGCTGAGAAAGCCCGACACCAGGAACAGTGCCAGCATGGCAGAGAAAATCAGGAAGATCAGGTTGTTGCCGGAGAGAAACGCACCGACACCGGTCAGCGCGATTGCGAAGACAAACAACGCGCCCCCGCGTGTGATCTGGTATTGGACGCGCTGGCGGATCAGAGCGTGAATGTGGTCCAGACTCACAAGTTCCGCGTCACCTTGCTCAAGGCGCGGGGCCGGTCCGGATTCAGGTTCTTCTCCATCGCGAGCGCGGCGGAGAAAAGCTGCGCCGGAATGATGTACGGGATCGGCGAATAGAGTTCCGGTATCCGCGCCGGAATTGAAATCACCCGCGACGCCAGGTTCGCCGCCGCGGGATTGCGCCGGTCGGTGATCACCACCGTCTCGGCCTTCAGGTCGCGAAGACGATTGAGCATCTCCTGCATTGAATTCCAAGTCGGCCCGGAGGGAGTAAACAGGAACGCGGGAAAACCCGGCTCCACCATCGCGATCGGGCCGTGCAGGAAATCGGCGGAAGAGAAACCTTCCGTCACGACGTAAGACGTCTCCTTCATCTTCAGCGCGAACTCGATGGCGTTGGCGTAGTTCAGCCCCCGGCCCACTACCGTTGCGGAATGCATGAAGCGGTAGCGCTCCGCCATGGCGCTGACTTCGCTTTCGAGTTCGAGAGCATTCACGGCGAAATCGGGAATGGCTTCGAGATCGGCGATGCGTATTTTCCCGCCGAGTGCATAAGCCAGAAGGTACAAGGCCATGAGCTGGCCGGTGTAGGTCTTGGTCGCGGCGACGCTTTTTTCGCGGCCCGCCCGCACCAGGAAAATGTGTTCTGCGACACCGGCGAGGCTGCCACGCGCCTCGTTCGTGATGCCGACTGTTACCGCGCCGGCCTTCCGGGCGTGTTCCAGCACCTGATTAATATCCGTCGATTCACCCGACTGTGACAGCCCGACCACCAGCGCTTCTTTGTAATTCAGTTTCGAGCCGTAGAGGGTCAGGATGGAAGGCGCCGCAAGAGAGACCGGGATACCTGTCGTGATTTCAATCAGATAACGGCCGAATTGGGCGGCATTGTCCGACGTCCCGCGGGCCACCAGAACCACCAGCCGGGGTTTGCGCCGGGCTATGAGGGCACGGAATTTCTCGGTTTTCCGCAACTCCGAGGCGAGCGTCCGCGCCAGTGTTTCCGGCTGCTGGCGAATCTCATCGAGCATGCGGGACATCAACTGCAGTGTAATAGAGACACGGGTTGGTTTATAAGAGATTCGCGGCGGGCATATAATCGAAACAGCGGTTGCCTGAGCCGCGTCTGGACAAATATATATGAACAGCCGTACGAAGTTTGTTGTTGTTATGTCGTCGACCTGCCTTGTGGCACTTCTGCTGCTCGGCGGCGTGGTGAGCAAAGGCGCGCCGGCAGAGGACAAGTCTGCGGACAACAACGTTTACAAACATCTGGCGGTTTACTCGGAAGTCCTCTCGCGTATCAAGAGCGAGTACGTGGAAGAGCCGGACATGAGCAGCGTCACGCTGGGCGCCATGAACGGCCTGCTCGAAGCCATCGACCCGTACGCGAGCTACCTGAATGCCGAGCAGTACAAGGAATACCTGAAGAATTTCGACACCTACCGGGGCGACCTCGGCATGGTGCTGGCGAAGAAGTTCGGCTATATCACGATCGTTTCTGTTATACCCGGTTCACCGGCGGCGAAGGCTGGCCTGACTACCGGCGACATGCTGGAATCGGTTAAAGGCATCGCCACCCGGGACATGCCGCTGGCTTATGCGCGACTCCTGCTGCGGGGACAGGCCGGTACCACGGTGGATCTGTCGGTGCTCCGCCGCAAGCCGGAACCGCAGAAGCTGACTATGACGCGTGCGATTGTGACCGCGCCTTCCGTCGAAGCGAAGATGCTGCCCGATAACATCGGCTACATTAAAATTGCGGCGATGGGTCATACCCAGATTAAAGAAGTCTCGACCGCGGTGGCGGATCTGCAAAAGCAGGGCGCGAAGAAACTGCTGCTCGACTTACGCTATTCGGCTTCCGGCGATCCGGAAGACGGTATCGAACTGGCGAACCTGTTCCTCGATAAAGGCCTTATTGCTTATTCCGTGGGCCAGAAATCGCCGCGCAAAAACTACGATGCGGACCCGAAGAAAGACGTGACTTCACTGCCCCTGATCGTGCTGACAAATCGCGGGACGGCGGCGGCTGCTGAAGTGGCAGCGGCGGCCCTGCAGGGCGATAAGCGGGCGGAAATTGTGGGCGAACATACATATGGTGACGCTTCGGTACTGCGGCCCATCACGATGGACGACGGCAGCGCGGTCATACTCTCGGTCGCGAAATACTACTCGCCCGACGGGAAGTCGATTCAGGATAACGGTGTGACGCCGCAGGAACTGGTGGCGGACGCCGAAGCGGGCGGGACGGACGTGGACAACGACGACGACTCCAGCGAACAGACTCCGAAAATCACCGGGTCAGACAAGAAGGCCGGGCAGGCGGTTTCGGGTGGTGGAGATGTGAAGCCCACTGAAGATCTGATTCTGCAGAAGGCTATTGAGCTGGCGAAGAAAGCGTAAGCGCGGAGGGCTGATTTCCCCGCGCTTACGCCATTTACGGAGTTTTCAGAGGATTTCCCCGCGCTTACGCTTGGGGCTATAGAGTTTTCAGATACGCAATCACGTCTGCTTTTTCGGCATCCGACAGGATGTCCTTGTAAGCGGGCATGCCGTTGCCGCCGGTGTTGATCTGGCCAAGAACGTTCGCATCGTTCACGGGTTTGCCCGAGGCGAGCTTCGGTTTCTTGTAAAGGCCTTTCAAACCGGGGCCCATTTTCACCTCGGCGCTGTCTGCATTGTGGCAGACGCTGCACTGATCGAAAACTTCTTTGCCCTTCGCGGCGTCGCCCTTCTGGGCATAGAGGTTCGAACCGGCGAACAGCAGTGCTCCGGCGAACAACAACGTAACTGATTTCTGCATCATGGCTCCTTAAACCGTTAGTCTACAAGACGCCAGGCAGCGATAATAGAGATTCAAACCCTAACCGGTTTTAATTTCTATCCGTGGCCAAACTTCGCGCAGTTCTGTTTTCCGCTCCGGCGGTCATCATTCTCACCATCGGGATGGGGCTCATCTCGTACTTCTGCTCCCTTTGGGATAAAGCCGGCCGCGCGCAACACTGGCTGGCCCGTCACTGGGCGAAAATGCTGCTGGGCGTTTGCTTTGTAAGGTCGACGGTGACCGGCGCGGAACGGCTGAATCCGGACGCGAGCTACGTTGTCGTTGCCAACCATTCGAGCTACATGGACATCCCGGCGCTCTACAGCGCTCTGCCGCTCGAACTCCGCTTCTTCGCCAAGAAGGGCTTGTTTTCCATCCCGCTGCTCGGCTGGCATCTGCGCCGCGCGGGACATCTTGCGGTGGTGCGCGGCGATGCGCGTGCGTCGCTCAAATCGATGTCAGAGGGCGCGAAACTGATCAGGGAGCGCGGTATTTCCGTGCTGCTGTTCCCGGAAGGCGGGCGCACCGAAGCCGGTATCAAACCGTTCAAGGAGGGCGCGGCTTACATCGCGATAAAGGCGGGCGTGCCGATCGTGCCGGTCGGACTCGTGAATATCCGCGGCATCCTGCCGATGCACTCCCTGTTGCTGCGGCCGGGCAAGGTGGAAATTAACATCGGCGAGCCGATTGAAACCGCCGGAATGACGCTGCATGACCGCGGGCGTCTTAATGAGATGCTGCAGGAACACGTCGGCGAACTCGCCGGAGAACCCGTCGCTCAAACCGTAAACTAATGCCCGTTCAAACTATCCCTGAACTTCTGCGCAGTGCCGCGGAACAATACGGCCCGAAGCTCGCTTTGCGGCAGCCGAACGGTAAAGAGGTCCTCACCTGGACGTGGGCTCAGTACTGCGACGCCGCCGAAGAGATCGCGGCAGGGCTGCACGCGCTTGGGCTCGGAAAAGGCGACCATGTCGCGCTGTGTTCGGAAACCCGCGCGGAGTTTTATCTGGCCGATCAGGGCATTCTGATGAACGGCTCGGTGGCGGCCGCGCTTTATCCAAGTTACCCCCCGGAAGAGCTAAAGCGCACGCTCGCGATGGCCGACGCGAAAGCGCTGTTCGTGGAAGATCCGAAGATGTTCGCGAAGCTGAAAGACGCGCCTCTCGCGCATTTCTTTCTGCTTACCGGGGAAGCGGATGGCGCGCTTTCGCTCGAAGCGCTCCGTAAGCTTGGCCGCGAGATGAGTGCGCCGCACGCGACGGTCCTGCCGGAAGATAACGCGATCCTCTATCTCACCTCCGGCGCGACGGGCGAGCCGAAGATGGTGATGGTGACGCACGGCGCCGTCGTCTCCAACGTCCAGATGGCGCCGGATGTTCTGCCGTTAACGTCCGACGACATTACGATCGCGTTCCTGCCCTCCGCGCATATCGCGCAGCGCGTCGTGGTGGAGATCCTGCCGATCCTGAGCGGCGCGGCGGTCTCCTTCGCGGAGAGCCTGCTGAAGCTGCAGCCCGAGATCAAGGCAGTGCGGCCGACATTCTTTCTCGCTCCGCCGCGCGTCTGGGAGCGGGTCTATACAAGCATCCGGACAGAGATCCTGAAGAAGCCTGCTTTGGCCCAGAAAGCCTTCTTCGGCGCGCTGGCTCTTGGGCTTGCGGCGGCCCGGCACAAACGGGTCGGAGAACGCGTTCCGCTCCGTATCAGCCTGCCGCTGGGACTTGCGCATAAAGTGATCTTCAGCAAGATTCGCGACCGTTTTGGCGGCCGGTTGCGCGTTGCGGCGTCCGGCGCGGCGCCCCTCGGAGCCGACCTCGCCGAATTCTACGAGGCCATCGGGATGCCGCTGATCGAAGGCTACGGGCTCACGGAAGGCGGCGTCGCAGCGTTCAATCCGATCGATGCGCCGCGGCCGGGCAGTATCGGTAAAGCGCTGCCGAGCGTCGAATTCAAAATCGGCGAGGAAGGCGAACTGCTCATCCGCAGCCCCACGCTTTCCTGCGGCTATTACAAAGATCCCGAAGCGACGGCCGAAGTGCTGCGCGGCGGCTGGCTGCACACGGGCGACGTCGGGACCATCGATTCCGAAGGCTACATCTACATCACAGGCCGCAAGAAGGAACTGATCGTTTCTTCGAACGGCAAGAAAATCTTCCCGTCACGCGTTGAGACGATGTTCAAGTTCGAACCGCTCATCAGCCAGGTAGTGCTGGCGGGCGACCGGCTGCCGCACCTCGTCGCGCTCTTTACCATCCACCCGCCCATCGCCGAGACACTTCGAGGCAAGGGCGACCCAGGTATTCCACATCACGAATCGCCGGAAGTTCTCGCCGAAATGCAGAAGATCGTATCCCGGATCAATAAACAACTGGCCCCGTTCGAACAGGTGAAGCGTTTCCGGGTGCTGCCGCGTGAGTTCACGATCGAAAACGGCGAGGTCACGGCGACCATGAAAGTCCGGCGGAAACAGGTGTTCGTCAACTTCAAGAGCGAGCTCGATTCGCTCTATCAACTCAGTGCTTCCGGACGTGGTGGCGAGTAAATTGCACCGTTTGACGGGGTGCCCGTACCGCCAGAACTGCACCCTGAAGAGGAGCTTGTAACTCCGGAACTTACCGAGCATGAGCTCGAAGAAGCGGAGCGGCATACTTCCGTCAAGGCGCACATCGTCCACGAAGCGGCGCGACGGCGATACCGAATTCGAGCGCTCCGCCTCGGCGCTCTTCACATCGGGGCTGGCTGCGGGCCTCTCGATGGGCTTCTCTTTCATCGCGGAAGGCATCCTGCGGAGCCACCTTCCCGACGCTCCGTGGCGGCCGCTGATCGCCAAGTTCGGCTATTCCTTCGGCTTTCTGATCGTCATCATCGGCCGCCAGCAGTTGTTCACCGAAAACACGCTGACTGCCGTGCTTCCTGTCCTTGCGCGCCGCAACTGGATGACTCTCCTGCGAATGCTGCGGCTCTGGGCCATCGTGCTCGCGGCCAATCTGCTGGGTGCGCATATCATCGCGTGGGTGTTGGGCAATACCAGCGTTTTCACGCCTCAAATGCAGAATGTCTTTGCACAAATCGCGCGAGAGAGTTTCTCGGTTACGGTCGGTCAGGCTATTCTGCGCGGCGTTTTCGCCGGGTGGCTGATCGCGACCCTGGTATGGATGCGCGCGGCGCTCGATAGCGGGCAGATCCCGCTGATCGTGCTGATGACTTATCTGGTCGCCATCGGCGGCTTCACCCACATCATCGCCGGTTCGATCGAGGTATTGTTCCTGGTGATGACGGGCGCGCTCCCGTGGAGCAGCTATCTGATTCACTACATGCTGCCGGTGCTGCTGGGGAACACAATCGGCGGGGTTTCGCTGGTCGCGGTGTTCAATCACGCACAGGTGGTCGCCGGCGAACCGGCGCGGAAAGCGGAGCAGGCGAAGAAACGCGACTGAAGTCGCGTGTACCACAGGCTTCGCCTGCCCCCAATCTTCGTTAAGCCGTGCGGCTGGCCATGGCTTTACCGCCAGAGAGCGCGGCCTGGGCTGCTGCCAGACGGGCTATCGGCACACGATAGGGCGAGCAGGAAACGTAGTCCATCCCGATCTTGTAGCAGAACTGGACGGAGCTCGGTTCGCCGCCGTGCTCGCCGCAGATCCCGACTTCGAGATCTTTGCGGGCTCCGCGGCCCAGCTTGGTCGCCATCTCGACGAGCTTGCCGACGCCTTCCTGATCGAGCACCGCGAACGGGTCGGCCTTAAAGATTTTGGCGGTTTCGTAGTCTTTCTGGAACCTCGTATAGTCGTCGCGGGAGAGACCCATGGCGGTCTGCGTGAGGTCGTTGGTGCCGAAGGAGAAGAACTCGGCCTCTTTGGCGATCTTATCGGCGGTGAGGGCGGCGCGGGGGATTTCGATCATCGTCCCGACCATGTAGTGAACCTTTTCACCGGCTTTGGCGAAGACTTCATCGGCCACGCGAACCACGATGGCTTTCTGGTTGTTGAACTCTTCGACGCTGCCGATGAGCGGAATCATGATTTCGGGCAGAACCTTAACACCCTTCTTCGCTACCTGAACGGCGGCTTCGAAGATGGCGCGGGCCTGCATCTCGGTGATCTCAGGGTAAGTGACGCCGAGACGGCAGCCGCGATGGCCGAGCATGGGGTTGAATTCGTGCAGGTCTTCCACGCGGTGCAGGAGATTCGGAAGATCCTTCTTCAGATCCTTCACAGCGATCTTGTAGCGCTCCGACATGTCTTTCTTCAGCTTGATGTCGGCATGGGGGAGCAACGCGACATCGACCATGAGGTTTTCGCGCTTCGGCAGGAATTCGTGCAGCGGCGGATCAAGCGTGCGGATCACGACCGGAAAGCCGTCCATCGCTTTGAAGAGACCGGCGAAGTCACTGCGCTGCATCGGCAGGAGTTTGGCTAATGCTTTGCGGCGGGATTTTTCGTCGCTGGCGAGGATCATGGCCTGCACGAAAGGCAGACGATCCTCGGCGAAGAACATGTGTTCAGTGCGGCAGAGGCCGATGCCTTCGGCGCCGAACTGGCGGGCGACTTTGGCGTCGCGCGGGATGTCGGCGTTGGCGCGGATGCCGAACTTGCCGCGGAACTCATCGGTCCAAGCCATGAACTTGCCGATGTAATCGTGGCTGAGATCTGGCTCGATGGATTTGGCATGACCGAGGTAGACGTCACCAGTAGTGCCATCAAGCGAGATGAAATCGCCTTCCTTGACGGTGATCGTTTTGCCGCCGACCTGCGCGGTGAACACCTTCTTCGCATCGTCGATGCGAATGCCGCTGGCGCCCACAACGCAGGGGCGTCCCATGCCGCGGGCTACGACTGCCGCGTGGCTCGACTTGCCGCCGATGGCGGTAAGAATACCGCGGGCAACGTCCATGCCGTGAATATCGTCGGGCGTGGTTTCCTTGCGGACCAGAAGGACCGGGCCGCCGGGGGCCATTTCGACCGCATCTTCCGCGGTGAAAGCCACACGACCTACAGCGGCGCCCGGTGAAGCCGAGATGCCGGTGGTGACTTTGACCAGGTCTTTGAGCGTCTTCGGATCGAAGACGGGGTGCAGGAGCTGATCGAGCTGCGCCGGAGCGACCCGCATGATGGCTTCCTGTTTCGGGATCATGCCTTCTTCGAACATGCCAACGGCGATGCGCACAGCGGCCGGGCCGGTGCGTTTGCCGTTGCGGGTCTGCAGCATGTAGAGCTTGCCTTCCTGAATGGTGAACTCGAAATCCTGCATGTCCTTGTAGTGGTTCTCAAGCGACGTGGTGATTTCCTTGAGTTGATTGAAAGCTTCCGGGAGGATCTTTTCGAGATCGGCGATGGGGTACGGGGTGCGGATGCCGGCGACGACATCTTCGCCCTGTGCGTTCATCAGAAATTCGCCGTAGAAAACTTTCTCTCCTGAACCGGGGTCGCGCGTGAAGCCGACGCCGGTGCCGGAGGTGTCGCCCATGTTGCCGAAGACCATGGCCTGCACGTTGGCGGCAGTGCCGATGTCATCGGGAATCTTTTCCATGGTGCGGTAGTACTTGGCTTTCGGGGTCCACCAGCTTCTGAAGACGGCATCGCGGGAGAGTGAGAGCTGTTCGTGCGGGTCCTGCGGGAAGGGCTTGCTGGTTTCTTTCTGAACGAGCTTGAGGTAGTCGGCAATGATGGCTTTGAGATCTTCGGCGCCGAGGTCGGTATCGAGCTTCGCTTTGATTTTGTGTTTGCGGGAATCGAAGATGTGGTCGAACTTTTCCATCTCGACGCCGAGGGCGACTTCGCCGAACATCTGGATGAAGCGGCGATAGCAGTCGTAGGCGAAACGCTCGTTGCCGCTTTTCGCGGCGAGGCCGGCGGTGGTGGTGTCGTTGAGGCCGAGATTGAGGATGGTGTTCATCATGCCGGGCATGGAGAACTTCGCGCCCGACCGCACGCTGAGCAGCAGCGGGTTCGACGGGTCGCCGAGTTTCTGGCCCATCTGCTTCTCGAGCTTTATGACGGCCTTGTCGATTTCCTTCTGGATCTCTTCGGGAACCTGATTGTTGTTCTTGAAGTAGATGTTGCAGACGTCGGTGGCGATGGTGAAGCCCGGGGGCACGGGCAGACCGGCGCGCGACATTTCGGCGAGACCGGCGCCTTTGCCGCCGAGGGTATCTTTTTTAGTGCCGTCGCCGTCGGCTGTGCCGCCGCCGAAGGAGTAAACGTATTTTGCCATTAGGTAGTTTCCTTTGTGAGCTTGGTAGAAGAAGATTTCCCCGCGCTTACGCTTGGGGTTATAGGGCTGTCGCCGGGGCTCGCAGTCGAACGCGGTACGGGTTGATTGTCGCGATCGGGTGTGTCGGTCGCGACGGGCGAACCGGGGTTGTCGCCTGGGGCCGTCTTTGAACTCGGAACGGTCGGGTTGTCGCGACCGTCGCCGGCGGTCGAATTGGTTACGATCTCGGAGAAGTCCGCGATGGTCGAGGTTTCGGCCAGCATGGTGTGAAGTAAGGTCAGTCGATTCTGACGGACTGCGGGGTCCGGAGCATTCACGAGCGTTTTGTCGAAGAATTTATCGACGTGCATGCGAAGAGAAGCGATCTGTTCCAGCCTGCCGCGGTATTCGGTGATGAGCTGGCAGGCGGCGCGGGTCACCATGAATTTTTCGTAGAGTTCGCGCTCGGGCCCGTCTTCGAGAAGCGCGGGGTTGAGCGCGTCGCCGAGGCCTTCGAAGTTGGCCTGCTTCAGGATGTTGCGGATGCGTTTGAAGCTGGCGGCGAGGGGTTCGAAGTCTTCGGTGGGGCGGACGTCGCGAACGGCGGCGAGGCGCTCTTCGACGTCGAGAAGATCGTCCCAGCCGGAGACGAGGACCGCGTTGATCTCGTCGTATTTGAAGCCGCGGATTTCGCGGAAGTAATAACGGATGCGTTCGGCGAAGAAATCTTCGAGCAGCTTGCTGCCTTCACAGAGAGACTGGATGGGCAGGCGGAGCTTGCCTTCGACGAGGATCTTGACGATGCCCTGTGCGGCGCGGCGCAGAGCGAAAGGATCTTTCGAGCCTGACGGGATGAGACCGACTTTGAAGCAGCCGCGCAGCGTGTCGAGTTTATCGGAGATCGAGAGGAGCTGGCCGTTGAGGGTGCCAGGGATTGGGGCATCCATGCT
>ODAK010002591.1_pt1 | contig 19041 bp, 13 predicted proteins | sample 1539591 | NCBI WGS metagenome assembly ODAK01 (sample SAMEA3539303, study PRJEB22396) | soil metagenome | biome: tundra; feature: field; material: soil | place: USA | collected 2010-05 | depth 0.15 m | reverse complement strand
CCATGATCACCGGAATGCTGGTCGATGCGACCGGCAGCTTCACGAGCGCGTTCGCGCTCGCGGCACTCGTCAACGTGCTCGGCCTCGTGGGTTGGATGTGGATTCTGCCGCGTGTCGCACTGCTGCGTTGGGACTTGGTCGGAGCGATACACGAGGTCCACTAGTTTTGCACGGCAACGTGGTGCTCGCTCTTAACCAAGCCGCTCGGATAATGCTGAGTCGCTACATGACGCAGCCGGATGTCGCGAGGGAGCGTGCCGAACAGCGGATACCGTCATCGTACAGCCCTCCCTTGGTGATTGCGTCTATTCAAAAGCCTCCGCGCGCACCTCGAGTATCAGCACTTGGCGGCGCGAGGCGAATTCGCGCAGCGCACGCTCGAGCGATTCGAGGCCGTCGATCAGGCGATGGCCGTAGCCGTAGCCGTAGGCTCGTGCGAGATGCGCGAACTCCGGGGGTTTGACGTCTACGCCTTCGGGTTCGATGTCTACAGCCAGCATCGAGGTCTTGATCTCGCCATAGCCGCGGTTGTTCCAGATAATGATCACCGACCAGGCACCGATGTCACGCGGCACGGCGAGCTCGCCGAGGGAGAACTGAAAGCCGCCGTCGCCAACCAGACAGACGACGGGCCGCTCGGGCGCGCCGAGCCCGGCGCCGGTCGAGGCGGGCAGGGCATAGCCTAGCGTGCCGTAGCCCGTGGCGCTGTTGAACCAGGAGCCGGGCGTGGCGGCCGAGAAACCAAGATTGCCGGCGTAGACCGGTTGTGTTGAATCGCCGACCAGGATTGCGCCCGGAACGGTGTCGCGGATCGACTCGAGAAACGCGATCTGGCGGCGCATCGGGGCAGTTAAGCCCTCGAGCGCTTGGGTGCGCGCGTGGTGCGCAGCGCTCGCACCGCGCTCGGCGCGCGCGGGTCCGACGCCGGCGGCGCCGATGCCGGCCGCGAGAATCCCGCGCAGCGTCTCCCGTGCGTGGCCGTGCAACGCGAGCGAAGGGTGCGCGCTGCGCTCGAGCTGCTGCGCCTCGACATCGATGCGAATCAGCTGCGGCAGCCGCGGGAAGTCTCCGGCCGAATACATGTCGTAATCGGTGGGCCCAAGTTCCGTGCCGACCGCGAGCACGGCGTCGGCCGCGCCGATCAGGGCGCGCACCGGTGCGAGCGACGGGCTCAACGACACCGCGAGCGGATGTTGCGGCGGCAGCAGACCGCGCGCGTTGACGGTCATGACGACCGGCGCACCGAGGTTCTCGGCGAGACGTTGAATCTCGGCTGCGGCACCTAGTGCGCCGCCACCCGCTAAGGATCACGGGCGCGCGCGCGCGCGAGCCGCCGTGCCGCCTCGGCAATGCCCTCCGGCGCCGCGGCTTGGCGGTTTTCGCTCGAAATGACGATCAACGGGATCGAGTCGCCGTAGGCCTGCGCCATCGCGGTCGCGATGTTTGTGAGGCCCGGCCCCGTGATCGTGAAACAAACCCCGGGCTGACGCGTGATACGCGCGTAGCCGTCGGCCATGAAGCCGAGGCCCTGTTCGTGTCGTCCGGTAACGCGCCGGATACTGGAAGCGGCGAGGCCTCGATAGAGCTCGAGGTTGTGCACGCCCGGGATGCCAAACACGTGCCGTACACCCTGCGTCTCGAGCGTCTCGATGAGGTAGCTTCCAAGCGTCTTCTTCATCGCCAACCCTCTTGTTCGCCGAGTATCTCACGGCCTCGGGCAGCGCGTCGCATAGCCGCGATTTGCACTAGAATTGCAGGTGATGCCAATACTCAACGGTGCCGAGAACAACGCAGTCGCTCGTACTACGGTCATTTTCTGTGTGCTCGCCGCGCTATGCGAAGGCATCGACCTGCAGGCAGCGGGCGTCGCAGCCTCGGGGATTGCAGCGAAGTTCAACGCGAGCCCGGCGCAGCTCGGAAATTTCTTCGGCGCGAGCACCTTCGGCCTGTTCTTCGGTGCTCTCATTGGCGGCCGTCTGGCGGATCGCATGGGACGCAAGAGCGTTCTGGTCGCATCGATAGCCTTGTTCGGCCTGTTTTCCCTGTTGACGCCGCTGGCGTTCGATATGGCTTCACTCAGCGCCGCGCGCCTGCTGACGGGTTTGGGCCTAGGCGGGGCACTGCCCATTCTGATTGCGCTGACTGCTGAGAGCAGCCCCGAGAACCGCCGCAGTGCCAACGTCACGCTGATGTATAGCGGTGCACCGTTCGGCGGCGCCATCGCGAGCTGGGTCAGCATGGTGTTCGCCTCCTCACAATGGCGTTGGATCTTTATTGTCGGCGGCATCGCGCCGCTAGTGCTCGCCCCGGTCATGGCGCTATTGATGCCGGAGTCCCCCGCCTTCCGGCGCGCGCAAGACACCTCGGCCACGGCGCGCGGCAGCGTCACGGCCATTTTTGCCGATGGACGTACACCGCGCACGCTATTGCTGTGGGCGAGTTTTTTCTTAGGCTTGTTGACGCTGTATCTATTGCTGAATTGGCTGCCGACCTTGCTGCAAGGGGTTGGCCTCACTCGCGCGCAGGCGGTCGGGGCGCAAATCGGATTCAACGTGGGCGGGGCGCTCGCGGCGCTTTTAATCGGCTATCTGCTCGAGGGCAGATTGCGCAGGCCCAGCATAGTGGTCACTTTCGTGGCGTTGCCTCTTTTGGTGCTGCTGCTTGCGAAGTCACCGCCGCAACTTGCCATGGTCGCACTGCTCGTGCTGTTGCTGGGCTGCGCAGTGATCGCTGCGCAGGCTTTTCTCTATGCCATGGCGCCGGCACCGTATCCGACGGCCATTCGGGGCATCGGAGTCGGTGCAGCCGTGGCAGTCGGCCGGATCGGGTCGATCGTCGGACCGAAGCTGGGCGGAGTGTTGAAGGGCATGGGCCACAACTCCTCGCGGCTGTTGATGGATCTGCTTCCGATCGTGATTGTCGGTAGCCTCGCCGCGCTGTGGCTCGCCTGGTACGTGCCGAAACGCGCGGCTACCCTGTGAACGATGCGATCTCGGTTCATGAACTCGCCGAGTTGCGCCGCGCGCGACTGGCGCACAGGATTCTCGATGTGCGCGAAGCGCCCGAGCTCGAGATCTGCCACATCGCGGGCGCCTTGCACATTCCGATGGGCAGCGTGCCGGCGCGGATCAACGACGTGCCCAAAGACCAGCCCGTCATCGTCATGTGTCATCATGGCGTTCGCAGCGGAATCATTGTCGAGTTTCTTCGACACGCGGGCTTCAGCAATGCCGTCAACCTCGATGGCGGGATCGATGCCTGGGCACGTCAGATCGATGCATCCGTGGCGCGGTACTGAGCGCATGCAGCCCAGTAGCTATGCCGGCCTGCCGGAGCACTTCTACGCACGGCTCGACCCGACACCGGTCGCGAAGCCGCGCCTGATCCAGGTCAATCGGCGCCTCGCCGCGCAGTTGGGGCTGGATATCGCTGCCCTCGACGCCGAGGCGCTGGCGGCAATGTTTTCGGGGAACCTCCTGCCGCAGGGTGCGGAGCCGATCGCGATGGCCTACGCGGGGCACCAGTTCGGCCATTTCGTTGCGCAGCTCGGCGACGGCCGAGCGATCCTGCTGGGTGAGGTGCGCGACCTCTCGGGCATGCGCCGCGACATACAATTGAAGGGCTCCGGACCGACCCCGTTCTCGCGCAATGGCGATGGTCGCGCAGCGCTGGGGCCGGTGCTGCGCGAGTATCTGGTCAGCGAGGCCATGCATGCGCTCGGCGTGCCGGCCACCCGAGCACTTGCCGCGGTCCTGACCGGTGAGTCCGTACATCGCGAGCAGCGCCTTCCGGGAGCGATCCTGACCCGAGTTGCGGCCAGCCACGTGCGCGTGGGTACGTTCCAATATTTCGCCGCGCGCGGGGACGTTGCGGCCATCCGGCGCCTTGCCGATTACGTGATCGACCGCCACTACCCCGACGCCAAGTCGACTGAGCAACCTTATTTGACGCTACTCCGGGCGGTTACCCAGCGGCAAGCCCTGCTGATCGCCAGCTGGATGCATGTCGGCTTCATCCATGGGGTCATGAACACGGACAACATGGCCCTATCGGGCGAGACCATAGATTTTGGACCCTGCGCCTTCATGGATGCGTACGATCCTGCAACAGTTTTCAGTTCAATCGACACTTTCGGCCGCTACGCCTATGCCAACCAGCCTCGTATCGCGCAATGGAACCTCGCGCGGTTCGCCGAGACGCTTCTGCCGATGCTCGATCCAGTCCCGGAGCGGGCGGTCGAACTTGCCAGCGAGGCGGTCGCGGCATTCGCAACGCGCTATGCCGAGTACTGGCTGGCGGGTATGCGGGGCAAGCTCGGGCTGTTGACCGCCGAGGATGCTGATAGGGATCTGGCGCAGGGTTTGCTCGATGCCATGCACGCGAACCAGGCGGACTTCACCCTGACATTTCGTCAGCTTGCAGATGCCGCGCAGAGTGAGCAGGCCGATGCCGCCGTGCGCAGCTTGTTTGCGAATCCGTCCGCCTACGACGAGTGGGTGGGGAGGTGGCGATCACGCCTGATGCGCGAGCCGCAAGTACCGCACGTGCGCGCGGCGGCCATGCGGCGCATGAACCCGGCCTTCATTCCGCGCAACCACCGTATTGAGCAGGCTATCAGCGCAGCCATCGAGCGGGATGATTTCTCGGTGTTTGCTGAACTGCTGACGGTGCTCTCACGGCCGTACGAGGCTCAGGAACGCTTCGAAGCCTATGCCAATCCGCCGCAACCGGCCGAGCGCGTTCTCCAAACTTTCTGCGGAACCTGAGCGGCGCGGGCGTCCGAAGAGTTGGGGGTCGGTCTAGGGTGGTGACGACTGCGGCTGTTGCGCTGGCGCCGGAGTGGCTGGTAAAGACGGCGCAGGCGGCGAAGACGGCGCAGGCGGCGTCGGCGCTGCGGGCGCATTGCCGCCGGGATTGGCGCTGGGCGGCTCATCGGCTTGCGTCGCGGCGTGCCGGGTAGGTGCGCGCGCGGCTTCCTCTGGAGAGGGTGGCAGCTGCTGTGCCCCCAACGCCGCCGTGTTGACCACGGACGGATCGTCACGCAGCTTCACGTAAAGCTGGCCGAGAGTCGGGTGCGGTACGGGAAGCGCGGATCCCGGAAATCCATCGGGAACCTGTACCGGATGGTCGAACTGCGGACCGCTCGACACGGAGTCGAGCAGAAACAAATTAGAACCGGAAAGTTTACAAGCCAGCTCGGGAGTCGCCGGGCACTTGAGGTCCTTCAGCACCGGCAGTCGCACCAGGGTGGCCAACGGCTGCCAGTCGCCCGTGACACCGTTCGCGACGACGCGGAACTGCAGCGGACCGGAGGCCGAGGATCCGAACGCCTTTGCCGGATCGAGCGCGGCCACGGCCACGGCCGCATTCTGCAGCGTGATCCCGCCGTTGCTGAGGCTAAGGCTGGTTGTGAACAATTCATCAGCCGTAGCGACTTCGATATTCTCGTCACGCGCGAAGGCCGGGGGCGTCTGCGCGCGCACCGAAAATATCAGCTTCGCGTCCTGCGGCAGTTCGTTTTGGTCGGCAAGCTGGATGTTGCTCTGACTGATCGAGGGCGACGGCCGCACACTCTTGCCAATCAGCTTCACGTTGGGTCGCGGCGCTTCCACGATGACGGCGAGGTCAAACACGCGTCCATCCTTGAGCGTGACCTGGGCCTTGGCGCCGTCTTGCTGCGTTAGGGCAGCGGCGGCCTGCGCATCCTGTGCCACCATGGGCAGCTCGTCAGCGCCTTGGGCGGTCGACAACTTTCCGGGTGTGAACTCAATGCCTTTCACGGACAGGCCAGTGATCTCATCCAGACGGCTGCCCTTCAGAATGCCCAGCGAATCTCCGGCATGAATCGTGAAACCGTCGAGGTGTCCGGCGTCGGAGAAGGCGTGTATTGGGACGGGTAGTGGCTGGCTGGTGCCATATTGTGTGATCAACAGCGTCATAGCGCCGGGCTTCGCTTCCTGCAGCGGCAGCTTTAGCTCCACTTCATTGGGTGTCACCGCCTTCCATTCAGTCTTCAGCTGTTTACCGGCCGGGTCCTTCAACATGATGCCGTCGATACAACTGACGCTGTCGGCCAGAAGATGAACGGTGTCCTCGCGGCCGACAATCAGCGCTCCCTGGTCTCTGGCGGCCAATGTCCAGGACTGCGCCTTCGCGTTCACCAGTTGGAAGCTCGGGCCAGTGTAGGGCTCAAATCCCCAGTCGCCGTGCAGCGCGCCGCGCACGCTGTCGCCCAGACCGACGCCGTCCAGGCCTGATGTGTCCACCACATATCCGCCTTGCGCCGCATCGGCTTTGGCAGGCAAGTCGATGCTCTTGCCGTCTTTCCCGGTCAGGCTCAACCTCACGTCGTGCGCATAGCCCGTGGAGAACACCAGGGGCGCGCCTTCGACCGGTAAAACCAGTGAGGTCTCTCTAGCGCAGTAGATCTCTTTGGGGTCCACCGCATGCAGCGGCGGCAACTGCGCCTGTTCCACCGCCGGCAACGCCGCCACCAGCACCGACTTGGGATTGTGAAAGGAGGGCGGTGTGTTCAGTGTCAAAGCAAGCTGATCCTGCTGCTGTGACGCCAGTGCCGGAATGTATTGATACTGTGCCGTATGGAAGGAGTCCAGGATGCGCGCGATATCCAGCACCGATGCGATGTAAGGACTGTAGTAGCCGTAGCTCAGCTGCGGTGTGAAGCTGGCCTCCATGGCCAGATCACTGGCGGGACCCGTGGTCAGCGCCTCGACGATCGAATTGCTGTGTCCGTCGTTCAGAATCAGCGATTCCTGACCCTTCATGAGGCAAGGCGCCTGCAGCTCGGGAATCCTGTCCAGACACTTCTCGTCCACTTTGATGGCGAGGCTTCGCGCCAGCAGCGGAGCAACTTCCTTCAATCTCGAGGGATCGGCCTCATTGAGCGCACGAATCGCCGTGATGTAACTTTCCAAACGCGAACGGTCCAGTGTGGCCTGATTTAGGTCCTGCGAGGTGCGCACGAAAGCGCCCGGACGCCCACGCACGGCATCCACCAGCGTTCTGAAATCGCCGCGGGTCTCGGGGGCGAGGAACACCAGCACCTGTTGGGCATCCTGCGGCACCGTGACCGTCAGACCCTCCTGCGCGCACGGACGGGCCCATGTTTCGCACAGGAAGAACCAACTGGCCGGCGGCGGATTGGTCGATCCGCTCAAGAATGCAGCCACCAACAGGTAATGCGCGGATTGCGTCGGCGGCAGGTCAGCCTTGATCCATAGGCGGTCGCCGCCAGCGAGATTGGGAACTTCGGATATCGGCAGGGTGTTCGCGCCCCGGGTGACTTTCACCTCGAGGTTCGGACCGGCAAGATCAAACGGCAACGGGTCCGCATGCGCCGCGGTAACAAACAGGGCAGCCAAAAGCAGGAGACGGCATCGCGACACCATAGCGATTTTCAGGACCTCGTACACCAATGCGGGGTTGCGTGGAACTTGCGGTCGGGGTGACGGGAATTGAACCTGCAACGCTGACCACGACGTGAGGTCACCCGGACCTGAGGCCACCTAACTGTGACTCAATCAATCGTTGAGCAAGTAGGTTAGCACACATGAAGGCTCAACTTGACCTGCCGGCACTGAAGGTGGCGAGTGCCGCACGTGTGTCGCCGATTGGACACACATTTTGTTACGCATGCCTGGTGTTGAAAATTTTGCCAAAGGCCTCGCTCGCACGGTCGATGACCGGCGCGAAATGTTCGCGCAGCAGCGGTGACATGCGCAGCAGGCGCGAGCGGCCGTCGGTGGGGTTTTCGACTTCTTCGAGATAACCTTGCGCGATCGCCTGCTTCACATACTTCATGGCGGTCTGGCTGCTGACGCCCTTCACGAGGTCATAGGCGTCGGTCTTCGCTACCGCGGCTGCATCGCGCAGCCATAACTCGGTGAACAGCCTTGAAAAGTAGATATCGCCAAACCCGGCCTTGTGAAATGCCACCACCCAGGCCTCATCGAGCTCGCGCAATGCGAGCAGGAAGCGGGTTCGCGTTGCGCGCCGCTGCCGGGCGGTCAGTTTCGTCGGCACTCGTTTACTCCGTTACCAGGGATTTCAGCATGTAAAATTACCTATATATTTATATATACAATTATAGATGTCTTGGAATTTTCATGGTATATCCGTTGCCAACACGATCGCCGCCTGGATTCGACATGACCGCTTTGCAATACGCCGTGCCTCGCAGGTTATTCCGCGACCGGGATGGGGCCGTTGCCAACACGTTCGTGCTGTTGTGGACCGGCTTGGGTTGGCTCGGATCGTTTGCGCTGATGGGCGCGCCCGTTGCCTGGCTGAATATCGCGGGTGTGCTGCTCTGTGCGCATACCATGGTGTTGGCAGCGTACCTGATCCATGAGGCTGCGCATCACACTCTGTTCGCCGACCATGTTGCCAACCGCTGGATCGGGGAGGCGATGAGTTTTATCGCCGGCTCGTCCTATGCGTCCTTTGAGCGCATCCGGCACATGCATATCCGCCATCACCTGGACCGAGCCGATCTGACCTGCTTCGATTTCAAGGGACTAATGCGTCGTCGTCCGGCGATTCGACGGGCCCTGCAAGGCCTCGAATGGGCCTATATCCCGGCGACTGAGGTTCTCATGCATTTGCAGGTGATCTGGCGGCCGTTCGTGCAGCGCTCGCAACGCCGGCATTTGCCCCGTGCGGGCGTGATGATCGTGCTGCGCGGCGGACTGCTGGCGCTGCTCGGTATCTGGTCGTTGAAGGCGCTGCTGCTGTATGTCGTGGCGGTTGCGCTGTGGCTGCATGTGCTCAATTTTTTCGATGCGTTCCACCACACGTTCGAGCAATACTTTGTCGAGCCCGATCAGCCGGTACCGATGCACGGTCGCAATGCCGGCTATGAACAGGACAACACCTATTCCAACCTCGTATCACCGCAATACCCCTGGCTCAATCTGCTGGTGCTAAATTTCGGTTACCACAATGCGCATCATCAGCGCGCCTCCGTGCCCTGGTATCGATTGCCCGCCTATCATCGGGATCTCTATGGCGATAAAGCCCTGTCCGTCATGCCGCTCTCAGAACTGTTGTCGAGCTGGCATCGCAACCGCGTCCGCCGCGTGATCGCGGGCGACTACGGCGGGCCGGGCCACGGCCTTGGCCGTGCCCACAGCTTCATCGGCGCGCATGGCGTGTCCTTTCTGACGGTGATCTGACTGGCTTACCGGCGTCTGGCGATCGATGCAAATCGCCCGCTGCGATACCCCATTGAGCCGATTTTATCGGTATGCGTCTGCACGGCGACAAACAGCTTTACCGCAGCGGCTACAGCGACAGACGCTTGTGAAAAAATTGGGTGTGGCACGTTGAGGGCCGTATCCGCGCGCGAAACCGGCCACGTGCCACGCGCTGGTCGATCCCTTCGTTGGCGGTATGGAGCCCTGCTCTGGATGATGAGCGGTGCGGCACTGTTGACGAGTTGCGCGAGCAGGCCGCCGGTGGCCCGGCCGTCGGCTACAAGCCCAACCCAAGCTCGAGCATTGATTGACGGATTGCTGCCGCGCGCTCTCCCGGACCGCGGCGGGTGGGGCGCTGACCTATATGCGGGATTTGCCGCGCAGGGCATAGAACCTACCCACGAAAGCGTTTGCGCCGTGGTCGCGGTGATCGAGCAAGAATCGAGCTTTCGCGTCGACCCGGTCGTGCCCCGGCTGGGTGCGATAGCCTGGCGAGAAATTGATGCTCGGGCCGAGCGCGCCGGCGTGCCGCGGCTGCTAGTGCACGCCGCATTACAGCTGAAATCCTCTACAGGGCGCAGTTATAGCGATCGGATCGATAGCGCCAGGACCGAAAAGGACCTGAGCGACATCTTCGAAGATTTTATCGGCGCGGTGCCGATGGGTCAGAGCCTATTCGCGGGCAGCAATCCGATACGCACTCGCGGCCCAATGCAAGTCAACATCGCATTTGCCGAGCAATATGCGGCGGCCAGGCCCTACCCGTACCCAGTGAAATTGAGCATCGCAGACGAGGTTTTTACCCGCCGAGGAAGTTTGTATTTCGGTATAGCCCACCTTTTGGCCTACCCGGCGTCATACGACGGGTACCTCTACCGCTTCGCCGATTACAACGCGGGCCAATACGCCAGCCGCAACGCCGCCTTCCAGAGCGCCGTCAGCAAAGCCTCTGGAATCCCGCTGAGGCCCGACGGCGCGCTGCTGCCGCACGACAGCGACTTAAAAGATCCTGGCAGCACGGAGCTAGCGGTGCGTGCGCTGGCCGGGCGGCTGAACATCGGTGAAAGCGCGATCCACAGTGCCCTTGAGCAGGGTAAAGCGAAAGACTTCGAACGAACGGCGCTATACGAACGGGTATTCGCCCTCGCCGAACAGGTGCAAGGGCAGCCGCTGCCGCGGGCAACAGTACCCCGCATCAAGCTGCAAGGCCCGAAAATCAGCCGAAGTCTTACTACCGACTGGTACGCTCATCGAGTCAACCAGCGCTTTGAACACTGTCTGGGCAAGTAGCTGTCCCCGCGACCGACATGGCCGACCGTCGAGTTACCGTTGGTGCATCTGCGCAAAGAAATGTGCGCGGTTCCTGCAGTCCCGCTCAGGGTGTGCGTGAAGGCTGGAACTACACTCAAGTAGCGATCGAAACCGCGTCGGTTGGTTGGGTAACCAGAAGCGCACCAGTCCGGCACCGGCGACCGCACCGCTACCGACGAAAAGACCAGCGCCGATGACACCGCCGAGAGCAATCATCGTCATGTGCCGCTGCTTCAAGCTATGGCGTAGCCCGCTTGAAGGCGGAGGAGCGCTTTTCACTCTAGGGTCCTGAAGGAATCCCGACGGTCATCTGACTGTTGCTCACGCATAATCCTTGTACTTGGCGAGAAAACGCATGGGCGTGGACAAGGCGTCACGAGCGCAGTTCGCCTTGCTGTTCGCTGCTCGGTTCGAGATGCATCAATAAATCATCCGGCCCGAATCACACAGAAATCCTGACCCCCCCTGCGGGCGTCTTCGAGGCCATGGCCTTTGGGCCCCGCTTCGCGACGCCAGAGGAGCACGGCCGAGGACAGCGCGATGAGACTGAGCAGGAAGAAGAACCACAGCATGACCGTATAACCGGCCGCGTTCTGGGCTCCGGCACCCGCCTTGTCGGCGAGCCAGCCCGCGGCGAGATTGGACGCTGCCATGCCGAGCGCCTGAATCAACGTGATGAGTCCCAGCGCCGTGCCCAGACGACGTGGCTCGACAATCAGCGTCGTGGCCGGCCAGATGACCGCCGGCACCAGCGAGAAGCTGATCCCCATCATGACGGTCGACACCCAAAGACTGAGATCCGTCAGTCCGAGCACCACGAAGGTCACCGGCAGCAGCAACGTGCCAAAAGTCAGCATCAGCGCGCGGTGACCGAGCCGGTCGGCGAGCAAACCGAAGAACGGCGTGGCGAAGATGGCCGTGAAGAACACCCAGCTATTGGCCACACCCGCACGCTGCAGCGTGAGCCCCTTGGCGTGCTGGAAATACTCAATGGCATAAGTCGTTCGGAACGGGAAGAACACCGCGGCGTAGAGCACGTGCAGCGCGAGGATGTACCAATAGGACATATCGAATTTCAAAAGGTGACCCCAGTTCACGCGCTCCGCAGTGGCAGCATCAGCCGATCGCACCCCCGGCCGGTGATGGCGGTCTAGCCAGTAGAAGATCATCGCCGCCACCAGACCCGCCAGCGTAATGCCCGTGCCGAGCCACAGCGGTGGCTGCCAGCCGCGCTCGTAGAGCGGGCGCGCCCACGCCGTCGAGGTATCCACGGCATAGGAGCCGACGCGGGCGAGGCTGAGGTAAAGCGCGGTGGCGAGCGCAATGCCGCTGCGCGGGAACCACTGCGCCAGTCCTGCGACGAGCGCAATGAAAATCGCACCTTCACTGACACCGAAGATGAAGCGACCGACCACCATGATCTCGTACGGACTGCCGACCGCAGTGAGCGCCGCGCCGAGCACACCGATCGCCGCCGACCAGAGCGCGATACGCGCGGGTCCGTAACGGTCGATCAGCAGGCCGTTGATGAGCGCAAGAGCTACATTGGGGATGCTGAGGACACCGTTCAGCATCCCGAGCTGCGACTGACTGAATCCGCGTTGCCGTTGCAGCAGATCGGCTATCGGACCGACCACATCGGACTCGTAGTAGCTGCTGGACACGGCGATCGCTGCCAGCACCAGCACCCACCAGCGCATCTGCGAGTTGCCGCTGCTTCGGGTCGTGTCGGGCCCGGTCGCGACCTGACTCACTGGAAGCGGGCGCCCTGCCGCGCAAGTTCCTTCTGCACCGCACCGATGTTCAGTTGATCGAGCGCTTCGTCACGCTGCAGCGATACGGCCGCCGCCACACCCGCGCCTTGGCCGCTCACGGCGCAGCACATCATGTTGCGTGCAGAGGCATGGGATACCTTATCGCCACCAATGCACCGTCCGGCGACGAGCAGGTTGCCGACGCCTTTGGGCACCAGGGCCCGATACGGCACATGCCAGTAGCGCCCCGTGGTCGGCAGGATCAGGATGCCGTAGCCGTCAATGAACTCGGGAAAGATGCCGATCGCGTCGTCGAAACGCCCCTGTTCGCGAACATCGGTGCCGGTGAGATTGTAGAGCGCGTCGATCTTACGGGTATCGCGGATACCGAGTGTCATGCCGAAGTTGCGCAGCTTAGCGTGCTCGCAGCCCGGCATGAAGCCGCGCAGCGCTTCCAGCGCGTAGATCGCCTCGCGCCTTCCGCGCATCTCGCCGATGGTCAGATCATTCGGGTCGGTGCCGTCGATTTCCGGCACATGCACGAGATTCAGATACGTCAGATCACCCTGATCAGTGACTGTGCCCCAGGTGCCGGCGATCGTATGCAGACTCGGCGGGATGATGCCGGCGGCGAGCGCCTGTTTGAACGGCTTGCGCAGGAACGGCGAGAACAGCTGGTCTTCCTTGCCCGTGGTCTCGTAGTCCCATTCGCCGTTGCCTGACCAGTCGGCATAGGTCTGCGGATCGGCCTTCACCGCGTCTATGAAGCGACGCTTGTTGATACCGCTCATGGAGAACATGACGGAGGCGGCCATCATCTCCTTCCTGGGCGACTTGTGCACCGGCGCCCCGGCGCGGGTCGCGATGTCAGCATCCCCGGTCGCGTCGATCACACGCCCGGCAAGGATAGCCTCGCGGCCCGCCTTGCTCTCGGTGATGACACCACGAATAGCGCCGTTTTCCATGATCGGTGCCACACACAGGCGGTGCAGTAGGGGCGCAACGCCGGCTTCCTGCACGAGCACGTCGGCCACCCACTTGAACATCTCGGCGTCGAGCGCGTGGCTCAAGGACTGTGGCTCGGGCATCGCCGCACCCATGGCTTTTGCGCGCTCCTCGAACTCAATGCCGATGCCTTCGCAGTCCACCGTGTGCTCGTGCCGGTACCAGGCAAAGCCCTCGACGCCCACCTGCGTGATGTTGCCGCCGAAGCAGCCGTTGCGGTCGATCAGCGCGGTCCGGGCCCCGGCACGGGCGGCGGCGAGCGCCGCCGCAAGACCCCCCGGGCCGCTGCCGACCACGAGCACATCAGTTTCGAGAATCACATCAACTGAGCGGGCAGGTTCGTTGATTTTCTTCATCGCGGGTCACGCCTTAGATAGCGAAAACCAAAGAATGACGGGTCGCAACTCTGGCCCATCAGCAATCACTCGCGCCGGCAAACATGACACGAATGCGACATTGAATCCGCTCATATGCAGCGCTGGATTGGCAGAAGAACGTTACCGTAATGATATCGGGAAATTCACGCGCGCCAATATGGTGCGAATCGGGATTCATCACTTAGTCATCATCTTGTCATTGATTTGTAGTCTGATCTGCGTAGAAAATGCAACGCAACGGGACCCTAAGAGTCCTTAGCGCAAGGGGGCCATTTGTGTGTCTCCCGCTGCCGTCTGTTTTTGGTCTCTGCCTTATTGTTTTAGTTCGAAGCATTTTGGCATTTTGGCATTTTTGTCACCATTGACCCTTTGGGGAGAGACGCTTGAAAATCAATCATAAAGTTGCCTACGCAGTGTCGACGGTGCTGAGCGGATACACCGGAGCGTCTTGGGCGGCAGCCGTTGCCGACACTTCCGAGTCCTATACGATTCAGGAAATCGTGGTGACCGCGGAGCGCCGCGACGAATCGATCCAGAACGTGCCCATAACGATTCAGGCGATCACGGGCGACACGCTGAAGGAGTTGAGCGTCGAGACATTCGATGACGTGATCAAGTACGTGCCGAACGTGACATTCGGAACGAACGGCCCCGGCCAGGGCGATATTTACATGCGCGGCTTGAGTGCCGGATCGGTCGGCGGCCAGTCGACCGCGACCTTCGCCTCGTTCCCGAACGTCGCCGTGTATCTCGATGACCAGTCCATGCAGTTCCCGGCGCGCAACGTCGACGTCTACATGGTCGATATGGAGCGCATCGAGGTGCTCGAAGGTCCGCAGGGCACACTGTTCGGCGGCGGCGCCCAGGCGGGCGCGATCCGCTACATCACCAACAAGCCGAAACTCAATGTGACGGAAGGTAACGCTGAAGGCACCTACGGCTGGACGGCCGGCGGCGACCCGAACCAGAGCGTCAATGCGACCATCAACATTCCGTTGATCCAGGACACATTGGCCGCGCGCGCGACGATCTATGACGACCGGCGCGGCGGCTACATCGACAACGTGCCGAGCACCTTCACGCGCAGCAACAACGATGCCGGAAACTATTACGCGGGCATCAAGCCGGGCGCCAACGGCCTCTGCCCCAACGGTCTGGGGACGACCTCGGGATTTTGTGTCCCGGCGAACAACACGGTCGGCAACAACTACGCGATCGCGCACAGCGCATCCAATCCGGTCGTCTATGGCGGCATTCGCGCCTCGGTTCTCTGGCAGATCAACGACGATTGGAATGCCTTGATCACGCAGAGCTTCCAGAACATGGAAGCGGACGGCGAGTCCACGCAATACCCGGTCGGTTCCGACGGCCAGAAGCTCGGACCGTGGCAAGACACGGCCTTCGTCGCGGCCTATGACAAGGATCGGTTCGAGAACACGGCGTGGACGCTCAACGGCAAGCTCGGCGATCTGAAGGCCGTCTATACCGGGGGGTACCTCGATCGTCACATCGACCAGACCAACGACTATTCGAACTATACGCGCAGCGCCTATGGTTTCTACTACACCTGCAGCGGCGGCCCCGGCGGAGGTGGCTTTGGAGCTGGCGGCAGTCGCGGTGCAGGCGTGCCTGCGGGTGGAACGCCGCCGATCTGTTACTCGCCGATCACATCCTGGCGAGATCAGGTGACCAACACCCACCAGAGCCACGAGTTGCGCCTGAGCACGCCGGACGACTGGCGGACCCGCGGAATCTTCGGAGCCTATTGGGAAGATTTCGAGATCGCGGACAGACAGGACTTCCTCTACAAGACTATCCCATCTTGCACCCCCGAGAACCTCGCGGTCGCGGTCGCGGGCGGCTACCCCTGCGTCGCCAACGTTGGGCCGCCGCCCGGCACCACCGCTACGGACCCGAGCGTGCGCAACGACAACACCGCCTTCGGTGAGGATGTGCATCGCGGCTACAAGCAGACGGCGTTCTTCGCCTCGTTCGACTATGACCTGATCCCGAAGGTGCTCACGGTGACGGGCGGCACGCGCTTCTACCACTACACCGAGTTCGAGGTGGGATCAAAGTACCAGACCAATACGAGTTGCACCAACGTGCCCAATGGATGCTACACGGACGCGCACAGCATCGATGCCGAGCATGAGGATAAGGGCTACCATGGCTTCAAGAGCCGCGGGAACCTGACCTGGCATATCACCCCCGACATGATGCTGTACTACACGTACTCGCAAGGCTTTCGGCCGGGCGGTTTTAACCGCACGGTCGCCAACAAGGCCAATGACACCAACGGTGTGGCGCAGTACGCGTCACCTTTAAGCTATGCGCCGGACACGCTCACCAACAACGAGATCGGCTTCAAGAGCGAATTCCTCGATCACCGCCTGCAGCTGAACGCATCCGCGTACCGCATGAACTGGAACGACGTGCAGTTCGCCCTGTTCGACCCGACCATCCTGGGTAACACGACCTTCGTCGTCAACGGACCGAACTACCGGATCGACGGCTTCGAACTGCAGCTCGTGGCAAAAGTCACGGACGGACTTACGGTGCAGGGTTCGAGCTCCTGGAACAGCCCGAGTCAGACTTCGGCCCCCTGCCTGATCGACAACTACCCGACCTCTCCCAATCTCGGCAACTGCATCACCGAGGTCAAAGGGAAGTCGTTCCCGAATCCGTTCGGTGTCTTGGGCACCCGACCCGCGTTTTCGCCGGCGGTGGAGTTCAACCTGCGGGTACGCTACGACTGGTCGGTCAACAACTACAAGCCGTTTGTGATGGTCGGCGCCAGTCACATCGGCGATATGCAGAACCAGCCGGCGAGCTACCTGTTCGGCGACATTCCGTCGGAAGCCATCCCCACCACCACCCACCTGCGGTACGATCAGCCCGGCTACACGACCTACGATGCCTCCGTCGGCGTGGCGAAGGACAACTGGACCGCGCGGTTGTACGGCCAAAATCTCGGCAATTCGGACGCCAGCACGTTCACGTCCTCGGCGCAGTTCATCAAGTCGGAGGTGCCGCTGCGTCCGCGCGTGGTGGGCTTAACTGTCGGCTACAAGTTCTAACAGCCGGCCGTTCCGCGCAGCCGGTCCCGGTAGGATGCCGTAATATTGAAGGCGGGCAGCAATGCCCGCTTTCTTTATTCTCGGACCCACATGAATTGGACCGCCGCTGCCCCGCAGACCGCCCCGCCGCAGCCGTCCCCGATCGAGCTCGAAGTGCGGCGCATACGCGAGCTTGCGAAAAGCCGGCGGTACTTCGAGGCGCTCGGCGCGGCCGAGGCGCTCGCCCAACAGGTGCCTGAGAACCGCGATGTGCTGCTTTCAATCGCGGTCAGCCAGCGCTTCCTAAACAGGATTCCGCAGGCGCTGGCGACGCTCGAGCGTCTCGAGACGCTGCATCCGGGATTCAGCCGAACCTACCAGGAGCGCGGCTATTGCTACGTGGTGCTCAAGGACGCACCGCGGGCGATCGACGCCTTCCTGCGCGGGGTCAACATCAATCCGGCCCTGCCCGCTAGCTGGAGCATGCTCGAGAATCTGTATCGCATGACCGGGGATGCGAACAACGCCGCCACGGCCGCGCAGCATGTGGCAACGCTCAAGCGCCTGCCGCCCGAGGTCGTACTGGCCACGAGCCTGTTCTCGGACGGGGAACTGGCGCCGGCGGAGAGCATCGTCCGCGCCTATCTCCTGCAGTATGGCAACCACGTCGAAGCCATGCGCCTGCTTGCGAAGATCGGCATCGCGCGCGACGTGCTGGACGACGCGGAGCTGCTGCTCGAAGCCGTCCTCACGCTCGCGCCCGACTACCGCGCCGCGCGCCACGACTATGCGTTGGTGCTGGTCGAGCGTCACAAGTACCAGCAGGCGCGCGAGGAGCTCGAGAAGCTCCTGCAGGTCGAACCGGAGAATCGCCAGTACCGCACGCTCTACGCGACCGCCTGCGTCGGCCTCGGCGAACACGAAAAGGCGATCCCGCTCTATCGCGAGCTCCTCGTTGGGGCGCCACGGGCGGAGGACCTGCATCTCTCGGTCGCGCACTCGCTCAAGGCCATCGGCCGGCGCGAGGAGGCCATCGAGGCCTACCGCACCGCCGCCGCCGCCCGGTCGAATTACGGCGACGCCTACTGGAGTCTCGCGAACCTCAAGACCTACCGCTTCCTGGATGAGGAAATCGCGCGCATGCGCGCCGACGAAACGGCGCCCGGGACGCCGCTCGTCGATCGCTATCACCTGTGTTTCGCGCTCGGCAAGGCCTACGAGGATCGAAGCGAGTATGCAGAGTCGTGGCGGTATTACGAGCGCGGCAACGCGTTCAAGCGATCCGAAAGCCGCTACCGGCCCGAGATTATCGAGAACAACACGAGGAAGCAGATTGAAACCTGCACGCGCGAGTTCTTCGCAACTCGCGAGGGCGTGGGAGCGAAAAGCCCCGATCCGATCTTCATCGTCGGGCTGCCCCGCTCCGGATCGACGCTGCTGGAGCAGATCCTCGCCTCGCATTCGCGCGTCGAGGGCACACAGGAACTCTCAGACATTCAGCGGATTGTCCTCGACCTGCAGGGTCGAGTTCCCGACCTCGACAACCCGCGCTACCCGGGTGTGCTCGCCGGGATGAAGCCGGAGGATTTCCTGCGGCTCGGCGAAAAATATCTGGCCGATACGCGCGTCTACCGGACCGACAAGCCGCACTTCATCGACAAGATGCCGAACAACTTTCGGCACCTCGGCCTGATCCACCTGATGCTGCCGAACACGCGGATCATCGACGCCCGGCGCGAGCCGATGGCCTGCTGCTTCAGCAATCTAAAACAACTGTTTGCCAGCGGGCAGGAATTCACCTACAGCATCGAGGACATTGCGCGCTATTACCGGACCTATCTCGAGCTGATGCAGCACTGGGACGAGGTGCTCCCGGGACGTATCCTCCGGGTCTGGCACGAGGACGTCGTCGAGGACCTCGAAGGCAACGTGCGGCGCCTTCTCGATTTCTGCGGCCTGGAATTCGAGCCGGCCTGCGTTGAGTTTTATAAGACCGAGCGCAGCGTACGCACAGCAAGCTCAGAGCAGGTGCGCCAGCCAATCTTCCGCGAGGGGCTCGACCAGTGGAGGCACTACGAGCCGTGGCTTGGTCCGCTCAAGGACGCACTGGCCGATGCACTGGTGCGTTACCGTTGCAGTCTTTGAATCGCATCTTTTATGGATTAACTGTCGCTGCTTTGCGCAGAAAATAAACGGCCGATAAGCCCACGAGTACCATGCCTAGAATGCTGGTGCCGTAAGCGCTTGCCGTGAAGACTTGCAGCCAGTTGAGTTGCATCAGTCCGAAGTTGCGCCAAATTAAGAGAGCACAGCTGCCGAG
>ODAK010002590.1_pt1 | contig 19044 bp, 20 predicted proteins | sample 1539591 | NCBI WGS metagenome assembly ODAK01 (sample SAMEA3539303, study PRJEB22396) | soil metagenome | biome: tundra; feature: field; material: soil | place: USA | collected 2010-05 | depth 0.15 m | reverse complement strand
GCCAGGCTTGCCTGTTTCGTGTGCTCCAGTGGCCTTCGCGTCCTCCGTGTTACAACCTTGCTTGCCTGGTCGCGGACCGAAGCGGACGGCATCATCGCGACTTTTTGGCCGCCGGCACCGGGGTCCCGACGGACGCGGGATGTGTGTCTCTTGCAGGGTCGAGCGCGAGGACGACGAATGACGGGCGGTACCGCGCCAACTCACACGACACGTCGCATGAACGCGACCGCCTTGCTCATCGCGTCGCGCGACTTGCTCACGAACCCGGTCGCGCGCACGAAACCGTGCACCAGGCCTTTGAACGTTTCAGTCTCCACTGTCACACCCGCCTCACGCAGTTCGCGGACCAACGCCTCACCCTCCGAGCGCAGCACGTCCAGTTCCGCGAGATGCACCAGCACCGGCGGCAGGCCGCGCGGATCGGCCCGCGACACCGCGGCCAACGGATGCGAGCGGTCGCCCTCATGCGACGCGTAGACGCTCCAGTAAAATTCCATTCGCTGCCGGTTCAATCCGTAACCGCCTTCGCCGAACGCCTGATACGTCGGCGTATCGAACCGGCTGTCGCACACCGGATAATACGCGACGATCCCCCGCAACGCCGGCCCACCTGAATCCCGCAGCAGCAACGCGGTGGCGAGGCACAGATTGCCACCCGCGGAATCCCCGCCAACCAAAATGCGTGATCCATCCAGGCCCCAGTCAGCGCCGTGCTCGGCGATATGGCGGACGACGGCGGCGCATTCCTCCACCGCCTGAGGGAACTTCGCTTCCGGAGACAGCGCATAATCGACACTCACCACCGCGACGCCGGCCGCGCTCGCGTATTCGCGGCAGAGCCGGTCGTGCGTGTCGACCGAAGCCCAGACCCAGCCGCCGCCATGGAACCAGACCAGCACCGGCAACTTCACATCCGTGCGCGGCCGGTACACCCGGCAATAGATCCGCCGCCCACGCGCCGCCACCCAACGGTCGGTGGTTTCAGCGACCTCCGGCCCGCCCTCGGCGGTGCGCATGCTGAGCGCGTCGTTGGTCCGGCGATGTGGTTCCAACGGAATTTCCAGTCGGATGGGCGGGTACGCCTTCGCCGCTTCCTCGCCCGCCGCGATGAACGCGGCCATTTCCGGATCCCAGTTCGACCGGTCCACCATCGTGCCCTCCCCCGTTTTTGGCGCGTTATCCAAGCACGGCGATCACACTGGTGAGAAGCCCGAGCACCAGATTGACGGCGATCAGTTTGCGTATCGCGTCGAGCGGTCCGGGACCCGGTGCCGCGCGGAACGTTCGATACGGGCCAAAGAAGATCGCCAGAAACACCGCCGACATGACCAGGCCGAGCAGCATCATGACGTTCACGTTCCAGCGCAACCCCACCATGCCGCCCAACTCGGCGAAGATCATCGCGAAGCCGCTCAGCACGATCACCGGCATGGCGTGCCAGATCACCAGGAAAAATCGCCGGAATATCTGGCTGTGCAGCGCGATGCGTTGCGGCGGTTCCAACACGGACAGGCTCGGCCGCAACACGACATAGGCGAAGAACATGCCGCCGACCCACACCACCGCGCACAGCACGTGCAAGGCTCTCAACACCCCGTACAACCCCATCGGACTCCATCCTTTTCCTTGGTTCGCCAGACGCGGCGGAACGCTCTATCCTGACGCCAGAATCGTTAAGAGGTCCAGGATGACGACTCCTTTGGCGGGTATCACGGTGCTCGATTTCGGCCAGATCTATCAGGGCCCCTACGCCACCTTGCTGATGGCCAAGGCGGGCGCCACCGTGATCAAGATCGAGCCGCCCAGAGGCGAGCCGCTGCGCCGCCGCGTCATGGCGGCCGGCGGCGACACGACATTGCCGATGGCGATGCTGAACGCCAACAAAAAGGGCGTGACAATCAATTTGAAATCGGAGCGTGGCAAGGAATTGCTCAAACAAATGGCCGCCCGCGCCGACGTGCTGCTGGAGAATTTTTCGCCGGGCACGATGGACGGTCTCGGCGTCGGCTACGACGTGCTGAAGTCGGTCAATCCGCGGCTGATTTACGCCACCGGCACCGGCTTCGGCATTTCGGGTCCGGATCGAGACAACCTCGCGATGGATTTCACCATCCAGGCGGCGTCCGGCATCATGAGCGTCACCGGCGATCCCTCCGGGCCGCCGATGAAGGCGGGTCCGACGCTGGTCGATTTCATGGGCGGGATTCATCTTTACGCCGGCGTCGTCACCGCGTTGTTCCAGCGCATGACCACCGGCATGGGCCAACTGGTCGAGGTGGCGATGCAGGAGACGGTGTATCCGACGCTCGCCTCCAGCTACGATTACTACCGCCGCACCGGCAAGCCGCCACCGCGCGCCGGCAATCGGCAGGCGGGACTGAACAGCGCACCTTACAACGCATTCGTAACGACCGACGGACACGTCGCGGTGCATGTCGTGACGGAAGAGCACTGGCCGAACCTGCTGCGCGCCATGGGCCGCGAGGACCTGCTGGACGATCCTCGGTTCAAGAGCCACCCCGACCGCGCCGCGAACATGGAGGCCACCGAGGCGATCGTCACCGCCTGGACGTCCACCCGCACCAAGGCCGAGGTCGCCGCCACGCTGAAGCGCTTCAGGGTCCCCTGCGCGCCGGTGCGCAACGCGATCGAGGTGATGAACGACGCCCACATGCACGCCCGGGGCATGTTGCAACACGTCAACCATCCGGCATTGGGCGATGTGATTCTGCCCAACTCGCCGTTGCGGCTGCATGGCGCGGACCGGACGGAGGCGGTGCCGAGTCCGTCTCTGGGCCAACATAATCAGGAGGTGTACGGGGAGTGGTTGGGGCTGGGGGCGGATGGGGTCGCGGCGCTACAGCGCGATGGAGCGATTTGAGGCGCGGGTCAGATCGCGAACGAAACCAAGGTTCCACCGCGCGTAGCCAAGGGTTCAGGTCCGTCGATATGGTCCAGCGTGTGCAACTGTCTTCTTGGCTGACGGCGGCATAAGAAAAGCAATAACACGGATTACGGGGATTAAGGCACGGATTACAGGGAAAGCGGCGGTAGCCACGAGCCTCCGGTGGCCACCTTCAGCGTGGAAAACTCTTCACGGACGGTTCAGCGCACCTGTTGCATACACTAGTACATTAGGCCGCGACACCCCGAAAAAGGGCGATTTTTGGCACCTCCAACTTTCCGTGGACTGCAAGACCGCGGGTCCGAGCTACTTCACGCATGACGGCCTGATTTTGTTTATGAAGTCCGGTGCTGACGCTTGGCGTCCCTTCTCCTTTTTTGCTCATCGAATCGCCACGTATTCACCCGGCTCATGGTTTACCACGTCCGATCCGGTCGAGCAGCAGGCGTTTGACTCAGTGGCAGGATTCTCAAAAAAACGGGGCCTGAACTGGGGCATGGATGATATCGCCTCAGCGACAAAATCCTTGGAACTCCTAAATGACGGTTCCATGATCCACTGGTAGCTCATTCCCCGGTCAGTACGCCCAAGATGTTTACGGCGATGGGCCGGGCCTCGGCGCCAATGCCGTCTTGGCCTTAAAGCGCGATGGAGCGATCTGAGCGGCGCATCAGATCGCGAACGAATCCGAGATTCCACCGCGCGTAGCCGGACTGCAAAAACCCAAGCCGCGCGCGGATCGCCGCGTGCGCATTCGGCAACCGATGAAACGGAATCGACGGATACACGTGGTGCTCCGCATGATACGGCATGTTCCACATCAGCAACCGTACCGGCCAGATCGTCAGCGTGGTCCGCGTATTCGTCAGCCCGTCGCGATCATGCGTGCAGCCGGTGTGCTCGGCGAGCAAGTACGCCCGCAATGGCGGCTGCCCCAACAACTGCGGCCCGATCCAGTACAACAACGGCGTCGCCCATCCGAACAGCAGCGCCGAGCCAACCGCGCCGCCCACCATCATCAAACTCATCGCCCGCACACTCCGGATGATCGCCGGCCCCGCCGCGTCGGTGACGAACGGGTACCGGCTTAAATCGCCGCGCCAACAATCGAACACCACGGTCAGCCGCAACCGCCAGAACGGCCACCCCAGAACCCGAAGCACGTAACCACCCACGGACGCCGGCGGCGGCGAGATCAGTTCCGGGTCCAGCCCAGGAATTTGCGTATGCCGGTGATGCGCCAGATGAAACGCCGTGTAGAACTGCGCGTTCAGCAGCGACGGCGCCGAGGTCACCCACCCAACCACCGCGTTGGTCCGGCGCGAGGCGAACGCGGTCTGATGCATCGTCTCATGCGCCGGCGCGAACAGCGCGACCTGCACCAGTCCCAACACAAACACCGCGAGCAAAATCATCCAGCCCGAGGCGACCGCGACCCACCACCCGGCGGCGAGCAAACACAAGAGGTGCACACTCAGGCGCAGCGCGCCGCGGAGGTCCGATCGCGTTTGCAATCCTCGCAACGTTTCATGGGCCAGGACCCGGTCGGTGGGTGCTGTCATGCCGCTCGCTCCGTGTTCGACGCAGTGTCACGCGAATCACCGCGGGCGGGCAAGCGGCATCGCCGCCAAAGCAGCGGTCCCGCCACCAGGATCGTGAAACCCTCCCGAAAATTCCGTCCATCGATACCGTGTTGAAAGGCGGCCGGAAGAAAAATCGATTTCCGACCATTGGCCCAAAATTATGTCACCCTCCCGGCTTTCCAGACAATTTTTTCTGACCATCCGCGGCAAGATCCTGCTGGCCTTCACCATCCTGGCCACGATCACCGGCGCACTGGGCCTGTACGCGGCCAACAGCGTCATCGGGTCGGGCCGCCTCGTCGAGCATGCCTACGACCGGCCACTGATGGCGATCAGTCACGCACGCCTCGCGCAGGCCGACTTCAACGCCCTGGAACTGGCGATCGAACGCCTCGCCAACGGTCCCGGCGCCACTGCCGTCTCGAACATCCGGATCAGCGAACTCGACCGCGCGGTCAGGGCCGACCTCAGCGTCGCGGAGCAACGGTCCGCCACCCGGACATCGGCCGCCGCCGCGCAGACCGCCGCGCTGGCCTTCGAGGACTGGCGCACGATCCGTGACGCGCCGCCCTCGGCCGGTCAACGCGAAGCGTTGCGCGAGCTAACCGCGGCCGTCCTGGAAAGCCTCGGCCTGCTCGGCGAGCTGACGGCGGACGATGTATCCCGTGAGCGGGAACGCGCGCTGACTTTGGTCGACCATTATCGCACCGTGAGTCTCCTCGCCACCATGCAGGTCCTGCTGATCGGCTGCCTGGTCGCGATGATCCTGGCACGCAAACTGGTCATGCCGATCGCCGCCGCCTCGCACGCCGCGGGCCGGATCGCGGCGGGGGAACTCGATACCGACATCCGTCTCTTCGGTAAGGACGAACTGGCCGGTAATGACGAGTTGGGCCACCTGCTCACGTCGATGATGGTGATGCGCGACAATATCCGGCGGACCATGGAGCGCGAGATCGCCGCCCGCCGTTCGGCGCAGACCCAATTGGCCGACGCGATCGAGGGCGCGCAAAGCGGTGTCGCGCTGTTGGGCCCGGACGGCCGGGTGCTGATCGCCAACTCGCGCATCCGCCAGTTCTTTCCGGGCCGGCGCAACGCGTTCGCGTGTGGCGAACGGGTGCCGGTGGAGATCGACGACGGACTGACCCACCCCACGGGCGAGACGCGGCTGGCGGACGGGCGCTGGCTCCGCCTGACCCCCAGCCCGTCGAAAGAGGGCGGCACGGTGCTGATCGCCAGCGACATCTCCTTCCTGAAGGAACGCGAGGCGGCGCTGCGTGAGGCGCGCGACGAGGCCGAGGCCGCCAACCGGGCGAAAACCGATTTCCTGACCAATATGAGCCACGAGCTTCGCACCCCGCTTTCCGCGGTGATCGGGTTCTCGGAAATGATCGTCAGGGAGACCTTTGGACCGGTCGGTCAGCCGCGGTACCGCGAGTTCGCCGATGATATCCTGCATGCCGGGCGGCATTTGATGGAGGTCATCACCGACATCCTGGATATCGCAAAAGCCCAGTCTGGTACGATGGAATTGAAGAAGCGGACGGTGCAGCCAGAGGCGGTGATGCGGGCGGCGATCCGCATCGTGCACGAAAAGGCGCGCGACGCGAACATCACCCTGGCGACGCAGATCGGCGAGCATCTGCCGGCCATTGAAGCCGATACCGTCCGGCTGCGTCAGGTATTGCTCAATCTGCTGTCCAATTCGATCAAGTTCACCGCGCCGGGAGGTACCATCAACGCCGAGGTGAGCCGGCATCCCGCGGGCGTCGCGATGCGGATCCGCGACAGCGGCTCCGGGATTGCGCCGCGAGACATTCCCCGCGCGCTGCAACCTTTCGTCCAGTTCGACAACAGCCTGGCACGCCGGCATGGCGGCACCGGGCTTGGCTTGCCGCTCACCCGGATCTTCGTCGAATTGCATGGCGGCTGGATGGAGATCGAGAGCACGGTCAACGTGGGAACGACGGTGACGGTGATCTTGCCGGCGTCCGATAACGAGCCCGCGCCACACCCGATCATGGACTTGCCGGAGAAGCCGCCAGAAAGAGCCCCAGCGAAAGCAACGGTGGCACCCAATCGCCGGGTCAATACGCGAGTGGCATCAACCGGGCCGGCGATTGAGAAACGCACGTAAACGTTCAACCGCCGACCGTCGCCCCTGGGCCACGCCCAGGGATGACGACGCGAGCGGGTCAGACCGGATCCCAGCTGAATACTTCGCCCGAGCGATCCAGCGGCATGAACGCCGACTTCAGCGCCGGCGCGGCGATCCTGGCGCAGTCCTCCGGGGTCCAGCCATCCGCCTTGTGCACGATGCGGATCGGCCGCGGCGAACTGAACAGGATGATCTCGTTCATCCGCGTGCCGAACACCTGCCCAGTCACATCCTTCGCCGCGTCCGAGGACAGGAACACCGCCATCGGCGCGTTCTTGTCCGGCGTCATCGCCTGAATTTTCGCCAGCCGCGCCTGCTGTTCCGGCGTGCTCGCCGGGATCGACTGCGTCATCCGGCTCCAGGCGAACGGCGCGATGCAGTTGGACCGCACGTTGTAGCGCCGCATGTCCAGCGCGATCGATTTCGACAGCGCGGTAATGCCCAGTTTGGCGGCGGAGTAATTGGCCTGGCCGAAGTTGCCGATCAGACCCGACGTGCTGGAGATGTGCACGAACGTGCCGCTCTCCTGCTTGCGGTAATGCTCGGCGGCGGCGCGGGAGACGAAGAAACTGCCGTTCAGGTGTACGGCGATGACCGACAGCCAGTCGTCCTCGGTCATCTTGTGGAAGATGACATCGCGCAGAATGCCGGCATTGTTCACCACGGCGTCGATGCGGCCGAAATGATCCAGCGCGGCCTGCACGATCTTCTGCGCCGAGCCCCACGCGGCCACGGATTCCGTGCAGATTTCCGCCACCCCGCCCTTTTGCTCGATCAGTGCCTTGGTTTGCTGCGCCGGGGTGGCGGAACCGCCCTCGCCGGTCAGCGAGGCGCCGATGTCCGCCACGATGATCTTGGCGCCGGCGGCCGCCATCATGATCGCGATCTCTCGCCCGATGCCGCCGCCGGCGCCGGTGACTACCGCGACCTTGCCTTCCATCATGCCCGCCATCGACTGTCTCCTGATAATTCGTGGCCGTTTTAGGCGAGGCATGCGGCCTTGTGAACCCAGGCGTAGCGCGAGGGCTCCGCCCTTCGAACCCGCCAGGAGGCTTTGCCTCCTGGACCTCCAGCAAAGGGCGAGGCCCTTTGCAATCTGTCCATTGGTGGGTGCTCGGAGAGGGGCCAACACCGACCTTGACAGGTCTCGGGCGCCCCTTTCCGAGCAACCCACCAAATTAATGGTTCCAAGGGCCACTGCCCTTGGTGGAGGTCCAGGAGGCAAAGCCTCTTGGTCGGGGTCCGGGGTGAAACCCCGGCGCTTCGATGGACGCCACATGACAGCGTCGCGAACCCCCTTGACGGTGACGGGTGGATGGGCCATTTCGGCTCAATCAGGACTGACACGGTCCGGTTACCACGATCAGGGGTCTGGCGACGATGTTACGCCTGTCAAAGCTGACGGACTACGCGGTCGTGGTGCTGGTGCGCCTCGACGCCGGGACGCAGGTGCAGACCTCGCCCTGCATCGCCGCCACCACGGGCATTCCGGAACCGACCGTGGCCAAGGTACTGAAATCGCTCTCCGCCGCCGCTCTGGTGACCTCGCAACGCGGAGCCCGCGGCGGTTACCGCCTCGCCCGCCCGCTGGAGGACATCCCGGTTGGCGAGGTCATCGCGGCGATGGACGGACCGATCACCCTCGCCGCCTGCGTCGACGGCTCCGTCACCGAATGTGAATCGCTCGCTTTATGCCCGGTGCGCGGCCGCTGGGACCCGGTCAATGAGGCGATCCAGCGGGCGCTGTCCGCCATCAGCCTCGCCGACATGCGGGAGGCGGCGATCCCCGCGGTGTTCCGCGTGCCGCCGGATGCCGACCTGGTCCGCGTTCCGCGTAACGCCGAATTAGGACATTCCAATGCCAGCCGATAGCGAAACCCTCGATACCGTCAGGTCGGTCACCCAGTCCGGCTATAAATGGGGATTTGAGACCGACATCGAGATGGACGTCGCGCCCAAGGGATTGAGCGCCGACACCATTCGTTTGATCTCGGAGCGGAAACAGGAGCCGTCCTGGATGTTGGAGTGGCGCCTGAAGGCCTACCAGGCCTGGCTCGCCATGGAGGAGCCGCATTGGGCGCGCGTCGAGCATGCGCGCATCGACTACCAGGACATCCATTATTACGCCGCGCCGAAGAAGAAACCCGGTCCGAAAAGCCTCGACGAAGTCGATCCGGAACTGCTGCGGACCTACGAGAAGCTCGGCATCCCGCTGAAGGAACGTGCCATCCTGGCCGGTGTCGAGGGCGCCGATCAGGACGGCTATGTCGAGGGTTCCGGTCAGATCGCGGTCGACGCGGTATTCGACAGCGTATCGGTGGCGACCACTTTCCGCGCGACGTTGTCGAAGGTGGGCGTGATCTTCTGCCCGATCTCCGAGGCAATTCGGGAATATCCCGATCTGGTCCGGCAATATATCGGCAGCGTCGTGCCGGTCGCGGACAATTTCTTCGCGGCGTTGAACTCCGCGGTGTTCACTGATGGCAGCTTCGTGTTCATTCCAAAAGGCGTGCGTTGCCCGATGGAGCTGTCGACCTATTTCCGGATGAACGCCCGCAACACCGGCCAGTTCGAACGTACGCTGATCATCGCCGAGGCCGGCGCGCACGTGTCCTACCTCGAAGGCTGCACCGCGCCGCAGCGTGATGAAAATCAGCTGCACGCCGCGGTCGTCGAACTGGTGGCGATGGACGATGCGACCATCAAGTACTCCACCGTACAAAACTGGTATCCCGGCGACGCGGAAGGCCGCGGCGGCATCTACAACTTCGTCACCAAGCGCGGCGCCTGTCTGGGCGCGCGGTCGAAGATCTCCTGGACCCAGGTGGAGACCGGTTCGGCGATCACCTGGAAATACCCGTCCTGCGTGCTGCTCGGCGAAGACAGCGTCGGCGAGTTCTACTCGGTCGCCGTCACCAATAATCGCCAGCAGGCCGATACCGGCACCAAAATGATCCATATCGGCAAGGGCTCGCGCAGCACCATCATTGCCAAGGGCATCAGCGCCGGGCGTTCCAACAACACGTACCGGGGTTTGGTGAAGGTGCTGCCATCGGCGGCGGGCGCGCGCAATTTTACCCAGTGCGACTCGCTGCTGATCGGTCAGGAGTGCGGCGCGCACACCGTGCCTTACATCGAAAGCCGCAATCGCTCGGCGAAGATCGAGCATGAGGCGACAACGTCGAAGATCGCCGAAGATCAATTGTTTTACTGCCGCCAGCGCGGGTTGAGCGAAGAGGACGCCGTCAACCTGATCGTCAACGGCTTCTGTAAGGACGTGTTGAAGGAACTGCCGATGGAGTTCGCCGTCGAGGCGCAGAAACTCCTGGCGGTGAGCCTTGAAGGATCGGTGGGCTGATGTTGGACATTCATGGACTGACCGCCTCGATCGGCGGCAAGGCGATCCTCAAGGGTATCGATTTGTCGGTGCCGGCGGGTGAAATTCACGCCATCATGGGACCGAACGGCTCGGGTAAATCGACGCTTGGTTACGTGCTGGCCGGCCGCGAAGACCACAGCGTCACCGGCGGCACCGTGACGTTCGAGGGTCGGGACATGCTGAGCATGGAACCGGAGGCGCGCGCCGCCGCCGGACTGTTCCTGGCATTCCAGGCACCGATCGAACTGCCCGGCGTGAACAATGCCAACTTCATCCGCACCGCTTTGAACGCGGTCCGCCGCGCCCATGGCGAGAGCGAGCTGGACGCGGTGCAGTTCCTCAAGCTGGCGCGCGCGGAACTGAAGCGGCTGGCGATGCCGGACGATATGCTGAAACGCAATGTCAACGTCGGCTTCTCCGGCGGCGAGAAAAAGCGCAACGAGGTGCTGCAAATGACGCTGCTGCGCCCACGTTTCGCGGTGCTGGACGAAACCGACAGCGGGCTCGATATCGACGCACTGAAGATCGTCGCCGATGGCGTGAATGCGTTGCGCGGACCTGAATTCTCCGCGCTGGTGATCACGCATCATCAACGGCTGCTGGACCACCTGGTGCCGAACCGCGTGCACGTGCTCGCCGGTGGCCGCATCGTGCGCAGCGGCGGCCCTGAACTGGCGAAGGAACTGGAAAAGAGCGGCTACGGCGCGATGCTGGCGGAGGCCGCGTGAACGCGATTCTCGAAACTGGCGCGGCGGGATTCCTGGCGCGCTACGAGGCGTTGCTGGGTCGCCTGCCTGGTGACTCAACGTTGCGCGCCGCCGCCGCCGACGCGTTTCGTACGTTGGGCCTGCCGGGTGCCACGCGGGGCCGGCGCGCGGAAGCGTGGAAATACACCACGTTGCAGCCGCTTGGCGGGATGTCGTTCGGCAGCTCCGGTCCGCCGCCCGCCATCGCCCTGCCCAACGCCGCCGCGCGTCTGGTGTTCGCCGGCGGCGCATTTCGTGCGGATCTGTCGACATCCGTGCCGGGGTTCGCCCGGTTCGCCGATCAACCCGAGTTTGGCGAGCTGTCCTGGCCCGACCGTGACCCGATGGTCGCGCTGAACACCATGCTCGCCGAGGATGGCGCGGTGCTGACCATCCCGAACGACCGTGACGCCGGCATCGTGTTTCTGGTGCATGCCGGGATCGACGGCACGTCGGCGCACCCGCGGCACATGATCCGCCTCGGCCGCGGCGCGCGTTTGACATTGATGGAACTGTTTGAGGGTGAAGGCTGCTACGTGCACAATCCGGTCAGCGAAATTCATGTCGCTGACGGCGCGGTGCTGACCCACGTGCGGATGCAGACCGAATCAACCGCCGCGTTCCATCTGGCGACGATCTATGCCGCGATCGCGGAGGGCGGGACATACGACAGTTTCACCCTCAATATCGGCGGACGCATCACCCGGACGGAGGTTCATACCGTGCTCGATGGCGCCGGAGCGGTCGCGCATCTGAATGGCGCGCAGTTGCTGACCGGATCGCAGCATGCCGACTTCACTTCGGTGGTGCGCCACGCGGCGCCGAAGGGCACGTCACGGCAGACGGTGAAGAACGTGCTCGCGGGACAATCACGCGGCGTGTTCCAGGGGCGGATCGAGGTGGCACGCGGCGCGCAAGGCACCGACGGTTATCAAATGAACCGCGCGCTGCTGCTGTCGCCCGACGCGGAGATCGATACCAAGCCGGAACTTGAGATATTCGCCGACGACGTGAAGTGCAGCCACGGTGCGACGGTCGGCGAACTGGACCCCGAGCAGTTGTTCTACCTGCGCAGCCGCGGCATTCCGGACAGCGAAGCACGCGCCATCCTGGTGCGGGCGTTCCTGGCCGAGGCACTCGATCCCGTCACCAATGACACCGCGCGCGGTCTGTTGGAAGATGCGGTCGCGCGTTGGTGGGAAGGCCAGGCATGAACGTCGAAAAGATCAGGCGGGATTTTCCGATCCTGTCGCAGACCATCCGCGGCAAGAAGCTGGTGTTTTTGGACAGTGCCGCCTCGGCGCAGAAGCCGCGCGTTGTGATCGACGCCATGCGCGAGGCGATGGAAACGCAATACGCCAACGTCCATCGCGGCCTGCACTGGATGAGCGAACGCACCACCGACGCGTATGAGGCGGCGCGCGATGCCGTCGCCGCGTTGATGAACGCCCCCGACCGCGATGAGATCGTGTTCGTGCGCAACAGTACCGAAGCGATCAACCTGGTCGCGCACAGCTTCGGCCGCGGCATGCTGAAGCCCGGTCAGGCGGTGCTGATCTCCGGCATGGAACATCATTCCAACATCGTGCCCTGGCAGATGCTGCGCGACGCGCACGGCACCGAACTGCGCGTGGCGCCGATCACCGACAGCGGCGAACTCGACATGGCGGCGTTCGAGGCATTGCTGTCCGATGGCCGCGTCGGCCTCGTCGCCATCACGCATATGTCGAACGTTCTGGGTACCGTCACGCCGGCTGAGCGCATCGTCAGCCTGGCGCACGCGCACGGGGCGAAAGTGCTGTTCGACGGCTCTCAGGCGATCGTGCACCGCGCCATCGACGTGCGGGCGATCGGCTGCGATTTCTATGCCTGGACCGGGCACAAACTTTATGGCCCCACCGGCATCGGTGTGCTGTGGGCGCGCCGCGAATTGCTGGAGGCGATGCCGCCATTTCTCGGCGGCGGCGAAATGATCTCCTCCGTCACCTACGAAAAGTCCACATGGGCTCGGGTTCCGTACAAGTTCGAGGCGGGAACGCCGGCGATCCTCGAAGGCATCGGCCTTAAGGCCGCGATCGATTATGTCCGCGCCATTGGCTACGACGAAATGGCGGCGCATGAGGCGTCGCTGACCGAACATGCTCTGGCCCGGTTGTCGCGCATTGAGGGTCTTCGGATACTCGGTCAGGCGCAGGATCGTGGCGGCGTCGTGGCTTTCGCACTGGACAAGGCACACGCGCACGATGTCGCGACCTTGCTCGATCGCCAGGGGATCGCGGTGCGCGCCGGTCATCACTGCGCGGAGCCGTTGATGCATCGTTTCGGTCTCGATAGTACCGCGCGCGCCAGTTTCGGCATCTATACGACGCACGAGGAAATCGACGCGCTGGCCGCGTCGCTGACCCGGGTGCGGGAGTTCTTCACATGACGTTCGACGACGACGTTCGCGACCTGTATCAGGAAGTCATTCTGGATCATGGCCGCAAGCCGCGGCACGGCCATCGCCTCGCCGCTTATGACGTCACCGCCAAGGGCGACAACCCGATGTGCGGCGACCGGGTCGAGGTGTTTGTTAAGCTCGACGCCGACGGCAAGATCGCCGAGACCGGGTTCGAGGCGCGCGGTTGCGCGATCAGCGTCGCGTCCGCCGATCTGATGGCCGAAACGGTGCGAGGCCGCGGCAAAGCCGATACGCGCGCGTTGTTTGAAACGTTCCGCGAGATGGTGCGCACGGGGAAGTGCCCCGAGCACGACGCCGGGCTCGACGAATCGCTGGAGCGGCTCGAGCCGTTCGCGGGAGTTCACGAATACCCATCCCGGGTGAAATGCGCGACGCTGCCATGGCACGCGTTGGTCGCTGCCCTGGATGGCACGAGGGAGGCGAGCAGTGAATGACATGAGCCAACCCCACGGCAGCTGGACCCCGGATGGGGAGACTGCGCCGATAATCACCGAGACCGCCGTGATCGACGCGATTTCCAGCGTGTTCGATCCGGAAATCCCGGTGAACATCTATGAACTCGGCCTGATCTATGCGATCGACATCCTCGACGACGGGAAGGTCAAGGTCGAAATGACCCTGACCGCGCCTGCCTGCCCGAGCGCCCAGGAACTGCCGGAGCAAGTGAAGGAGGCGGTGATGGGGATAGCGGGGGTGACTGATTGCGAGGTCGAAACGGTCTGGGAGCCGCCCTGGGACATGACCCGCATGACCGAAGAAGCCCGTTTGCAATTGAACATGTTCTGAATGAGCAGGCAGTCATGAGCACCACCACCACGACCCCTCGCAAGACCCGCGCGCTGCCACCGTTGATGACGTTGTCCGACGCCGCGGCGGAACGTCTCCGCCGGCTCTACGGGTCCGGCGAGCACGGCAAGCTGTTGCGCATCAGCGTCAACACCAAGGGCTGCTCAGGCCTTGCCTACGACATGTCCTGGGCCGACGAGCCCGGTCCCGGCGATGAGGTCGTGAAGGACAAGGACCTGACCGTTCTGGTCGACCGCAAGGCGTCGCTGTTCCTGATCGGCACCACGATGGACTACGAGGTGAAAGCGCTGGAGTCCGGCTTCACGTTCATCAACCCCAACGAAAAAGGTCGTTGCGGATGTGGGGAAAGTTTCCACGTCTGATGCCGTGATGCTTAGTACCCCGATTCGTAAATACAGTGACGTATTCCGGAACCGTATCTTCCGACGTGGCGCTACACTCCCCTGTCAGGACGCTGCCTTTACGCACAGGAACCTTTTTATCGCGCACAAACCATGTCACCGTATTCATGAAACGGAGTACTTAGCCCCTGATCGGCGGTTGTCCGGTATCGGCGCGAACATCGTTGATGATCTGCAACACCCATTCCCGGTACGGACGATACTGAACACCGAACTCCCGCACCAGGCGTGAGTTGTCGATCAGATAATTGCCCGATGCCTCCTTGCCCCCGGTCTGCTTTTCGAAGCTGATTTTCGCATCCGGCAGGTAGCCGCGCACGATGTCCGCCAGCTCGCCCAGACTGATCGTCTGCCCGCCGGAGTTGTAGATGGCATGGGCCGGTTTGTCCTTCATCAGGACGCGGACGAAGACTTCGGCGATGTCATCGACATGGATCGGAATGCGCATCGCATCGGCGAAGGGGAACGAGATCGCCTCGCGCCGCGCCGGACGCGTGATGCAGTTCACGTGATCGACCGAGCCGCGCACTTTGTCCGGGCCAGTAACGTTCGCGGGCCGCACCGCGGTGATCGTCATGCCGTGCTTTTCGATGTAGTCCTTCGCCTGGAACTCATTGAACGCCTTGTGCGAGCCGTATTGCACGACGGCGTATTTGTAATCGTCCTCGGTCACCGCGCGCTCGCCGAAATTCTTCTGCTGCCCGCTGACAGCGAGCGAACTGGCGAACACCGTGTGCTTCACGCCGAGGATACGCGCGGCCTCGAAACAATTATCCATGCCGACGATGTTGAGTTTCGTTGCCCGGTGCGGCGGCAGGTCCTGCCCCAGATTGTAGGACAGGTTGATCACGCGATCGGCTTTGGACGCCTCCATGTTGGAGATCACGTCGTCGAACTGGGTGACGTCGCCGCGCACGACGGTCACCTGGTCGCCGAGACCGGCGAGCGTCGGTGCGTTCGGATTGATGTCCATGCAGACGACGGTCTCGCCCTGAGCGACCAGCAGCGGAATGACGCGGATGCCGATGAAGCCGGTGCCGCCGATGACGAAAATGGCCATTGTCGTTTCTCCCTCTGCGCGGACGTTGTCCGCCTTGGGACAGAGGATCGGCCGATCCGGCGGTCGGGGCAAGAGGCGCTCGCTGCTGACACAGCGTTGTCAGCAGTGGGTCGCTATGGTCGCGCGACAATCGCAACAGGAGACAAGAAATGGCGTCGATCCACGTCGATATCGCAGCCACCGAGTGGACGTCGGGCGTGCCGTTTTACGGGCCGGACGCGGTGTATGACGGCAAGGATATCGTGCAACTCAAAGTTCTTGTCGATCGGCGTCGGGAGGGTGGCGGAATTTCCTGGATCGCACGGTTCCTGCCGCCACCGGGCAAACTGATCAAGATCGTCGCCGTCGCGCTGTCGGATGAGCACATCTTCAACCTCGAAGGCGGCCGGGGCACGAAATCCGGACAACCCGCGCGAAACGCCGGCGGTTACGGTCTCAACACGAAGGGACAACCGCACAGCGCGATGATCGCGACCGAAACGGTTTCGCTCATCGTCTACACCGGCGAGCCGGACGAGATTAAGTCGATGGAGGTCGTCGACATAAGCCCGGCGGGGTAATCCCAGCGATGCCGTGAACCGCAATTCACTGAAGTCGGCCCGCCATCGGACGTGCCGGGGCGTAATGGCGGAGAACCAGTGCCACGATTGCCGCATGGCAAGCTGCGCGCTGACGGGATGAGCCCGCCCATCGCGAAATCATAGCGCCGGGCGGAAGACCGCCTGGCGTTACGCCTCGGTCTCTTCCTCCGCCGTCTCCTGCACCGGGCCGCTGTCGAGACCCTTCGCGGAAAGATCGCGGTCGATCAGTTCGATCACCGCCATATCTGCGGCATCTCCGTAACGAACGCCGGCCTTCAGCACGCGGCAATATCCGCCAGCGCGGGTCTTGTAGCGTTCCGCCAGCGTGCCGAACAGCTTGTTGACGATCACGTCGTCACGCAACTTCGCATGGGCCAGCCGGCGATTCGCCAGCCCACCCTTTTTGCCAAGCGTGATCAGCTTCTCCGCCACCGGGCGCAGTTCCTTCGCCTTCGGCAACGTCGTCGTGATCTGCTCATGCTTAAGCAGCGCATGCGCGAGATTGCGGAACATCGCGATGCGATGCGTGGATGTAACGCCGAGCTTCCGGCCGGCAACCCCGTGACGCATGGTTCAATCCCCTCAGAACGGCTCTTCGAGCCGCTTGGCCAGTTCTTCGATATTTTCCGGCGGCCACGTCGGTACGGTCATGCCGAGCGACAGGCCCATGGAGGTCAGCACCTCCTTGATCTCATTCAGCGACTTGCGGCCGAAGTTCGGGGTACGCAACATCTCCTGTTCCGACTTCTGCACGAGATCGCCAATGTAGACGATGTTGTCGTTCTTCAGACAGTTGGCGCTGCGGACGGACAATTCCAGTTCGTCGACCTTGCGCAACAAATTCCGGTTGAACGGCAGATCGTCGCGCGGCTCCTCCGAGCGGATTTGCTGCGGCTCATCGAAGTTGATGAACAACTGCAACTGATCCTGCAGGATACGCGCCGCCAGGGCCACCGAGTCCTCAGGCGTCACCGCGCCGTTGGTTTCAACCGTAAGCAACAGCTTGTCATAGTCGGTGACCTGACCCACGCGGGTCGGATCGACGCGATACGATACGCGGCGCACCGGCGAGTAAATCGAGTCGACCGGGATCAATCCGATCGGCGCATCCTCCGGCCGGTTGACGGTAGAGGGCTGGTAGCCCTTGCCCAGATTGACGGTGAACTCCATGCCGAGCCTGGCGCCATCGTCGAGCGTGCAGATCACCAGGTCCGGGTTCATGATGTCGATCTCATGCCCAGCCTGGATCTGGCCGGCTTTGACTTCGCCAGGTCCGACGGCCGTCAGCGTCATGCGCTTCGGCCCTTCGCCATGCATCCGCAGCGCGAGTTGCTTGATGTTCAACACGATGTCGGTGACGTCTTCGCGCACACCGGCGATGGAGCTGAATTCGTGCAAAACCCCGTCGATTTGCACAGCCGTCACCGCCGCACCCTGCAAGGACGACAGCAAAATCCGCCGGATCGCGTTGCCGAGGGTCATGCCGAACCCGCGTTCCAACGGCTCGGCGATGATGGTGGCCACGCGCGCGGGATCGGCACCCGGCTCGACTTCGAGTTTCTCGGGCTTGATCAGTGACTGCCAGTTCCGCTGAATGACCGCGCTCTGTCTCATGTCACACCTGATATTGTTCGCGCCACACCCGGCACGGGCTGCAACTGGCAGCCATAACCACGTCCGCCCCGAGAATGGGCACGGACTGAAACGTCAGACCCGCCGGCGCTTGCGCGGCCGGCAGCCGTTGTGGGGGATCGGCGTCATGTCGCGGATCGCGCTGACCTGGAATCCTACCGCCTGCAACGCCCGCAACGCGCTCTCCCGCCCCGATCCCGGACCGCTGACTTCAATGTCCAGCGTTTCCATGCCGTGCTCGCGCGCTTTCTTCCCCGCGTCCTCGGCCGCGACCTGCGCGGCGTAGGGCGTGGACTTCCGGCTGCCCTTGAAGCCCTGGCTGCCGGCCGAAGACCACGCGATCGTGTTGCCCTGAGCGTCCGTGATCGTGATCACGGTGTTGTTGAAGGTCGCGGCGACGTGCGCCACGCCAGAGGTGATGTTCTTTCTTTCCTTGCGGCGCGGACGCGCTGCCGCGGCGGGTTTCGCCATTGTCGATTGTGCTCCATTTATTTACCGCGCACGAAGTACCTCGCGCGGCATCCAGAATCCGAACGGACGGATATCCCTACTTGGTGACTTTCTTCTTGCCGGCGATCGCCACCGCCTTGCCCTTGCGGGTGCGGGCGTTGGTATGTGTGCGCTGACCACGCACCGGCAAGCCCTTGCGATGGCGCAAACCGCGATAGCAACCGAGGTCCATCAGCCGCTTGATGTTCATCGCGACTTCACGCCGCTTGTCACCCTCGACCTGATAATCTCGGTCGATCAGTTCGCGGATCCGAAGCACTTCGTCATCGGAGAGCTGATTGACTCGCCGATCATCGGGGATGTTGAGCTTGCCGCAAATCTCAACGGCCTTGCTCGGTCCGATGCCATAGATATAGCGCAAACCGATCAACACGCGCTTGTTGGTTGGAATGTTCACACCGGCGATACGTGCCACGCCCAGATCTCCTGTCGGTCCCGGGACGACATCAGGCCGTCATCACCCGAGAAAATGCGCAAGCGGCACTGCCCCGTGCGGGGAGTGCGCCAAGGCGGCGGACTATACACGGCAGGTGGGCCAGGTCAATCACCGAGTGCGAATTTTGGTGTTCGGCGCGGGGATTCAAGGCCCCCTGCGATCGGCTGGAGCCGAGGCAGCGCCGGGGCTTCCGCCCCGGACCCCGACCAAGAGGCTCTGCCCCTTGGATCCCCGCCAAGGGCAGTGGCCCTTGGAACCATTCATTTTGGTGGGTTCTTGGAGAGGGGCCGACCGAGACCTCACAAGGTCGGTGCAGGCCCCTCTCCAAGAACCCACCAATGGACAGATTTCAAAGGGCCTCGCCCTTTGACGGAGGTCCAGGAGG
>ODAK010002589.1_pt1 | contig 19045 bp, 15 predicted proteins | sample 1539591 | NCBI WGS metagenome assembly ODAK01 (sample SAMEA3539303, study PRJEB22396) | soil metagenome | biome: tundra; feature: field; material: soil | place: USA | collected 2010-05 | depth 0.15 m | reverse complement strand
GCCATTGGAAACCATACTGTTCTCCTGTGTTTACATAACGCGTCTTATGCGATAAGTCTGCGCTAAACAGTGCCTCGCTTGTCACACGCTATTGGCAAACCGCTCATGAATTGCAATCCCAGCGCCCTAACGAATTATTAGCACCGCGGCGATGCGCGTATCTTGACTTGGATCAAGCGTCCTTCGCGGCACAGCTTCAGGCTTTAGCTAAGCCGAAACTCTTCCACCGACATCGCAAGCGGGCCATCCTTCCGCTTGAGCGCCCGCTAACGGCCTTGGTTGCGCCGAACGTCGGAATGGAGGCGGAGTGCTTGCGCGTCATTGCGCTGATCAAGTATCCGGGAGTCATCCCCAAAGACAGCGCCTCAGGCGCATCATCGGGCTTCTTCCTATGCCTGTTTACACATTTCGACAGTTTGTGAAGGAACGCTATCACGGTCTTACGCTTCCAGTTGTAACGAAGTGTTACCAAATGTATGCGGAATGCGTTTAATCCTGGTCGCCTGCAAAGACAGGCGGAAGCGACCGAACCCCGCATTTGGTTGACTCCGACCCGATTCCTCCCTGCTGCTAAAATCCCCCGCGGTCATTTAAAACCCGCGCCACATCCTTGCGCTTGCGATGTTGCTGTCCCTCACCACCTTCAACGTTTGTCCTGAACTGAGGCCCCTTTGCTCCACCGGCATTGCCCGGCTTCGTCGCTCTTACTGGCCTCTCGGTCAAGTTTCCCAACAATTCAGCGTTTCACCGGGATTATCATCGACCAACCGATTTGCAGGTAACACGATAGAATTGCTCTTAGCCACGATGCGCACTCCCTCCAAGTTGTGGCGCGTTGTGGTTAGGCGGCTCGGGTGCTGTTCACACCCTTGCCGCCGCTTCCCGGCAAATGGGTGTCCGCTATTGACGGAAAGCAAATGTAACGGGGATGGTCAGCTTTTGGCCGGGAGCGGCGGTTGCCCATTCTCGTCGAAAGCCGACCTTGGCAAAAATGGGTTTTTGCGAATGGCTGGTTACGGGCGTGCGCCGCCTCGGGACGATGACGGGTTCAAATCGTCATCGAGAGCGCAGACTTTTCACCAAACACCGTGCGATTGACCGCTTGTCGGGCCGCCGATATAGTTGCGGATAGTGAAAAGGGGCGTCTAAATTTTCTATTCGCGCGGTAAATGCGGGGGGGTGTCCCCGCTTTTCCAGGAAGGATGAATGAAAGTCTACGAACGGCTGGCAGAAGCCTTCAAGGCCGAAGGCACCACGCACATCTTCGGCATGATGGGCGACGGCAACATGTACTGGATGGACGCGCTGAACAGGCTCGGCGTAACTATGATCGAGACGCGCCATGAAGGCGTCGGGCTCGGCATGGCCGACGGCTGGGCGCGTCACAAGCACTCGCCTGGCGTGGCGACGGCAACGTGCGGCCCAGGTGTGACCCAGCTCGCTACCGCGCTCGTCACTGCCGCACGCGCCGAATCCCAAGTCGTGGCTTTTGTCGGCGAACATCCGGCGAGCGACCAGGATTACCACCAGCGGCTGAACCAAGCGCTGTTCGCGGTGGGTTACGAAACGGGTTTCATCCGACTCGCTACGCCCGAATTCGCCGATGAAGCGGTGCGCCGGGCCTTTTATTTCGCGAAGCTCGAATCGCGCCCGATCATGCTGAGCGCGCCGATGGACGTTCAGCAGCAGAATTGGGAAGACGATGAGCCTTACAAACCGTCTTCGACACTCATGTCGAAGCGTACCGTACCGACCGACGCCGTTGCGCTTGAGCAAGCCGCCGAGATCATCGCGAAAAGCAAGAAACCCGTCATCATCGTGGGTCGCGGGGCGGTCTGGTCAGGCGCGGGCGACGCCGTCATTAAGCTCGGTGAGCGCATCGGAGGCTTGATCGCCACGACCCTGCGCGCGAAGACGTGGCTCGCCGACAGGACGGATTATCACGCAGGCATATCAGGCCTCTACGCGACGCACGCCGCGATTCAGCTCTTCGAGGATGCCGACTGCGTGATCGGCGTGGGTGCGAGCCTGAACCGCCACACCACCGAACACGGCTATATGTATCCCAACGCGAAGTACATCCAGCTCGATCCCAAACCGCACATCGTGATGGGGCAGGGCCGTGCCGCGGATTGCTACGTTCAGGCCGACGCGAAAGCCGGCCTTCAAGAACTCGAAGCGCTGCTTGAGAAACGCGGCGTCAAATCCACCGGCTATCGCACGGGCGAGACCTTGGAGCGCTTGAGCAACATGTACGAAGACCGCGCCGAGTTCAAAATCGAGCCGGGCACGATCGATCCGCGCCAGGTGTGCCGCGCCGTCGACGACATCATTCCCGGCGACATCGGCCTTTTCACCGGCAACGGCGCGAGTTCCGCCTTCACGGTGATGACAACGCACAAGCCGCGGCCCTACGTTCACTCGTCGGGCTTCTTCGGATGTATCGGCCAGATGCTACCTACCGCCATGGGCGCAACGATTGCGAACGGCAACAAGCCTGCGGTGCTCGTCGATGGCGACGCGAGCACGATCATGCATCTTTCGGACTTCGATACCGTCGTGCGTTGCAAGATGCCGCTGCTCGTGGTCGTGTTGAACGACGAGGCGCTCGGCTCCGAATATCAGAAGCTCAAGGCGCACAACATGGACCCCGAGACGTCGGCGATTCCGTCACCAGACCTCGGCGCGCTCGCAAGAGCCTTCGGCGCACGCGGCTGTCTGGCGCGCACAATCGACGAGGTGCGCGCCGGCGTCCGCGAGTGGGTGGCGAAACCCGGGCCGATGATCATCGACGCGCGCATCTCGCGCGCCGTGATCAACCTGCCGCATCGGCGCGTCCTGTACGGAAAAGACGAGTAGCTGAACCAGGGACGCACCCGATTCAAATGAGAAAAGGGGCCGGGTTCGATATCGCGAGCAAATCCTCATGCGACAGGTCCAGCGGGCCTAGCCCCTTTCTTCTATCCTGTACCTTCGTCCAGACATTGAGGCCATCCTGGTAGCGTAATGATCGCGAACGGCCGCAGTGGGTCGAGAGCGCCATTCCAGTTTTTCCAGGAGCGGACGCTCAAATCGGAAGCGCCGATTACCGCTTCATCAATTCGCCACTGACCGGTATGGCCGAGAAGCGGCCACTCACGAGGTCCTAGCTGTGTGACCGCACAGGGTCGTTAGCTTCCAGTCACCAATATATTCGATAACTGCCCGCCTGCCTAAGGTACATGGATTCACGTAGAGCTCAATAGCTGACCGCACGTTCGAGCCAGTACCAAACCCCCATTATCACAACGCCCCGCCTTCCGGCCTCAGGCCGCCTGGACCTCGAGCAGGGTTGGAGTAGTCACTGCGGTGCAGAGCGACTGCAGTCCGAGGAGCACTTGCTGGCGCCGCAACGCGCGTTCATGTTCGGGGGTGAGGTGCGGGTCGCCCAGAACATACGGCACCGCCCTGCCTAAAATAACGCGATAGGCGCCGACGTTCAGTGGGATGGCCGGGATCGCGCTGAAGAAAGCCACCGCGATACCAATCCGTTCGATTTCCTTTGCTATCGTTGCGCCGCAACGATTGCAGGTCCCTCAGGTAGCGGTGAGGAGAACGGCGTGGACCCCGTCCTGCTTCAGGGCGAGGGCCATTTCACGGCCGAAGCGGCGTGCCCGCTCTACCGGTTGCACATTGCCCACGGTGGTGTATAGGTACGGGAGCACGCGGCCCACTTTGCCCTGTTGCTCTAGCTCGCGCAGGATATCCAGTGGCACCGCGCGTTGCGGGTCCTGCCGGACGTAGCCGTTGTCGTAGCCGCCATGAACGCAAGTCCATTCCGCCGGGCTCATTTCCTGCAGGTGGCCGATGGGGTATTTCATCCACTTGGTGGCCCGCCAGGACTCGATCCGATCCGGATTGCCCTGCGGCACCACGCCGGAGGTTGTCACCAGCGCGATGGTCGCGTTCTCCAGTCCGGAGAGCGCCGCCGCCGGGCTCACCTGATCGTATTGCGGCAACTGCACCTCGCTCGTAAACGGCCGCTGCTGCAGGCGGTCAAGCAGCATTTCCACCATGCGCTCGGCGCCGCTCTTGGCGTCGAATTCGTTGCGGCGCATGCCCGTGGGCAGGTAACCGTCGACGTCGGCCGGACCGGCGGGTTCGCCGCGGCCAAGCTTCAGCGCAAAAGGCGCCAGGCGCGCCATCACGCCCCCCATGTCCATCGCAGTATTGCCGGCGGGCAGGATGTAGGTGCGACGCCGGTAGAGATCCACACCCGGATTCTCCGGAAACATTGCAGTCACCGCGGGCAGATTCAGCCGCTCTTTGACCGCGCTGCACACGGCGCCGCAGGCAACGCCATAGCGCCCGGCTGCAAAGGCAGGCCCTGCCACCACCAGGTCGGGCTTCTGGGCGGCGATCAGTTTCAGCACTTCCGCCAACGCGTCGTCAGTGTGCTCGTTGAAATAAGAATCACCGCAAATTACCGTCGCCACCACGTCGGCGCTTTCTCCCAGGCACTTTTGCAGGAGCACTCCGGGACCCACGGGGCCGGTCTTCACCGTCGGGCGCGCATCGGCCTTGTCTTCTCCGCCGATACCGCCAAAAAACTGGTTCAGGTAATGGATCACTCGCAATTGGGTCGCCACTCGAATCCCCTCTGGTTTCGTGCTAATAGGCCCGTCCGCGATGCGTGGTGTAACCAAGCTGACAGGTGGCAGCGTAGAGTTGCCGCAACCCCACCGGGAAGGCTTCGTTGGGCTGCTTCTGAAAGCCGATTTCATAATCGTTGCCGGCCAGGAACCGATCGCCGCCCAAGACCCGGGATACGGCCGGCATTTGGATGATTTCCTCCTGGTTGCCGACCGAGACGATTGCGGTAGCCTGGGGTACATAGGTCACTAGCGGGAAATCACTGCCGTCGGTATCGGAGTACTCGTCCACCCCCAAGACAGTAGCGATCCCTGCCTGCTCGACGTGCTGGCAAATGAGCATTTGATCGGCGTACGCGTGGCCGCCGTTGGACATGGTGATCACGGCCCCCTGTGCGTCAAGCATTTTCGCGAGCTTGGCCATCTGGGCCGCCTGCCGGTGCTTTTCAATCGCGCTTGGGATCAGGGAGCGGCCCAGGATTACGCCCACAAAGTTGATATCGTGGCCGTGTCGCCGGTAAAGGGCCTGAATGACCGGCTCGTTCTGGTAGTGATGCGTCGGGCTCCGGTGGCAGGCGATCCAATAGTCGGCACTGATGAGGGCACTGTCGAGCACTTCGTTGGGATGGACCAATGCCGGTGTGCTGGTGACACTCATTCCGTACAGGAAGGTGGTATGCAGTTCACCTTCGCTCATGGTGGGCATGATGTAGACCACGCGGGGAAGGCTAGCGTCCACCTTACCCAGTTCATAGTTAACCACCGCGTCGGGCTGCAGGTCGCGGGTCGCCTCGGCCAGGTACTTGGCCACTCGCATGGTGGCTTTGCGGCAAGACGCAGTGGCATCCGGTATGTGCACGCCGGGAGCGAACGAGAATTGCAACACAACGTTGCACATGTCTGAGAAAGGACTATAGGGCGCACCCGGCCCCGACATGTCGATGATCGCTTCTTTCAGGCCCTGGCTGTCCGCAGCGCCGGGAATGTCACCGGTGGCGATTACCGCCACGCCTTCAAGCCGATGGGTCACACCGCTGCCAACCTGGTCGGGCGGCGAGATGAACCACGGAAAGGTGGAACCCGCCGGCTTGTATCTGGGCTCGATAGCGTCGATCACGTGAATGATCCGGGTGGACTCCCCTGAGCCTGCTAACTCCACCGAGACGCCGGTTAGATTGCTGTCCCCCAGAACCATGGCCGTAACGGCAGCCCGGTCGACAGTGAGAACTCCATTGCGCAGAGCCGTCGTCTCTCCGAAAGATATCTGCGTGACCCGAAAACTGGCCATTTCCAATCGCATTGCCGTTTACCTTTCGGTCGATGCTCGTGCCGAGCTGATGACGGAACGATGTTGCGTTATTTCAAATGGTATCATGTCCGAAACCGAAAAACGAAGCGATACCGGGAGATTCGATGCGCGAAGTCATCACGGCACCGCTGCCCGGGCTCGATCTGCGGCAGCACTACGGACATTACCAGTCGCCGGCGATCCGCGCCGGCGGGCTCATCTTCTGCTCCGGCATGATCCCGGTGGACCCACAAACCGGTGAGCGGCAGCACGGCACGCTGACCAGCGAGGCGCATGTCATCTTTGGGAACCTGAAGCTTCTGCTCGAGTCGGCCGGGTCGTCGCTCGACCGGCTGGTGCAGGTGCATGCGCTGATCTATGACAGCATCGAGTACGATGTGCTCAACCGTGTCTACCGGCAGTACGTGGCGAACGGCCCGCCCGCGCGCACCGTATGGACCGCGCAGATCGAAGCTGGGTTCAAGGTGCAGCTCCATGTGGTGGCCGCCGCATGATGTGCCCGCAGGATATGCCATGAGCTTGCAGCGTGAAGTGATTGCTCCGCCTCTGCCAGGGCTGGATGCGGGGCGCAGCTTCGATCAGCAGGTGTCGATGGTGGTGCGGGGCGGCGAGTTTCTGTTCGTTTCCGGCCTGACCGCCGTCGATCCGAAGACCGGTGAGCGAATGCTAGGCACCACGATGAGCGAGACCCACCAGATCCTCGCAAATCTCAAGCTGATGCTGGAGGCAGCGGGTTCCTCACTCGACAAGGTCGTGAAGGTAAACGTGCTGCTGCACAGCATGCTGGAGGCGCCGAATATAAACGAGGTATTTTCCCGCTGCTTCCCCGAACCGCCCCCCGCACGCACCGTATGCGGTGCGCGCCTGCCCGACGGCGTGAGGGTCATGATCGAATGCACCGCATTGGCGTGAAATGATGACAGAGAAGCTTGCACGTTCGGCCATCCAGCCGAAGAACCCGCTGCTCAATGTCTCCCGCAGCGCTAACCTGCCACACGTACCCGGCATCCGCGTCGGCGACTACCTATTTCTCTCAGGAATGGGCCCGATCGATCCGCGCACGGGCGGGCGCAATCATGGGCCGATAGCCGAGCAGATCCGCACGACCCTGAACAATATAAAGCACATACTGGAATTCGCTGGCTCGTCGCTGGAGCGAGTCGTGAGAGTGCATGTGGTGCTGGCGGATATCTCGCACATGGACGAGATGGACCGGGTCTATCGCGAATTCTTCCCCGTCAATCCACCGGCGCGCACTGCGTGGTCGATGCAGCTTCGGTTCGGAAACGGCTGCGAGATCGAGTGCGTGGCGCTCGTGGACTGATCGCCTTATCGTAATCAGAAGTTGTCGGCGGCCCAGTCGGCGACGTAATTGGCGGCGTGGGACCGATTGTCGCCCTGCACGTGCTCGCTGCCGCCTTCGTCGGCGGTGAATATTCTGATGTTATTGGCAGTACGGGCGCGGCATTTTGCCCAGGTGTAATATTGGCGCAATCATCCCGGATAAGCGATGAACGACCCCGCCCACCTCCCTTCGGCTCTGCGCGAGCCGCTGCCATCAGCGCTGCTGGACGCGCTGCGCACGCTGCTGGGCGACCGTCTCAGCACGACCGACGCGATGCGTGAGCATCACGGCAAGGACGAATCGGCGCACCCGCACGCCTGGCCCGACGCGGTGGCATTTGTGCAGACGGCCGACGAAGTCGCGCACGTCGTCAAGCTGTGCCGCCAATACCGCGCGCCGCTGATCGCGTACGGCGCCGGCAGTTCAATCGAAGGCCAGGTGCTGGCCATACACGGTGGCTTGAGCATCGACTTCACGCGCATGAACCGAATCCTTGCGGTCAATGTCGACGATCTCGACGTCACGGTCGAGCCTGGTGTCACACGCAAGCAGCTCAACAGTCACTTGAGCGGCACCGGCATTTTCTTCCCGATCGACCCAGGGGCCGACGCGACGATCGGCGGCATGGCCGCGACGCGCGCCTCGGGCACCAACGCAGTGCGTTACGGCACGATGCGCGAGAACGTGATGGGATGCTGTTCTGCGAATTCCACGGCACGCCCGCCAGCGTTGCCGAACAGGCGCGCTCCGTGCAGGAGATCGCGAAGGAACTGGGCGGCCTGGATTTCGAATGGGCGACCAGACAGGAAGACCGCACGCGCTTGTGGCAGGCGCGCCACGATGCCTACCCTGCGTGCCGGCAACTGCGGCCCGGCAACCGCGCATTTTCCACCGATGTGTGCGTGCCGATCTCGCGGCTCGCCGAATGCATCGCCGAAAGCAACGAGGACATTGCCCGGGCATCGATACCGATCGCCCTCTTCGGCCACGTCGGGGATGGCAACTTCCACCTCGTGGTCCTGATCGACCCCAGCAACCCGCGAGACTTCGAGGAAGCGGAGGCGATCAATCAGCGCGTCGTGATGCGCGCCCTCAGGATGGGGGGCACCTGCACCGGCGAGCACGGCATCGGTATCGGCAAGCTCGACTTCCTGGATGCCGAGCACGGCGAAGCGGTTGCGGTGATGCGCGCGATCAAGCAGACGCTGGATCCGGACAACATACTCAATCCGGGCAAGGTGATACGAGGATGAACGTGTGGCTCCTCGGTATCCTTACTTCACCGGTTTCAAATAACGATACGCCGCCGCAGATCGGCGATCTGCGTGTCGCTGTAACCTAACTCGTGCATGACCTCGTCGGTATGCTCGCCGAGTTCCGGCGTCGCGCTGCGGATTTCGCTGGGTGTGCGCGAAAGGCTAAACGGCTGGCCAACGAGCTCGATGTCGCCGAGCACGGGATGCTTGACCGGCACCGCCATGCCGAGGTGCTCGACCTGCGGATCGGCGAACACTTCGTTCATCTTGTAGATCGGGCCGCTGGCAACGCTGGCTTTCTCGAACGCATCGAGCCACTCGCGGCTGGTCTTGCGACGCGTGAACTCCGCAATGTCCTTGTTGCATTCGGCGCGGTTCCTGGAACGCAGCGGAGGGGTCGCATATTCGGGCTTGGCAAGCAGCTCCTGCGCGCCCAGCGCCTTGCACAGCCGCTCCCACATCGTCTGCGCGCTGGCGGCGATGTTGATGTAGCCGTCAGCGGTCGGAAACACGCCGGTCGGAATCCCGGTCGGGTGATCGTTGCCGGCCTGCGGCGGCACTTCCTTAGCCACGAGCCAGCGCGCGGCCTGAAAGTCGAGCATCGCGATCATCGCCTGCAACAGCGACACCTGCACCCACTGCCCTTCGCCCGAGACCTCGCGCTCGAGCAGCGCGGTCAGGATCCCCATCGCGCAATAGTTGCCGGCGCTCGAATCGGAAACCGCGATGCCGGCGCGCACTGGCCCCTGACCCGGAATGCCGGTGATCGCCATCAACCCGCCCATACCCTGCGCGATCTGATCGAAACCCGGGCGCTTGGCATACGGCCCGTCCTGCCCGAACCCGGAAATGCTCGCGTATATCAGCCGTGGGTTGGTTTGCTTCAGCGTTTCGTAATCGATGCCGAGGCGGAACTTTACATCCGGCCGGAAATTTTCCACCACGACGTCGGCGCGCTCGGTGAGCTTGCGGAAAATGGCAAGACCGTCGGGATCCTTCAAGTTGAGCGTCATGCAGCGCTTGTTGCGATGCAGGTTCTGAAAGTCGGGGCCGTGGCGGTTGCCGCCCCAGCCATCGCTGACCTCCAGCCCCGCCGGAGTTTCGATCTTGATCACGTCGGCGCCCCAGTCGGCGAGCTGGCGCACGCAGGTCGGGCCGGAGCGCACGCGCGTCAAGTCAACGAGAGTGAAACGGGACAATGGTCCGCGACGAGTCGAAGTGTTTGACATGGCTGTTTTAACCTAAAGTGGAATCAGAACTCGCTTCTTCCCCCTCTGAGGGAAAGCAGATTTTTCAATCGGTAGGACGGATTTTACCTGCTATTCACCACCCGTGAGAATTCAGGCTTGCTCTTCCCGGCGAACGCCTTGCGGCCCGCGCTGAGCTGCACGTCAGCATCGGATTCGAGTGACGGGTTCCTGCAACGAATCATATCTACTCGCGCAACACCCCGGCTCTGGCGTACACTGTTCGCATGGCTCTGGTCGTCGAACACGCCATCGATCGAAAACGGCAGCACGAAGTGGTGCGTGCGCTGGCGGCGTTTCTGCCGGAGCACGCGCTGCTTTATGAGCGCGAAGACGCCCAGCCGTACGAGTGCGACGGCCTGTCCGCCTACCGTCAGATGCCGATGGTGGTCACGCTGCCGCAGACCGAAGAGCAAATTCAACGCATCCTTAAGACCTGCCACGCGCTGCGCGTGCCGGTAGTCGCGCGTGGCGCCGGCACCGGGCTGTCGGGCGGTGCGCTGCCGCTCGGCGACGGCGTGCTGCTGTCGCTCGCGCGCTTCATGCACATCCTCGAAATCGACCCGGTCTCGCGCACGGCGCAGCTGCAGACCGGAGTGCGCAACCTCGCGATTTCCGAAGCTGCCGCGCCGTACGGGCTTTACTACGCGCCCGATCCGTCGAGCCAGATCGCATGCACCATCGGCGGCAATGTCGCCGAGAACTCGGGCGGCGTGCATTGCCTCAAGTACGGGCTCACGGTGCACAATATCGTCAAGCTACGCGCGTTCACGATCGAGGGCGAACTGCTCGAAATCGGCGGCGACGGGCTCGACACCGCGGGCTATGACCTGCTCGCACTGATGACCGGCTCCGAAGGCATGCTGGCGGTAATCACCGACATCACGGTCAAGCTGCTGCCGAAGCCGGAGTGCGCGCAAGTGGTACTGGCCGCATTCGACGATATCGAAAAAGCCGCTGCCGCGGTCGCCAACGTGATCGCCGCAGGCATCGTCCCGGCCGGCCTCGAAATGATGGACCAGCCCGCCACCCGCGCAGTCGAAGAGTTCGTCCACGCCGGCTACCCGACCGACGTCGCCGGCATTCTGCTGTGCGAATCCGACGGCACCCGCGAGGAAGTCGCCGACGAGATCCGCCGCATCCAGGACGTGATGGAAGCGAGCGGCGCCATCCTGATCCGCGCCTCGCGCGATGAGGCCGAACGGCTCAGATTCTGGGCCGGACGCAAGGCTGCGTTTCCCGCGGTCGGACGCATCTCGCCCGACTATTACTGCATGGACGGCACGATTCCGCGCAAGCGCGTCGGCGAGGTGCTGCGCGGCATCGCCGAAATGGAAAAGAAATACGGGCTGCGCTGCGCCAATGTGTTTCACGCCGGCGACGGCAATCTGCACCCGCTGATCCTCTACGACTCCAACGCGCCCGGCGAACTCGAACGCACGGAAGCGTTCGGCGGCGAGATCCTCGAGCTTTCGATCAAAGTTGGCGGCACCATTACCGGCGAGCACGGCGTGGGCATCGAGAAGATCAACTACATGTGCCTGCAGTTCCGTCCGGCGGAACTCGCAGCCTTCCACGGCGTGAAAACCGCATTCGACGAGCACACGCTGCTCAATCCCGGCAAAGCAGTGCCCACGCTCGCACGCTGCGCCGAGTTCGGCCGCATGCACGTGCATGCCGGCCAGGAAAAGTTTCCAGACCTGCCGCGGTTTTAGTTAAGAGTTGAGAGTTCAGAGTTAACATCTCAGCATTATTGCGACGACTCGCGCCCGGCTTTTTACTCTCAACGCTGAACACTCAGCCTGCTTAAATCCATGCAAGAAATCATTAACCAATTAACAGACACGATACGTGCTGCGGCTGCCAACAAGATGCCGTTGTGCATCCGCGGCGGCGGCAGCAAGGATTTCTACGGCGGGCCGCTGCGCGGTGCGGCCTTCACTGTCAACGCTTATTGCGGTATCGTCGACTACGAGCCGACCGAGCTCGTGATCACCGCGCGCGCCGGCACGCCACTCGCCGAGATCGAAGCCGCGTTGCGCGGAAAAGGCCAGATGCTCGCGTTCGAGCCGCCGCATTTCGGCCTGCTGCCCTCACGCCTGCCCTCTCCCCTCTCCCCTCTCCCGCACGCGAGAGAGGGGAACGTCGTGCCGGCTTCGCCTGAAAATTCCTCACAGTCGCCCTCACCCCTAGCCCCTCTCCCGCGCGCGGGAGAGGGGAACGTCGAGTCCGCTTCGCTGACGGATAGGATAGCCACACTGGGCGGCTGCGTTGCAGCCGGATTATCCGGCCCGCGCCGCGCTTACGCCGGCGCCGTACGCGATTTCGTGCTCGGCGTGCGCATGCTCGACGGCACAGGCAACGATCTGCGTTTCGGCGGCCAGGTCATGAAGAACGTCGCGGGCTTCGACGTCTCTCGGCTGATGGTTGGATCGCTCGGTACGCTCGGTGTGATCCTCGAAATCTCACTCAAAGTGCTGCCGTTGCCGGCCGCGGAAACCACGCTGCGCTTCGAAAAAACCGCGGCTGAAGCGATCGCTCTCGTGAATGAATGGGCCGGCCAACCGCTGCCGGTCAGCGCCACCGCCTGGGTTGGCGGCGATCTGAGCGCGCGCCTGTCAGGCGCGGCAGCGGCAGTCGATGCGGCGGCGAAAAAACTCGGCGGCAAGCGCATCGACCCGGAGCCGGCGACGCGCTTCTGGCATGGCATCCGCGAGCACACCGACCCATTCTTCAAGACCGGCCAATCGCTGTGGCGGATGTCGCTCAAATCCACGACCCCGCCGATCAACCTGCCGGGCGCGCAACTGATTGAATGGGGTGGTGCCTTGCGCTGGCTGGTGACCGATGCCGACGCCCAGACGGTGCGCGCTGCTGCGGCGCTCGGCGGCGGCCACGCGACATTGTTCCGCTGCAGCAACAAGTCCCCCGACGTGTTTCAGCCGCTGCCGCCGGCGTTGATGACGATACATCGCAATCTCAAGCGAACCTTTGATCCCGCCGGGATTCTCAATCCCGGCCGCATGTACGATTGGATGTGAGGCCATGGCAAACAACTTCCTCGAACAACTGGTCGCCGAGTGGTACGAATACCAGGGTTATTTCGTGCGGCGCAACGTACCGGTCGGCAGGCGCACCCGGGGCGGATACGAATGCGAACTCGACATCGTTGCATTTGACCCGGTCGAGCGGCACATGGTACATATCGAGCCGTCCATGGATGCCGAAAGCTGGGAGAAACGCGAGCGGAGCTTCAGAAAAAAATTCGACGCGGGCATCAAATACATTCCCGGCCTGTTTCCCGGCCTCGATTTGCCGGAGGAAATCGAACAGATCGCGATTTTCGCGTTCGCGAGCCGCGTCAATCACCCAACGCTCGCCGGCCGCAAAGTGCTGCTGGTGTCGGACCTGATGCGCGAGATCATGGAAGACCTGAGCGACAAGAAAATCGCGTCCGCGGCGGTCCCCGAACACCATCCGATCCTGCGCACGCTGCAGTTCGTTGTGGAATACCGCAAGAAAGTGTTCGATACGCTGCGCTGAATACACCAAAGCAATGTGGAACCACGGATGATTTTTGATTCTTATGCAAACTAATCTCGCCGAATTTATCAGGAACACGCCGCAAGGCCGGGAGGCTGAAGCCATCCTGCGCAAGTGCGTGCACTGCGGCTTCTGCAATGCGACGTGCCCGACCTACCAACTGCTCGGCGACGAGCTCGATGGACCGCGCGGCCGCATCTACCTGATCAAGCAGGTGCTCGAAGGCGCAGCCGCAACCGCCAGGACGCAACTCCACCTTGACCGCTGCCTGACCTGCCGCTCATGCGAGACCACCTGCCCCTCCGGGGTCAGCTACGGTCGCCTCGTCGATATCGGCCGACCTATCGTCGACCAGCAAGTCGGCCGCGGCGCGGTTGAAACCGTGATGCGCAAAGCGCTGCGTGCCGTGGTTCCCAATCCATCGCTATTCTCACGACTGCTCAGGCTCGGTCAGTTCACCCAGCCGCTGCTGCCCGGCGCAGTGAAGCGCAAAGTGCCGCTATCGGCAAACGCCACGCCGTGGCCAACAAACTCGCATGCTCGCAGGATGCTGGTGCTCGACGGCTGCGTGCAACCGAGTCTGTCGCCGAACACCAATGCCGCGACGGCGCGCGTGCTCGACCGGCTCGGCATCACGCTGCTGCGCGCGCCGCAGGCCGGCTGCTGCGGCGCGGTGTCGTACCACCTCAATGCACACGACGAGAGCCTGGCCTACATGCGGCGCAACATCGACGCATGGTGGCCGTATGTCGAGCAGGGTGCGGAGGCGATTGTGATTACGGCGAGCGGCTGCGCAACCATGGTCGCCGAATACGGCCACCTGCTCGCGCGCGATCCGGCCTACGCCGAAAAAGCAGCGCGGATTTCGGCACTGATGAAGGACGTGAGCGAAATCATCGCCGCGAACATGGACTCACTAAAAGTGCTCCCGCCTCTCACCTCTCGCCTCTCGCCTCTCCCGAAATTCGCGTTCCATTCCCCCTGCTCCCTCCAGCACGGACTCAAAATGAAAGGCAAAGTCGAAGCACTGCTTGCCGACCTCGGGTTCGCGCTGACTGCCGTTCCCGATGCGCACCTGTGCTGCGGCTCCGCGGGCACTTATTCGATCCTGCAACCCGCACTGTCGCAGCAACTGCTGCGAAACAAGATTACGGCGCTGACCTCAGGCGCACCGACGGCGATCGTCACCGCCAACATCGGCTGCCAGGCGCACCTGCAATCCACGACCGCGCTGCCGGTCATGCATTGGATCGAGGCGCTGGATAAGCACCTTAGGCACAACTGGCAGATCTCCGATAGTGCCTCAGTTTGACTTGAATCATGTAAACTATTTCACATCAACTGGTACTGAAAGTTAAGACAGGCCACATGCGCATGAAGTTTGGCAATCGTCGTGAGCAATTGCAGGGAGAGGATGAGCAACTCCCTCATGAAAGCCCGGTGCTTGGGCGGGGACTCCCGGCCATGAACATTCTCGTCGCGGACGACAGCAAAACTAATCTCTTCCTGTTGCAGGAAATCCTGAAGGGTCGGGGCTACCGGGTCGTCACGGCCATTAATGGGGTCGAGGCGCTGGAAAAGGCGCGGCAGAGTCCGCCTGACCTGATCATCACCGACATCCTGATGCCGGTGATGGACGGGCTCTCGTTGTGCAGGGAGTGGAAGCGCGACGAGCGCCTGAAGCTGATTCCGCTGGTCTTTTACACCGGGACCTACACCGATGATCGGGACCGGGAATTCGCGCTCAAGCTTGGCGCCGAGCGGTTCATCGTCAACACGGGGAACCCTGAAGACCTGATCAATGTCATCCGGGAAGTCCTGGAGACGCGCAAGCGCAGCGCTCTGGCGGCTACGTCCCTGGACATGGAGGAGGAAGCGGTTTATCTAAAGCAACACAACGAGTCGCTGACCCGCAAGCTGGAAGACAAGATGCGGCAGTTGGAGCAGGCCAATCGCGAACTGCAGCGAGACATTGCCGAGCGCCGTCAGCAGGAACAGAAGATCGCCAAGTTGAGCCGGATTCAGGCGGTGTTGAGTGGGATCAATGCCGCCATCGTGCGTGTGCGCGACCGCGAGGAATTATTGAAGGAGGCGTGCCGCATTGCTGTTGAGCACGGGGGCTTCGGGATAATATGGATCAGCGAGCTCGATCCGGCAACGCTGGATGTCACGCGGGTTGCTTGGGCAGGAAGCGATGCCGGTGAGCCCACGGGCGGCTGGAAGTCCACCGCCCGCGCCGACATACGCGAGGGCCAAGGCGTCATCGGGCGCGCCATACGCGAGGAAACACCCGCGGTCTGCAATGACATCGCAGCCGATCCCAATGTTGGAAGCGGCAAGCGGGCAGAAGCGATTCGGCGGGGCTATCGTTCCATTATTGCTTTGCCCCTGTTTGTGGAAGGCACCGTCTGGGGAACGCTCACGCTGTACGCAAAGGAGCTTGATTATTTCACCGACGAAGAGGTGAAACTGCTCACCGAGTTGGCGGGAAATATATCGTTTGCGCTGGAACACCTCCATAAGCAGGAAAAGCTCGATTACCTCGCGTACCATGACGTGCTGACCGGCCTGCCCAACCGGGTCCTTTTTGATGACCGCTTGAAGCAACAAATGCGCAGCGCGAGCCACGACAAAAGCATTGTGGCGCTGGTGCTGGTTGACCTCGAACGGTTCCAGGTCATCAACGATACGTTCGGCCAGCATGCGGCTGACGGTCTTCTCAAACTCGTCGCCGCACGCCTGGATAGCGTCATGTTTGATCGTGACAGCCTGGCCCGCGTCCACAGCGATGTTTTTGCCGTCCTGCTTCCGAGGGTCGCGGACGAAGCAGGCGTCGCCCGCATCGTGGAAGAAAAAATCATGGGTTGCCTGATCTCACCGTTTGCGCTCGACGGCCATGAGCTGCGTGTCTCGGCGAGGGTGGGGGTGGCATTGTTCCCCGGCGATGCCATGATGCCGGATGCGCTTTTCAGCAGCGCCGAGGCAGCGCTGAGTCAGGCCAAGGCGTCAAACGAGCGTTATCTTTTTTACGCGCCGAAGATGAATGCGCGGGTCGCCGAGAGGCTCACGCTCGAAACCAAGCTGCGGCAGGCCGTGGAGCGCGAGCAATTCGTACTTTATTACCAACCCAAGATCGATCTGCACGGGAAAAGCGTCACGGGCCTCGAGGCGTTGATCCGGTGGAACGATCCTGAGCAGGGGCTGGTGTTACCCGAGCTGTTCATTCCTTTGCTCGAAGAAACGGGCATGATCGTCGAAGTGGGCGCATGGGTATTAAAGCAGGCGGTGTCGCAATATGCCGCGTGGCGGGCAGCGGGTATGCGGCCGCCGCGCATCGCGGTCAACGTGTCGCAGCTGCAATTGAATAGGAAGGATTTCGTCGCCATGGTGCAGCAGGCCATCGCAGCGGCCGGCGATGCCGAGCACGGCCTGGACCTTGAAATCACCGAAAGCATGATCATGGAAGACGTCGAGGCGAGCATTGAAAAGCTCAAGGCCGTAAGGGAGTTGGGGGTGGAAATTGCGATCGACGATTTCGGGACAGGCTATTCATCGCTGCAATACATCGCGCGACTGCCGATCAGCGCTTCGAAGATTGACCGCGCTTTTGTCCAGAACATGACCACCAATGCGAATGACATGTCTTTGGTATCGACCATCATCTCGCTGGCGCACAACCTGGACCTCAAGGTGATCGCCGAAGGCGTGGAAACCGAAGAACAGTCAATGTATCTGCGGCTGCACAAGTGCGATGAGGCACAGGGCTTTCTCTTCAGCAAACCGGTGCCGGCTGCGCAAGTGCCATCGATGCTCAGGAGTGTCGGGAAACCCGCTGCCTGATCGACCACAATGGCCGGGCGGCCGCAGCGCGGGCCGGCAGGTGTTCCATTGGGTCTCGGTGCTATTGCCAACGCCTGAAAACCACGATGCGATTTGAATTGGTACCCGCCTTGTTATTCTTCACGTCCCAGATATTGGAGGTCTTGGTAAATATCTGACTATTGATCAGGATTGCTTCACAAGAAAAACCAGCCTGAATACCTAATGGCACAACACATTCTTCGAGCTTCAACGTTGCATTACGAACCTCACCGACCTCAAATGCCACCCAACCGCCCTGCCTGGTTACGCGATAAAGCTCTTTAAAGACATCCCCCATCACGTGCGACCACGGTTCTATGGTTTTGGCCATCGTTATGGTTTTAGTAACCGCATCAACGGCAATCTCGTTAAACCAACAGCGTAGCCAGTTATCGGTTGCATATGCCACGATGTCCAGGAATGGCGGTGATGTAACCGTCAATTGCACGGACCGGTTTTCAATACCCCTTGTAAAGCGGGCATCCCCCGTAAGAAATTGTGCAGACTTGGCGCTTGTTCCCAGGTTCGCTCTATCCTGAATCGTAAGCCCGCTCAGCAAAGATTTTGTCTTTTTCAGAATGATGTTTTTCGTGTCTCGATACTCTGGCGTCTGTTTCCGTTTTTCGTTAATTTTTTTCTGGCTCTCTGCGCTGACAGCCTGGTTAGGAGGAAATGTATAAACCGAAAAGAAACCAGGGGAATGGCCGGTAAGACGGTTAGTAGCCACCATCCTGATCCAAAGATCGACGCTGTCCTCTTCGTCGTTAGCCTTGGGCTCCGCGAGATATCGCTTAAGCGCAACAATTTCCGACTCGGTGTCCGGGTGGTAAAACATTGAAAGGTCGAGATCCGCTCTTGCTTTCCTTTTGTATTTGACTTGAGTCAACCTCTCTTCCACTGCACTAACTGTGGGCGGATTTAGCCTAGGTTCCGTCAAAATCCGAGACAGGGGATTCACGTCATTAGCGATGATTCCTCTACCCATCAAGCCCGCTTCGACTGCAGTAGTCCCTCGTCCGCTGAACGGATCGTAAACAACATCCCGCTCCGACGTGAATCGCCTTATGAAATACCGCGGTAACTGAGGTTTAAAACAGGCGCGATACGAAACCTCATGCAATGACGATGCCTGCCGTTGGCCCGAAGTCCAGAACTCGCCGGTTAGTCTGAGGATTTCCGACTGCCCGATCTGCAGGTGATCTTTTGTAATCGTATTCGAATCGGGAATCTCATCAAATAGATCCCTCGTGACCTGAGGTTTTTCGCGGTCGGTGTCTAGGATCCGTGCGAGATTAGTGGGCATAAATTTACTTGAACCGAGGCCTTGGCACCAGGGTTTGCCGGTGCCTTACTGAATCAGCTGTTTGACCGCTGCGTCGACAAAGCGCGCGAGTTGCGTCACCGCCTCGGGAGGCAACGGTTTGGCACGGCGCGTCGCGGCATCGACCAACACCATGATCGTTTCCGAAACAGCAATGCAGCGGCCGTCGTTGAACATTCCCTGCCCGAACGTGATGGAACTGCGGCCCACGCGCCGTATCAGCGTGCCGATCTCGACCTCGCCCGGATAGTGCATCTCTTTCAGGTATTCGATGGTGGTTTTGACCATCGCGAACGGATCGGTCTTCGCCACGTACGCGCGCAGATGACGCTGGATGAATTCGTGGCGGCCATTGGTGTAAAGCACGGCATGGACCGCGTTGTTGACGTGCCCCTGGTGGTCGACATCAGCCAGGCGCAGCTTGTCGGTAGTCCAGGCGACGAACCGCGCGCGGTCGGCAAGCGAACGCAGGGGTTCGCGATCCTGCTCGGGTATTGCCATCGTGCGATTGCCGTTCAGTCTTTCTGGTAGG
>ODAK010002587.1_pt1 | contig 19052 bp, 18 predicted proteins | sample 1539591 | NCBI WGS metagenome assembly ODAK01 (sample SAMEA3539303, study PRJEB22396) | soil metagenome | biome: tundra; feature: field; material: soil | place: USA | collected 2010-05 | depth 0.15 m | reverse complement strand
TTCAGACGTGTGCTCTTCCGATCTGTGTGTTTTCACCAGAACATATTCCTTCTAAAAGAAATCGAAAAAAAATATAAAAATTTAGTTTCAAATGTGAAATTTTTATTTGACCTTCTATCCTGTAAAAGGATAGTATAACATTTCTAAACTGACGTTATAAATCCATTATATGCTATGTTATTATTGTATTGATGGTTATAAATAAAAAACGTTCGAACGGCAAATTAACAAAATTAACCATTAGTTTTCAAGGTATTTAATGAGACATTCATATAGAGAAATTGCGCCCGGAATGGGTGTTGCGGTTGCAGAACGTACAATCCTTAGACGAAAAACAGACGGAGAACTAGAAAATTGGGGAGATGTAGCCCATAGAGTGGCTTTAGGAAATAGCAGTCTTATAAAAAACAATGAAGATCACCGCCAAGAAGAATATAAATTATTATATAAACATATCGCAAACGCAACAACCGTCATGTCAGGGCGACACTTACAACATGGTGACGAAAATCAAATAAATCGTCCATTAGAAGTTTTTACAAATTGCGCAACTTCGCCAACAAGTTTCATGCTGTTTTATTTGTTGCTTAACGGTTCTGGTGTTGGTCGTTGTTATGATGACGATATTTTGTTGGTAAATTGGGATAACGCTCCTACATTGCGTTGTGTAATATCTTCAGATCATAAAGATTTTGATTATTCCTCTCACGAAAGTCTTCGTGACGCACAGCACAAATATGGATATGGCGAAAATACCATCTGGTTTGAAATTCCAGATAGTCGTGAAGGATGGGCAAAAGCTCTTGAACTTTGGGAAACTTTAGCATTCGAAAAAATCCATAAAGATAAAATGTTGATATTGGATTTTTCTCAAGTTAGACCGAAAGGCGCTCCTATTAAAGGAATGCAAAATCGTCCATCTTCTGGACCAGTAGCATTGATCAATGCTTTTCATAAAGCAGCTTCTTTAAAAGGTAGCGGATTGGCTACATGGAAACAAGCCATGTATATTGATCATTATTTCGCAGAATGTGTGTTGGTCGGAGGCGCACGACGGGCTGCCAGAATGTCAACAAAAATTTGGTCTGATAATACAATTTTGGATTTTATTACAGTAAAAAGACCAATAGAATATAATGAGTTATCTGCGGAACAAATTTTATCTTTTAGAAAAAATAACATGTTCCCACCACAACCCTTTTTATGGTCTTCTAATAATTCTGTTATGGTAGATGATGAATTTTGGAATCTTGTTGAAGGAGAAGGAACCGACTCTCTCTCATTACATGCTAAAAAAGTATTTAAAATGATTTCAGAATCTTCTTATTCCACTGGTACAGGAGAACCTGGTATCATAAATGCTCATAAGTTGGTTCAAAAAAATGAAGGGTGGACTGGATTAAATATAGGCGATTATGTAGCATCGGATAGATATCAAACCAACGAAGATACACAAGTATATCTTTCTAAATTAGCTAAAAAAGCCCGCAGAAAAAAATATACAATGATCACAAATCCTTGTGTCGCTGGTGATACCGTAGTGATGACTGCTAAAGGTTCAAAACAGGTAAATGATTTAATAGGAATTCCGTTTACTGCTATAGTAGATGGTAAAGGATATGCATCCAGCGGTTTCTGGTCCACAGGCACAAAACAAATATTTAATGTCCTCACTAAACGTGGATATTCTGTGCGAGCTACAGGAAATCATGAAGTTTTGGTACAAGTAAAGCGCCGCCGGAAGAGCACCGGAGGTTATTATGTTGATCAGATGTTCCGTCGAGTAGACGAACTTGAACCCGGCGATAAAATAGTGTTGTCAAACAATCGTGCTTTAGCAACAATACACGATCCAAAATTATTTCAACAAGGTTGGATGCTAGGATTGATGAAGGGCGACGGAGGCCATAATCCAGATTATGAACACGGATCATATGTTCGTTTTTGGGATACAACGGTTGAAGCAAATATGATTTCAAGCGCAGCGGGATTTGTTCGTGAACAACTTAATGCGGATGCGAGATTTAAGGGTGGTAGTTACAATATAGTCAACAAAACACACACCATAGCTTCTAAAAAACTTTGTGGTTTTGCCAATCTTTATCTAACAGCATGTGATAAAAATATAACTGTTGATTTAGAACAGGCCGCTGCTCCTCTTGTTGCTGGTTTTTTGCGTGGATTTTTTGATGCCGATGGCAGCGTACAGGGAACACTCAAAAAAGGTCGATCTGTTCGTCTTTCACAATCAAATGAAAAAGAATTACAGATAGTACAACGAATGCTTGCTAAATTTGGTATAATATCTTCGATATATTTGCGCAGAAATGCAGGCGAACGATTGATGCCAAATGGTCATGGAGGCCATAGTCTATATAGTTATAAAACACAATATGAGTTGGTAGTATCACGAGATAACATTCATGTATTTGAGGATAAAATTGGTTTTTCACATCCAGAGAAGGCAAGCAAGCTTGCATCTTTTGTTGATGATACTAAACGAGAACCGTATGCTGAGACGTTTACCACCTGTGTTTTGTCTGTTGAACCGGATGGATTCGAGGAAGTTTTTGATTGTTCAGTAGAAGATATTAATCGTTTTGATGCAAATAGTATGATAGTTCATAATTGTGGAGAAATAACGCTGAATGTGCTTGGAGCTTTTTGTGTCATAGCCGATGTCGTTCCTTATCACGCCGAAACATTAGATGAAGCAGAAGAAGCTTTCAGAACGGTTACTCGTGCCATGATTCGTGTTAATACAATGGATAGTATTTACAAAAAAGAAGTAGATCGCACTAATAGAATCGGTGTAGGAATAACAGGTATTCATGAGTTTGCTTATAAGTTTTTTGGATATGGGTTTTATGATCTTATAGACGAAGAGAAATCTAAAGATTTTTGGTTAACTCTGGCAAGATTCAATCGTGCGGTAAGAGACGAAGCAGAAAAATATTCAAAAAAACTTGGTGTAAATATACCGCATACTATGACAACAGTGAAACCTTCAGGTACAGTCAGCAAACTTTTTATGTTGACCGAAGGATGGCATTTACCGTCTATGAGAGAGTATTTGCGTTGGGTTCAATTTAGATCAGACGATTTATTGATTGAAAATTATCGCAAGGCAGGATATCCTGTACGTGAATTGGTTCAATATTCCGGCACCACAATTGTAGGTTTTCCTACTGCTCCTGCGATTACAACTCTTGGTATGGGTGATAAATTAGTAACTGCCGCCGAAGCAACACCAGCAGATCAATTTAAATGGCTGATGTTAGGTGAGAAGTATTGGATACATGGCACCGATGAAAATGGCGAACCAGTAAAAGATAACTATGGCAATCAAATTTCATATACTCTAAAATATAAACCAGATTTGGTGAGCTTAGAACACTTCCAAAATATGTTGTTGAAATACCAATCAAAAGTTAGATGCTGCTCTGTAATGCCTCAAGAAGATGCTTCTGCTTATGAATATCAACCAGAAGAACAAGTATCAAAGAAACGATTCAGAGATATCGTAGCAAAGATTTCTGCTATAGCAGAAGATATTGGTAGAGAGCATATTGATTGTGCTACAGGTGCTTGTCCAATAGATTTTAACGAAGGAGAAAAAGCGTAATGTTTTTCATTTTATCCAAACCTAATTGCCCCTGGTGCGACAAAGCAAAAGATATTCTTACTGAAAAAGAACTAGATTTTGAGGTATGGGAACCAAATGGCGATTTGAAAAAAGTGGCCAAAATGTTGAATATCAAAACTGTTCCGCAAATCTTCAAAGAAGGAGTTCGTATAGGTGGATATGAAGATTTGGTATCATATTTGGAAAAACTGAAGATTGATGATTTTTTGCTTGACAGAGGATAAATGATCTTGTATAAATACATCTATGAACAAGATCGTATCCTCGTCAAGTAGCTCATCATCCTGCCCTGGTGGCGGTGTTAGCTAAACTTGTGTCTCAATACAAGTTCAGTTGACCCGCCCAGATGAAAGTCTTGGCGGGTTTTTTGTTATTATAGGAGAAAAAGTGTAAAAAATCGATTGATTATGAGGGAAAGTTGGCCGAGCCCGGTCTAAGGCAGCGGTCCTGAAAACCGCCAAACGCTAATAACGTTTCATCCGTTCAAATCGGATACTTTCCGCCATAATCAATCGATAAAATCTATGGATCGTTGGGCGAGATGGATTATGCCAGTTCCCTGCTAAGGAGCCGTGCCTGTGAAGGCACCATTTGTTCGAATCAAATACGATCCGCCACGGTTAGGTGGGTGAGAGGCTTAAACCGGCACCCTGGAAAGGTGTTGACCGTCGCAAGGCGGTCCCCGAGTTCGAATCTCGGCCTAACCGCCAGTTATATAGAAACGTGGGCGAGATGGATTATGCCGGTTCTTTCGAAAAGAACTACTCCTTCAAAAATGGAGTCGCAGGTTCGAATCCTGTCGTTTCTGCCAATCTACTATCACCATAATGTATGGTATAATGACAGTTTGGACAAAGCAATTTTAAATTGCTCAATTCATCCGTTCCTCCATCTTTTCTTTCTATTATGTGATGGACTTGCAAAACGTTGGTGTTATCGTATTCGCATGTCATACATTTTTTACCAAATACTTCTATTAAATATTTCTTTTTGTTTCTTGGTTTTAATGCGTTATCGTTCAGTCTTTCTATTTTATATTTCATTCCGGTTCTGTTTTTGTTTGAACATGCTTTAGAACAAGTGGTTTTATTCAAACCACTTCTAAAAGTATTTTGGCATACAGGACATGTTTTCAATATCGTTTGGTTTACCGAAAGGCATTTTCTTCCACAATAAACATTTCCTTTTTTCGCCAGTTCTCTTGGTCTTTTATAAATTGGTTTTTTACATATATAACATTCGGTATTTGGCTTTCTTTTTGTGTATTCAGTATACATAATGCATCTCTTATGAAATTTCATTTATTTATCATTTTACCAAACTTGACAAACAAAAAGATACATTATATCTTATCTCCAACAAAGGAGAAAACCAATGACCGATTATTATTATGATAGAGAAAACGCAAAGCGGACCAACTTACCACCAAAGCCATGGTTTGATAGCCCTGATGACCAGATTGAAAAGATCGACGGTCATTTTGACGGTCGCATTCTCAATCCAAATATTGAAGATGATGATTTGGAAACGGATTACAATGGCACGCTTGCCAGTCATGTAAAACCGTTTTTGACAGCGTTGGTTATCTGTGCATCGTTTGTTGCTATGACAGTTATTCTGACACCGTTCCCGCAACTATATGCGTTGTTTCCAAACGCTTTTTGATATTAACTTTTTGGTTTGGCAACCCAACCGTGCTTCAATGCTGTTGCAATTGTCTTCCAATCAGGGTCTAATTTATTCACACTCGCATCAGCTTCTTTAGCTTTATTATGATAGAATTCTGTTGGTTCTGTCTTTGGTGGTTCTTTTTTGTTCTTTAGTATTTCAATCAACCTTAAAGGCTTAATAGAGAAAAATACTGCTTGTGTTGGTTCGTTTGGATGAATAATACCCATATTTGTTTTGTCAGTAAATCCTTCATATCCCAAAGACCTCAATAATGCTGTCCATACTATTTGAGATTTTCTATTATGATGAGAAGCCATAAAAGATGCTATGTTTCTGGTTATATTGAAGAACACACTAGCTGCTGCTGTCGGATATGTCGCATCTTCCGTCCAGTTAGCTATATCATGATTTAAATAAGTGATTCCTTTTTCTTCACTTATTGTTTTGCCTTCGTTCCATTCTTTAACAATGTCTCTAACTTTGTTTATTGTTTCTTGTGATGCACCAGTAAATTCATTTATATCTTCATCACTAAGATGATGCTTCGAGAAAAAGATAGTTTCTATCCATTTTTTTTGAAAATTCCAACCGCCATCTTTTCCTGGTCTTTTAAACATCTCGGTAAGATTACCATCTTCAAAAAATAAATCCAATGCTTCTCTTTCGTATCTGACTTGATTACCCCAACTATGGTCGGCGTGAAAACGAGAATACCATTTTATATAATCACCAAGATATTTCTTCTTTATGATGTCAACATCACTATCCAACATAGCTTTAGTATATTGATCAACATCCAATATTAGATGTGTTGATTGAAATACAATCACATACTCACGTTTTCCAGCATACGGAACAGCGTTGTTTTCTACGCTTTCCCACATTTCTTTTAATGGATATGCGTATATACCAATAGGCGTCTTAAAATCAGATTGAGGGTTGATGCCAAGTTTTGGTATATCGCTATATGAAATATATACATCATCTCTTGTACGATATTTGTTCAATAACGAAACAATATCTAATGTTTTTTCTATAAGTATGATTTGTGATAGTTTCATAGGAATATTTATTCTTTTGCTATTAAAAAAAAATCCCGCTATCATTTGATTGATAGCAGGTTTCTTTTACTGGATGGACTTTTTGCGACTTTTGCCTAAACCACTCGGCTATCCCCCGATTCGGTCGGGGGAGTTGGATTCGAACCAACCTATCAAAGTTTCCATTGCATTTGTTTGCCGAACCCATCCAAGGATTATTATATAAAGGAACATGAAAGAAAAAGCAATAAAAAAAGACGCCGAAGCGTCTTTTTTTCATTTCTTCGTTTAGAAGAAACGTATTAACTGGATTGACTTGTTTCCATCAAAAGGGGTTTTGTTGCCGAACCAATCCACAAGCAAGACTATAGCCGCTCATGGATTGGAACGCAAGCTTTTTATAGTTCCAAAATCATGCGTTTCCATTCATGAACCATATTACCGATGAATTGAAATAAATCGGCATCGTTTACGATTCGATCTGGAAAATCTTCGTGGCGAGGCGCTAGATCACCACGGAAATGAACATTCCATAAGTTGTTATTCAGCTTATTACATTTGACCCTGCAAACCAAACCATTCAAGAATTCTTTCTGACGGCTTGGCGTTTGAAAACTGTAGCTGGCTTCAAAACTGTCATTCATTATTTTGTTCTTTCATAAGAAAATCAAGAATCCCATTCATCAAACCAGCTAAAACCAAACAAAACTAAGGCGAACAAAAAGAATCCTATACCGATTATTTTGTATACACGATCTGTTGCGACTGATGGAGTTTTTCCAGTAAAAACATAACTGAAAGAGCCGATTCCGTATCCAAACATTATAGATACAAAGCCAAAAAATATTAACATATTATTCCTCCCATTCGAACGTGAGAGGATCGCCTTCAAGAACCCGACAACGAGTTTTCAAAACTTCAGAAAGGTTTGTAACCTTTTTCCAAAATTCTAATCCATCACGGCCACAATCAACAATAGTGACAGTCTGTGAAACCTGCGCCGAAGGATATTGTTCTTTCGCCCATTTGATAGCTTTGTTGATGGTATCGGTATGATGGAGTTGACCAAAACAATCATAAACAATGATACGATGTTCAGCATGTCCGGTATTCTTGCCGAACATGAAATTGAACATATCTACCAAATGGGCACGTGACGCTTTCACGAGATCGTATTGAAAGGCAATCACAGCATCAAACAAATCGTCAAAATGAACAGTCACTTCATTGTCAAGCGATAACGCATGTTGATACAGAAGCTCGTATGCAGTTTGGTAGTTTTCAGCGTAGAATACTTCCGGCCACGGATTCGGAATACGCCCTGTCATTCTGTCTGAGTTAACCACGAACTGACCAAACCGCTGATGACCTCTTTGAGTCTCATTAGTCATTGGCAAGGCATTCCATGCCTTGCGCAAAGCGGCGAGATCATTGATGAATGTGCCGGTCTTGTTTGCCATCTCGTTGCTCCTATTTCGAATAAATACCATATACCAAAAAGATGTCAAGCGATTTTTACAAAAAACCGTCTGGCTGATCGCCAAAATCGTCAATGTTGCGAGAAGTTTCGGCTATGCCTTCTATCAAATCGGCTTCATTGATTGCCTCTTGCATAGAAGCGTAATCGCCAAGAGACTGGTCTGTGGCGACGTTTTCTAACAGATACCGATCAAAAATAGTTTTGGTAACCCGATAGGTGAAATACGGAAATTTGGTGATTATGAGACCGTTGACATAGCCAGCCGCCGCGATGGCGCCCCATGGCGGACGAAATTCAATCCAGCGAATCATGCGATTTCCTCAATTTTGAATGTTGCCCACCAATGGGAACCTTTTGCGACTTTTGCACCACCACGAAATTCTTTCCATATTTCGCCATGATTTGTACAAACGATATTGAGACCAGCGGCCTTCAGCTTGGTGGTGACCGCTTTGGAGAATTTTTCAGAATCATAGCCATTGGTATAGAAAAATCCACGGCGAACAATCACTTCGCCTGTTTTCTGGCCAGCGCAAATCTTACGCCCAACGTCGCTTCCGTCCATGATTTTTGAAATATCCAAAAAAAGGCTCATTGATTGTCTCCTATGAGAGGATAATAGCACATTTTGAAAGCTTGTCAAGCAAAATAGTTCTTATAGTTTGTTTTCATAGTGTTTCTCTGATTGCTCCACCAATCCATTCATCTTACATGGAAGTCTAACACAGGAGGATAAAATATGACATATGTTGTGTTGGCTTTGCTTTTAGTTTTGGCGGCATGGTTCGCCCCAAAATATGCTTCCCCAGACATTCCGTTTGTTGGTGGATTATCCAAACCTTTTTGGAAGATTGTTTTTCGTGGCGTTCTCGGAATATTTGCTTTCTTTTGTATTTTATCAACAAGCATCATCAAAATTCCTGCTGATCAGATTGGCGTTGTAAGATTGCTTTATGGTTATAGCAATCTTCCAGAGGGGCATATAATTGCTACACAAGGCGAAACCGGATATCAGGCAGAAATCATTCCACCTGGTACTTTCCGTATAAGTTTCTTCTTCAATATTTTGAATGATATAACTTATATGCCGGTGGTCAAAGTTCCGCAGGGTGTATATGCTCGTGTCGTTGCACGAGATGGTTCAAATCTGAGAGAAGGACAAATCATGGCTGATGCGTGGCCAGATGTGAACTTCACAGATTTTTTGAACGCTCAATATTTCATGACTCATGGCGGTCAGCGTGGCTTACAATCGTCTGTTCTGAAACCAGGAACATATCCAATCAATCTCAAACTCTTTGAGATTCGTATTGGATTTCAACCAAACGGCAAAGATATCACAAAACACACAGATGATATCTATGACGACAATGGTTATAGTCAATCAGAAACCCCGTTGGATACCTCTATCACTCGTGTTCCGGCTGGTTTTGTTGGAGTTGTTCGTTCATCCATCGAAACGGTTGGTACAGATTGTAAGGCTAAAAAAGCAACCGTTGGGGACATTGATAGTTTGAGTGCTGTTCTCGTTCCTGTTGGTTGTAAGGGTATTTGGGAGCATGCGCTAACGCCAAACGATTATTATCTTAATCGTGATGGATATGATGTGATACAAGTTGATACACGAGTTCAAACTCTTGAATTCAAGGGCGGCTATAAACTTCGTGCTATCGATTTGACTATTAATTCCGTTGGTGATTTTGAACAAAAAGAACGGGCTCCTGTTGATGTTCCAAAGGGCGAAAATTCTGCGGACGTTGCTGTTTTTGCAAAAGCAGAAGGTTGGAATATTCCACAAGAGTTGCGTGCCGTTGTTCAAATCAGTCCAGATCATGCACCAATCATTGTTGCGGCGGTTGGTGGTTTGAAAGAGGTTGAAGAACGCATAATGGTTCCGTCTATCCGAAGCCATGTTCGTAATGTTTTTGGTGGATATATTTCGGTTCCAGAAATAGATAAAGACGGCAAGTCTACTATGGTTGCACGTCAAACAAGAGTGTTGGATACGGTTGAAAATCGTCAGGTGTTAGAAGCTGCGATTCTTGCTCTTGTAAAAATTGACGGAACACGTGCCGGTGTTGATGTAAAAGAAATTCGTCTTGGCGATAGCGTTATTCCGCCAGAATTGCTTTTGGCTCGTCAGCGTCAGCAACTTGCTGGTCAATTGAAAACAGCTTTTGAGCAAGAGCAAATTGCCCAAGAGCAACGCAAGTCCGTGGCTGCGGCCCGTGCTGAAGCCGACCAACAAGCGACTTTGGTTACCGCACAGATTGGTGTGCAAACCGCCAAGCTTGGTCAGCAAAAGCGCGAGGCCGAAGGTAACGCCGAACGTATCTATCTTCAACAGATTGCTATTGGACAGAAAGCCCAGACCGATGTTTTGGGTGCCGATAAGGTGTTCATGAGCATCATTGTTGAAAAAGCGTTGGATACTATCTCAAAGCATCCAGAAATGTTGTCAAGTATCAAATTTCCTCAATATCTTTTCTTAGGGGGCAATGATACGACAAATTCGGCTGGAATGCTGGCTACTTCACCAGCATTGAAATCTCTCTTAGGTGGTGTTACTCCAACAAAATAAAAATATTTTGTTGGATTTAGTAAAAAAAGGGGCTTCGGCCCCTTTTTTTTATATATGGATAGATAAATACGATCATCTCTTACGATGGATCGTATTACATGCCAAGAATTCAATTTATCCTTAAAAATCGTGATAATTATTATACCGGTGATGATGAAAGTTACGGACATGGCCATTTTAGTAGTGGTCTTTATAACAGTGCAAAATTTGTTCAAGAAATGCTAACAGATATTTTGGGTTTTGAATCTAAAATATCTTTTGCTGTAAATAATAATTGTATTGATAGATTGGTCACGGAATACAAACCAGATATTGTTGTTATTGAAGCATATTGGGTTGTTCCAGAAAAATTTAGTGTGCTGACTAAACTTCATCCGAATATTACATGGGTTATTCGCAACCATTCTCCAACCCCATTTGCTTCCACAGAAGGCATCATCATGGATTGGTCTCTAAGATATATGGATTATCCAAATGTCATATTAGCTTGTAATGATGAAAGAGCGGATCGTGAATTCAGAAATCTTATAAGAAACTACAAACCAGATTGGGAAGACGATTATCTTTCTTTGCGTTGTGTGTTTTTGCCAAACTATTATCCTGTTCATTTTACTCCACGCTCAAAACCTGTTCCTAGTGAAAATTTAAATATTGGGTGTTTTGGAGCGATCAGACCACTCAAAAATCAATTAATTCAAGCAGTTGCCGCAATTGAATATGCTGATTCTGTTGGAAAACATCTTTATTATCATATAAATGGAACCCGTATTGAAGGACGTGGCGATGCTATTTTACAAAATATTCGTTGTTTGTTCAGATTGATACATCATGATTTGATCGAACACCCTTGGATGAATCATGATGATTTTATCACATTGGTAAGAACTATGGATGCTGGATTACAAGTATCTTATACAGAAAGTTTTAATATCGTATCTGCTGATATGATAATGAACGGTGTTCCGGTTGTTGTAAGTCCGGAAATAAAATGGGTTGATTCTTTATTTCATGCAAATCCAAACGAAAGTTCTGATATTGTAAAAGTCCTTGGGCGTGCTATTGAAGTTAATCAATATCTACATCTTCTTCACCCAAACATTAATTCGTTGCATGAATATGATAAACGAAGCATGCGTTTGTGGGGCGAATTTATATCACAAGAATGTGTGAATATTTAGTAGCGATTTCGCAACGTTCGATGAAATGTTGCGTTGTCATATACAAATGAAATTTGAGTGTGGACATCCCTTTTATAAAGTGCTAATGTTTCTTTGGTTTTACGATAAAAGCGATGCTGAAGACGATGATTTGTTCTTTATTTCGGCAAGTTTTTATGACTAAAAAGCCATTGAAAATATGGTAGTCTATGACTAAATAAACTTAACGTTAAAAACACAAGGGCACACATGACAAATATCCTAGATGACCTTCAGTCAGATTTTGATAACGCACGTGTCGAAAATTCTGACCTCACCGAATATCTTAATTTATGTCGTACAGATCATATGGCATATGCGACTGCCTCAGAAAGAATGGTCAAAGCTATTGGCGAACCGATTGGCGTTGATACGTCAAACGATCCTCGTCTTTCCCGCATCTTTTTGAACAGAACTGTTCTCCAATATCCGGCCTTCAAATATTTTTATGGCATTGAAGATGTCATTGAAAGAATCGTTGGATTCTATAAGCACGCTGCCCAAGGCTTGGAAGAGCGCAAGCAAATCCTTTATCTTCTTGGACCGGTTGGTGGTGGTAAATCTTCGCTTGCCGAACGCCTCAAAGAGTTGATGGAAACATTCCCAATATATGTTATCGCATATATGAAGGATGCAAAACGTCCAGATGATTTGGAACATTCTCCGGTTTTTGAATCGCCGTTGGCTCTATTTTCGAATACTCGTTATCACGATAAAATGAAACAAGAGTTTGACATTGATAAGCGTTATCTTACTCTTGTTCAAAGCCCATGGCTTATCAAGCGTTTGAAGCAAGCTGGTGGTAATTTATCCAGCTTCCGTGTCATGCGTATGATGCCTTCCAAGTTGGAACAAATCGCTGTCTGTAAGACAGAGCCGGGTGATGAAAACAACCAAGATATTTCATCTTTGGTTGGTAAGACTGATATTCGTTCGTTGGAGAAATTCAGCCAGAACGATTCGGACGCTTACGCATACTCTGGCGCACTTTGCCGTGCGAACCAAGGTTTGTTGGAATTCGTTGAAATGTTCAAAGCGCCCATCAAGGTGCTTCACCCATTGCTTACTGCTACGCAGGAAAGCAACTACATGGGAACAGAAAACATTTCTGCTATTCCATTCAACGGAATGGTGTTGGCTCACAGCAACGAAGCAGAATGGCAGACTTTCAAAGGGAACAAAAACAACGAAGCGTTCATTGATCGTATTTGCGTGATCAAGGTTCCTTATTGTTTGCGTGTAACCGATGAACAGGAAATTTATAAGAAAATGATTAGCATGTCCGAGTTGGGCAATGCTCCATGCGCTCCTGGCACATTCGAAATGATGGCACGCTGGTCTGTCCTGTCTCGTTTGAAAGTTCATGATAATTCTACGCTTTGGTCAAAAATGAAAGTCTATGACGGCGAGAATATCAAAGAGACCGATCCAAAAGCTCGTTCCACACAGGAATATCGTGATGCGGCTGGTATCGATGAAGGAATGGATGGTGGTTCAACACGTTTCGCCTTCAAAGTAATGTCTGCCACATACAACCACGATTCGGCTGAAGTAGCGGCTGATCCTGTCCACTTGATGTATAATCTTGAACAAGCGATTCGTCGTGAGCAGTTGGGCAAAGATAAGGAAGATGCTTATCTGAACTTTATCAAGTCCGATCTTGCCCCACGCTATGGTGAGTTCATTGGTAACGAAATCCAAACGTCTTATCTTGAAGCATATAACGATTTCGGTCAGACAATGTTTGATCGTTATATCAACTATGCTGACCATTGGATGCAGGATGTTGACTACAAAGACCCAGATACAGGCTCTATGTTTGATCGTGAATATCTAAACAGTGAGTTGGAGAAGATCGAAAAATCCGCTGGTATAGCCAATCCAAAGGATTTTCGTCACGAGTGCGTCAACTTTGTGTTACGTCAACAGAGAGGCGGCAAATTCGTAAAATGGAACTCTTACGAGAAACTGAAAAAAGTAATTGAGAAGAAGATGTTTACGAATGTTGAAGAGCTTCTTCCAGTGATTAGCTTTGGTGTAAAATCCACAGCAGAGGATTCCAAAAAGCATAACGATTTTGTGGCCCGTATGATGGAGAAAGGTTATACGGAAAAACAGGTACGTCGTTCTGTTGAATGGTTTATGCGTACACGCAAAGCATAAGGTGTAAAATATGTTGTCATTCCATATTACCGACCGTAGAAAAAACCCTTCCGGTAAAAACTTGAATAACCGGAAGCGGTTTATTGATCGTGTTAAGAAAAATATTGATGTGACTAAAGGATTGAAAAAACGAGGGATTGATGATCAATCCGATGAGGAAGTCTCAGTCTCTCGTGATGGTATCAAAGAGCCATCGTTTCAGTACGATAGAAAGAACGGAGGAATATGGGATCATATTTTACCCGGCAACAAAGAGTACAACGTAGGTGACACCATTGCCCGTCCCCCTGGTGGGGCGGGTGGCGGTGGCCACGAAGGTTCGCCAGACGGTGAGGGCGAAGATGATTTTCGTTTTGCTCTTACACATGATGAATATATGGATATTCTTTTTGCTGATCTGGCATTGCCGGATATGGTGAAAGATACCGAAAAACACATCATGTCTTGGACAATGCGGCGCGCTGGTTATTCGCCTGTTGGACCAGCGCCAAATCTTGCTCTTGAACAATCTATGATAAAGAGCATTTCGCGTCGTCTTGCTCTTAAAAATCCAAAACTCGCACTTATTGCGGAGTTAGAGGAAGAGTTAGAAAATGAGAAAGACGAAAAACGCAGAATAGAACTTGAAGAACAAATCGCAGAATTGCGCGTTCGTGCGGCTGCGATTCCGTTCCTTGATAAAACGGATTTACGTTATCATAATACTATAAAAACACCAATACCGATTACACAAGCAGTAATGATCTGTGCGATGGATACTTCTGGTTCCATGACTGAACATATGAAAGACCTTGCTAAACGGTTTTATATATTATTACATCTTTTCTTAAAAAGAATATACAAAGATGTTGAAATCGTTTTCATTCGTCATACTCATGAGGCCGAGGTTGTTGATGAAGATACGTTCTTCCACAGTCCAGAGACTGGCGGAACGGTTGTTTCAACAGCTTATGATGTTGCTAAAAAGGAAATTCTAAAAAGATTTCCTGTTGATGAATGGAACATTTATATGGCGCAGGTGTCTGATGGTGATAACACCAGCGGAGATAACGATGTTTCCAAAAAGTTCCTACACGATTTGCTTCCATGGCTTCAGTATCTTACATATGTAGAAGTCGCCAGAGAATGGGGCGGAGGTACTAGTTACGAAAGTGAAGTTTGGAAAATGATGCTTCAAATGGAAATGATTTTTCCAAACAAGATTGCTATACGTAAGTTGAAAGATAAAGACGAAGTTTTTGCGGTATTCCGTTCTCTCTTTGTCAAAAAACAGGAAACAAAATGACATACATCTGGACAGAGGCCGATTGGACTTTTCCTCTTATTCGCAATGTATATGATGAAATAGAAAAAATCGCCATTGATGAACTTGGATTGAATCCATATCGAAACGAATTGGAAATCATCAGTTCAGAACAAATGCTGGATGCTTATTCAAGCATTGGTATGCCTGTCATGTATAAGCATTGGTCGTTTGGTAAACATTTTACCAAAGACAAAAAGCTTTATGATAAAGGCCATCAGGGATTAGCGTATGAAATCGTCATCAATTCTGATCCGTGTATAGCCTATTTGATGGAAGAAAACACAATGACCATGCAAGCGCTGGTCATTGCTCATGCTGCTTTTGGACATAATCACTTCTTCAAAAATAATCAATTGTTCAAAACATGGACTGATGCTTCATCCATTATTGATTATCTCGTATTCGCAAGAAACTTTATTGCGAAATGCGAAGAAAAAGAAGGTGAAGCAGAAGTTGAACGTTTTCTTGATTCTTGTCATGCTCTAATGAATTATGGCGTGAATCGTTACAAGAAACCGAGCCATCTTTCGCTTGACAAAGAGAAAAAACGTCAAGAAAGACGTGATGAAGATAAACGTTTAGAGGTTCATGCTTTATACGACAGATTGATAAAAAAGGCTGAAAAAGAAAAAGACGAAAATTTTCCGAAGGAACCAGAAGAAAACATTCTGTATTTCTGCGAGAAATATGCTCCAGATCTTCCAGAATGGAAACGTGAGATAATTCGTATTGTGCGGAAAATAGCACAATACTTCTATCCACAAGGTCAAACCAAAACCATGAATGAAGGTACGGCGACGTATGTTCATTATACGATCTTGAATCGTCTTCATGATAAAGGTTTGATGACTGATGGATCGATGATTGAGTTTTTGAAATCACATACCAATGTGGTTTTCCAACCAACGTTCGATGATCCTCGATATAGCGGCATCAATCCATATGCATTGGGTTTTGCAATGATGCAAGACATTGAACGTATATGCAAAAATCCAACAGAAGAAGACCGTAGATGGTTTCCGGCTTTCGCTGGTGCCAACGAAAATCATATGACCATTCTCAAAGATGCTTGGGAAAACTATAGAGACGAAAGTTTCGTTCGTCAGTTTCTTTCGCCAAAAGTCATTCGTGATTTTAAAATGTTCAAAATACGAGACAATCTAAAAGAAGCAGAAATGAAAGTAACTGCTATCCATAACGATCAAGGATATCAGGACGTTCGTGATGCGTTAGGAAACAATTACGAACAAAACAACTATTATCCACGAGTTGAAGTAACCAAGATGGAGCCTAAAACACGGGCATTACATCTTACTTACTACCCATATCGTGGCAGAACGTTGTTCAATGCTACGGCAATGATGGCACATGTCAGAAATCTGTGGGGATATTCGGTAACGCTTTGGGATACCAAGGGGAATGTCCTTGTTTGAATAGGAGTTTCTTGTGACCATAAACATACTTGGCTTAATATTAATAACTCAAGGAGTTATGTTGTTTGGATTAGGAATATTTGTGTTTTGGGCGGTGTGGAATCGTAAATGGATATTTGAAAATATTCCATGATTCCGCTCAAATTCACAGCAGAAGATTATTATGAAGCCTTTGACGAATGGGGTGCTAACTGTGGTCCTGGTGCCATTGCTGGTATCTTGGGACTATCATTAAATGAATTGCGTCCAAGCATGGGCAACTTTGAAAAGAAACACTATACCAATCCCAAGCTGATGATTGAGATTTTGAAACGTTTGAATGTTTCATGTATTGAAACAAAAAAAGACCCATCATGGCCAAAGTACGGGTTATGCCGCATCCAATGGGAAGGTCCGTGGACTCCACAAGAACCACGAAAATCTTATCGGCACACACATTGGATTGGTGTCAACTCAATCAATCCAGATAATATCGGTATTTTCGATATCAATTGTATGATGGCAAATAACGGTTGGGTTCCATTGGAAGGATGGAAAACAATTCTTGTTCCGTGGATTCTTAATGAAATTGATTCAGACGCCAATGGAAAATGGCATCTGACTCACTCGATTGAAATCTCAATCTAAAAGATAAACAACCGGAATAAAATGAACGCTTTCTTCTTCAATAATTTTTGAAATAATATCCCAATCGCCGGCGCCCAATCCTGCTCCTATTTTTGGCATACCAACTCTCTCAAAATAGTCTGGGTCATATGGATCAAGATTTTCTTTGTGATTCTGCATTTCTTCATTCAAAAGTTTGAACCCATTTCGAACGGCCTCATAATCGACATTTCTTCCATATGACGGATGCCATTGATCTTGGGTAATCATGTTGCCGACCACTTTTGGATTTGGGTTATCTTCAGTATCATCGACAGACCATACAATAGACCCTAGCGGCAGTCCTGCTACCTCATAGGCCGATCGGTATTGTTTGAAGGCATATGGTAGCCGAGTCTTTATTGCTAATGCGGCGCCCCTCCCCATGACGCCTTGTGCATTGCATCCATGAACGATGTATGTCTCTGGTCCATCAATGAAATCGCCTTTTACATATTCTATTTTCATGACTGTTCTCCTTGTGCGTTGCCTACTATGGATTTTTTATTATGTCAAGGCAATATATTATTGTATTATTCTAAAAAAACAGATAGTATGATTATTCCTCTTTTTATGGAAATATATAAAATGCTTATAGAAAAACATGTAGATATGAATGATATAGTAACGATCAAATTAAGTAGCGGAGAAGAAATCGTTGGAAAGCTTGTAAACAGGGCCATCGATTCTATTTCGTTGGCAAAGCCAATCAAAATTAGTATTCAACCAGTAAATCAAAATCAGGTTGGTTTGGCTTTTGTACCATTTCTTGGTTCTGTTCATGACGCCACGATTGTATTTCCGTTTTCTGGTATGGTAAGCCGTCCAGTAAAAACAGGTGAAGATGTAACTCGCAACTACATTCAAGCTACAACTGGTATCGTAACTGCAACAGCAGAACAGTCTGGACTTATACTTCCGTAATGAAAAAAATAATGTTCAAGTTATGGTGATGAAGGAGCCATTATTATTACAAAAAGCAAAGAAGGACAGATACGGATTGGAGTTCATAATTTGGCTCCATTCGACATTCAAGAAATGCTTTGTGTAGCCATATATCATAATGTAGCCAAAACATTGGAGTGAGTTTTGTACGATATTTTCTTCCTTAGTCATGGAGAATCCATAGCGGATTTGAATTGGCAAGAATTTACATCAAAATATGAAAATTTACCTCATGCTCGTAGAGTTGATGGTATAGATGGAATATTGAATGCTCATAAATATTGTGCAGCACTATCCCGCACTTCAAATTTTTTTGTTATAGATGCTGATAACGAAGTTCTTGATGTAGATTTTTCCATAAAGCTTTCCATTTATGATAAGAACTATGTTCATATTTGGAAAGCAAAAAATCCAATGAATGATTTGGTTTATGGATGGGGAGGAATCAAACTTTTTCCAAAAAAACTTTTGTTGAAATTGGATTATATGCCGTTAGACATGACGACTTCATTTCCTTTGAAAATCATGTCAGAACTCGGAAGCATAACACATTTCAATACAAGCGCTTTTGATACATGGCGTTCCGCTTTTAGAGAATGCGTAAAACTATCTCGTAATGATGATAAAGAGAGCAACAAGCGTTTGAATGTATGGTGTAGTGTAGCACATGGGCCATATTCGGATTGGTGTCTTGCTGGCGCTTGCGCTGGACGAGAGCATGGTGTAAAATATAAAAATGATCCAGATATGCTCATGAAAATAAACGATTGGGCTTGGTTAGAAAAGAAATTTGAAGATGTCAAAAAATCCTCCTAAACAAAAGATAATAGTTATAAAAAATATTGGAAATCAAATTCGTCTGCACGAGTTGGCAGAAAGATATTCAGAATATTCTGATGCTTCTATAGCAACGGGTGCCGTCAACAGCATGGATTATCATTATATG
>ODAK010002586.1_pt1 | contig 19053 bp, 18 predicted proteins | sample 1539591 | NCBI WGS metagenome assembly ODAK01 (sample SAMEA3539303, study PRJEB22396) | soil metagenome | biome: tundra; feature: field; material: soil | place: USA | collected 2010-05 | depth 0.15 m | reverse complement strand
CCAACAACGACATCAATTTCGCGCGCGGCCTCGCGCCCGACTGGGGAGGGGCAACCGAATAATGACCCGCCATACGCTGTCCGTGCTGGTGGAGAACAAGCCGGGGGTCCTGGTCAGGATCGCCGGGCTGTTCGCACGCCGCAATTTCAACATCGACTCGCTGGCGGTCGGGCCGACCGAGCACGAGGAATTCTCCCGCATCACGATCGTGGTGAACTGCGAGGAACACCCCCTGGAGCAGGTCACCAAGCAGCTGAACAAGCTGATCAACGTGCTGAAGATCGTGGAGCTCGAGCCGGGCGCCACGGTGCAGCGCGAGCTGATCCTGGTCAAGGTCAGGGCCGACGCCGAGAGCAGGTCGCGGGTCCTGGAGACCGTTAACCTGTTCCGGGCCAAGGTCGTGGACGTGGCCCTGGACGTGGTCACGATCGAGGCGACAGGGAACCGGGAGAAGCTCGACGCCCTGATCAAGGTGCTGGAACCGTTCGGGATCAAGGAACTGGTCGAGTCCGGGATGGTGGCCATCGGCCGGGGCGGCCGGTCGATCACCGATCGCGCGCTCCGGCCGGTGGAGCGCAGCGCCTAGCCCCTAAGCACACCGCAGACAACACAGAAAGGCCCATTTCAGTGGCAGAGATTTTCTACGACGACAGCGCCGACCTTTCGGTCATCCAGGGCCGGCACGTCGCCGTACTCGGTTACGGCAGCCAGGGGCACGCGCACGCGCTCTCGCTCCGCGATTCCGGTGTGGACGTGCGGGTCGGGCTCCCCGAGGGTTCCAAGAGCCGGGAGAAGGCCTCCAGCGACGGTCTGCGGGTGATGACCCCGGCCGAGGCGTGCGAGGAGTCGGACCTGATCATGGTCCTGGTTCCCGACCACCTGCAGCGGCAGCTTTACGCCGAGGCGATCGCGCCCTCGCTGGTCGAAGGCGACGCGCTGTTCTTTGCCCACGGCCTGAACATCCGCTACGACCTCATCACCCCGCCGGCCGGCGTGGACGTGTGCATGGTCGCGCCCAAGGCGCCAGGTCACCTGGTACGCCGCCAGTTCGCCCAGGGCCGCGGCGTGCCCGTGCTCGTCTGTGTCGAGCATGACGCCACCGGCAACGCGTGGCCGCTGACGCTGGCCTACGCCAAGGCCATCGGCGGCACCCGGGCGGGCGCGCTGAAGAGCACGTTCACCGAGGAGACCGAGACCGACCTGTTCGGCGAGCAGACGGTGCTGTGCGGCGGTGTCGCCGAACTGATCAAGGCGGGCTTCGCCACCCTGGTCGAGGCCGGCTACCAGCCGGAGTCCGCCTACTTCGAGTGCCTGCACGAGATGAAGCTGATCGTGGACCTGATGTACGAGGGCGGTATCTCCAAGATGTACTGGTCGGTGTCCGACACCGCCGAGTACGGCGGCTACACCCGGGGCCCGCGGCTGATCAACGAGCAGACCCGCGAGGAGATGCGCCGCATCCTGGGCGAGATCCAGGATGGCTCGTTCACCCGTGAGCTGGTCGAGGAGTTCGACGCGGGTAAGCCCAACTTCCTCAAGCGCCGCGAGGCCGAGCACGCCGAGCAGATCGAGCAGGTCGGGGCCAAGCTGCGTCCGCTGATGTCCTGGCTCGCCGAGGACGAGTAACCGCAGATCACATCCCGCCGATGTGTTGGAGGCTCCGGGCGGGGTAGCGGGTCGTGATGGTAGTGAACATGACGCAAACCCACGCCCGCCCGGAGCAGGCCCACCCGGAGCAGGCCCGCCCCGATCAGCCGCCCCAGGTCATCGCCGGCACCCGGCCACGGCGCTCGGCGTCGGCGGGTGATGTGGTGCTGGCCTATCTCCGGCTCCAGGCCGGGGTCCTGACCTCACTCGAGCCCCAGGTCCGGTCCGGCCAGCCCGACGCCGTCCATCAGATGCGGATCGCGACCCGCAGGCTGTGCGGCACGCTTGGGTCGTTCGGCTCCGTCATTCCGCGTTCCCGCACCCAGGAGCTGGCGGCGGAGCTCAAGTGGCTGGGCGGGCGGCTCGGTGCGGCCCGCGACGGCGAGGTGCTCCCCGCGCACCTGCAGGCCAGCCTGCGACCCGTGCCGGCCGAGCTGCTCATCGGCCCGGTGCGGGCGCGCGTGCAGGGCCACTTCGCGCCCCGGCGGGCCGCCGCGTACGCCGAGCTGATCGAGGCGCTCGACTCGCCCAGGTACGCCCGGCTGCTGGCCGAGGTGGACCGGCTCATCGGCGAGCCGCCGCCGGGCCCGCAGGCGGCCGCCCCGGCGGGTGAGGTGCTCCCGGCGGCGGTACGACGGGTTTACCTGCAGGCGGACAAGCGGATGCACCGGGCCAGGCACACGCCGGCCGGCCCGTCCCGGGACGTGGCCCTGCACCAGGCGCGCAAGTCGGCCCGGCGGGCCCGCTACGCGGCCGAGGCCGCGCGCCCGGCGTCCGGCCGCCCGGCCCGCCGGTTCGCCAGGCAGATGAAGAAGGTCCAGTCGGTGCTCGGCGACCATCAGGACACGGTCCTGGCCCGGCAGGCGGCCAGGGACCTCGGCATCGGCGCGCACCTGGCCGGCGAGAACGCGTTCACCTACGGGCTGCTTTATGAACACCAAGCCCATCAGGCCGAACGACTCCGGGCTCAAGCGCGCCAGGTATGGCAGCGCGCCGCCCGCTCTCGCTACCGCCACTGGCTGCCCTAGCCGGAGTCTGCCCTAGCCGGAGTCTGCGCACCTGGCGTGGCCGGTCAGGCCACGCCCAGCCCGGCCCGCCAGTAAGGTTCTGGCATGGGTTCACGAACAATCAGGCTGGCCGTCGTCGGTGGCGACGGCATCGGTCCCGAGGTGGTCGCCGAGGCGCTCAAGGCGCTGCGCGCCGCCGGGGTCTCCAGCGAGGAGACCAGCTACGACCTGGGCGCGCGGCGCTGGCACCGCACCGGGGAGACACTGCCGGACGCGGTGCTCGAGGAGATCAAGGGTCACGACGCGATCCTGCTCGGTGCGGTCGGCGACCCGAGCGTGCCTAGCGGCGTGCTCGAACGCGGCTTGCTGCTGCGGCTGCGGTTCGAGCTCGACCACTACGTCAACCTGCGCCCGGTGCGGCTTTATCCGGGCGTGGCCGTCCCGCTGACCAACGCCCGGCCGGAGTCGGTGGACATGGTGGTGGTCCGCGAGGGCACCGAGGGTCCCTACACCGGCGCCGGCGGCGTGATGCGCAAGGGCACGCCGGCCGAGATCGCCACCCAGGAGAGCATCAACACCGCGTTCGGGGTGGAGCGGGTGGCCAGGTACGCGTTCGGCCAGGCGATGGCCAGGCCGCGCCGCAAGCTCACCCTCGTGCACAAGACGAACGTCCTGACCTACGCCGGCGACCTGTGGCAGCGCACCGTCGACCGGCTGGCCAAGGAGTTCGCCGAGGTGTCGGTGGACTACTGCCACGTCGACGCCGCGTCGATGTTCTTCGTCTCCGCACCCGAACGGTTCGACGTCATCGTCACCGACAACCTCTTCGGCGATATCCTGACCGACCTGGGGGCCGCGATCGCGGGCGGCATCGGGCTGGCGGCGAGCGGCAACATCAACCCGGAGCGGACCGCGCCGTCCATGTTCGAGCCGGTGCACGGCAGTGCCCCGGACATCGCCGGCCAGCAGAAGGCCGACCCGACGGCGGCGATCTTGTCCGCCGCCATGCTCTGCGAGCATCTGGGCCTGCCCGCCGAGGCCGCGCGGATCGAGCAGGCCGTGGCCGAGGACCTGGTCGAGCGGCAGGGGGCCTGGGCGGCGCGCACCACGGTGGAAATAGGCGACGACATCGCCGAGCGAGTATCCGGCTGACCGGACCCGGTCCGGCTCTGGCTGCTCAGCTCACTGGCTAGTGTTGATGTCGCGCCCCGCCGCGGGCGGGGAAGAAGTCCGATCATGATTGAGTTCGATATCCGCCCGTCCGGCCACCTGGTGCCCGATGCCGAGCGCGGGGCGATGCTGACCTCGCCCGGGTTCGGCCAGATCTTCACCGATCACATGATCACGGCGCGCTGGTCGGCCGACCGTGGCTGGCACGACGCGCGGCTGGAGCCTTACGGGCCGTTCACGCTGGACCCGGCCACCGCCGTGCTGCACTACTCGCAGGAGTTTTTCGAGGGCCTGAAGGCCTACCGCCAGGACAACGGGTCGATCGCGATGTTCCGGCCGGACGCCAACGCGGCCCGGTTCAACACCTCGGCCCGCCGGATGGCGATGCCCGAGCTGCCGGAGGAAACCTTCATCCGGGCGCTTGAGCTGCTCGTCGCGCAGGACAGGGAGTGGGTGCCGTCCGGCGCGGGCAACAGCCTCTACCTGCGCCCGTTCATGATCGCGACCCAGCCGGGGCTCGGCGTCAACCACCCGTCGAACCAGTACCTGTTCTGCGTCATCGCCTCGCCGGCCGCGTCTTACTTCAGCGGCGGGGCTAACGGGATCAAGCCGGTCACCGTGTGGCTGTCCCAGGACTACACCCGGGCGGCGCCTGGCGGTACCGGCGGGGTCAAGACCGGCGGCAACTACGCGGCCGCGTTCGTGGCCCAGCGCCAAGCCGTGGAGCGCGGCTGTGACCAGGTGGTCTGGCTGGACGCCGCGGAGCACCGCTGGGTCGAGGAAATGGGCGGCATGAACCTGTTCTTCGTCCGCGGCGCCCAGATCACCACCCCGCCGCTGACCGGGACGCTGCTGCCGGGGATCACCCGCGACTCGCTGCTCAAGCTGGCGCCGGACCTTGGCGTGAAGGCGGCCGAGGAACCGATCTCCATCGAGCAGTGGCAGGCGCAGTGCGCCTCCGGCGAGCTGACCGAGGTGTTCGCCTGCGGGACCGCGGCCGTGATCACCCCGGTCGGCCGGGTCAAGGGCGAGTCCGCCGAGTGGGCCGTGGCCGACGGCGAGCCCGGCCCCGTCACCATGCGCCTGCGCGAAGAACTCATCGGCATCCAGTACGGACTCATTCCCGACCCGTTCGGCTGGGTCCATATAGTCTGCTAAAACCCCCCGGCGTCTCACATGCCGAGATCGATGTGCGGCCGGACCTGGACGTGTGGCACACTGACCACGTGACCTCCGGCCGCATCATTATCGGCAGGCGCGTCGGCTCCTAGGGCCACAGGCTCTAGGCGTGGCCCTCCGGGCCGCCGCCGACGCGCAGACCTCTCGCGTATTCGCGAGGGGTCTTTTGTTTTGCGGCGGCACACCTCCAGAACCCAGGAAACGGACAGCACCGATGCTCGACGACACCTTCCACGTCTACGACACCACCTTGCGCGACGGCGCCCAGCAGGAGGGGCTGACCCTGTCCGTCGCCGACAAGCTGGTCATCGCGAGGCAGCTGGACGACCTCGGCGTCGGGTTCATCGAGGGCGGCTGGCCGGGCGCGATCCCGAAGGATACCGAGTTCTTCCGCCGCGCTCGCACCGAACTGGACCTCAAGCATGCGCAGCTCGCCGCGTTCGGCGCGACCCGCCGGCCCGGCGTTCAGGCGGCACACGACCCCTTGGTCGCCGCGCTGCGCGAATCGGGCGCGCCGGTCGTGACCCTTGTCGCCAAGAGTCACGACCGGCACGTCCTACTCGCCCTGCGAACCACGCTGGAGGAGAACCTGGCCATGATCGCGGACACGATCACCCACCTCCGCGAGCACGGCCAGCGGGTCTTCCTGGACGCCGAGCACTTCTTCGACGGCTACCGGGCCAACCCGGCCTACGCCCTCGAAGTAGTCAGGACGGCGGCGCAAGCCGGCGCGGACGTGGTCGCCCTGTGCGACACCAACGGCGGCATGATGCCGAACGAGCTCGCTGACGCGGTCCGTGCCGTCGCCGACGCCACCGGCTCCCGGCTCGGCATCCACTGCCACGACGACACCGCCTGCGGCGTCGCCAACACCCTGGTCGCGGTGGACGCGGGCGTCACCCACGTGCAGGGCACGGCGAACGGCTACGGCGAACGGGCCGGGAACGCCAACCTGTTCAGCGTGGTGGCCGGCCTGCAGCTGAAGAAGGGCCGCCAGGTACTGTCCGGCGACGGCATCAAGGAGATGAGCCGGATCGCGCACGCGATCAGCGAGGTCACCAACGTGGCCCCGGACACCCATCAGCCGTACGTGGGGCTGTCCGCCTTCGCCCACAAGGCCGGGCTGCACGCCTCGGCGGTCAAGGTGGACCCGATGCTCTACCAGCACATTGATCCCGCCCTGGTCGGCAACGACATGCGGATGCTTGTCTCGGACATGGCGGGCCGGGCGTCGGTCGAGCTGAAGGGCCGCGAGCTGGGCTATGACCTGTCCGGCGACAGGGCGGCCATCGGCCGGGTCACCGACCGGGTCAAGGAGCTGGAGGCCCGCGGCTACACCTTCGAGGCCGCCGACGCCTCGTTCGAGCTGCTGCTCCGCGACGAGCTCGGCCAGCGGCACGAGTACTTCGCGGTCGAGTCCTGGCGGGTCATCGTCGAGCGCCACCCGGACCACCGGATGACCAGCGAGGCGACGGTCAGGCTGACCGCCAAGGGGGAGCGGCTGGTCGCGGTGGGCGAGGGCAACGGCCCGGTGAACGCCCTGGACAAGGCGCTGCGGGCCGCCCTGGAGCAGATCTACCCGGAGCTGGCCCGGCTCGAGCTGGCCGACTACAAGGTCCGCATCCTGGCCGGCTCCCACGGCACCGGCGCCGTCACCCGCGTCCTCATCGAGTCCGACGACGGCTCCGGCGGCACCTGGAACACCGTCGGCGTCCACGAGAACATCATCGCCGCCTCCTACCACGCCCTAGAGGAGGCAGTCACCTACTGCCTCCTCCGCTCCGGCCGCGAACCCAGCTAGGCAAGATCACATCATCGTGGATAGTTACCATGCTCACAGCAAAGTAACTATCCACGATGATTCGTACCTACCAAACCCGGCTACGCTCACCCTCATGACCAAGCCGCAAGCCTGGGACTTGCTGCGCGAGTGGCGCCCGGCCGCGTGACGCCCGGCTCGCTCAGCGCGCGGGCGCTGAACCGCGCCACGCTGGAGCGCCAGCTGCTGCTGCGCCGGGCCGCGATGCCGGCCTGGAAGGCGATCGGGCACCTGGCCGGCCTGCAGGCGCAGGCCCCGCTGGCCCCGTACCTGGGGCTGTGGACGAGGCTGGCCGGCTTCCGTCATGAGCACCTCAAAGATCTTTTAACCGAACGGTCCGTGGTGCGTGCCCACCTGCTGCGCAACACCGTCCACCTGGTGACCGCCGAGGATTTCGTCAGCTTCCGCCCGCTGGTCCAGCCCTTGATGGAACGCGGCCTAGCCGGCCCTCGGCCGACTCGGGCTGGCGGCCGGAACCTGGAAGGAGTCGACCTGAGCGAGCTCGCCCAGGTCGCGGCCGCCCTGCTCGGCGAGACCGCGCTGACCCGAGGGCAGCTGGCCGGGCGGCTGGCGTCGCGCTGGCCGGACCACGACCCGGCGTCGCTGGCCTACGCGGCCACCCACCTGCTGCCGCTGGTGCAGGTGCCGCCGCGCGGCCTGTGGGGCTCGGCCGGCCAGGCCACCTTCGTCCTGGCCGCCGCGTGGCTGGACGGCCAGAGCCTGGCCCCGCCCGATCCGGCGCGCGCGTCCGATCCGGCCGCCGCGGTCGAGCAGCTGGTGCTGCGCTACCTGGCCGCCTACGGGCCGGCCAGCGTGGCCGACATCCAGACCTGGTCCGGGCTGTCCAGGCTGCGTGAGGTGACCGAGCGCCTCGGCGCCCGGCTGCGGACCTTCGCCGGGCCCGACGGCGGCCAGCTCCTCGACCTGCCGGATGCGCCCCGGCCCGGACCCGACGTCCCGGCGCCACCCCGCTTCCTGCCCGCCTACGACAACCTGCTGCTCTCCTTCGCCGAACGCAGCCGGGTCATCCCGCACCGCCGCCCGGTCCCGCTGCCCCCGGGTAACGGGGCCAGTAGTGGCACGCTGCTCGTCGACGGCCTCTGGCAGGCCGACTGGAAGATCACCCAGACCGTCCTTCAGATCGAGCCTTTCGTCCCGCTGAGCGCCGCCGACCGGGACGCCATCGCCGCCGAGGGGGAACGGCTGCTGGACTTCGCGGCACCGCCCGGCCCGGGAAGTGGCCGGGATGTACGTTTCGCCCGGCCCGTTCGGGTCAATAAGCAGACTCCGGGCCGCAGCAAGCCAGTGAGGGATTTACGGTAGGGGCATGGACGACAAGCAGATCATGGCGAACATCGACGAGCTGATCGAGACCGAGCACCGGCTCAGACAGCAGCGCGCGGCCGGTGAGCTGAGTGCTCCGGAGGAGCACGAGCGGCTCCGGTCCGCCGAGGAGTCGCTGGACCAGTGCTGGGACCTGCTGCGGCAGCGGCGGGCCCGCCGCGATTTCGGCGAGAACCCGGACGCGGCGGTGCCCCGGCCGGTCAGCGAGGTCGAGGGTTACCAGCAGTAGGCCCAACCTAAAGGAGTGGCGTGCGCATCGCGAGATTCGCCCAGGGCGACGGGGTCGCGTACGGCGTAGTCGAGGGCGAACCGGCCGAGGTCGGGACGGGCCTCGGGCTGAGGATCACAGAACTGTACGGGCACCCGTTCGGGGTCGACCCGGGCGGTGTCCGGCTGACCGGGCGCAGCTACCCGCTGGCCGAGGTCAGGCTGCTGGCCCCGGTGCTGCCAAGCAAGGTCGTGGCGGTGGACCGGAACTACGCGTCCTACCTGCGGGAGACGGACGGCGGGCCGCCGCCTGAGCCCGTGCTGTTCCTCAAGCCCTCGACGTCGGTGACCGGGCCGGGGGACGCGATCAAGTACCCGGTCAAGCTCACCGACCGGGTCGACTTCGAGGGGGAGCTCGCGGTCATCATCGGCAGGCTCTGCCGGCAGGTGCCCAGGGAGCGGGCCGAGGACGTGATCTTCGGCTACACCTGCGCCAACGACGTCACCGCGCGGGACCTGCAGGCCAGGGACGGGCAGTGGACCCGGGCCAAGGGCTTCGACACGTTCTGCCCGCTCGGCCCCTGGATGGAGACCGGGACGAACCCCGCCGACCTCGCGCTCACCACGACCGTGAACGGGGCCGTCAGGCAGCAGGCCCGCACCTCGGAGCTGCTCTGGGATGTGCCCGACCTGATCGCGCACGTCAGCCAGGTGATGACGCTGCTGCCCGGTGACGTCCTGCTGACCGGGACACCGGCCGGCGTGGGGCCGCTGATCGACGGGGACGAGGTTTCCGTGACGATCGAGAGTATCGGGATGCTTACTAACCGGGTGGTTATCGGCGACTGAAGGCCAGGGAAAATCGTGATCATCCTGGCGATGACCAGTAAAAGTGATCTCTAGTGCAAGCCGTCACCCCTAGTTTAAGATTAGCGTTCGTAGCTGGCCCATGGACACCATGAGCCGGGGGGTGCGTCCGGGATGGGCTGCGGCGAGGACCCTGCCTAGCGGCTGATTCCGTCACGTTAGCGGAAGGGCGGCATTGATGAGTGGGGGCTACTTCCCGAATTCCGGCCAGCAGTATCCGGGCCAGCAGTATCCGGGCCAGCAGTATCCGGGCCCGCAGGCTGGCGGCCAATCTCCCGCGTATTCTTTCTCGTCGCTGGTCCCGGTGCGGCACTGGGCCCGTGACCCGGCCCTGCGCAGCTGGCCGGTGCTGCTGCTGATCGCCCTGGTCTGCGTTCCGCCGATCGCGCTGGTCCTGCTGAACAACGCGGCCGAATCCACCATCCGTGATATTGCCTGGATCTTCGCCGCCTACTTCGCGGTGGCCTGGCTGCTGCTGCTCGGCGTTATCGTCCGCCCGCAGCATGTCAGCAGATCCATGCTGGCTGCCATCGCGGTGATCGGCATCGTCACCCAGGCGCCCACCGCGATATTCCTGGAAACCCAGCTGCACGCCGGGACCGGGAGCCTGCTGGACGTCTTCACCATCGGTATCCCGGAAGAGCTGGCCAAGGCCATCCCGATCGTCGCGGTGGCCTGGATATGGCGGCGCCAGTGGCAGTCGCAGGCCCCGCGGGATTACCTGTTCCTCGGCGCGGTGAGCGGGCTTGTGTTCGGCGCGGCCGAGGCCGTGCACTATTTCAATGTCCTTGGCACGCAGTCGGGAAATGTCAATGGCATCACGCTGCAGGGCCTGACCATTCAGTACATCTGGCGGTTCCTCACCGACCCGGTGGATCACGCGTGCTGGGCCGGTATCACCGGGTATTTCATCGGCCTGGCCATCACCGGTCAGAGCCGGAAGTTCTCCCTTGCCCTGGTCGGGATCGGGATCGCGGCGGTCCTGCACGGCCTGAACGACTGGAATCCGGTCAACAGCCATCCCGCCTGGGTCCTGGTCACCCTGATCAGCGTGCTGCTGTTCCTCGGCTACGCCCGGGCCGGCGCCCTGCTGCCGCACGCGTTCGCGGCCGCCGCCCCCGCCCCTGCCCCTGCCCCTGCCCCTGCTCCCGCCGGGCCGGTGCCCCCGGGCCCGGCCTACCCGGCCACGACGCCCACCTGGTCCCAGTCCACCGCGACCAGCCACGGCCCCCCGCCCGCCGGCCCGCCCACCGTGCAGGAGCCGTGGTGGCAAGCCCCGCCCGGCGCGCCCCGCCCCGCCCCGCAGCCCGCCACCCAGCCGACCGTGGTGACGCGCCAGGTCCCCCCCAAGCCGTGGTGGGAGCAGTAGCACCAGGCTTCAGCGCCAGATCAAGGAAGGGGTTCCCCGGTGGTCACGCTCGACCGCAGGAAGCTCGTCGCCCCGGTGTTCGCGCAGGCCGCCGCGTTCGTGGTGGTGCTGGCGATCGGCGGTTTCACGCACCATGGCGGGACAGTACCGACGCCTGGGCCGACACCTGGGCTGACCCATAGCGCCTCACCGCGCGCCAGCTCGACCACACCGAACGCGACCAAGGGCCAGGCTGCCAAGCTGACCGTCAAGGTGCTGGAACAGGGCACCCCCGGCCTGAGCGTGGCGGGCAGTGAGGTGAAGGTGCTGCGGAACGGCACGACGAGCGCGGTGGCGTCCGGCCCCCTGAACGCGGCGCTGGAATTCGCCGCGAACGTGCCCGCGGGGGAATACCAGGTATGCGTGAAACCGCCCAGCGGCCCACCCAGCGGCTGGACCAGCGCGGTCAAGAACACGCATCTGTTTCATGGTTTCATCTGCTTGCTGACCGCCGTCGGGTCGGCCCCCCAGGCGGTCACGTTCCAGCTCACCCCGCCAAGCACGCCGGCCGGGGCATGAGCGGGCACGGCCGGCCCGGCCAAGAACCCAGCCCGCCGCCGCTGGCCTGGGCGCTGCTGGTGATCGCCGCGGCCCTGGTCGGCGGCCTGGCCGCCGCCGCCCTGGTGCATACCTCCCTGGTCATCGCGGTGGCCGTGGCCGTGGTCCTGGGCGCCATCGCGGTAGCCGTCTTCCGCTCACCTGCCCCCGAACGCCCGGCCCCCGGCCGGGCCGGCTTCGCCGACCCCCGGCGCCAGCCATCCAGCCCCGCCCCGTCCCGCGGCCAGGCCGGCACCGTGGTCGAGCTGCTGCCCCTGCAGGCCCCGCCGGGGGCGAACAATTCGCGGTCGGCCGGCCAGTCGTGGTGGGACGCGGCCGCCGCCGCGCCGCCGCCGCCGAGCTCAGCCGCCCAGCGGGCCCCCGCGCCGGACCTGTCCACCTACCTGGCCTCGACCTTTATCGCGCAATGCCCGCGGTGCGGCGCGTTCAGGCTCGACGCCCGGCGGGCGCAGAACGGCTGGGATTTCCACTGTGAGTCCTGCGAATACATCTGGGCCTGGCAGCCGGGTACGCCGTGGCCGCCGGTCCGGGTCATGCCCGGGCGGCGCCGAGAATCGCGGCCGCCCTCGCCCTGAAAATGGAGGCTATGCAATGTACGAGAGAGATATCAGCCGGAGGGATCCCGGCTGTGTGGTGTTCTTGCTCGATCGCTCTGATTCCATGAAGCAAGCGTGGGGAAATAGCCGGGAAACCATGGCTGAGGGGGCGGCCCGGGCGCTGAACGAGACCCTGCTTGAGTTGCTGTTTACCTCGCAGGGCGAGCCGGGGAAGGCGCGCCACTATTTTGACGTCGGCGTCTTCGGCTACGGGCTGCGCCCGGTGGGCGGCGGTGAGGGCGTGGAGCCCGCCTTCGGCGGCAAGCTGGCGGGCCAGCCGCTGGTGGCGCTGCCCGACCTGCGGGACAACCCGATCGCGGTGCGGGAGATGCCCTCGGTCGACGTCGGCGCCCCGCCGAGCCGGGTGCCGGTCTGGGTCGAGGCGGTACACGGGCACCGGACCCCGATGTGCCAGGCCGTCGCGGTGGCCGGCGCGCACGTCTATGAGTGGGCCAGCGCGCATCCGGACTCGTTCCCGCCGATCATCATCAACATCACCGACGGCATGGTGACCGACAGCCCGTATGAGGGCGCCGGCCTGGATGAGTGGGCGCAGCGGCTGGTCAACATCCAGACCAGCGACGGGCCGGCGCTGCTGTTCAACATCTTCTTGTCCCCGGCCGGGTCGGCTCAGCCGGTGATGTTCCCGGCGACCGATCGGGGCCTGCCGGCGCCCGGCCCCGACCTGTTCCGGCTCAGCAGCCTGCTGCCGCCGCCGATGGTCGCCAACGCGCTGAGCGCGGGGATACCGGTGGAACCGGGCGGCCGCGGGTTCGGCTTCAACGCCGACGCCACCAACCTGGTCAGGTTCCTCGAGGTCGGCACCAAGGTGGACGTGCGGGACTGACCGGCGATGCAGATCCAGATGGTGACCTTCAGCGAGGCCAAGGCCGGCAACGCGCCCGGTGAATGGCAGGACGGCGCGAGCGGTGGCGTCGTCGGCGATGCGACAGGAACGGCCCGGTTCATCGTCGTCGACGGCGCCACCGGAGCTTACGATCCGCTCCGCTGGGTGGACCAGCTGGTGACCTCGTTCGCGCCGGCTGATGGACCTAGGCTGCAGCCCGCCGCGATGCGCGCCTGGTTCGCCCAGATGCAGGACCAGTGGGCCGCCGGCGTGCGGGTCTTCGACAGCATCATCGAGGAGCGCAAGTTCAGCGAGGTCGGCTCGTTCGCCACCCTGCTCGCCTTCGAGATCACCGGGCTGGGCGGACCGGAGCCGCTCTGGCGTGCCGTCGCCCTCGGTGACACGGTGCTCTTGCACGTCCGGGCGGGCCGCCTGATCGCCACCTTCCCGCCGCTGGGACCCGAGGACTTCGGCACCCTGCCCGACGGCGTGCATACCCTGCGGTCCAGCCTGGACCGGATGACCGAGCGCCTGCTCACCGGGGCCGGAGTCCTCGCGGCCGGCGACTATCTCTTCGCGGCCACCGACGCGATGGCGCACTGGATCCTGCGGGCCATCGGGCGCGACGAGAAAAAAGTCTGGGCCACCCTGGGTAACCTGGCCCATCCCGACGTTTTCGCCCGCTTTGTCGAGGATCAACGCAGAGAGCAGGACGGCGCTTCCAGGATGAAAAACGACGACGTGACGCTGATGCGCCTGCGCATGCTGGCGGATCAGCCCTCCTTCCTGCTGGCGTGCCGATGACCACGTTCCCCGCCGCCGGCGACTACTACAAGGCCGTGCAGGCGCCGGCCCGGGCGTTCACCGTGCCGAAGCTGCAGACCGCGGAGTTCGTCTGGGACAGCCTCGGTCCCACCCTGGCCCGGGGCAGCAGCGCCGTGGTGTTCCAGGCCGCGGTCGACGGAACCCCCCAGGCGCTGCGCTGCTACATCAGGAACGACGCCTCGAGCCGCGATCGCTACAGCGCGCTGGGCGACTACCTGGCCCGTTCCGACCTGAGCCCGTACGTGTCCGGCACCACCTGGCTGGACGGGGCGATCCGGGTCAACCGCGCGACCTGGCCGGTCTTGCAGATGAGCTGGATCGACGGCCGGACCCTCAACGAATACGTGGACTTCCTGGTGACGGGCGGCAACACCGCCGCGCTGGCCACGCTGGCCACCAGGTGGCGTGAGATGGTCGCGCGGCTGCAGGGCTCGCAGTTCGCCCACGGCGACCTGCAGCACGGTAATGTCCTGGTCGACCAGGAGGGCCGGCTCCGGCTGGTCGACTTCGACGGCGTCTGGATTCCGCAGCTGGCCGGGCAGGCCCCGCCCACCGAATACGGCCACCCGAACTACCAGCGCCCCGGCCTGCACGAATGGGGTCGCTGGCTCGATACTTTCTCGGCGCTGGTGATCTACACCTCGATGGTCGCCCTCAGCAAGGACCCCGGCCTCTGGCTGGCCCTGTACAACTCCAAGAACCTCTTGTTCTCCCGGGGAGATTTCTTCACCCCGTTCGACACCCAGGCCTGGAAGCAGCTGGCCGCGCTGCGCGACCCGCAGCTGAACGAGCTGGTGCGGCGGCTGCAGGAGTGCTGCGATCCCGACTGGGTGTCGGACCGGAGCCTGGAGAAGACGCTCGACCAGCCGGCCCTCGCGCCGCCGCCGCCGCCGAACCCAGCCGAGTTGCGCTGGTGGGAGAAGCAGCCCGCGACCTCCGCGGCCCGCGCCGAGCAGCCCACCCAAGTGCTGCCCCAAGCCCCCAAACCCCCACAGCCCTCCCAGCCCTCCCAGGCTCCGCCCCGCCCGCAGCCTTCCCAGGGGATGCCCCCCGCCACCCCTGCCGCCCAGGCCGCGTCCGAGGCGCTGCCGGCTCCGCCTCCGTTGTCCGCGCCGCTCGGCGTGGCCGGCACCGGACCGATGTCGCAGCTCCGCCAGACGATGGCGCCCCCGGGTGCGACCTGGTGGTCCGGCCCAGGGTCAGCCTCAGCCCAGACCCCGGCCCGGCCTGCCCCCCCGACCCCGCCCGCGCCCGCGAACAAGCTGCGGCAGGGGCAGATGGCCGGCGCCATCTCGCTCGGCCTTGGCATCGTGCTGCTGATCGCGGGCGCCCATCAGGCGGGCATCCTCGTGTTCATCGGGCTCATCGCCGGGGCCTGGGGCCTGTGGCGGCTCGTCACCTTGAGCGGGAAGAACACCAAACCTCCGGGTCAGTCCTGAACCCATTGCAGCGGTTTCCAGTAGGCCAGCAGGTCGCTGTTGTTCGTGCCGATCAGCACGCCCATGACCAGCTGCTGATTGTCGGTGCTGACGATAATCGGGTCGTTCTGGGTGCTCACGTACTCCGCCACGCTGCCCGTCATAGTGGGTGACGTGCTGGCGAAACTATCCTTGCACTGGGCCACGAAGCTGACGAATTGATTGTTCGTGGTGCACGATTGCGAACTCGCCGGGAAATTCGCGCTGTTGAGGAACGACGTGAATCCGGCCTGCAGCGCTCCGGTGCCGGAGAATAGGTAGTAGTTGATGGTGGTCGCGGCCAGGCCCTGCAAACCGGTGCAGTCGGCCACCGCGGTCGCGCCCACCGAGATACTGCCGCTGCGGCAATTGTCCTGGCCCTGGACGCTGCCCGGAATCATGCTCAGCAAGGTGTCATAGGCCGATGGCGGGCTGGGATCAGGATCCGGATCGGGGTCCGGCGCCGGATCCGGTGACGCGGCCGGGCTCGTGCTCCCCCCGTTCGAGCCGACCCCGTTCGAGCCGTTCCCGCCCTGAGCCGACGTGGTCGCCACCGTCTTGGCCGGAAACGGACTCAGGTGCGCCACCGCCGCCACCCCCAGGTAGACGACCACCAGCGCGACCGCCGCGGCGATCCCGAGGGCATTGCGGTTAAGCCCCCGCGGCCCGCCCGGCCCCTGATGCGCGATGAACCCCAGCGCCCGGGCGTATTCGCGCACCACCCACACGCACCCCGCCGGGTCAAGCGCGTGGGTTTCGGCCAGCGTGGTGGCGACGGACTGGATCGCGCCGTAGGTGCCCTCGCCCGCCATCCGCGCCCGCAGCAGCGCGGGCACGTCGGTCCTGGCCGCGCTGCCGATGAGGATGGCCTCCCCGGGCAGCTGGCTCAGCCGGTCCCGGCAGATGCCGTCCATGATGGCCGGGTTCGACAGGGCCTGCGGTCCGTACTGGGCTACCGCCGCTTCCAGCGCCCGCCGGGCGTGGCCGGCCGGATCGATGACGTGCCCATTCCCTTCAGTCACGAAGGACCCTCCCCACGGGGCATTTTCGGCAATTGTAACGGGACAGAGCGCCGTCCGGTTGTCGCCCCCCGCACCGTTTCCTGCCGCGGTGCGGTCACCCTTCCAGCACCGGGTCGGCGCCGAGCAGGAAGTCCCTGAAGTGCCTGAGCTGGCGCTCGACGTGGGCCGCGGGGACCACGTGACCGGTGAACGGGTAGACCGATATGTCTTTGCCCGCGGTGATCTCGTTGTACGCCGCGAATACCGTGGACGGCGGGCAGATCGTGTCCATCAATCCGACACTGAGCAGGCACCGCGCGGTAATCCGGCGGGCCAGCAGCGCGCAGTCTACGTAGCGCAAGGTGTCGAGCGCCGCCGGGATCAGGTCGACGTTATGGGCGAGGAACTCGGGCACTTCGATGTAGGGCGGGTCCGGCGCCAGCGTGATGGCCCGCTGGATGTCGCAGAGGAAAGGCACGTCGGCGTGACAGACCGCGACCACCCGCGGCGCCAGCGCGGCGGTGGCCAGCGCGAGCCCGCCGCCCTGGCTGATGCCGCTCACCGCGACCCGGGGTGCGCCCGCCAGCTCGCTGGCCGTCTCGACCGCCCGAACGGCGTCGGTGAACAGCCGGGTGTAGTAGTAGTCTTCCGGCCGGCCGATGCCCCTGGTCATCACCTGGGCGTTTTCCGGGCCACCGGGCGCCCCGGCCGGGCGGTCGCCGGTCGCGCCTGAGGTCCACCGGCCGCCCTGGCCCCGGGTGTCCATGACGAAGACGGTGTAGCCCAGGGCGGGCAGCAGCGCATGTTCCGCGGGCAGGCCGCGGCCGCCGCCGTAGCCGATGAACTTCACCACGACCGGTGTCTGCCCGTCCGCGCCGGCGGGCTGCAGGTACCACGCCTTGATCCGGTCGCCGCCCGCGCCGGAGAATTCCACGTCGTAGATCTCAACCGGGCCGTAAATGTCGGCTTCGTACCTGGTCAGGTCCGGCGGGCGAACCTGCGCCCTGGCCTCGTCGAGCCGCCGCTGCCACCACCAGTCGAGTTCGGACGGCTCGACCGTTTCGGTGCGATATTCGCGCAATTGCTCCAGCGGAAGGTCAAACCAGGGCATTTGTTTCTCCAGTTCAGCCAAGGCGCCCGAATCTAGCCCTACCATTTTCCTTGTGACGGAGGATCCTCAGGCACGCGGTGCAGGACGGCGCCACGGCCGGAGGGGTCCCCGGGGCCGTCGCGTCGCCGCGCGTATCGCGCTGGTCCTGGGCGTGCTGGTGTTCGCCGTGTCGGCGTTCGGCGTGGCGATCCAGCTGCTGCCGAGGCAGTTCACCGTCGGGCAGCAACGCCAGATCGAGGCGTGGCAGGTCAGCAGCCGGTGGCAGACGCTGCCCGCCGGGCAGATCTTCCCGGCCTCGGTCTCCTACTCACTTCCCGCTGCCGTGCTCGAGGACGCCGTCCCGCTCAGCCTGAGCGCGCTGCGGGTGGGTATCGCGCCGCAGCAGGAGGACTGCGCCAAGGGCGTGACCAGCGCGGCGGCCGGGGCGATGCTGCGCCGGGCCGGATGCCGGGCCGTGCTCCGCGCGACCTACGTCGACTCCACCCGTAGTTATGCGATGACCGTTGGCGTCGCGGTGCTGCCCACCGATGCCGCGGCGGCCAGCGCCAACGCCGGGCTGGCCCAGCCGAGGCTGGCCGCGGCGGGCGACGCCGACGGGGCCGGCCGGCTCATCGCGGGCGTCAGCGTGGTCAGGTTCGCCGGCCCGGCGGCGGAGTTGTACGACTACTACCGGCAGATTGCCGCCAGCTTCACCGATGGCCCGTACGTCGTCATGTACGCGGCCGGGTACGCCGATGGCAGGCCGCGGGTTCCGGTCTCCCAGGATAAGTACGCCGACTCCGAGATGACCACCATGGCCAAGGGGGTCGCCCTGTCGGTCGCGGCCACGCTCGGGGCGGCGCCGGCTCCGCCGCGCTGCCCGGGGGCACCCGGATGCTGAGCCCGAACGGGCGTCGCCGGCTGACCCTGCTGGCCGCCTCCCTGCTGGCTAAGTTTGGGCTGGCTGCGTTTGGGCTGGCTGCCTGCGGAGTGATCGCGCTGGCGGCGCTGCCAGGTACGGCCCGGGCGGCTGGGCAGCGGCCGGTCTCGGCGTCGGCCGCGGCCGACGCCATCCGGGACAGCCAGGAGTGGGTCCTCGGCATGCTGAACGTCACCGCCGCGTGGCCGCGCAGCGAAGGCGCCGGGGTCACCGTGGCGGTGATCGACAGCGGGGTGAATCCTTACGTCAGCGACCTGATCGGGTCGGTCACCACCGGCCCCGACTACACCGGCGTGACCACCGGCTCGGCCAGCCCGGACTGGGGCGTGCACGGCACCTGGATGGCGTCGCTGATCGCCGGTCACGGCCATGGCGGCGGCAGCGGTGTCATCGGCGTCGCGCCGCGGGCCAGGATCTTGTCGATCCGGGTGATCCCGGACCGCGGCGACCCCCATTACGGCCGGTACGAGCGCGAGCAGGAGGCCAGCATCCAGCAGTCGCTGGCGAACGGCATCAACTACGCGGTCGCGCGCGGTGCGCAGGTGATCAGCATGTCCATCGGCTACAGCGCGCCGAGCGGCACGGTCAGGGCCGCGCTGCAGCATGCCTACGATCGCGGCGTGGTGGTGCTGGCCTCGGCGGGAAACTCCGGCGACCAGGGCGGTTCGGGCCGGGACGGCGATGCGCCCGAGTCCTTCCCCGCCGATTACCCGGGCGTGATCAGCGTGGGCGCCGTCGATTCCAGCGGCGCGGTGGCCAGCTTTTCCAGCGCCAACCTGTCCGTCCAGGTGGCCGCGCCCGGGGTGTCCGTGCCCGCGCAGGGCCGGGACGGCCAGTACTGGTCGGTCAGCGGCACCAGCCCGGCCTGCGCGCTGGTGGCCGGGGTCGCCGCGCTGATCAAGTCGAGGTACCCCGGCCTCGCCCCCGACCTGGTCGCGACCGCCCTGACCACCACCACCACGTACCGCCCGCCCGGCGGCTACGACAGCCAGGTGGGCTTCGGCGTCGTCGACGCCGCCGCCGCCCTCACCAAGGCCGCCCAGCTAGCTCACGCCCCGCCCACCCCCGCCGCGACCAGCACCACCCGCGCC